>Ga0180437_10009690_pt1 | contig 11873 bp, 8 predicted proteins | sample SS_ome_4_FD_132410 | JGI IMG/M metagenome (GOLD analysis project Ga0180437, IMG submission 132410) | Hypersaline lake sediment archaeal communities from the Salton Sea, California, USA - SS_3_D_1 metaG | ecosystem: Environmental > Aquatic > Non-marine Saline and Alkaline > Hypersaline > Sediment... | reverse complement strand
TTTTGAGGGGGTTGCAGTCAAAACCTTGCATTTGGGACTTGAGTTTCCTCGTCAACCTATCATATATTTATTGCATTATCAATAAGTTATTGCAGATTTTTAAGTTTATCAGGCGACCCTATATTAATAAAAAGCATAACCGAATCGTTCAGAATATCGATTCGAACCGCGGCTACTCTCCAGATGGGGAGTGGTGGATTCCCTACACGACAATGGAGCCTGGCTGGGATGGAATCTTCAGGACGTCTGACGATGCTGAGATCACTGTGTACGGATTGAAAGATGGGGCCCCTTCTTCTCAGAGCTACCTAACAAATGTGGAGGAGGCAACAAGGCACTATCAAGCTTTAGATCTTATGCTAAGGAAGCGTATGTCAAATGGATGGCAGTTTCAAGGGTCTGTAACATATAGCAAGTACGAAGGAAATATAGATGCTGACATGTATGGATCGTGGGGTTTTCAGTATGAGTTTGACACACCTAACTGGCTGGTTAACAGATTCGGTCGTATTGATTTCGATAGGCCCTGGCAGATAAAACTCCAGGGGTCCGTTATGCTCCCCTGGGATTTGATGCTGAGCGGATATTATCTTCATATGTCGGGCGCACCTTGGGCCAGGACATTAAAGATCCAACTTCCCAACGATCCGGTGTATCATCCTTCGGTAAGGGGGAAACTCATCGAGGCTCTGTATCCACTCAATGCCGAAAGTCCTGGAACACGACGATACCGCGCCCGCAATAACCTTGATATCCGGATCGAGAAAATCTTCTATATAAGCGAATATGGAAGGTTGGGGATTTTTGCGGACGTCCTCAATGTATTTGGAGAGAGTTTTTTCGAAGTCAACCAGGATCCAGGCGGATATGTCTATAATGACGGGACTTTTGAGCGTTGGCCTTGGTATGGACAATTTACAAGTGCCTACGGCACAAGAACACTCAAGCTGAGTGCCCGCTTCACTTTCTGAACAAGTTCTCTCATTCTACAGTCGCATCTTTTGTAAATTGAGATGGTGGATTTTTCATCCACGGTATTTTTCTCTTCACATTAGCTTAATTTTAATAATAACAATAAATTACCAACGGGAATGCAGGTCTACTTACCATTTTGTGACCAAATTGTGCCTTATAATTATCTGCTAAAAGCCATTCAAGAATTTATATGCAGAGCACACCCTGATATCATCTTTTGTGACAAGATCCAGGTCTTTATCCAGAGATATCTGGGTAGCCTTCACATCGGGGAATCTAAGCTTCAGGTAGCGCAGAGCGGGATTGATCTCTTTTCCTGATTTCTTACACTCGATGAAATGCTCGGGCCGTCCCTCCTTGAGGAGGACGAAATCCACTTCCCGTTTATCCACATCTCTAAAATACCGCAGTTCCATATGAAATCCCTCAGAATCCTGGACGAAATTACACCATTTCAAGAGGTGACATGCCACCAGGTTTTCAAACTTGCATCCCTCATTTTCGATGAGCGTCCAGTCAAGATGATAGTGCTTGGCCTCTTTTTTGACGGCCCGGATTCTTGGGGCACCGAAAGGATAAATCCGAAAGATCATATAGAGATTTTCCAGCATATTCATCCAGCGGGATACCGATTGGTGTGACACCTGTAAATCCTCGCGCAAGGCATTGAGGGAAAGTGGTGATCCAACCAATTCTGGCAAGCGATAAACCATCTTTTCTATGCTGTCGATGTCTTGAACCCGCTCCAAATCGCGGAGATCATCACGAACCATATGAAACCGGTATTCTCTGCTCCACCTCCTGGACTCCTTTTCGGTAGCCAAAAGAAAAGGCTCCGGGAATCCTCCGTAGTTTAACAGATCGTTCAGGGTGGACCGGGTTGGGCTTCCCAACTCAGATAGAGTGAATGGAAACATGTGGTAATAGTGATACCTGCCCTGGAGAGAATCTCCTCCTCTTCGGTAATAATCGAGCCTTGCGCTCCCAGTGACCAAGATGTCCAGCTCTTCCCCTCGCTTGTCGTACAATCCTTTGACGGTTTGTCTCCAATCTGAATATTTGTGAATTTCATCCAGGATCAGCATGCCCTTTCCAGCCGGGAATATTTCCCTCATGATTCGCTCTCTATCCTCAAGGGAATCCCAGTTCATATAGCGCTCTGATAAATCTTGACCGGATTCTTTCAACAAATGTTTGGCCAGACTTGTTTTCCCTGTCTGTCTGGGGCCTCCGACGAACACCATTTTCCTTTTTAGGTCCTTCTTCACTGGTTTTTCCAGATATCTTGTTACGTACATTTTTTCCCCTATCTTAAACTACGCGCGAGTAATTTATGATATATGTTAATTTAGTCGTATTTATAACTGCTGTCAAGTCCATTTCTTCTATGTTTTTTCCTTTTATTGAATCCAAGTCATCAGCAGTGTAAAATATACAGTCACAATTTGGTCACAATTTCCGATTCAGACGAAGCTGATGTATTCGTAAGTCATTGATTCAAATCATGGTGCGCCCGTAGCTCAGCGGATAGAGCGGTGGACTTCGAATCAGTTTCGGGCAATCCTCCTAAGCCCTTAAAAGCAAAGTAATAGTCAATCTTATCAACAATTTACGGTATTGCTCTAGGTATGCGGAAGTATACCAAAATATAGGATTTTATTCCTAATGTAGTCACAATTTGGTCACAATTTATGATATCGCGACTTACTTGAATTTAGCGTTATTCATCCTTCAATTCAGATTGAAGAATTCATATGAGCTTGATTCCTGATGATGCCCCCTCCTCAAGTCTTTTTCATGATTTTCCTTGACTTTATAATCTGGATATTATTTTAAAAAATACAGAAATTAGCATTTTTTACTGAATGGCAAATTCTATTCTGCGGTGAGTATCTGGAATTTTTGCTTACCGAGGAAGAATCGATGAAAACACAAAAAACATCAGTCTTGAAAGAAGTCAAAAAAACTCTGTTCTGGCCGGCCTTATTTTTCGGAATCGGCATTTGGCGATTACTGGCTACAGGAAACTGGTTTTATCTTGTTAATTTTGGATACATAGGATCTTCGATCTGGATCGGGGACCTCCTTATGCGGATACTCCCCTCAAAGAAAAAAGTGATTGGCAGGAAAGTCACCCAACTCATGATCGGGCTTTACATGTTGGGATTCTTAGGTTTCATCGGCCATGAGAATATGCAGATTGAAGGATTCTTCTTTTACTTGCTGGCCGGCGTTTTTGCAGGGGCCACGCTGCATTATTTTATCGCCAAGATCGTCGGACCTCTTATTTTTGGCAGGGCTTGGTGCGGGTGGGCCTGCTGGACGGCCATGGTTTTGGATTTCCTTCCTTGGACAAAGCCCAAAACTGGACGAATCCGGTACCTTGGTCTAATCAGATATGCCATTTTATCATTTCTCTTTTGCTGGTTTTATTTGTCTGGTTCATCTGGAAACATCCGATAGAACGCAGTGAGGAACTTATCTGGCTGATAATAGGCAATCTTGTTTACTACACTTCTGCGATTCTCTTGGCTGCTGTTTTGAAAGACAACCGCGCATTTTGTAAGTATGGTTGTCCGATTCCGTCTTTGCAGAAAATAGGAGCTCACTTTTCCTTGATGCGTATCCAGGCTGATAGAGATCTCTGCAATGAGTGTGGAGCCTGTGAGAAAACATGTCCGATGAACATCCGGCTACTTGAATACATCAAACAAGGGAAACGCATCTTATCCACTGAATGCATACTCTGTCAGACATGTGTTCGAATCTGCCCTACCCAAGCTTTGAATAGCACCTTCAGGATGGACGCAGGATTTAAAGAATTCATTCATTTCAAAATCAGTAATAGAGAATTCGAGTGAAAAGATAGAAATTACGAAAGTATTGATCGCCCTAAACACCGGCATGCGGAAAAAAGAGATATTGAGCCTTAGACGGGGACACGTCAATTTCTCTAAAAGGTACACCTATATCGAGGATTCCAAGAGCGACAAATCCCGTAAGGTTCCAATGAATCAGATTTGAAGTATTGGGACGCTAATAAAGAAAGATATGGCTTGTGGATGGAAGGTCGCATTAAAATGGCGGCAGATCTCGGCAAAAAGTATGGTGTCCCTGTCGGTAATACCGAGGGTTGGGGTGCCGTGTTTTGGGAAGATAACCCAACCATTGATTGGCGTTTTATTAGAGAAGCTGGAAAAATCGCTGTGCCTTATGCGGGAAAACATGGTTATAAATTTATCTGCACATCGAATTTCACCTGCCCGCAATTTATCGGCATGTGGGAAGACGTAAAATGGCATCAGAAAATGACCGGTATGATAAAAGCCGGGTAGAAGTATGGATTACAGAGATAAACTTAAATAAAGAAAGGGATGTTTGTACGAAAACCATTAATCTTATTAAGTCTTATCTTTGCAGTATCAATTATTATTAGCATTGAAAGGACTGAATTATGTTTAGTAAACAGTTAAATGGGAAGTGTCAGTTAGTTCTTATTTGTACGTGTATATATATTTTTAATAATACGGCTATGGGTCAAGAAGGGGCAGAAAGGAAATACACTCTTGCTGAAAAGAATATTCAACACGCCAAAGAGAACTTGCCAAAACAAATATATACCCAAGAGGCCAAGTTAACCAGGCAGGTTCATAATTTATATATTGATTGCCTGTTTGATAAGTTCTGGGAGCCGGCTCTTCCTGGTCTGCCTTACAAATGGTTTTCAATTTCAGGTGCGGACGATACATCATACGGCAAGTGCCAATTGCAGTGGGATACAATGTTTATTCTTAATGCCTGGGCTCCGTTGGATGACAACGAATTGATACATGATGTCTTTCGAAATTACTGGAATGTTATCGACAATAATCCGGAAGCACCCAAAGGATCGTACCGCTACGGCATGGTACCCTGTACTACCAACCCGGATCTGCCGCAGCCTGGCTACTCTCAAATCCCGATTCTTGCCTGGGGATGCCTGATGATATTTAATCAGACCAATGATCTGGAATTGCTGGATCTCTGCCTGCCGTATCTTGATGCATTTCTAACGTGGTATGATACCGAACGAGATGTAGATAATGACGGGTTGATCGAGTATGGTGCGTATAAGAGAGTTAGTATTGGCGATATGGTCCAGACAGCTCGATTTGAAACATTTGATTTTCATGCGACCCTTGACGATCTGAAATTAACAAAGCATCCTACGCGGGGTACAGGCGGTGCGTGGTATGGGAACATTGAAGGTGTCGATCAAACCTGCTTTCTGGCAATTTCTGAGCGGGCTATGATAGAGATGTGCCGAAGAACCGGCCGCGTCGAAATGATGAAAAAATACGAGAGGAATCTTGCCAAACGAACCAAGGCGATTCGTGCGAAGATGTGGGATCCTCGAACAAAATTCTTTTATAGTCTGGACAGAGATGCCGACAAAAAGATCCGCATCCGAACTATACAGGGATTCCTGGCTCTGACTGCCGGCCTGGCGAGTGAGGAACAAGCCGAAGAATTGGTCAAACATTTGACCGATCCGTCGCTGTTTTGGAGTAAATTCCCGGTAACGACTTCAGCGATGGATGAGCCGACCTTTGATCCGAATGGATTTTGGCGCGGTGACATGTGGCCCCCAACTAATTATCTAATTGCAATCGGTCTTAATCGCTACGGTTATTATGACGTTGCTATAGAGTTAGCTAATAAAATGCAGGAGCTTGTGGAAAAATATGATGGCCATGCCTATGAACGTTACAATGGTGTCGAAGGTATTGGTATTGGAGTAAAGGACTACTGCTGGGGAGTAGTCACATGGAGTATTGCAGTGAATACTATTTACGGCATTCAGGAGGATTATCGAACGATTGTTATCCCCCCGAATGCCAAAGGGCGGCGATTAAAACTTGGCAAACTGGAGGTGCACTATCCCACGGACACGTCGGTAGAGTTAAAAACGGCTTTTCAGCGCGAATTCAAGGTTATTTTTCCCGCCCAAAAAGAGAACATCAAGGTCCAATGCGATGGAAAGACTGTGGAATACAAAAGCGTAGCTACCGAGGCGTCCGAGATTATATTTACCGCAATGCCTGCCAGGACCTATATAGTCTCAAAAGATTCCGGACAGAAAAAATAAAGGTTCCAGGAACCAAATAAACAGCTGAATTCAAAATGGAAGCCTTGTAGGATAGGAATTTGATTTTTGTACTTGCCGTGCTTTACTCACATTTTATCCAATTTCCGCCCCTTGACATCCCTTATGGCCTATATCATAGAGAAACCTTGTGGTCAAACACAGAGAAAACGGGAAAAGAGATGTCTTTGGACACGTTGAGGAGGGGGAGGCCGTTCGGCCATGATGGTGAGTTTGAGGTGATCGATAATCTTGTCGATTACTTTATGATCTTCTATGAAAGAGATGATTGTCATTTGGCCTCCACAGGCGGGGCACAACAGAGGATCAACTTCACCCATGCCCAGCATATATGCCTTTCCGTCGCGCGAATGTTCCATGTTCTGGCCGAAATCCACAACCGAGGAATTCTCCCCTTACGCTTCAAATCCTACTACACCGCAAGTATTTCTGACGGCGCATTGTGCACCGGCTGTGGGACGTGTGTGAAATATTGTCCGGTCGGAACGATTTCGCTCAGCAACGAGAGGTCTTCCATCCAATCTGGAAAATGCATCGGATGCGGGCAGTGTGAGCTGCAGTGCCCCGAGGGCGTCATATCTCTGGAGTATATGGAAAGAGATGTCGTCCTGCCCCTGCAAAAAAGATCGGAAGCCCGTATCACTGCGGCGTTTTAGCGAAATTCAGACCACTCATGATATTTCTTAAGCGATGGTTTGCGAATTCCCCTCCCTCTGGAAGGATGCTGATCCTGGCATTGCTGAGGTTGAAGATGCCAGGGTGAGGGTGGCTTCACTGAAACACCAATGATATCTGCTAATTCTGATTGACAGCCCCCACCAAGAATTTATATGCTATTCCCGCAATTCAAGGGGTAGCCGGCATATGAAATGCCCGAAGTGTCAGGCGGGTAATCGGGATACAGATAAGTTTTGCGGTGAGCGTGTTGCTCCTCTGACCGCAGATGAGCTTCAACCTGTTGAAATTAAATATGTTATGAGTTTTGTGAAGGGCTCAAGATCTCAAGAAAAGGAGGCAACCAAATGGCAAGAGAAACGGGTGGTTTGACGGCTCCCCTATCGGTGATTGCTGGGATTATAATCCCGAGCAGAGAGAGAGGTGGAACCGCCGTATCCAAACGCTTACCTCTGCTGATCTTCCTCAGTCTAGCGATGATCGCAGCCTCCGGTTTGCCGGTGTTCGCACAGCAGAACACACCGGGCCTGTTTAGAGAGATGCACTGGCGCATGATCGGGCCTTTCCGCGGCGGCCGGACGAAGGCTGCGATGGGCATTCCCAGTCAACCCAACGTCTTCTATATCGGCGTTGTTAACGGCGGCGTTTGGAAGACAAACGACTTCGGGCGGACTTGGAGGCCGATCTTCGACGACCAGCCGACCGGTTCGATCGGTGCCATTGCCATTGCGCTGTCAAATCCGAACATCATCTATGTAGGCAGCGGCGAGGGCCTCCAGCGGCCCGATCTGTCGACCGGCGATGGCATCTACAAGTCGACCGATGCTGGAGAGACCTGGACCCACCTCGGGCTGCGCGACGGCCAGCAGATCCCGCAAATCATCGTCGATCCGCATAATTCAAAACGTCTGTTCGTTGCCGTGCTCGGTCATCCCTACGGGCCGAATGAAGAACGTGGGATCTTCCGCTCGACCGACGGGGGGAGCACCTTCCAGAAGGTCCTCTACAAGGACCGGGACACGGGCGGCGTCGATGTGGTATTCGACCCGACTGATCCGCAGACCGTGTACGCTGTGCTCTGGGAGGCGAGGCAGGGACCGTGGGAGAACGCCGCCTTCAGCGGGCCGGGGAGCGGTATGTATAAGTCGACCGATGGCGGTGACACTTGGCGGCCTCTCGTCAATGGGCTGCCGACTTTCGCCGAGGATGGCCTGGGCCGCATAGGCATCACGGTGGCGCCAAGCGATGCGAAGCGGCTCTACGCCACAGTCGATGCTCGACGGAACCGCGGGCTCTACCGTTCCGACGATGCGGGCGATAGCTGGTATCGAGTCAACGATGATCCCCGCGTGACCCAGCGTGGCTCCGATTTCGCCGAGGTCAAAGTGCATCCGAATGACCCCGACACCGTCTTCACCGGTGCTATCGTGGTCTGGAAGTCGACTGACGGCGGCAATACGTTCGAGGCGATCCGCGGCGCTCCCGGCGGCGACGACTACCATCGGCTCTGGATCAATCCCCAGAATCCCGACATCATTCTGGCGGCCGCCGACCAGGGAGCCATCATCACGGTCAATGGCGGTGAGACGTGGAGTTCCTGGTACAACCAGCCGACCGCGCAGTTCTACCACGTCACCACCGATAACGCGTTCCCTTACCGCGTCTGCGGCGGCCAGCAGGAAAGCGGCTCGGCTTGCGTCCAGAGTCGTGGCGATGACGGGCAGATCACCTTCCGGGAATGGCATCCGGCAGGGATCTCGGAGTACGGCTATGCCGCGCCTGATCCACTCGATCCGGACATCGTCTACGGCGGCAAGGTGTCGCGTTACGACCGCCGGACGGGCCAGGTGCAGAACGTCTCTCCGAAGCCACTGCGCGAAAGCGGCTACCGGGTCGTCCGTACGATGCCGATTCTCTTTTCGCCGGTCGATCCGCACACCCTGTACTTCGCCTCGAATGTCCTTTGGAAGACAACCAACGGTGGACAGAGTTGGGAGCAGATGAGCCCAGACCTGACCCGCGAGACCTGGGAGGTCCCTTCCAGCGTCGGTAAGTACCGCAACACACCGGCGGCTCGCGTAACGCGGCGCGGCGTCATCTACACGATCGCGCCGTCCTATATGGATATCAATGTCATCTGGATCGGGACCGACGACGGCTTGATCCACGTGACACGTGACGGTGGCAATCACTGGACCGACGTGACCCCGCCCGAGCTCGTGCCATGGGCCAAGGTGTCGCTGATGGACGCATCGCACTTCGATGTTAACACAGCGTATGCAGCTATAAACACCTTTCGGCTCGACGACCTGCGTCCCCACATCTACCGCACTCGTGACGGCGGCAAGAACTGGACGCACATCACAAACGGCATTCCTGACGGCGGCATCGTGAATGTTGTGCGCGAGGACCCGCAGCGTAAGGGATTGCTCTTTGCGGGCACAGAGCAGGCCGTGTACATGTCCTTCGACGACGGCGAGAACTGGCAGTCGCTGCGCCTGAACATGCCGGCCACTTCGATACGCGATCTCGTTATCAAGGACGACGACCTGGTGGTCGGCACGCATGGACGTGGATTCTGGATCCTCGACGACATCACGCCGCTCCGCCAGATCACGCCCGCCACCGTCGAGAGCGCCGCGTTTCTCTTCGAGCCGCAACAGGCCTGGCGCTTCCGATGGAACAAGTACACCGACACGCCGCTGCCGCCCGACGAGCCGGCAGGGGAGAATCCCCCGGACGGCGCCATCATCAACTACTTCCTGAAGGAAGACGCGCAGGGGCCGGTGGCACTCGAGATTCTTACTGAGGACGGCGAGCTCGTGCGCCGCTACTCGAGTGCAGACCCACCGGAGCCGCCGCTCGAAGGCCAGAATGTGCCTGACTACTGGCCGCGGCCGGCGCAGGTGCTATCGGCTGAGGCCGGCATGCATCGTTTCGTATGGGACCTTCACTACCCCAGGCCGGCCGTGTTGCGTTTCCGCTACCCGATCTCGGCCATTTATCGGAACACGCCGGTGATGCCGTTCGGCCCGTGGGTGCCGCCGGGGCGCTACACGGTAAAGCTGACGGCCGACGGCGAGACCATCACGCAGTCGCTCACTGTGAAGATGGACCCGCGGGTTAAGACGCCGGCCGCCGAGATCAAGCGGCAGTTCCGGCTGTCGATGAAGCTCTATGACCTGCTGCAGAAGGACTTCGAGGCGCTAACAGAGGTTCGTGCGTTTCGTGCCGACTCGCGAAACGCTGCGCTCGACGATGACGCAGCCGCACTCGAAATGGACCTTACGCGGCTCAACGGTGATCTCGGCTCGCTCTACCGCATCGTCGAGAACGCCGATGTCGGGCCGGCCTCGCAGGTCGTCGAGGCGATTGGGGAGCAAGAGCGCGCCCTCAGCTATGTCCTCGACCAGTGGCGGGCGCTGAGAAAGTGAAGCGGCGTAAGTCATTTTCATGCAAGGAGAAACAGATATGGGTGATAAGGGAAAAAAGGATAAAGGCAGAAGAGAACAACAGAAAGAGCCCAAGCGTAGTCCAAAGGAAAAACGACGGCTGAAAAAAGCAAAAAAGAATAAATAAATCTACAGAGCTTTCCGGGGGGTCTGTTTCCCGGATCTTGGACCAATTTTGAGGGTACTTTTTCAGGTTATTGTCGTCGACGAGGGATTTAGGTATCGATTCATCGAGTTTGCCCTGAAAAAAGCACTATATAGCTCATTTTCGAATAAGAATGGACATATTTCAGGACTTTCCATCCATTTGTATGCATACCCCCGAGCTATTATTCCACTTATGACAAGCAAACTGAACGGACATTTGAAATGTCCGAATTGAAAGGTTAATCAAAATCTTTAACACAATTGTTACAGGGGAGAGGTTTTTTCATTCTAATTTGAATCGAATCCTCCTTTGTGATATAAATTAAAAAGTCACAGTTGGGGGACAGCATGAATCCAGCAAGGAGGGAAGAATATCCTGTTAAATCAAAAAATGGGGACTTCCATTTCTAAATTTGAAATCAAAAAAGGAAAAAAAATGAAAGATTGGAAAAGAACATTAGCCAGCGTTATTGAAAAACAAAAAGAAGAAAAAGGAGAGAAAGAAGTAAAGCGTAGTCAAGAAAAGATGCGAGTGGAGAAATTTTATGCAACGATTGTAAATCCCGCTTTTGAGGAGCTTAGGTCTGAATTCAAAAAATACGGAAGAGAAGTAGATGTATATACTGAAAGAAGAGATTTTGCATCAATTATTGTAAATTTCGAGGGTGAGGAAGAGCTTGATTATTCGATAGAAGTGATGCTGTCTCCAGGCCTTGCCTTTCCTCGTCCTGTAATTCATTATACAGAGTGGGCAAGCAGCAGGAGATTAAGGGCCGAGGGATTTTTAAGGAAAGGTATGCAGGTCTATGATATCTCTGATATTACAAAAGAGGAAATTATTGAACACTTTTTAAATGAATATCAAAACCTTTCACGTAAACATAAAAAATTTATTGAGTTTAAGTCTTAAATTGCACGCCGTCTAAGAATAAGGGTGTTCTCTGAAGTGCATCCTTATAGAGTTGCACATTGAGGAACTTCTCCAATTTTCATTGACGCAGAATCTTCCCTGTGCTATTATCTCAATTGAAATTGAAAAGACCTGTTCATTATTAAGAACAGGCTGAAATCATAAGGGATCAGGGGATACTTCAACAAGACAAGACAGAATCTCTCCCTTACGATAACTCTTACATAAAAAGGAAACCAGAGTGAATATTTACGTGGGAAATGTTTTACGTGAGGCCACTGAAGACGATTTGCGACAAGCTTTCGAAGCGTTCGGGCAGGTCACATCTGTTAAAATCATCACAGACAAATACACCGGCGATTCGAGGGGATTCGGATTTGTGGAGATGCCCAACCATCAAGAAGCTCAGTCCGCAATCTCCGGGCTTGATGGGAGAGACCTGAAGGGGAGCGCGCTTAAGGTCAACGAGGCTCGCCCTCGTGACGACCGCCGGGGTGGATTTGGAGGCAAGAGACGCTTCTGATAAACGGCATTCGGATTCTCAAAACCATAATCACATTTTGCATTA
>Ga0180437_10009689_pt1 | contig 11873 bp, 7 predicted proteins | sample SS_ome_4_FD_132410 | JGI IMG/M metagenome (GOLD analysis project Ga0180437, IMG submission 132410) | Hypersaline lake sediment archaeal communities from the Salton Sea, California, USA - SS_3_D_1 metaG | ecosystem: Environmental > Aquatic > Non-marine Saline and Alkaline > Hypersaline > Sediment... | reverse complement strand
TAGGAGCGCCAAAGAGATAGGTCCCCGCAACAAAGACATTGGCTCCGGCCTCAGCACATTGCTTGGCCGTTTCTTCATTGATCCCCCCATCAACCTGGATATTGTAAGGAGCAACCAGTTCAGGGTCTCCTTCGGGAGTTTTGCCACCTTTTCGGATCTGAAGTTTGTCAATCAGGTCACGAGTGAATTTGATTTTCTCAAGCATGTCGGGCATGAATGCCTGACCACCAAAGCCTGGGTTGACTGTCATGAGTAAAAGAAGGTCAACTTTATCGATGAACTTGGGGATCATTGAGCCGCTCGTCTCAGGGCAAAAAGCAAGCCCTGCTTCAACATTGCATTTTTTAATATACTCTAGAGTTTCTTCGACATTTTCGGTCGCTTCAAAGTGGATCGTGATCCGATCGGCCCCCGCCTCAACAAATCTTTCGATATAGTCGTACGGATTATAGATCATCAAGTGAACATCTAGGAAAAGCTCGGTCGACCTATTCACCGCCGCAACCACCTTAGGACCAAAGGAGATATTGGGAACAAAGTGCCCATCCATCACGTCGAGATGGAGAGCATCAGCTCCAGCGTCTTCGACGCGGCGAGCCTCATCGGCAAGCTTGCCGAAGTCTCCAGCCAGGATGGAAGGTGCAATGATTGGGGGCCACTTTTTGTCTTTCACCCCTCTAGTATCAAGGGATTCCCCTCAAATGTCAAGAGGCTGGCCGCGCTCTTTTCCTGTGGCCTTTTGTCTCGAGCCGCTCTCTCCCTCCCACATAGGTGAGGATTCTCCAAACGGCTCTTGGAAATGCATGATCTTCGATGGTAAGTGGCCGCCACTGGAAGGCAAATCTCTCGAGGTTAGGCTTGCCCCCATCGAATAGTTCCCAGGAGGAGCGGAATTGAGGAAAGGGTTCAGCTCCAGAGTCGTATTCGTACGCCCAAAGAGGGAAACGCTCGATTTTGGGAGGTAACACCCTACTCTCTCTTCCATACTCGAAAAGAAGATCAAGATATTGTTCGAGCATCTCAGCTTTGCTTATTGGTTCAGAATGAAGCAGACCAAAGCTTGATAGAGGCTCATTTCGAGCCATCTCTCGCCTCATCTCTAACTTCGCTTTTTTTTGAAACCGATCGGAGTTAAAAATTTGCTTTGCTGTATCTATAGCCTCAGGCACACCTCTTCCCAATTCTAAAGTGGAAATCCCAAGCAATGCACAATTGTGGTAACAAGTGTTAGGAATGCTAGCTGCCAACCTCTTTCCATGAGCCACATTCAAGTAACTTTGTACTTGAGCAAGATGGCAAAGGGTGATGTTATGACGTGTAGTGTGTGGTGAATTTTCGTCCGCATCTATTCTTTCTATTTCTTCCATGACCTGAGCTACTTGGGCATCAATCGCTCTTTGAAATTCCTCCTCATTTCTCACAATCCCCCCAACCCAAAGGGCATTGAGGATAATGCTCCGGCTCTCCCAGTCTGGATATTGACCCAGCTCTTTCCAACCTTGCTCAGGGTTGTGAGAAAATAAGAGCTGGAAATACCCCGAGGAAGGATATCTGCTTTCCTCACACTGATTCTTCAACTGATTCAGTATATTCGCCACCTCACCCCGTTCACCGAGCTTATAAAGAGCCGCTCCTCGACAAACTAGCGAGGGGATCCGTTTTGCCGTTGCTATAGCCCCTTCCCAGTCACCCCTACTCCGCTCAATGGCTTGAAGTGCTAGGCTAAGGTTTTCTCCCTCTTCTCCCAGCTGTCCAATTTCACGGATAGCACCTGGAGTTCCGATCACCAATAGAGTCTCTGCTCGCAATTCTTCATTGAAAATTTTACCGGCTGTCTCAGCGTCTTTTTTGATCAGCGCAAGAGAACTCAATGTCTCATCTTTCACCCACCGTCCTGAGCCCGTCCAAGAAACCAACCTTTCCTCTCCAGGCAGACCATTGAGAGCACTCGTTAGAGCTAAATTGCGATGCACCTGAGCAGAAATCTCTGGAGACTCCACTATACTCAGATTCTTATCTATTTCAGTTGCAATTCCCGGATAAAGAAACCGAGAGAATTGGTAAATGAGTTGATCAGAAAAGACACGGGTTCGACTATGCTCCTCTTTACATCTCGCAAACATCTGCTCTATTTGTCTTGGCAGTGCCGCTCTGGATGTTGGAGGTGGAAAGTCTTCGATCAGCTTTTTAAAAAACGCCTCGTTTCTTGGTCGCCGATCGCATACCCCAATTTTTCGTGGCCGTTCAACAAGCTTGGTAAAGCAGAGGAATCCTACTCCTAAAGCAGCCCATTTCCAAGAGGTTTTTTGGGCAAACATTGCCATTCCTGCCCAGGAGACAAAGTGGGTCACTTTGTCTCCGAACGTAAATGGAACCTCTTCTGCAATCCTTCCACGTAGCCGAAATTTAGAACCCGAATAGGGGTTCGAAAACATGAGCTCGCTCAACCCATTCACCCCTTTCCACAAAGAGCCCGACCATGTCGGAGTTGGCATTCTCTCAGTTGAAGCGACATAGGATGAAAACGAAACGGGCTGCACAGATCCTCCAATTTTTAGGAGACAGCATATCTATTCATCTGCAAATCGTCAACAGAGTGCATGATCAGATATAGCAGGAAAGCGCTTCAGGAATCGCCTCGAGGAATGCCTGCTGCTGGTCTGGTTCGGGAGCTTTGTAGAGAAAGCCGAGGTAGAACGAGTCGAAGACCTGAAGCTGGACCGTCAGGAGCGAGTTGGAAGCGAGCTGGAGCCCCTCGATTCTGCTGAAGATCTTCTGCTTCCAGGAAAAGTCTTGGAACTTGGTCATCACGAAGAGATGATCGCTCGCCTTTTTCGACCGGAGCGTCACACTCTCTTTGGGATTTTCGATCGCCTCGAGGAGCATGCAAAAGAGCTCTTTGAGGAGCTTCGGATCTAAGGTCGTCGAGAGATGGACGGGGAAGATCGCATGGAAAAAGTTTTGGAGGAGCAAGGGATTCTTGGGAGCAAGAGACCCCAATTCCTGCTTGAGGTGGAAGAAGTTCTCGCTCTGCTTGGCGATCATCCCTCCATTATAGTCACGCACTTCCCCAAGGATCGCATGCATCTTTTTGACGAGGTAGAGGCGCGCTTTGAAAAGATCCACCGAGTAATCTTTGCGCAAGAAGTCGTTACTGGGGAGGCGAACGCGAAGAACGGCTGCCTCTTTGGGGTACTTGCGACGGAGGCGGCCGACGAGCTTTACCCGGTCTATTGAGAGGCTCGCGAACGGAGAGTTGTGCTGGAAGAGCTCTTGGATCGTGGGACTATTCGCATGGATGACCCGGACGAGAACAACGGTGAACGAGAGCTCTGCATCAGTTTGCTCGTCAAAAGAAATCACCATTTGGGGAATATCCCGCAAGTATTTGAGCTGATGACTCAAGGTGAGGATATTGCGCATCACCTCTTCTTCGTTTCGGGGCATAAAGATCGGTTGAACCAGCTGTTCAATCCGGCTCTTAATCTCGTCAGGAAGCCCTTTTTCAATCTGCGCGATTTCCTCCTGGGTGAAGGGGCGACTGTTCTCTTTCTCCACTTCGAGGTAGAAAGTGTGAATCCCCTCTTCTTCCTCTTCGTGGGAAAAGTAGGTATCAGCTAGAGTGCGCACCCCAGGGACGCAATGGGAGAGGGCGGAGAGAAAGTGTCTTTCTTCGAATAGTTCATGCTCCTTCAAGAAATTGAACCCGAGAAAAATCGAAAGAACTTCCTTTCCCCCGAACGGGGTATCTACAGTGCTCCTTTTGCATCGAAGAGTGAGGTGGCGCTTCCCAGGTGAAGAGGCGATTTGCGTTTTGAGAATTTTACGGAACCGATATAGAGCCCAGATCACACGGCTGATTTGTTCGGGTTTATGAGCTGCTTTGAAACTCTGCTTCGACGAGACCAAAAACTGTTGCATATCATGAAATAGATCATAGTCAAAATGGCCCGGAAAGCGGCGGATCATCTGCCCCATCTTATCTTGGATCAGCGAGGTCTTGTCATCAAGGGTCAGCCCCTTCATCTCGAGGATCTTCATCGCATGATAATAAGAGCTCACCCCCATGAGAATTTCTCTTTCCAGGAAGGCGAAATTACGTCTTGCTTGCTCAAGCTCTTCAGCAGTTGAGAAAGTGAGAACCAACTCAGAAAGGGTACATTCCCTGCTTTCGGAAGGAAGATCGACTGAAAAATGAAGGGCAACATTTACCTGCTTCCCAGGAATAAGCCACCGACTCACCATGTCATAGAAAAATTTTCCCACATTTTGCCGATAGGTAGATAGAAGGATAAGCGACACTTCAGCTCCTTTCCCTTTCCACTTAAGCGTGGGAAGAGTTTCTATCTCTCCCAACTCCCCTAAAATGCCTGAAATAGGCTGGAAAAATCGGTGGTTCTTTGAAGGAAGAATATCTTTTACATTAAACACTTCTCTCCTCCAATGCGGGTTCCTGCCTGATCAGGCTCTTTAAAGGAGCGTACCTCTAAGGGGAGAGCACTCTTCTCTGCAAGGGCAACGCAGCGGGGGTGCAGCACCTCAGCCCCCTCGACAATACGGAGCGCCTCTCCAAAGGAGAGCTCCCGATAGATAGAAGCTGTAGGATCGAGATTAGGATCTCGCTCGCCAATGCCAGGCACATCTTTATAAAACTCGACATGGTCAGCGCCAAGAGCTGCTCCTAGAGCAACAGCCGAAGTATCCGAGCCCCCTCGGCCCAACGTAGTAATTTCTTTAGAAAGACTCACCCCCTGAAACCCGGCTACAATAACCACCTTCCCTCGGGAGAGTTCTTGTCGGATCCGACTTGGTCGCACCTCGAGGATTTCTGCCTCGGCATGCTCATCGGTTGTAATGATCCCCGATTGGCTCCCAGTAAAGCTGATTGCCTCAATCCCCTCTCGATCAAGCGCCATCGCAAGAAGAGACATACTCACCCGCTCGCCAACCGAAATCAACATATCTTTTTCACGTTTGGGAGGCGACGGGTGAACCCCATAGGCAAGAGAGACCAGCTCATCCGTCATATCTCCCATGGCACTGACGACTACTATAAGGTGAGAGAACTGGGCATGCCGCCTCTGAATCAGAGAAGCAATCGGGGCAAAGCAGCTCGAGTTTTTTAGTACCGAACCGCCAAATTTCATTACGAGACAGGTCATAGATTCAACTTAAAATTTTAATTGGTTATCCGCAAGTCTTATCTTTATAGATAGGATCCGTTTGGTCAGGTATGCAAATATAGTCTACGCTTGCCTTTTTTTGGAAAGTTTTGATACCCTTATAATCATTCACATTTGGCAAGTGGGAAAAAGTTCATTGGCTGCCAATGAGCTTTTTTTTTCATGACCCAAATTGCTGCTTGCATAGAGCGTCTATGGGTGGCGAGTTGGGTGTTACATAATTTTTCAGGAGAACCCTTAACCATGACAGAAAGTCTTCAACAAGATTGGAACGAAAGCAAAACCATCGATGACGTGGTCTTTGATGAGCAAGAAGCAAAAGAATTCCAAAACCTACTCAATCAAAAAGAAATTGCCCCCGAAGAGAGCTCTGTCTCTTCCATGACCATAGGAGAAATCCTGAAAGGGCGGATCGTCGAAATTTCGAAAGATTTCGTCGTGATCGACGTTGGACTAAAGTCGGAAGGGCTCGTCCCCACCTCTGAATTTGAAGACCCAACTAGTCTCACCTTGGATGCTGAGATCGAGGTACTCCTCGACCAAGCCGAGGGAGATGACGGGCAAATCGTTCTTTCTCGTGAGAAAGCACGTCGCCAAAGACAGTGGGAATACATCGTCAACCATTGTGAAGAAGGCTCAATCGTCGAAGGGAAAGTGATCCGCAAAGTCAAAGGCGGACTCATGATCGATATCGGGATGGAAGCGTTCCTCCCCGGCTCACAAATTGACAACAAGCGAATTAAAAATCTCGATGACTACATCGGCCAAACATTTGACTTCAAGATTCTGAAGATCAACATGGAGAGGAAGAACATCGTCGTATCACGAAGAGAACTCCTCGAAGAAGAGCGTATCTCCCGTAAAGCTGAGCTCCTCGAAAACATCCACGAAGGAGATCTTCGCACTGGTGTTGTGAAAAACATCACTGACTTCGGCGTCTTCCTCGACCTCGACGGCATCGACGGACTCCTCCACATCACCGACATGACTTGGAAGCGGATCAAGCATCCTTCCGAAATGGTCAAAGTGGGCGACGAACTCGAGGTAATGATCCTCAACGTTGACCAGGAAAAAGGACGTGTTGCTCTCGGAATGAAACAGAAAGAGAACAACCCTTGGGAAGACATCGAATCTCGCTACCCTCCCGGAACTCATGTTAAGGGCAAGATCGTCAACCTCGTTCCTTACGGAGCGTTCATTGAAATCGAACCTGGTATTGAAGGACTGATCCACATCTCTGAAATGTCTTGGGTCAAAAACATCACCGATCCATCAGAAATGGTCAAAAAAGGGGACGAAGTAGAAGCTATCGTTCTTGCTGTCCAAAAAGAAGATGGAAAGATCTCCCTAGGAATCAAGCAACTCGAAAAGAACCCTTGGGATGATGTCGAAGACAAATACCCTGTAGGAGACAACATCAAAGGAGAAATCCGCAACCTCACCAACTATGGCGCGTTCATCGAAATCGAGCCTGGTGTTGAAGGACTCATCCACATCTCAGACCTCAGCTGGATCAAAAAAGTCTCTCATCCATCAGAAGTGATGAAAAAAGGAGACCTCGTCGAAGCCATGATTCTTTCTGTCGATAAAGAGAGCAAGAAAATCACCCTCGGCGTGAAACAGCTCAGCTCAAATCCTTGGGAAGACATCGAAAAGACTATACCTGTCGGCTCTCTAATGAAAGGGACCGTGACCAAAACCACAGCCTTTGGAGCGTTTGTCGAGCTAGAAAATGGACTAGAAGCTCTCGTCCATGTCACCGAGCTCTCTGACAAGCCTTTTGGGAAAGTGGAAGATGTGATCAGTAAAGGAGATGAAATCACCGCAAAAGTGATTAAGCTCGACCCAGAACACAAAAAGATTGCTTTGTCCATCAAAGATCACCTAATCGACACTGGTGAAGTAAACCATGACGATATTGTCGTCGGTGAAGCAAAAGAAGAAGAAAAATCGGAAGAGGATGCTGGCGATGAATAAAGACCTCCTAGCAATTTTCGAGTATTTAGAAAGAGAGAAAGGGATCAAGCGAGATGTGATCATCGGCGCGATCGAAGAAGCTCTCCATGTAGCTGCTCGGAAAAGCATCAAAGGACTCATCAATATCTCGGTCAAAGTCGACGCCAAGTCGGGTGGAATCGAGGTATTTGCCCAAAAAGAAGTTGTTGATGAAGTGACTATCCCTGAAGAGGAAATCACTTTAGAGGAAGCCCAAGAGCTCAACCCTCACTGCGAAATCGGAGATTGGGTCGATATCGAAGCAACTCCCGAAGACTTTGGGCGGATCGCCGCCCAAACAGCGCGACAAGTGATCGCTCAGAAGCTGCGGAGCGCCGAGCGAGATGTGATCTACGAAGAGTATAGGCACCGTATTAACGAGCTAATCTCTGGAACCGTCAAACGGATCGTCCGCGGAGCCACCCTGATCGTCGACCTCGGAAAAGTCGAAGCAATTCTTCCTGAGCGCTTCTATCCCAAGCTTGAACGATATAACGTCGGCGAAAGAGTCTACGCCCTCCTCTATGAGGTGCGAGATACCGAGAATGGCGGAGCCGAAGTAGTCCTCTCAAGAAGTCACCCTGAATTTGTTAAACAACTCTTCCTTCAGGAAGTCCCCGAACTCGAAGATGGGACAATCACCATCGAACGGATTGTCCGCGATGCCGGTTACCGAACCAAGCTTGCTGTCACATCGAATGATCCCAAGGTGGATCCTGTGGGAGCCTGCGTTGGTGTTCGAGGAACCCGCGTAAAAAACGTCATCCGCGAGATCAACAATGAAAAAATAGACATTATCCCCTTCGTGAACTACAAAGTGCAGCTCCTTGAGCACGCTCTTGCTCCGATCGAAATCAAAAAAATCAACATCAATGAAGATGAAACAAAAATCTACATTGTTGTAGACGACGAAAATTATCCTATTGTCCTCGGAAAACGAGGGATGAATACCCGCCTATGCGGAAGCCTCGTCGAGATCGAACTCGACGTGCAAAGGATGAGCGAATACCAGGCAGCCATGAACTTGCAGCGAGCACAACTCGCTCTCATGGATGACCCGACCCTTGATGAGAAATTGGACATCGATGGGATGGGAATGATTGTCGAAACACTAATTACAGCTGGCTTCGACACACCGCGAAAGGTACTCGCAGCTAGCTCGACAGAACTCTCTACAGCTGCCGAAATCAGCACCGATTTGGCAGAGAAAGTTTTGGAGGAAGTTCAGCAAAAGAGGTTATAAAGGTTGGCAAAAAACTTAAAACTTAACATCAAAAACCAGCAGCTTGCCGAAGCTCTACAGCTAGGCAAACTCAAGAAGAAAAAAGCCGAAGAGAAGAAAGCTCCGGTTAAAAAGCCTGCGCCCAAAAAAGTGCCTTCCGCTGAGCCTACCAAAGAGCCTGCAAAAGAACCTGCCAAACCTGTGGAGAAGAAACCTCCCGTAAAAAAAGCTACTCCTCCACCTGAAGAAGCAGCCCCTCCAGCACCGAAGAAAGAGAAAACCGAAGCTGCTCCTGCCGCAGCAAAGAAGGACAAAGCCGAAGCCACCCCTGCTCCCGCCCCTGCGAAACCAGCGGGTCCGATCGACGATTTCCGCAAACCCAAAATCATCCGTAAAAAAGCCCTTCCCCCTGTCAAGAAAGCTCCCATCACTCGCAAAGATGCGAAGCCGGGAGATAAAGCCACGAAGCCTGCGGGAGCCCAAACAGATAAGCCGAAAGATGCTCCCCCGAGAAAACCGGGGATGTTCAAAGACTACCGGGACCTTCGCTCTGAGAGAAAGACACAAGCACAAAAATCCTTCGATGCACGAGACCGGATGGGACTACGAGACTCTAGCGATGATCGTTGGAGGAAGAAACGAGGATTTAAGCGGGGAGGAAAAGTTCAGCGCGAGGACATGACGATCCGTCCGAAAAGCCTCCATGTTCGACTACCTATCACCGTCAAAGATCTTGCAACAGAAATGAAGCTCAAAGCTTCCCAGCTCATCCAAAAACTCTTTGCTGACGGAGTGGTCCTCACGATAAACGACTACCTCGAAGATGAGACAACAATCCAACTTCTTGGCCACGAGTTCAACTGTGAAATCACCATCGACACCTCCGAAGAAGAGAGGATCAAAATCACCGACCAAACGATCCGCGAAGAAGTTGCAGCAGCAGATCCTGCGCAGCTCTCCCCTCGCCCACCAGTGGTCACCTTCATGGGACATGTCGATCACGGCAAAACAAGCCTAATCGACGTCATCCGCAAAACCAACCTCGCCGAGGGAGAAGCCGGAGCGATCACCCAACACATTGGCGCTTTCAAATGCCATTCCGACATGGGAGAGATCACTATCCTCGACACTCCAGGACACGAAGCGTTTTCTGCGATGAGAGAGCGTGGAGCTGAAGTGACAGACCTCGTCGGTCTCGTTGTTGCTGGAGATGAAGGGATCCGAGATCAAACAGTCGAAGCCATCAATCAAGCCAAAGCGGCTGGTGTTCCGATTCTCGTCGCGATCAACAAATCTGATAAACCAGGTTTTGACGCTGAGAATATCTATCGCCAGCTCTCCGAACACGAACTTCTTCCTGAAGCATGGGGAGGAACCACCATCACCGTCAACTGTTCGGCAACAACAGGCGAAGGAATCAAGAGCCTTCTTGAAATGCTTGCCCTCCAATCTGAAGTCCTCGAACTCTCCGCTCAATTTTCATCTCGAGCAAGGGGCTCAGTGATCGAGTCGGCCATGCACAAAGGACTTGGAGTCGTCGTCACCTTGCTTGTCCAGAATGGAACACTCAAGCGGGGCGACAATGTCGTCTTTGACCTCAACTATGCACGTGTTAAGACGATGCATGATGAACATGGAAAAGAACTCGAAGAAGCGCCTCCCTCTACTCCGATTAAAATTACAGGACTCTCTGGACTCCCTGAAGCCGGAAGCGAATTCATTGTTGTGGAAAATGAAAAAGAAGCACGTGAAATTGCGAAAACAAGACAAGAAGAGCACAAACAAAGACGGATTCAGAAAGGAAAACGAGGACTCGAAGGACTTCTCGAGAAAAACGCCGAAGCACAAGAGAAAAAAGTGTTGCACGTCCTCCTTCGAGCCGACGTTCAAGGCTCACTCGAAGCTCTTAAGCAGTCACTCCAAAAAATCAAATCGGACAAAGCCGAACTCAACATCGTCTCCGAAGACGTTGGACAGATCTCCGAATCTGATGTCTCCCTTGCTGGTGCCTCTGGCGCAACCATTCTTGGATTCCACACCAAAGTGGAAAGTCATGCTGAAGGGTTGATTAAAGAGAAAAAAGTCATAGTCAAGCTTCATGACATCATCTACCACGCGGTAGATGACATCAAAGAAGAGATGCGAAAACTTCTCGACAAGCTCCCACAAGAAAACGAAATGGGAACCGCTGAAGTTAAAGCGATCTTCAAATCCTCCCACCTTGGAATCATTGCTGGGTGCCAAATTGCTGACGGACTCATCAAGCGAGGAAGTCTCGTCCGCCTGAAGCGTGGAGACGAAGTCATATGGAAAGGATCCGTTGACTCTCTCAAACGGGGTAAAGATGATGCAAAAGAAGTAAGCAAAGGCCTTGAGTGCGGAATAGTTCTCAAAGACTTCACCGCCGTCGAAGTTGGCGACATCATCGAAGCCTATGACATTACCTACCTCGAGCAAGAGCTCTAGTCACTATGGAGAAAAAGCGAACTAAGCGCCTCAACTCCCTCCTAAAGGAGGTACTTTCCGAAGTCATCTTGCATGAACTCAAGGATCCACGGGTGTCCCCGCTCGTCACCGTAGCGAGCGTGGACATCACCAATGACCTCCATTACGCGAAAGTCTACATCAGCGTCATCGGAACCGATAAAGAAAAGAGAGAAACCCTAGAAGCTCTCGAATCGGCTGCCGGTTTTATCGGCGTCTCCGCCGCTAAAAAAGTCGTCATGCGCTACTTTCCTGTCCTCACCTTCAAGCTCGACACAACTGTGGAAGAGCAGATGAAGATTAACGACCTCATCGATAAAATCCACCGAGAAGAAGATAAGCGATGAGCAAAAACGCGCTCTCCATCGGGGAAGGGATCCTTCCCGTCAACAAACCTTCTGGCAAAACCTCCTTCAGCCTCATCCGAGCCCTTCGTAAACTCACCGGAATCCAAAAAATTGGCCATGCAGGAACACTTGATCCAATCGCCTCTGGCGTCATGATCCTCCTCATCGGCCGCGACTTCACCCGCAAAGCGGACACCTTCATCAACCACGATAAAGAGTACCTAGCCACCATCCACCTTGGAGTAGAAACCACCACCTACGACATCGAAGGGGAGATCACTCAGGAAAGCTCAACCATCCCCACCTTAGAGCAGGTGACTGAAGCACTAACTCAGTTCCAAGGAACCATCGAGCAGATCCCACCGATGCACAGCGCTAAAAAAGTAGGAGGAAAGAAACTCTACAAACTTGCCCGCAAAGGGATCGAGATCGAGAGAAAACCCTGCACCGTCACCCTCAACACGACCTTAGAAGAGTATTCCTATCCCGACCTCAAACTGACCGTCTCCTGTTCGAAAGGAACCTATATCCGCTCCATCGCCTATGACCTTGGCAAACTTCTCGGTTGTGGAGGGCATTTGAAGCAGCTTACACGAACACGCTCAGGTCCCTATACCCTAGCAGATTGTCTTGATGGGCAAG
>Ga0180437_10009687_pt1 | contig 11873 bp, 9 predicted proteins | sample SS_ome_4_FD_132410 | JGI IMG/M metagenome (GOLD analysis project Ga0180437, IMG submission 132410) | Hypersaline lake sediment archaeal communities from the Salton Sea, California, USA - SS_3_D_1 metaG | ecosystem: Environmental > Aquatic > Non-marine Saline and Alkaline > Hypersaline > Sediment... | reverse complement strand
GGTGACGCTCGGGGAGCTTCCTGACGAAGAGGCGACCGTTGCCGAGGCTCCATCCGGCGAGGAGCTCGGCTTGCAGCTCCAGGAGGTTACGCCGGAACTGGCACGCACCCACGAGTTGGCGAGCGACAAGGGACTGATCATTACGGACCTGGATCCGGCGGGTGTGGCGGCGGCGGCCGGGCTTCGGAGAGGGGATATCATCCTGGAGATCAATCAAAGTCCGGTCTACACGATCTCGGAGTTTCAGAAGAAGGTGGGGGCGGCCAAGGAGGGCGAGATGATGCTCTTCTTGATCAAGAGAAGGGAGGGGTCTTTGTATATAGCCGTAGGAAAATAATGACCAGGCTGTCGATAAACGGCCATCTGCAGTGCTACCCCTGTTCCGATTCGATTTGCTTGGGCTCCGTCTCCCCCTCCCCCAAAGTCGCCCAGCACAAATCTCATCCGGAACAGGAGATAGCACCAGAGGCCCCACGCCATAGGCACCTGTCATTTCTCGGCAGCCTGTGTGATTGCCACGGGACAGACTGAAGAACAGTCGTTTCCGCGTAGGCGAGAGGAAGAAGCGAAAGGGATCAGAGGATAGCCGCAACGCGCTGGCACAAGTTGCGGACATTGCGAGGAGCCGCAGGCGACGCGGCAATCCCACAGCATCCTTTCCCATGGATGCGGGGGCCTGACCCCTGACCCCTTTCTTTCGCCTTTGCCCTTTCACCTTTCGGCTGCGGTCGATCAGACCGCTTCTACCACCATGGCCATCCCCTGTCCTCCCCCGATGCAAAGGCTCGCGAGTCCAAGGGAAAGCCCCTTTCTCCTCATCTCGTGGATCAAGGTGACCAGGATCCTCGCACCTGAACACCCAATGGGATGTCCCAGGGAGATGCCGCTTCCGTGCACGTTTGTGTTCTCGAGGTCGAGGTTCAGCTCTCGCATGCAGGCGATCGCCTGGGAGGCGAAGGCCTCGTTCAGCTCGAAGAGGGCCACGTCCGACATGGAGATTCGGGTCTTTTCCAGGACCCTGCGTACCGCCGGGATAGGTCCCAGCCCCATGTAGGAAGGATCCACGCCGCCCGCTGCGTGTCCCAGGATCCGCACCAGAGGCTTTAAGCCGAGGGCATTGGCCTTCTCCCGGCTCATCACTACCAGGGCAGCGGCAGCGTCGTTGATCCCTGAAGCGTTTCCTGCCGTAACGGTGCCTTCCTCCTTGGCAAACGCGGGGCGCAGGGAAGCCATCTTCTCCAGGCTCGTTTCCATCGGCCTCTCATCGGTGTCGAACTGGAGAGGGGCCTTCTTCCGCTGGGGAACCTCTACGGTGACGATCTCCTCGGCAAAGATCCCGTCCTGGATGGCTTTGCAGGCACGCTGGTGACTCAGCAGGCCGAGTTCGTCCTGTGCTTCACGGGAGATGCCGTAGGTCTTCGCGATGTTCTCTGCCGTCACGCCCATGTGATAGCCGTAAAAGATTTCCCAGAGGCCATCGTGCACCATCAGGTCCACAGCGGATTTGTCGAACATGCGCGCTCCCCACCTTGCCTCCGGTAGGGAGTACGGGATGTTGCTCATGTTCTCCATCCCTCCGGCCACCACTACCTCGGCCTGGCCCGCGCGGATGGCCTGGTCGGCGAGGGCAACCGCCTTCATTCCAGAGGCGCAAACCTTGTTGATGGTGATGGCGTTCGTCTCTACCGGCATACCGGCCCGTATGCTCGCCTGCCGTCCCGGGTTCTGGCCCTGGCCTGCAGAGACCACGTTCCCCATGATGACTTCATCGGTGTAGACCGACTGTAAGTCGTCTGGCCACGAGGGAGCCTTCTTTTCCAGTTCATAGGGGCCCAGTCCCTTGAGCGCATCAGGGCCGAAGGTCTTCAGTTCTTCAGACACGGCAGGCCGAAGTCCTGCCCTCTTCATGGCCTCACGGATGGTAATCGCGCCGAGATCAACGACCGGCACGCCCTTGAGAGAGCCTCCAAAGCCTCCGATGGCAGTTCGGACTGCACTTACGATGACTACCTCTTCCATGGCGCTTATACTCCAGCGAGGCTGTCGATAAACGGCCATCTGCAGTGCTATCCCTGTTCCGATTCGATTTGTTTGGGCTCCGTCTACCCCTCCCCCTAAAAAGTCGCCCTGCACAAATCTCATTCGGAACAGGTACTAGCACCAGAGGCCCCACGCCTCCTGATCTGGCCAGTTGGCAACAACCTCTGAGAGGGGGTGTTTATCGATACCGTCCAGTGGGGTGGGACAGTAATGCCAGTCAACATGGTTGGGAGGCCATCTAGAATACTTGGAGTGGAAAAGACCGTCAAGGCTGTCCGCTATTCCGTCTCGGTTTGCTTGGGCTCCGTCTCCCCCTCCCCCTGTCGCCCTGCTCAAACCTCGTCCGGAACAGCGGACAGCCCCAGATGCCCGGCCGACCCCCGCACCCGAAAGAACAGTGTCTGCCTCTGGATTACCACGGATCGAGGACGAGGACGGCGACGAGGACGAGAAGGACTCCTTCTTTGGGGGACTGGGTGGGGCCTAACACCTAACACCTGATGCCTAACGCCTTCTTCATTTCTCTCCTTGCACTTCCCGGGTAAGGCGGTCGAAGAAGGCAACCATGAAATGATGCCGATCCTCTGCGATCTGTTTGCCTGTTCCCGTGAGCATTCGGTCTTTGACCTTCTGAAGCTTCACGCAAAATTCCCGAAAAGCGGTGTCCTCCGAGGAATACGCCTGGGTGTTCAAAATGTCGGCCTCTGGGTTGTGCAGCCGGGCCCCCACCTCGCCGGCAAACAGGAAGGCCCGGCCTATGCCCACGGCTCCGATGGCATCGAGCTTGTCGGCGTCGAACAGGACCCGGGCCTCGAGCGTCCGGGGTCGTTCCCCGTTCCTGCGGAATCGATGGGATGCAATGCAGTGGACAACCCGTTCGATGGTCTCCTCACGGTAACCATGCTCCTTGAGAATACTCCTTGCACGTTCGGCGCCCGCCACGGCATGGCAGACCTCCCCGCCCGACGCCTTCTCCTCCGGGCGGCCTATGTCGTGCAGGTAAGCAGCGAGCCCGAGGACCTCGAGGTCCGCGCCCTCTGCGCTGCCGATGTGCCTGCAAAGGTTCCAGACGCGGTCCGCGTGATCCCACCCGTGACTGCTCGAGTCGGATGCGAGCAAGGCCTGCGCGACCGCTCTGATCTCGCTCTGGCTCATCATCCGTTACCTTGATCCTCTTCGAAGCTTCCGTGGCGGCCCGCTCCTTGGGCAAACCGGGCTGCACCTTCCAGGGTTTCACCCGACCCTATCGTTTTCAGTCCCAGCTCGAATTCGTTCTTCATGGCCTCGTCAAAGGGAAGATCGAACTGCTGGTAGGCTGACAAACGGTCTGTCCGCACGCAGTGCTGGGGAAAGCGGCAGATCTCTTCGGCGAGCGCTTCTGCCTCGGCCGTGGCGGTCCCCTTCTTCACGATCCGGTTTGCCAGACCCATCCGGAGCGCCTCCTCGGCACCCACAGGCCGGCCTGTCAGAATCATGTCCATGGCGTTCGAGAGCCCGATCAGGCGCGGAAGCCGAACCGTTCCTCCGTCGATCAGAGGGACACCCCAACGTCGGCAAAAGACCCCGAAGACCGCGTCCTCCTCGACCACACGCATGTCACACAGGAGGGCCAGCTCGAGCCCGCCCGCCACCGCGTGGCCGGCCACTGCCGCAATCACGGGTTTGCTCAACACCATCCTCGACGGGCCCATGGGCCCATCCCCTTTAGGCTCGGTGCGGTTTGCCAGACCCTCACTTCCGTAAAGGGCCTTCAGGTCCGCGCCGGCGCAAAAATGGCCCCCTATTCCGGTGAGGACCGCTGCCAGGGCCTTCTCGTCCCCCTCGAATGCCCGGAACGCATCGGCAAGCTCTTGGGCAGTCGGCCCGTCTACGGCGTTCCTCACCTCCGGACGGTTGATGGTGATCGTTGTGACAGGCCCTTTCTTCTCGGTGAGCACACGCATCGCCGTGTCCTCCATTATGCTCTTCTTTTCTTCGTAAGTTTCTAGCCGCAAGTTTCCAGCCATCAGCTATCAGGCTTCAGTCGTCAGCACCCAACCCCTCCAATCGGACAGGTGGGATTGGGTGGCGTGGCCTGAGCCCCGGCCCCTGATCCCTGACCCCTTTGTCCTTTCGCCTTTGCCCTTTTGCCTCGGGACAACCAGGGCGCGGCCTGGTTGGGCCTTACACCTGATAGCTTATCTTATGTGAAGGTCCCTCTGCGGGAAGGGTATCTCGATACCCGCCTCGGCAAGGGCCTCGAAGATGGCGAAGTAGAGTTCGCTGCGCATGCGGTTCTCGGTCACTTTGCGTACATCCATCCACACGAGCAACTCAAAATTAAGAGAGCTGTCCCCGTATTCAGAGAACCAGACCTCTGGCTGCTTGCTCTTGTTTACCTTTTCGTTGCCCTCCGCAGCCTTGAGCAGTATTGCTTCCACCTCCTTCGGGTTCGAGCTGTAAGACACCCCCACCGGCACGTGTACCCGGATCAACGGGTCGGACAGGGTGTAGTTCACAATCGTGTTCGCCGTGAGATCTGCATTTGGGATGAGGTATTCAATATTGTCCCGGGTGCGAACCTTGGTTGCGCGAAGCCCCACCTCCTGAACGGATCCGAGGGTGTCCCCAACCTGGATCCAATCCCCTTTCTGGATTCGGCGGCCAAAGACCAGGCTGATACCGCTGATGAGGTTCGACGCCGTGCTCTGCATGCCGAGCCCGATTCCGATACCCAGCGCCCCGGCAAACACCATCAACACGCGAAGATCCAGCCCGACGGCACGCAAGCAGACCAGGAAGCCGATGGACAACAGGGTGTAGTGGATAAAGGTGTTGACTGCGTAAGCAAGGCCTTCCTCCAACCCGAAAGCGGGGTGTACCTTGTAATCCAGCCACGCCCGCAGAAGTCGAGAGAAATAGACGAAGGCCATGAGGATGATGGCAGCTTTCAGCAATGTCCAAAGGGAAAGAGGGGCCTCCCCGATCTTGAGCACGGAGAAGGAAAGGGCCCGCTGGACGGGACCGGACAGGCCGAGAAGCTTGAGCGTGACGATCACGAGGGTGATCACAGTTGCATACAGGAGCAGTGCACTGAGGGCATGATAGAGGGCCTGTGCCGCCTCGTCTTTGATCCCCTTCTTCTGTGCCCACTGCCGGAGCCACCCGCGCAGGAGATGGTAAGCGACCATGATGCCAAGGAACGCACCTGCAACCGCCCAGGTCATCCTCCAGATGGCCAGGCATAGATGGTGGTATCCGATGCACCAAAGGATCCCGGTCAGGAAGGTGAGGAAGATGGCAGGGAAGTAGTAGCGTGCCAGTCCCCGTATGAAGATCTGATAACTGCGGTAAGGCAACTCGGGGAGCACGCCCAGGATCGCTTTCTTCTTCATCAGGAGCAGCAGGCTCGCCAGCACGATGGTCAGGGAGAGGACGAATCCCAGGAGGGCCAGGAAATCGTCGGGGATCCGGAACGCCTCGGCCCCGAGGAAGATGGCGAAGCTGAAAAGGATGTACAGGGCAACGAATCGGGCCACGCGAAAGATGCTCTGTCCGTAGCGGATCGGGATCGGTAAGTGCTCCCGTGTCAGGGCCTCCCGGAGAAGGTTGATCAACAGGGCACCGACCGCCCAGAGCATCAACAGGCTTCCTGTGATCACGAACCAGGGCGCCTCGTAGGAAACGGATGCGCGGATCAGGCTGTAGACGCCGAAGAGGACCAGGGGCATGAGCGAGCCGACCAGGATCTTCAGGAGGGAGAGAAAATAAGGGTAGAACACCTCCGGCATGTGGGGCCGGAGCGGTTCCGCAGCCCTTTCCAGCCTCGTGAGGACCTTCTTCTGCCCGAAGAGGCTGTAGAAGACCGCCACGAGGAAGGCCAGCATGATCACAGAACCCACGAACCCGAGCAGACGGCTCTGCTCCATCACGTGTTCGATCAGCTTCGGAATCTCCAGGGGGAGCCTGAGGGCCCAGGCCCGCAGCCTGTCGATCGTGCCCAGATCAAAGCCCAGAGGCTCCCGCTCAAGAAGGGAGCGTGCCTTTTCACCCACTTCAGCTGCTGCTTCCCAAAGGCCTTGTTCCATGTCCTCGGCAGGGAAGGAGATGGAGGGGTCTTCCAGGGCCAGGACACGATCGGGCGAAGGGAGAAAGGTCAGGAGTGCGACCGACAACGTGAGAAGGAGAAGGCAGCCTCCCGCTGACCTCAGTGATATTGACATCTTTCCACTCCTTGAGGATTTAAGGACCTTCAAACATATCTTTGCTGTTTCTGCCCTGTCAATTACGTGATTGCCTTCCCTGAATTCAGGGACTAGGATGGACGACGAAAACAGCCTAAAAGGAACGAGGCCTTGCTCGACAAAACGAGCCTTCTAGCCGGGTCAGCGCGTTTCGATCTCTGCGGTGCCTGCTCCCAAGCGGCAGGGGGAAGGCAGCGGTCTGTGGATGACCGGTGGATCTACCCTGCCGCACTCCCTGACGGCAGGACGATCCGGTTGCTCAAGGTTCTGCAGACGAATGTCTGCACCAAGGATTGCCAGTATTGCGAGAACCGGGCGAGCCGGGATGTCCGGCGTGAGAGCTTCTCACCCGAGGAACTGGCCAAGCTTTTCCTTTCCCTCCATCGAGCGGACAAGGCGGGCGGGCTCTTCTTGAGTTCCGGCGTTGCGGGGCGTGCGGACACGGTCATGGCCAGGATGATCGCCACGGCAGAGATCCTGAGAAGGCGACATCGATTCCACGGCTACATCCACATGAAGATCCTGCCCGGCGCAAGCCGGGCTGCCATAGAACGGGCCGCGCAGCTCTCGAACAGGATCTCGATAAACCTGGAGGCGCCGGGGCCAGGGCGCCTCGAGAGGATTGCCGGAGAAAAGGACTTCCTGCGAGAGCTCCTTCCACAGACCGAGTGGATCCAGCAGGTCGTAGCCGACCCGAAGACGCGGGCCAATAGCCACACCACCCAGTTCGTTGTCGGGGCCTCGGGGGAATCGGACCGAGAGATCCTGAAGTGGACCGACTGGCTCTACAAGGGTCGTGGCCTGTACAGGGCCTACTACAGCGCTTACGAGGTTCCGGATGAGGATACGCGTCTCGACGCACCGCCCACGCCCCTGATGCGGGAGCACAGGCTCTACCAGTCGGACTTTCTGTTGAGGAAGTATGGGTTCGGCCTGGACGAGCTTGTCTTCGAGGGAACCGGGGACCTGAGTCTAAAGGTGGATCCGAAAGAGCGGTGGGCCCAAGAGCATGCCGAATGGTTCCCGGTCGAGATCCTTACAGCCCCGCAAGAGCTTCTCCTGCGCGTCCCGGGTCTCGGTCCGGTTTCTGCCAAGAGGATCTGTTCGTGGAGAAGGCAGAACGGCTTGCGAGGCCCCGATGACCTTCGGAAGGCCGGCCTCGTGCTCAAGAAGGCTGCCCCCTACCTCCTGCTCAAGGGAAAGCCGCTCCCGATCCAGCCCTCGCAGCTCGCGCTCCCCTTTAGCAGCGACTCGCCGATCCCATCCCTTGCGGGGGATTTACAGATCACTCCCGGATCAAATGTTCAAGTCACGGGCGCTCGAAGATGGTTGCGGGTGCCATGGCCCCGCCGGTGCACAGGGTGACCAGCGCGTATTTTGCCTTCCTGCGGGTCAGTTCATTGATCGCCGTGACGGTGAGCCGGCATCCCGAGTTGCCCACCGGATGGCCGAGCGCCATGGCGCCTCCGTTCACGTTCAGCTTCTCCATCGGGGCGTCCAGCTCCTTGACCCAGGCAAGGGGGATCGGTGCAAAGGCCTCGTTGACCTCGAAGATGTCGATGTCGGCCACCTTCATGCCCGCCTTCTCGAGCACCTTGGGCGTGGCTGCCAGGGGGCCTGTAAGCATGAGCACAGGGTCCGAGCCCACCACAGCGTTGGCGACGATGCGGACCAGGGGCGTCAGGTTCAGCTCCTTTGCCTTGTCCCCGCTCATGAGGACGACGGCCGATGCTCCGTCGGTGATCGGGCTCGAGATGCCCGCTGTAATCCAGTCCGTGCCCAGGACCGGTTTCAACGTGGCGAGTTTCTCCAGATTCGTGTCCGGCCGGATGGTCTCGTCCTGTTCCTGGAGGATTTCCTTTCCATCCTTGTCCAGCCCTTTGAGGGGCATGATCTCATTCTTGAAGTAGCCGTTCACCGTGGCCTGGTGTGCTTTCGTGTGGCTGGCCACGGCGAACTCGTCACACATCTCTTTGGTTACGCCCCAGTTCTCGGCAATCGCCTGCGCTGCCTGGGCCTGGTTGTAGAACCTGCCCTGAACCCGGTCTATGTAATACTGGCCGTAAACGTCGCCCTGGGGCCGGCCATCGGGCAGGGTGCCCCCCATGTCCGAGCCGATCGGGTACTTGCTCATCAACTCGCAGCCACTGGCGACGACGACATCCATCGTGTCCGATGCGATCATCCCGTAAGCCATCTGGATGGTTGTCAGGCTGCTCCCGCACTGCCGGTTCACGGAGGCCCCTGCCACGTGATCCGGGAACTTCGAGGCGAAGACCCCTGTCCGCCCCAATGTGAAACCCTGCTCGCCGACCTGGTAAACGGTGCCGTTGATCACATCCTCCACCAGATTCGGGTCGAGGTCTATTCGGCTGACGACTTCGTCCAACACAGCACCCAGGAGTTCAGGTGCTTTCCATTCCCTCAGATAACCGTTCCTGCGTCCGACGGGCGTACGTACCGCGCTGACGATGTAGACGTCTCGCATCCTCTTTCTCCTTATTGTGTTCTCGTGCCGGGCTTTTGGGGGACTCAAAAAAGTATACGATGGAAACAAGGCGGTCAAGACAGGGTCTGTTCTTGGGTCTGTTTTGTGTTTGACGGGCTCGCGGTGGACGTGTTACGATACCTGCCAACAAGACATTTGAATCTGTTCCTGTGGGTGCCCGCTAGGGCTGAAAAGGGAAGCCGGTCGTCGAAGGGGAATCCGGCACGGTCCCGCCGCTGTAACCGGGGACGAAACCCGCAACGAGCCACTGCCTGCCAGACAAGGCAGGTGGGAAGGCGCGGGGAGTAGGTAGATCCGGGAGTCAGAAGACCTGCCCGCAGGAGGGAGCTCGTTACCGTCGCGAGGAACGGCGAGGCTCCGAAACAAGGGCGAAGAAACTGGGTGCAGTCCTTAGATCCGTCGTTGAGGGTCTAAGGATTTTTTTTGTCCTTTTTCAGGCATGTGTACCCGGAACAGAGGAGGGAGACAACATGATGCGTCTCGCCCGACATCGAAACGATGGACTCAGAAAGGCACTTCTTTTCTTGTTCGCTGCGTTGCTGGTGGCAGGAGGCTGCACCGAGGCAAACCGGGCCGTGGTGGTCAACGGGACCAGCAGTTCCATGGCTGCGGTCGAGTTCTCGATGCCTCGAAGGGTAACGAACAACGTCGGCGGGATAGGACTCGGACCGAGCGCGAACCGGGTCGCCCTTTGGGGCCAGGAGGCGTTCGTAGTCAACTCGGGAACCTTCGGAGCCGCGCTGAATGCGAGCCTCCAAGTAGTCGACATGCCTTCCTCTGCCCTCGCACGTACGATTCCTCTGCCCGATGGGAACAGCCCCTGGGACATTGCCATCCTCAGCTCTGAAAAGGCATACGTCACCAACCTGTACGGAGACTCGATCACCATACTGGATCCCCGGGTGGATGGGCCATCGGCAATCCTGGGGACCATAGATCTTCCAGCTGGGAGCTCGCCGGCCGGGATCGTGGTCGATGGGGGCAGAGCATACACTGCGAACACCGGACTCGATTCGGAGACCTATGCGTACGGCCCTGCCACGGTCTCGGTGATCGACACGGTGACGGACACCATCGTGGATGCGGACGGTGATTCGGGGAACGGGGAGGACACTCCGATTTCCATTACCGGCATCAACCCGCAGGACCTCGCGGTCGACGTCGAGGGCAACCTGTGGGTTGTTTGCACGGGAGACTGGGGCTCCACGTTTGGTGTGGTGGATGTGGTCGATACGCTGACCCTGTCTGAGACGGACTCGCTCGCCACCGGCAGCTCCCCCGGCTCGATTGCCCTTGGGAATCGTGTCGCCCTCGTGGGGGATGGGGCCTCGGCCAGCCTGTTTGAGATCGATATCGAGACCCGGACCGTGCTGCGGGATGAGACCAACCCGTTCGTGCTGACCACCACAACCTGGAGCTTCGTGCCGGATATCGTGTTCGACCGTTCGGGAGAGATCGCCTTTGCGCTGGCCTTCACGGATGACACGGTTTTCGAAATCGGGGATTTTAACGACAGGCTGACCATCCGACCCCGACTTCGCTTGGCAACGGGGAGCGGGCCCGCGGGGATTGCACTCTCTTATGAATAAAAAGGAAAGACGGGAGGGCAAGAAATGATGCGCACGGGACGGATACGAGTCGTTCGGCATCTGGGATGGGTGGCCGCATTCCTCTTCCTGCCGGCAGTACTGTTCGCCGGGCCGTACGAGGAGGCGGGGATCGAGAACACGGATCCGGGGATCATTGCATGGGCGAGTGGCCACACCAACCTGATTCGGGGGCCGATGAATATCGCGAACCCGGGGTTGGGAAACGTGACCTTTGGCACTCCCGGTAATGCCGTGGGTGCTCCTGAGTGCAATCATCTGGATGTGGTCTCTCTGGGCGACGGGGGCGAAATCACGATGACCTTCAACCCGCCGATCACCAACGGCCCCGGCGCCGACTTTGCGGTTTATGAAAACGGATTTCCCTCCGGCGGGCTTCTGTACGCCGAACTTGCCTTTGTGGATGTGTCCACGGATGGGCAAACGTTCGTGCCGTTCCCGAGCGTGTCGCTGACGCCGGACCCGGTCGTGGGCGACAACATCCTGGATCCCACCGACGTGCACAACCTGGCGGGCAAGCATCCCGGCGGAAACCTCTATCCCTGCCAGGGCACGCCCTTTGATCTGTCCGATCTGGCTGGAGATCCTCTTGTAACGGGCGGTCAGGTCGATCTCGATAGAATCCGCTACGTTCGTGTCGTGGACGTGATCGGCAACGGCAGCACCTTCGATGATGACAACCCACCGCATCCGGTTTACGACCCCTATCCCACGGAATGGCCCCAGGGCGGGTTCGATCTCCAGGCCATTGGCGTGATACACCAACTTGAAGCCCAGGAATGTTTCATTGCCACGGCCGCCTTTGGAAGCCCCTTTGCCACCAAGATCGATCTTCTGCGGTCCTTCCGCGATGCCTACCTGATGAAGACCTCTGTCGGGCGGAAGGCGGTTGAGTTCTATTACCGAAACGCAAAGCCTTGGGCGGCCTGGATTGCGAAGCACGAACCCCTGCGAGCGGTGACCCGCATCTTGCTTGCCCCTGTTATCGGTCTGATTTGGCTATTGCTCGGCATGCCATGAGCCTCTGTTTGAGAACGAGTCCTTTCCGTCGGGGTCCGGCAGCGGCCGCGTTCCTGTTGCTGCCCCTGCTCTGGCTGTCGGTGCCAGGGGGGTGGATCGGGAAGTGTTTTGCAGCGCAGGAAGGGGCCCCGGAAGGGGAGACCGGCGACCAGGAGCCGGCATACGAAATTGAGCCCACGGTCGTACGTGCAGTCCGGATTCGGGAGGCGAGGGACGACCCCTCCGCCTTTGCCAGCGTGGTGGACACCGCGACCTACAAGGGGCACTTTCGCACACTCCCGGATCTTATATCCCAGCAGCCCGGAGTCAACCTGCGTCAGTACGGCGGGCTGGGACAGCTGAGCACGATGTCCATCCGGGGGTCTTCTGCCGAGCAGGTCCTGGTGCTTCTCGACGGGATCCCGCTCAACACAGGCGAGGGAGGCAGCGTGGACCTGTCTACCATCCCCATGGATGCCCTGGAAAGACTCGAGG
>Ga0180437_10009686_pt1 | contig 11875 bp, 9 predicted proteins | sample SS_ome_4_FD_132410 | JGI IMG/M metagenome (GOLD analysis project Ga0180437, IMG submission 132410) | Hypersaline lake sediment archaeal communities from the Salton Sea, California, USA - SS_3_D_1 metaG | ecosystem: Environmental > Aquatic > Non-marine Saline and Alkaline > Hypersaline > Sediment... | reverse complement strand
CCCCTACCCAACTCCAGCAGTTTCTTATAGGCTTGCGCTGAACCGGCCTGCGCACTCGGATTTAGCAGCTGCTCACTTGCGAGGTCCAGCACAAACGGCTCGCCTTGTTCCAGGGCGGCCCGGCTCGCAGGGATGAATATTTCTTCATGGGCCTCCGCTGCAACTGGTGGTTCCTTCTTTGGTGGAACACTCATATCAGGCGGCTCTGGCCCCCACCCGAGCTGTTCTATGCGCTTCTGGACCGCCGTGTTTACCGCCGACATCAGTCGCTCAACCGCGCCTTCGTCCTGCAATACTTCGGTTGCCAGCTTCTCAATCTCGTCCGATGCGAACGGATAACGTGAGTACATAAACGAAATCTGTCCGGTAAGAGCATCGCGGTGTTGGATCATATCCCGCTGGAACTTTGCCGGCTTTCTGGCTTCGACTTGCTCTTGATGCTGCCGGACTAACTGGCGGTAATGCTTGGAGTCCCTCGGGCCGGTGTATCTGAATCTCCCTACGCCCGGAAGCTCCGGTTTTTCTTCTGGAAGGTTATGATCAAGGGCCTCCTTCAGTCCCTGAAGATAGGGCATTACCGCCTTTCTGCGGGCAGCGACCAGTTCCTGGTTCCGCACGCCCCTGTGGGCCACCTGTATTGCGTCCCCCCAGTACACGTACAGTTGCAGCCGCCTAACTGGCTCAAGTGGGTATTCAAGGGCCTTCTTTGAGAATTCAATTGTCTTGTCCGGCCTTAGCAGCCCGCTTTGCGCATCGACCTGAGCAAGCTGGTAGTAAATCTTGCCTTGCTCTTCCGGCTGGGTGTATTTTCTCAGTAACTCGTTGGCCATCTCCTCTACCTTGTCAAAAGGCGTGTTCTTACCCAACCTCAACTTATCGATTTCGTATAGCTCTTCTTCCAGGGTCTTTGCGAGACCCACCGAGACAAGGATTAGAATACATAGGAAGCTTCCCAACCAAATTATCCTTCTCAGTTGGGGCATATTCTGTCTCCTTTCCACTTCTGCGACACAACTAATGCCGGTGTTCGCATTATACCGCGGACCCACACGTCTTGAGTTCTTCTTCGAATGACCACGCCATTACCGCACCAACGTAGTATAAGCTACGAACGCACGACTGTCAATGTTTCTTGGATTCTTTACACACTGGGTACAGTCGATTGCGGCCTTCTTGCTCCCTTTATCAGGATGGATAAAGGGCATCGAGCAGTTTGTCCGTGAGGACCCCACCCGGTATTGGTGGCTCCACCGGCGATGGAAACACCCCCCGAAAGAAGAAACGCGAAAATCTCAGCACTAATCTTAACCGGCTCAACAAGAATGATGCCCAAGCTGGGACAAGTGCGCCATTATCATGTGTTGGATGGTGCGCTTGTCTCAGTTGCCCGTGCTTTCAGCTTGCAGTTTGGCCAGTACCTGCTCCGCCGCACGCCGGACTGGAAAGTTGGCATTGGCAGGTTTGGGCTCGCCCGGGCGAGAAGCAATCTCGCGTTCAAACGGGTCCGATGACGCGAGCCGGCCCAACAACGCCATATCGTCCTGCGTGGCGATGGACTCCAGCGCATTGACCGCCATAGTCCGCGTGAATCCGTCGGAAGTCGTGTTGATTATATGCAGCAGCGCAGAGCGCATATCCCGATGCTTTCGCATTGCCAGCGCCAATGTTATCATCTCTCGCTGCTCGGGTTGAGCCGGACCAAGAGCACCGCGCAGAAAAGGGTCCGCGCCAGCCATGTTTGCCAGTGCCGAAACATAGCTGGCCCGCACAAGCTCTGGCGCTGTCCAGGGACCGCCTGGCGGCACCCGTTGATTTCGGGAAATTAGGTCTTCAATCCTCACTGAAGCTTGTAGAAGTAAATCGACCTTCTGTGCGCTAGTGAGGGTTGACTTGTCTGTGGCAAACGCAGCTGCAACGAGATTGTGAGTTACCCAGGTTTTCGACCCCAGAACTTTCCCCAAACTTTCAGTCGCCTGCCTGGTCAGGGGCAAGCCTTGCATGGCTTCGGCCGTGACGTCTATCACTTGCGGCTCGGCACTGGACAGCAATCGGGCCATTTCAGAGGTGTCCGCCGAAAGAGCAATAAAGGCTTTCGCTGCTCTGGAACCCAGAGTGAAGGAGTCCGGTTGCTCTCGCAATGCGATATTCAGCAGCTCCGCCTTGGCTTGTTCGGAACCGATCTCTCTCAGAGCGTTGATGATTATGCTGTTATGTTGCGCGTACATCGGCTTCGGCGTCCTATACTCTTCTGCGAGTAAGGAGGGTACATCCACGCCGGCCTCGGCCAGTTGCTTGATCATTCTCTTCGACTCCTCGCTGAGCTTGCCTCTAACAGCGTCTGCCTTTATCTGCTCGGCCAACTGCAGCGACAATTCACTTATCTCCCGCTGCCTTTGGGCCTCCATTTCGTTGGCTTCTGAGATTCGCCGCTCCAGGTCCGAAATCGCCGCCAACGCCGACTGCAGCCTCGTATCACCGCTTTTTGGCGATCGCGGTTCTCCAAATGAACTGTAATCCCTGCCATTTGTGTTTTCCGGCTGCCGCTGCTTCCGGGGCGACGACGACCCCGAACCGGTGGAAGGAGGCTTGGTCAACGCACGCAAGGTGATAATAACGGCCAGGGTCATGCCGACCAGCACAATAATCGCTGCAGCTAACACATGTGGTCCTGAATGTTTCATGTCCCGCACCTATATCAATTCTGTTGACTATAATTGTAGATGCCGAGGCAGGTGCCTGTCAATGCTCGTTGCCAGGCCGTGGTCACTACGTCGGATAATGTCTGACGGAGACTCGAAGTGAGCACCCACCAATGGCCAAAACCTTGCCCGCAGATTACGCTGAAAATACACGTTATCATCGCGGCAAAACCACCTCTTATCTGCCGAATTTCGGGCAGCAACCAAATGCTGCCCGAAATCCAGTCAGTCCTGATTTAGTATCCTGTCCCCGTTTATCTCGGCTATCTCAGTTCCAGTTCGTCCCCGGATGAGCCCAGTCGTTTGTCGTAGATGCTCCATCAATGCCGGTCTTTTCTACCGGACCATTTGCATAGAACTCGCGGTCGGTATAACCTGTCTCACCTAACAGGCCTTCAGCGCTGTCGTCATCGTTGGGATTGGTTTGGCTCGTGCCGGTTTCAAAAGTGTCTGCTAACCTGTCGTTATCGTCGTCGTCCGGAGGCCCAGTGTTGATCTGATTCGTAGCATGCTGAGTTTCATGAGCAAGAACCCCCAAAAAAGTGGCGTAATACTTCGTCGTCCCTGACGTACCGGTACATCTTAACAGCCCGCCCGGGTTTCCGTAATCGTATGTCCAGTACCATTGCCCGTTGTACACGTCATTTGCGATGTATACACTTGACATCCCACCGCCGCTCGTTGAATAGGACTGCGCGCTATCTGAGTAGTTGTAGGGGTCCATGCTGCCTTCTTCGTCCTTGTAGTAGTAGAACCAGTTCTTGTCAGAGGTTGGATTCTCTGTGCCTGTGGCATTGTAAAATTTGTCCACGCTTTGGTTGTTATATACGAAACTTGCCGAGCCGGTTATCAGTTCGTCCTCTTGTCCGGTCACGTGAGGCCCGTCAATCGAGATATACAGCGTTCCTGAGCCCCAGCCGAAATTATAGTCGGGCCAATCGGCCGTCGGCAGAGTCATGGAGGGGTCTTTGTCATTGGCCTTGTCGATGAAGTCAGTCTCAACCTGCAAGTGCCAGTCGATCAAGTTGTCGGCGCTGTCGGGAAGCGCCGCGGGCAGGGCAATTGCCTTACAAATCACATGCGTATTGAAGCACAATCTGTTAATGCCGTCGTCTTCTCCAATCTGGTCGACCTGAATATCCTCGATTGCATAAAGCGTCTTCGTGCTGCCGGTATCAGTGTCGCCGCATTGGTTGCATTTGACATACAGATAGGGAGAGAATGTCCCTCCGGCATAATTGTGACTCGTGTTCTTGCTTGTGGAACTTGAGCCGTCGCCAAAGTACCACTTGTAGTCTATGTCCGGATCGCAGCAGCTACAGGTCGCGTCCCCTTCAAAGTAGACGCTGAGGTCTTCGTCCGCGTGACGAGGGGCCGTCGCCTCGGTGTTTTCGTCCTTGTTGACGACCCAATCCTTTGTAATTGATACTGCGCCGCAAGGCATGCTCGTAAGCAGGGTCAGAAGAATTGACGACAGTGATATAATAGTAAGCCGCTTGTTTCTCATGAGAAAACCTCCTATGTAGATTTTTCGGTGCTTGTATCATCCATTAACTTGGCCAAAAGATCTAACAAAACTACAAAAAGCTATTGGTTCTTCGCCATAGGTGACATCACCTCCTTTGTGAGTTTGAACCTGCGAAATATCAGAAGGCCTATAACGAGCATCGCGATCAACGCAATCGCGATTGTCGCCAAAACGGGGAATTGACGAGCGGCCTGCTCAGCAGAAGTATCACTCTGCGCGAGAAGTGCTCGGCCGACAACTGCATTTGGCTCGATAGCGGTCTTTGCATTGGTTTGACCAACCGAACTGTCTTCTGGCGAACGTCGAGTTCCTGCTTTCGCCAAACCTTGTAGGGCCGGTGGCGGCTCCGATACAAAGGGGGTGGGTTCCATTACATAGTCCAGCATTTGCGTCCGATCGACTTCAAAGCGGTCGTACAAGTCATAGTCCAACTCCGTTCGCAGCGCATCGTCCAGATGGGCCTTGAATTGCGGGTAGTGGCCGGAGAGCTGCTCGTACCTTTCTATCGCGTCCGTGGCCTTGCCAAGTTTTATCTCGCACTTGGCCATCTGCTGCTGCGCCGACAAATAAAGCACGTGAGCTTCGTTATATTCGCTGGGCCTGACGACGCCGTCGTTGCTGTCTGTGGCCGGCTTGGGAATTCTTTCGAACCAGGCAACGGCTTTGGCTGGGTCGTGCAGGTGCTGTAGGTAAATGTTGCCTGTAGTCATGTAGGCCTTCGCCTCATAACGGGTTCCTGCGAAGGTCTTGGCAGTCAGCTTCGCTTGGTTGATTGCCCGGCGGGCGTCTCCGCGGTATTTGTAGGGCTCGCATAGTCTGAGCTGCGCGTACGCGGCTATCTCGGTTCCCTCGTATTTCTTCACGATGTCCTCAAACGCCGAGACAACTCTTTCGAAATCTCCGGCCTCCTGTTCCGACCTGTAGGCATGTTCGGAGTGCTTGAGTTCGTTTCGAAAAGCCGTCAATGGAGGTCCAAGGTGGAGGCGCTTGTATTCTTCGAGCAGCACGTTCGCGGCGTCTCGCGCCTGGCGGGCAGCCAGCAATTGCTCACCATACAACGGCCGGAATCTGCCCTGGACCAGTGCGGTGTTGCTGCTTGACGCAGGTACATCTTCGATCAACTGCACCAAGAACGCGCATAACACCACAGCTTTCCAAACGCGCAATCCTTCGCGAGGTTGCACCGAACCGCAGTTCTGTGAGGCTGGTTCCAGCGTGAAAATGCGTCTTAAAGTCATATTTGGCCCTGTCTATCGGCCATTGGTAAAGCGAAACATCCTCTTGAGCAGGCCTTCACGGGCGTGGCCAACATTAAACCTGCTTTGTAGCAAGTGTCAAAAAGGGGTCGAAATCTTAGCAAAAAATTTGCACTTTCTTGGCAATGCGCCGTAAGTCTCTTTAAACAAGCCGGTTACGGGCGAAAAAAAAGTTTTCTAAGTTTTTGGCTGCTGGTGTTCTGCCAACAGTTGGCTCAGCGTTTTTCTGCCAACATGCAGCCGCCAACGATCGCTTCGGAACATAGGGAATCACGACGCCCGGAGGCAGTTGGCGATGTCAGGTTAAGTCCTGTCCACTATAAACAAATGCCCCCGCCAAAATCCCAACTAAGGAGGAAACAGCTCCCCATCGCTCGGTTTGTTTTTGTCTTCGTGTCAGATCACTCTGTTATAAGCGCACATTTTGAATCTCTACTGAAATGCGGGCCGCAAGAGATATGCGATAAACATATCGTCGCCATCGACCGTGTCAAAAACGACGGCGCCGCCGTATTGGATCGCTTTTTGTCCATCCAATAAAATTCGCGTTCGTGATTCATCCGTGACTTTCAAACTCAGCAGCAGGTCACCCTCGGCGACAAGCCTGAGGGCCACCGTAACGGGCCCGCTGCTTGTGACACCGCTTCGCTGCACCGATTGTGCCCACGTGTGCTTGACTTGGACCGTTTTATCGCTGCTGACCTGCATTATCGCAAGAGAATTCGAATTGCATGACAGCGCGTATAAGGCTTCTTTCAGTTTTCGCGACTGCAAACCGACAAAAGGATCTCGCAAATGGCAATTGTAGAGAATCTCGACGGCAGGTCCCTGGACAAAACGAACCACTAATGCGCGATCCGGATCGCCCGTTAGTTCACATTCGCCGGGGGGGCCGGCTTTCGGGGCTTGTTTGATCAGCGCCATGAGTGCGTTGATCTCCTGGCGAGAATCTTCCCCGAACGGGGTAGATAGGTAGTTCTTGACAGGTTTTAGATCGACCCACTGTACCCGATAAATCTGCATCGTAGCGATGTTTTCCGGGTCAATCTTCTGAAGGGAGGCAATGTCGATGGGACGAGGAGCTTCTTCATTAGAGGGTGCCTTCGCCCCGGATTTGCCTGACAGAGCTTCTTTTTGCCGTCTTGCTGATTGGAGTCGGTCCGCGGCAGTCGTTTCTACCAAAGCGGTGGAAATGCCTCCCGCAATCATACAGCAAACTGATAATACCATTGCTTGTTTCTTCATGATCAAGCCCTCTTTCAATTTGATCTGTATCTCGCACATCAATATTCGTAATCGCAATATACCACCAAAGAAGAGAGTAACCGAAACTAATTCTTGGTAAAGCTATTTTCGTTATTCGGTATGGATGTGCTTACTGAAGCGTAAACCCAAAACAACGCCTAGTGCGATTAAAACACCTATTCCGGCAAAGAACCATACTATTGGAAACCCGGATACTCCCAATGGGCTGCTGTTAGATGTCGACAGCTTTGCCTTGGAATCTTGCTTGTCGTTGGATGCCAATGGCTCTGCCATGGAATTCTGCTTGTTGTTGGATGTTAACGGCGTTGCGACCAAATCTTGTTTATTGGTGGAACGGCGATTATCTAGTCCGGCATCTGCAATCCAATCTGCGCTTGCCTCGCCGATTCTGATTGCTTCTGTCATCCGCTTTTCCTTCTCAATCTCCTTGCGAATTCTCTCAGCCCTTTCAGCCAGCTGTGTGCTGCTTTGTATGCTGTCAAGTTGGCTTTTCCACGGATCTGCAAGAATCTTCTGTCCAAAGCCTTTAGCCACTAAGGCCTTCGCTCGGTCCTCCGGGCTTTCCTCGGAAAGCAGGATATCTACTACCTTAAGTGCCGCCGTGCTGCCCATAGACATGCATCCACCTCTGGAGCGATCAAAAAATCCTTGGTTTCTCTTAAATTTGCGCTCGAAGCGTTCCCTTTTCTTTTCGGCCATTTTGATCAGTTCTTCTTTACTTGGGACAGGGGGAAACGGATAGCCTTCGATAGAGTCAGATCGCAAATTGAAGATTTGTGTTGCTCCGTTGCTATAATAAATGGTCGTGTGTTTTGAATCACTGGAATCTCTCTCGATGCGGGCAACTCCTGGCGTCTTCCTTATTACATCCATGAATTCCAGATTCGCCTGTTCTCTGTCATTGTTTGTTGCGCATATATATCTGTATTTATGCCCCCAATATCCGTCGTAATGCTCTGTGCCCGGCCATGGAATACTTGAGGGCGGTTTACAATCAGCCGGAGGAGGGCCGGGATCCTCTAAAATCCGCCAGTCATAGGGTTCAGATACAAAATCCACCTTCAGCCCGTTGATGAGAATTTCCAGGCCGCGCCGCTCAACAACGTATGGCGCCTCAATATATTTATTATCATAGAAAAAGAAACCGCCATCAATCGGCTCGCCCCTTACTTGTCCGTATGTCTCTACATCACTTTGGGCAACACCTATATCAGCCGAAAAAAAAAGGATGGACAATATAACAACCAGACTATAATTCGCCTTGTAACCCCTCGAGCCAACGAACATTACCATCTCCAATCCGAACAATGCGCTTTCTTGTTCAATAGACGATTACAACTTGACATTACAGAGTATACTGGGCTCCATAAGTTGAACGTTGAGCCCAGTATACTCTCATTCCATAAGCATCTATAGCTGATCAAACACAGTCACCTTTGAATTACCATCAATAAGAAAATGTCCATACCTTATCGTCCCCATTGCCCCCTGTGAGATTGCCGTTCAGTTCTGCCTGGTCATCACCCGGGGAAAGACAATGGTCATTTTCTGCAGTCATCGTAACTGAATAGCCGCTCTCGCCGCAGTATGAGAATGTAATCTTATGACTGCCATCCCATTCAATGTCTGAGACCTCGACCGTTCCTGTATGGGTCCATGTCAGGGCATCTTCCGCAGAAATAGTCGTGTCCATTACCGTGTCGAAGTCAATGTAACCGGTACCGGAGGATCCCGCTCCCGATCCCTCTGGCGAAACAGGATCATCATAAATAGGTGCCGGGGCAAGCGTCGAACTGCCGCCGGTCATCTCCAGATATGCTGATCCTGTGTAATCGTAATAAGCGTCAAAGGCCCTGCGAAATTCACCATTGCCAATTGACCCATTCATTCGGCCGAAAATTGCGTTAACATCATTAACATTTTGACTATCAGTTATATCGCCTGAATACCCAAATTGGGTCTTGCCACCAACTGAACTCAAGAAGCTACTTGCACTACAGGCCGCCAGAAAGACAATTGAGTCATAGCTGTCATGGTCGTCGCTCCAATTGTCTGAACAGAATGCTGTAGTCGCACGAACCCTATATAAGGCATGACCGCCATATGTTCCCGTGCCTGCAGGAACATTAAGCCCCGGATCATCCCCTGCCGGCGGTTCCTGGTCGGCCCAGCTCGCAATTGGAGGCCGAGTTATTGTGGCTGCAAGAACAAGATACGTTGAATTGGCATGCGTGTCAATCAGTGTAACACCACTAATATACCCCATGATATTCGCTTGGCCTCTCGTGCAATCCTCTACATCATTATCGTTCCAACCTGTATCCTGATAACGCAATGCAACCCAGTCGCTGTCTTCCGCATCGAGTTTATCTATCAGCTTATCCCCTACATTCCCATTAAACTGCCAGTAAAACGGCTCCCAGATCGTCGCAACCTGCCGCGTTGGCGTCCAAGATACACCAAAAGCCGCTACGTTAAACAGCAAAACAAACAACGAAACTGACGCAACGTTTTTTATAATATCATCTTTCATTTTTTTACCCCTTCGCTATTCGTCCTTTGCAACCTTGATTGGAATATGTTTTTCAGACTATTCAAGATACGACCTCACACGGTATCACCTCCTTTCTGGCGTTTGGGGTGGTGGGTTTGTTGATAAGAAAAATTGTCGAAAACGAATATTTCTTCCCAAAGCCCCTCTTTCCCCTATTTGGGATGCTCGCAACAGTGTTCTAGCTCGATTGCAGTGCATAAGAACGCCTAAAAGTTAAATTTGCTCTGTAGCAGGTGTCGAAAAGGGGTCGAAATCTTAGCAAGAAATTTGCGCTTTTCTGGGGATGTGCCGTAAGTCTCTTTAAGCAAGTCGCTTACGGGCGAAAAAAGTTTTCTAAGTTTTCGGCTGGTGGTGTTCTGCCAACAGTTGGCTCAGCGTTTTTCGCGCAACGTGCAGCCGCTGGTAGAAGGCATTGACGGAGCAGTCGGCCCTGCGGGCTGCCTGGTCGGGCCCAAGCCCCTCGATGACGGTGAATTTCAGCGCTTGGCGGACTGCCGGGGGCAGGCGGTTAAGTGCTTTTGTAATAAGCTCTTGTGCATCATCCGATGCTGCGGGGCGCCTCGCTGGATATGCCGGTCCGCGCCGCTCGGCGGCGATTATCTCAAGGGTGCGTGCGTCGAGCGGTTTCGGCAATTTTGCGGCGTCTCTGTGATGTTGGCGGATGAGGTTTCTTGCGATGCCGAAGAGGTATGCCTCGGCGTTCCGGCAATCACAGGACCGGTTGCCGTTTAGCCGCCAGAGTTGAACGAAGAGCTCCTGTGCCAGGTCTTCCGCCTCAGAGGGCGAGTTGATGCCGGAAGCGATGTAACGCTTGAGGCGTGCATAATATCTCGCGTACAAAACTCTTAGCGCGTCTCTGTCCCTTTGACGTATCGCCCGCTTTAGCAGCAGATGATCGCCTGTTGCGTACATTTCATTGGGCAAGGTATTGCTCCCAACACAAAAACGGCACAATGCTTCCTATCATTTTGGCGTTTGAGGTTGGGCAGTTGTTGATAGGGAATTTCTTCTAAGCGCAGATTTTTTTCCGCACTGGCCGGCTATGGCAGGCAACAGGCCCGTCTGGTGCTATGGGGCGCTGGTGGGGGCGGGGGCGTATTTGGCTTCGAGGTCGGCCTCGGCGCGTTGAATCAGTGCGGCCGGAGCACCGGCGTGCGAGCCATCCCAAAGGGCGGTTCCGCAGAGTATGGTGGGCATAGATTTGACACCCGGCAGGGCGGTGTCGGTCAGACGGTCGTGAATTCTTCGCAGAAGTGTCTGCGCCTCGTCGAGGTCGGTTTCGGGCAGTATCAGGATGAGCTTGTCAGCCTCATATCGGGCGACGACGTCGGTGGCACGGACGTGGTCTTTGAGGGTTTTTGCGAGGTGGCGAACCGCGTTGTCGGCGATATCGGGGCTGGTCCGCTCTGATATTTGTTTGAAGTTGTCCAGCCTGAGCACGGCGACCGTGAACGGCCAATGGTATCTGGTGGCCCTTGCGCATTCGGCTCTGAAGATGCTGTCGAGCGCTCTGGATGTGGTGACGCCGGTGATCGGTTCTATTTGGCCCTCGGAGCAGACTTTTCGGCACGTCTCGTAAAGCCAGGCGTTCACCAGGCTAAGCGTAAGTATTTCCTGGAGCAGCGAGGCCTTGTAGAGGCGCAGCTTTTCGCCGTCGCCGTTCGGTGTGGTGAACGAGCACATGCAGAGAAAACCTGTGGTGGCATAGCCGTCTCGGAAGCTGTCGCCGAGCGGGTCGCGGATTCGCAGTGGGATAATGATGTATGTTTTTTTTGCACCGAGGCAGCGGCACTGTTCGCAGACACTGGCCGATGTGACCTGATTGTCTTCACAAAGCGACCTCATTTTATCGGGGTCGAGCAGGCCCTTTCTGGAGAGCGGACAATCGCTTCTATAGATTACCAAATCGGACGAGTCCTTCTTGGGCAACGCCAATACGGCGCGCTGTGCGGAGAAAGCCACAGGCACTTCGTCGATCGCCAGTGCGATGACGTCTTTGAGGGGCAGGTTCTTCAGTTTTGTCGAGAGCATGGCCAGCTGCTCGGCGGCCGCCTTCATCGCCTTATTGCTGTGGAGCTGGTAGGCGATCAGGTCCCTGCTGGAGACCATTCCGACCGGCCGGTCGTTGTCGAGTACGGGCAGATGTCGTATCTGGTTTTCGGCCATAAGCTGCTCGAGAACTTCAATGGAGGTATCCATGGCGACCGAGACAGGGTTGGCGGTCATAATGTTTGCGACAAGAGCGTTGCTGGGTGGGATGTTTTTGGCGATCACCTTTGCAAGGATGTCGCGTTCGGTGATGACTCCGGCGAAGTTCTTATTTGTGTCAAAGACCGCAAGGCATCCGATATTGTTATCGGTCATTTTTTTCGCGGCCTGTGCGACGGTGCTGTTTTCCCTGATAGCCAGCACTTTGCCCGCGTGGTCGACGAAGCGTTCAATGTCTTTAACTGTAGCGGCCAACATTTCTCGTCCTCACTTCTTGTATTGCGGATATTCTCAAGCCGATGGACTTATCGGATAGAAACCGGGCGCGTGTTACAGGAAAGTTGCTTTTTTTTGGTCTTTTTCT
>Ga0180437_10009685_pt1 | contig 11876 bp, 14 predicted proteins | sample SS_ome_4_FD_132410 | JGI IMG/M metagenome (GOLD analysis project Ga0180437, IMG submission 132410) | Hypersaline lake sediment archaeal communities from the Salton Sea, California, USA - SS_3_D_1 metaG | ecosystem: Environmental > Aquatic > Non-marine Saline and Alkaline > Hypersaline >... | reverse complement strand
CTATCCAGACCTGGGGGTCCATTGACACCATTCTACTTGCCACCTCCCTTCTGAATCCAGAACGCAACGTTACCGATCACTATAAAGATCAGTACCAGTGTCTGTGTAAAGCTCAGGATGTCGCTGCTGACGATGGCGTCTCCGGCGTGGCCTGTTAAGAACTCCAGGTCAGCGGCTCCCTTGATGCCGTCCATCAGGCCCAGCATCTGGCCGCTGTCGTAGTACGGCTTTATGCTTGTCGTCATCATGCTCAGGCAGCCTCCGAGAACAGGTCTGTCGTACTGGCTGTAGGCTTGGTAGACCCAGCCTTCAGCTGTGCCTCCCGCCGTGGTCATGTACGCTACGATGTCGAAGTCTTCTGCGCGGCTCACCTCCGCTGCGAGAGGTAGGCTGCTTAAAGGTGTGCCCTGATAGTCGGTGGATGCGAGGGCGTGAAGATCGCCTAGCACCCCTGCCATAGCCGTCTGTGTACCTGCGATGTAGCCTAAGAAGACGTAGTCTTCTCCGTAAACGGCTCCGTAGTTGCTCTCAGGTTTAACGCTGGCCATTATGAGGGGGTACATCATCCCTCCCTCCAGGGCTGTCGCCATGATCACGATCCTGAGGTCTTTCTCGAACATCTGGTGGAAAGCCGCTATGTTGCCTGGACCGAGGCTCGGGTATCCCCCTGAGCCGTATCCAATGTCGAATAGTACTATTGAGCCGGCCGGCAAGTTGTCGACCGTGTTGTACCAGTCCTCACTCATCTTCCCGGTCATTAGGGGTAGACCCAGCGGGTTGAGGGCTGGGATGAGTATGGCGATGAAGACGAGCCCCATGACTACCTCACGGGGGATTGACATGAGTCTCTCCCATATGCTCATCTCTAGCGCCTCCCCAGGTAGCCGGTCTCTAAGCCGACCAGCGTCCTGATCCCCAGTATCACTGCGCCTATGCCGACGCCGATCCTGATGCCTCTGTAGGCTCCGCTCACTATGGGTCCGAAGATCCATTCACGCATGTGGAAGAAGCCCGGGTACGTCGCCGGGAAAATCGGTGTGTTTCCGATTATGACGAGTACGGCGGTGATGAACAGCAGCGCCGCCTCGAAGTTCCTGGCCCTCAGCACCTTGTATGCGCCGTAGGCCATGTAGAACGCTAGGCTGCTGTACATCGTTGCGCCGAGGGGCAGGTACAGCGCATTGTATATCCATTGGTACGATGTGCTTGCGTCATATTGTCCGGTTATTAGACCGACGACGACGAACAGCACCAGCATGAGAAGCAGCCAGCCGCTGAACATCCAGTCCTCCCTGGTCCTCTCGGAGAGCCTCTAGCCGTGGACGCGGAACAGGTTAACTGCTCCGAGGCCCAGCGCGAAGGCTTGGAGAACGACGCCCCAGTTCTTGATCACCGTGAAGGTGGCCGTGACGGATTCAAGGGTGGTATAGTAGTCCAGTACGGCGATGACTCCGACTATGAATGTTATCGCCAGAGGTATGTCTCTTCTATAGTCCATCTATTCATTCACCTCACTTTATCAGGAGATCACCTATCACGGTGACTCCTGCCGTCGCTAACAGTGCGCCGAGTATTCCTAGTGCCAGAGCCGCTAGCTTGTACCAGTCCTGGGCGGCTATGCTGCCTACCTGCTGGGGGTCGCCGCTGACGTAGGCGCCTGCGGCGAACATCTCCTCGCCGATGAGCACGTAGTCGCACAGCGCCGCGAAGAACGGTATCTGGTACAGCCTGGCTGTTCCGCCGATCTGCATGGCCCCGACCCTGTCGAAGCTCTCTGCAAACATCATGGACTCGGCCCAGAAGGGCCCTATCATGATGTTGCCGGCTGGCCTCAGCCTGGCGGCCATACCTATGATGCCGCTCGCCCAGGCGAACTGGGTCCCCGATAGATAGGGTAACTGTTCCTCTATGTTGATCTCGTCTTCCTTGCCTTCGAGTCTGTAGGATTCCCTTACGATCTCCGCGGCGACGGGTAGGACGTCCACGCTTGCCTGCGGGGCGTAGAGTTCAGCTCCGAGGCGTGCACAAAGTGTGGAGACGTAGCTCAGTATGCTGAGCCCCGCGATGGTCTGTGTCGCGTAAATGTCCGTGAAGACGCCCATGCCGATGATGTCGAAGACGGGCCGCCCCATCTCGACGGAGCGCCCCACTATCTCCTCGATGGCGTCGAGCCCGGGTATCCTGCGTATCTTGATCTTTCCCTGTTTTCCCATCTGGATGGCCATGTAGGTGGCCACCCAAGCCAGTATGAATGCCGCTAGTGGAACCAATCTGTTTGGTGTTAGTATTGCCATTGGGATTTCTCCTCCAGAATTCCCGTTAAATACTGACAGGGTAGCTGATTTAAGACTTTGGAGAGTTTACTGCAGGTAAAGGGTGGAAAAGAGCCCTTTTACCTATAAAGGATGTTAAATAACCGGATAAACAGGTTAATTTGATGACCAGCGAAGAGGAAAATAGGGATCCCTTCAGGGTGTACTTTGCTGGGGCATCCCTGGCGTTTGGGCTACCATTCCTCGTCATAGAGTTGCTGGCCCTGTTATACGGAGGATCCGAGAAGGTGCTAGACATCTTTTCCACCCTGGTTGTGGCGCTGCATCTCGTCGGGGGGCTGGTCGGAGGCTACTCTGCCGCCAGGATCGCGAAAGGCGACCTGGTCAGGGTGGGCACGGTCACGGGGGTCCTCGCCTACATATTGCAGCAGGTGGTCTACACTATATTCTACGGCTGGGGCGCTGTTGGCGACGCGTTGACTATGATCGGCCTCATAGGGGGATCGACGGTTGGCGCAGCGCTCTATAAAAGCCGGGCAGACGCCTATGCTCGCATAAAGAGTAGGCGAATGAAGGAAGAAAAAGAAACCCAGGACGGAGAACCAAGTCAATAAGCCAGCACATTAAAGGCATGTAAAAACAGGGAAATCAACACAAATACACTTGACAAAGAAATTGTGCCTATTAACATCCAATACGTCGAACAGGATAAGGGTCTCCGCAAAGTCCTCATATGCTACAGGAAGTAAATAAGCAGAAACGCGCCCAAGATTATGATCCTCCCAAACCTCTTCTGAACATGGTTCCTAGGTGAGGTGGAGTACAGGACACCTCTACTGACCATATCGCGCTCCGGACTGTCTCGCTCTTCCTGTGATACTTACTTATTGACAGAGTATTTCCATTTCTCACTGCCTCATAATAGACGGCATCATAATCTCCAAATATTCTCCCGATGTTCGTGCCGATTACGTCGTTCAGATCCACTGAGTCACCATGCCACCATATCGCAGCCTCCTCCCAAGTACAGTTACCGATCCACAGGGCGTAGCCTACCACGATCTTTGGCGTCCTCAGCTCATCTAGAATGCCCTCGAGTTCATCGAACTCTGAGATGCCGAACTCCTCTATCTGGCTAGATCCCATTAAAAACTCGGAACGGTTGAATGGTTGATGGAACACGATCTTCTTACCCTTCAGAGATGAGTAGTCGAAGCTTTCGTTGAAATATGTGTCAGGGTACTCTATGCCATCGATGTAAACTATCTTCGGCTCCCAGCCCGTTGGTGGCATCAAATTGCTGTAATATATGCCGGATAGGACCACTGCCAACGACGCGCCGATCACATATGTCTCTGGGATATCCCTGTCAGGGACGAACCGCGCGGCGGACTCAACGCCTGGGCACCAGCCCATGTACTTTAATGTGAGAACCCTGAGGTTCATTCATCCAGCCCCGGGATGATCCGAGAGAAGATGAAATGAGCTAGTTTGGATGGGGGGAGCCGATTTTCCTCCGGCGACAGGCTCACGTCTCTCTCCTCGGCCTCCGAGATCAGCCTGGATCGGCACCGTTCCACCCACTTGCAGGAGGAGCAGTGGGGCTGCTGGTAGTGCCACGTCTGGACGCCGTTCCGGGCTGAGAACGTGATGATTACTTTCTGCTGGCTGGACGGGCTGTAGCCGAGTAGGATGCCCTTCGCAGCGTCAACGTATCTGGGCTCCACCATGTTGGACTCGGCCGTGTGGATGAGGGCGTGCTCCACCTTCTCGAGCATGACGCCCTCCGCGTCGTAGACCGCCTGCCGGGTGATGCCGAGCATCCGCCCTATCTCGGCCTTGCTCAGGCCCTTGAGCCGGAGGCTCCATATCTCCAGCTGCCTGTCCGTGAGGTAGGCTGAGGGCAGCATCTCTGAAACAAACAGTAACGTAAAGTATAAAAGCTTTACTTGTCCCGCCTATCACGGAGGCTAATGCGGGGCGTCCTCTCAGCGATCGAAATAGATGCGCATGTCAGACTCTTTTGTCCTCGAATCCGTCGTGAAGAAGATCAGCGTACGGTGGCCCCAGCTAGAAGCCATGGGTGGCCCCATCGGAGGGCCGCCATACTCGTAAACCGTGCAGTTAATTAACGCTAGATCGTGTTCTTGGCTGATTGGCTTCGCCTGTATGGCGTAAACGATTAACCCTAAGAAAGCCATCATCGTTAATATGCTTATAAGCTCAGCCCTCCCATCCGAAACTTCGTTTTCTGGAATGAACCGGGCTGCCGCCGCCCCGCCCGGGCACCACCCGAAGGTCTTTTTGAACGCCGTTCTAAGGTTCATCCAAACATTACAATATATGTAAAGTATAAAACCTTTACCATTTATCTCGGCATCAGAACAGCGAACGCTGAACGAAGTTCTTTTTGGAGTGGCTGGTAAAAGCACTCTAGGTTATTCTAGGGACAAAGGCGGAGGAGGCCCACACGCGTAGTAAAGTTTAATAACTTTACGTTATATGGATTTTCAGATAAGGATAAACCGAGTCTAGGTGGACCATATGAATCTAAGGAACATAACACGGAGGTACCTGGGTTGGTGCCCGGGATACGAGAGTGTTGAAAACTTCATACCTGATGGAGGCCCGGGGAAGAAGACGCTGGCGGTCTCCCTCATCGTCCTCCTGCTGGCTGTCGTGTTTTTGTTTCCCTTTGAATCCTTCACTTCTCAGGCATATGTGCAGTTCATGTTAATGGTCTTCATGGCGTCCATAGGGGTTCCAATCATGTGGAGGGTCGTCAGAGGGGAGAAGGCGGGGGACCAGGAGGGGACCTACCCGACGCCGCGTGGGGAGCCCTTGCCCCGCGGTGAGTTCGGGGAGTTCAAGATGGACAGCCCGGCGGCTGAGGCGCCCGTCTTGGGTCCCTCGAGGTCGAGTGCGGGGTATAACTGGGAGATTATGATGAGCCGGGAGTGGCTGCACCCTGACATCCTGTGGTACAAGAGAAGGTTCATAGAAGGAAAAGAGGAGAAAGAGGAAAACGAATAGACCATTTTCCCTAGTATGTCAGCCTCGCAGGCTCTTTTAGATACCCTGTAGCCTCGATTTGGTTATAGTTATTATTGTCATTATTGAGTCACGTACATGGAGTTTCTTTTATACAAACGGTTTTCATTTAAAACAGGCTTTGATATTGAACCCTAGTAATTCCCATCTGAACAACGGGCAATGTCAGCTATGTGAGAAGAAGATGCGCGCTCATTGATTAAAAAAATAAATAAAATCCCTAAAAATGGGTAAATTTTATTTATGTTATGCTATTGTTTTTACGTTTAGAGCCCGAGGGCCTTTCTGAGACTCTTCGATTTCAAACTCTACCTTCTGTCCGCTCCTAAGGGAGCTGGCGGTGTCTAGTTCTGTATGATGTACGAATACGTCGTCATCCTGTCCGTCTACTTCTATGAATCCAAATCCTCTGAACTCTAACCATTTCTTAACTATGCCTTTCAAATTGTTTTCACCTCTCGATATAAGCGATAATTACCTCGTTAAGCAAATAATGATACGCTTGTAATACTATATACCTGAGCGTGGTTATTAAATGCATGTCTCTAGTGTGTTTCACGTCGTCTCAAACCGTGAACTTCTAGTACAATACTTCCTAAGCTTTTTTACTCGCCCCTAAACCTCTCACTCAGATGTCATCCATGGAGTATGTAAGATGTCAGAACCCTCCTTGCAGTAGATATAACCCTGTTAAAGAAAAAGATCGGGACAAAGAGTACACCTGCATATTCTGTGGTCGTCCATTTACTTTACCGGAACCATGTGAATCAAAACAAGCTACCGGAGAGGAGTCGAGTCGGGAGGAAACCTATATCCCGGACACTCCCCCTGTGAGAGAGCCAATAGACAGAAACCAGAGAAAACCTGTAAACCGGAATAAACGTAAACCGCTGCGGTAACACATTTGAGTGCGTGCGGTTAGATGTTTCACTCGATTCTACTGCGCGCGTAAATTATAATCAATGATTTATGTAAATAGCGTGTATAACTCTGGTTATCCTAGTGGTTTCAGAGGAAAAATCTGGCTAGAAAACGGTTATAGATATACTTCTATGTCTAAACGATTAACTAGTTCCTTGTATCTGTTTCGTATGGTTACCTCGGTGACCCTCGCCTGGGAAGATATGCTTCCCTGAGTAATCTTCTCACCCAGTAAACAACATGCTATATACACCGAAGCCGCGGCCATGCCTGAAGGACTCTTTCCTGAAGTAATCCTCAAACCACTAGCAGCGTCTAGAATATCTAAAGCGGCATTCTCTACTCCTCCAGAACGGTTTAGAGTCTTAACCAAGTTGGAGATAATCTTTCCTTTACTTATGCGGGGGATATCGCGATCCAGTAGATCATGGAGGTACCTATAGTTGCGGGCGGCTTCTTTCTTGGAGATGTTCGCTGCCTCTGCGATGGCTGATAAGTTCCTTGATACATTGCATATCCTGCACCCCATGTACAGTGAAGCAGCCACAAGGTTTTTGATTGTTCTACCCCGGGTGGCGCCTTTTTTTAAGGCTTGTCGGTAGACGAGTGCAGCGGTCTCAGATACGCTTCTGGGTACGTTCACCTCGTTACCAAGTTGGTTTAGTAATCCGAGTGCTTTCACCAGGTTGCGGTGATTGCTTGAGGATATCTTGGTGCGTCTGTTCCATTTCCTGAGCCTGTAGAACTGGCTTTGCATATCGGGTTTGATTCTTCTTCCAGCATAGTCACGATTAAGTGTGCAGATGGATGAGCTGAGTCCTTGATCATGGATTGTGATGTTGATAGGTGCCCCTGTTCTTTGTTTATCTTTCTTTTCCTGCAGGGTAAACGCACGCCATTCCTGTCCTCTATCCATTGTATCTGTGCTCTGGACGATGCCACAGTCATGGCACACCATCTCGCCGGTCTCCATGTCTTGGATGATGTTTGATCCTTCACAGACTGGGCATTTCTCGGAGATCTCTTTAATTTTTGGCACATAACCACTCAGAAGTCTATTAACTAATAGGTTCTATCACTATTAAGCATCATTATCTGCTCTTATTTCACGTGTGTTTACTTTGTGTAAAATAAATAAGCTTCAATTTAGCTGTATGCAACGCGAACGCCAGCTGTTTTAACCATCATATCCAGAGTCACTGAAATCAACACAAATACACTTGATAAAAGACTCGTACCCATTAGCATCCCGTCTTTCATGCGGTATTAGTAAATAGTAATATGATTAGCGATAATGCTAGAGAAATGTGCAATCGATATTTATCATGAGCAATCACCTAAATTATCTTGTTTCATGACTACCCAGGTAATATTATGTTCTTCATCATCGTCGGCTGGTCTGCTACGCTTATCACTGTATGGCACCCGACGAGGGACGTCGAACTCGTGTTCATTCGAATAGCCTGGGACCCCGACTCGTGAGCCAGAAACCCGGCGATAAGAGCCGCCGGACACATGAACCTCCCCGCTTCAAGCTTCCTGCAGCTGTTCCCAAACAAGCAGCTGGTCACCGTGATCCTCCACCTGGTGCCCAGCCTCTCCCTGTTCGGCGTCATACTCACTTTTTCGGCCAGGTTGTTTTCTTCGAGGAACCTGCAGTAAGCCTCCATCGTTGCCACAGGGTCGTTGTACTTTATCAGCCCGAGCAAGTCGAAGCCCATGAGGTGGTACATGGACTTATGGATGTAGTCGGCTATGTTCTGTAGCCGGTTTTTTGGCACTATCCCCATGGTGAACTCCATGTACCCTAGGAGGATGTCGTGGAAGTACTTGGCGATTTTATAGCTCTCTGCCTGGTCACCTGCGTCTAGAGGCATATTGACGTAAATTCTTATGTTTAATATTATATTAATTCAAAATTAATAGTTATTACCGATACCGGTCCTGAATATGTTCTATAAATATGGAAGAACCATTTGTTCAAGCATATAACGTCAATCAGAAGCAAAATGATGCATTCTTATCTTATAGGGCTCCCCCAAAATAGGATTGCACCCCATGGGTTAGTGGACATGTATTCTCCCTAGAATTAATTTCTCTTAAAGAAAAAATAAATAATCTAAATACCATATTTATGTGGAAAAAAATGATAGCAGAAGGAATGATCTCATCGTTCGTAATACTGATACTTTTCTTCATCTTGCTATTGGTGCTGATACAACAATCAAAAAAGGGCAGGAAATTCGAGATGAAGCATCTGCCCGGACTCGACGCCATCGAGGAAGCCGTCGGTCGAGCAACGGAGATGGGGAGACCCATCGTCGCTAATCCGGGGCTAGGAAGCCTGAGGACAGGTCCAGTCACTATCGCGGGGCTTAGCGTAGTCACTTATGTTTCACGAATCGCAGCGAGAAATGGAACGAAATTAATAGTTCCCGTTGCAGACCCAGAAATCCTGCCAGTTGTGGACGAGATAGTAAGAACTTCTTACAACCTTGAAGGCATGTCTGAGGACTTTGACCCAGACTACCAGATAAGGTGGCTGGGTAACAACCAGTGGTCATGGACCGCGGGCCTACAGGGGATAGCGGAACGCGAGCAGGTTGCAGCCAACATCATGATAGGGAGTTTCGCAGCGGAGGCAATGATACTCGCCGAGACGTTCGCTAGAGTCGGGGCCTTCCAGGTGGGTGGACTCACCAACACTTACCAGATACCTTTCTTCGTGGCTGCGTGTGACTACACGCTGATAGGCGACGAGATGCTCGCCGCAGGCGCGTATCTATCCAATGACCCGGAGCAGATCGCCACCATCGCTACGGAGGACGTCTTCAAGATCGTCTTCGTGGGCGTGATTGTTGTTGGCGTACTGCTGGGCCTCGTTGGTAGCGACCTGATGATCAAGCTACTGGAGATGTGAGAAATGTCGGTGATGATTAAGAAACAGATACCTCTGGTGATAGCGTTCATAGTCGGGGTGATACTCGTCTTCGAGTGGTTCATACCGACGAACCTGGGCGATGCGGTGGGGACCGGACTCAGAGAGTCAGGCATCATCATTAACTCCTTCGCCATAATGGCGGGGGTCATCGGCCTGTACCTAAACGAGATAAGGAAAGTATCGCTGAGAAGAGACGACTGGCAGTACAGCGTCTGGATGCTGTTGGTAGTGTCCCTCTTCATACTGATCGGGGTGCCCTTCGGATACGAAAGCACCAACTACCAGTGGATGTACAACTCCATACTCATGCCGCTGGGGGCGACGATGTACGGATCTATCAGCTTCTACATCGCAGCCGCGTCATACAGGGTATTGAAATTCAGATCGGTACAGTCGATAGTGCTGCTGATTCCTGCGATGATACTCATCCTAGGAAACACGCCCATGATTACCTCGGTCTGGTCAGGCTTCACCGACACCGGTGGCTGGATAATGACCAACATAACACAGCCTGTATACACGGGGATAATGATCGGGGTAGCCTTGGGGACACTAGCGACGGGTCTACGTACACTACTCGGCATGGAGACCGGCTGGCTTGGGAGAAGGGAGGAGGGAGAATAGATGTCTGAGGAAGGCTTCTTCAACCAACTAGAGAGGATCCCAAGAGAGCTGATCTACGCCGTCCTGTTGATAGGTCTCTGCTACGTCCTGGTCTACCCAGTGGGTCTGCCCATCAAGGTTTCCGGCGAGACGAAGGAACTCTACGACTCGATAGAGGAGCTGCCCGACGACAGCGTAGTCCTGGTTGACATCGCATTCGGCGCGGGAGGCATGCCGGAGCTAGGGCCCGCGTTCACGGCCGTGATGCATCACCTATACCAGAGGGACCTCCGGGTGATCGTGATGACCCTCTACACTGAGGGCCCGCAGATGTACGACATATTGGTCGTAAACAAGATTGAACCGGAGTCCTCCTACGACAAAACCTATGGAGTGGACTGGTGCTTCTTCGGCTACAACGCGGGAGGCGTGACCACCATGGCTGAGCTTGCCAGAAACATGCGGATACTCGAGACTGACTACAGAGACACGCCTCTAGACCAGCTTCAGGTAATGGAGGGGGTGGAGGACTACACCGACGTCGACCTCGTCATAACTTTCTCTACCTCTTCCGGTGGCATCAGCAGCCCGGCAGACTGGGTGCAGCAGTGGGCTACACCGTACGAAGTCCCCATGGCTTGCGTGGTGCTGAAGATGATGATACCAACAGTTTCACCCTACTACGGGACGGGTCAGGTCGACGCTCTGATCCCTGGAGCCGGTGCTTCAGCCGAGTACGAGCTCTTAGTAAACAGGCCGGATGAAGGCCTTGCGAGCACAGACGCATTATCGGTCGCACATCTGATCGTGATCATACTGGTGATACTTGGCAACATAGCGTACTTCGGGAAAGGAGGCGGGATAGCTACATGATATCAACGGACCCAAGCATCTGGATAGCCGCCTTCTTCACGGTAACAATAATGAGCTACGCCTTCAGAGACAACCCGCTGTTCAAGTTCGCCGAGAGGACTTTCATAGCGGCGGTCATCGGCCACGCTGTGGTGATGGGAATCGACAGCCTCAGGCAGTTCGGCTTCAACAAGATCCAGGCCGGAAACATATTCTACGTGATCCCCATACTGTTAGGGATCACCATACTGGCTCGGTACCACTCCGAGTATTACTGGATCAGCAGGTATGGAATGGCGGCTCTCGTAGGAATAGGAGTGGGACTGCAGATACGTACCGTACCAGAGGCAAACATTGTAAGCCAGCTAACCAAGGCAATTACGCTGGGGGACAACCCCCTCCTCGGGGTTTTTACGGCGCTAACCACCTTCACGGTCATAATGCACTTCACCTTCACCACCAAGAAGATCCATGAGAAACCACAGAACGTCTTACCGGTCGTCGGGAGATATCTTATGTTGATCGCTTTCGGGGCCGCTTTCGGGAACACGGTGATGACCAGAATGAACCTACTCATCGGGAGGCTCATCTTCCTGTTAAGAGACCTCCTCGGGCTAATGGGGGCATAGAACCCATGAGCCTACTAAGAAAGAAACTGGAAGACGGCATCCGAGAGATAGATGAGGGTTACCCAGGCGTACTTGGAGTAAGCGCAGTCTCGCTCGACGGAGAAGACACGTTCATATCTTTAAACGGAGACGAGGTCTTCCCCATCGGAAGCTCGATCAAGATACCCATACTGCTCGAGTTCTTCAGGAAGGCAGAGTCCGGGGAGATAGACCCCCGCCAGCTATACACGTACAAGAGCAGCGAAAACGTCGGAGGAAGCGGGGTGATACAACACCTGACGCCAGATAAGCTTACAATGCCGCTGATAGACTACGCCACCCTCATGATAAACGTCAGCGACAACGTCGCCACAAACATTTTGATCGACCTCGTGGGCATGGAGGACGTAAACAAGACTCTTCGTTCGCTGGGATTGAGGGAAACAAAGCTGCAGAGGAAGATGATAGACTGGGAGGCGGCGAAAGCGGGTAGAGAGAACATCTCGACGCCCAACGAGACGGTGAAGATGCTGAGTCTAATCTACAACACCAAGGGCGTAACTGAATACGAGAAGAAACACGTCCTCGAAGTATTGAAGAAACCGAAGGTCGGGGCAATCAGAAACT
>Ga0180437_10009684_pt1 | contig 11877 bp, 6 predicted proteins | sample SS_ome_4_FD_132410 | JGI IMG/M metagenome (GOLD analysis project Ga0180437, IMG submission 132410) | Hypersaline lake sediment archaeal communities from the Salton Sea, California, USA - SS_3_D_1 metaG | ecosystem: Environmental > Aquatic > Non-marine Saline and Alkaline > Hypersaline > Sediment... | reverse complement strand
GTTTTCGGCCTGCTGGCACTGCTGGTGGTGGGTTGTGCGCAACCCGACGTAGTCGACAGAAAATCGGCTTCGCCGATCGGCGACGACGCGTTGGCATCGCGCCCGCCCTCGGGATCCGGTTCGGTAAAGGAACCGTACGCCCCCGCGCCGCCTTCCTCCTCAGTCAAGCCCGGAGCAAAAGCGACATTACCCGTCCGTTTGTTTATCGCGGCGGATGATGCGCACGCCCTCGCGCTGGACAAGACCATGCGCGTTTCCCTGCGCATTCACCCTGAGGTCGACGCGGCGCGGGTCGTAGCCCATTTTACACAGTCGGGCGGGGTCGTCTTCGAGTCGGACACCGAACTCAAACTCGGGGCTGCGGAGTCTGACCGGCCTCTCGAGGCCCACGTGGCTGCCCGGCTGGCGGAACCCGGAAAGACGGAACTGCGCGGGTGGGCCGAGGCGTATGACGAAAACGGCAAGGAAGTATTCGCCGTGTCGCGGGCATTGTATCTGATCATCTCTGCGGACAAGGTGCTGGTCGGCGACAGCAGCTTTCAGGCGGTCGAATTGGCGGGGCTAGAACGTCAGCGCGAGGCAGGTGAGATCACGGCGGAGGAATACGCCGAACGGCAGAAATGCATTCGCGCAGGCGGCGCGACGGAATCCATTCGCGTTTCGCTTCCTGAAGAAGCCGGATAGTTTTTAGCGCGGCCGCCTTGGCCGCAATTAGCGCTTGTGTTAGTGGGAAATGGGCCTGAGTCGAAAAGGGGAGGCGCTCGGCGACGGCACTTTTGGAGGGGAGGATCATGCCACCAGGAAAAGCTGAGCACAACAAACGAATATCGGGGCGCGCGCTTTGGTTTGCAGGACTAGCGGTCTTGCTTTTCTGGGCAAACACGGCCGTCGCCATCAAACCAACACCACCAGTGGAACTCGACATAGCGGCGGACGAAACGGCCCTGGGAATAGGCCAGGATGCCGCGATCACGCTTTTTGTGTCGCCGCTTGTGGACATCGAGGCGGCCCGCGTCGAATTCGCAACGGGCGTGGGCGACGCGGCGATCACGGGGCCGACGACGTTGAACTTGGGCGCCTTGGCCGCCAACGAGTCATACACGGCCCAGACAACCATCACGCTGACCGGCCAAGGCAAAAGCGAGGTTCGCGGCTATATTTACGCGCTGGACGCTGCGGGCAGGGAGTTGTTCTGGCGGTCAAAAGCGCTGCTTCTCGTTGCGTCGGACGGCAACGCCGTGACCGGTAAGGGCGGGTTCATGCCGCTCGAACTCGAGGCCCTCCGGCTCCGACGCACGGCGGGCACACTTGCCAAGTCCGCGTATACAGCCGAGTTACGTCGAATTCTCTCCGGCGGCGCCATTGAGGCGAAAACCCTCCGTCGCGGCACAGGCTGGGCAAAAGAGGGCACGATAACCGTTCAAGGGACCGTTCTCTGGACGGATAGCGCCGGAACCACCCACCCCGCGCGGTACGTCGACGTCGAGATCCGCGACGCGAACGGGGCGACGTCGGAACTGGTCAGTACGGCGACAACGGGTTCGACGGGCACCTTCTTCGCCTCGGTCAACAATGATGATACCGAAGGTCCCGGTGGCCGTGACATCTTTATCCGCGTATGCGCCAACAGCACAAGTGCACGCGTGGTTGGACCCGGCGCCGTGGGCGTCCAGTGCATCGAATCCTCGGTCACGTCCGACGTGGCCGCAAGCGCCACATTGACCATCGACCTGACCGCCAACAATACCGACGACAACAACCGCGCGTTCTCCGTCCATGACTCGCTCATCACCATCAACAACTATACGGCCAGTTTGTCAGGCTCGATTCCGAAGATCGACACGATATTCCCGACGACCGGCGCTACGTCGTTCTACGACGGCACGGACCTGAATGTCTTGCGCGATGACTGGATAGACTGGGACGTCGTCCACCACGAGTACGGCCACTATTTCATGGACCACTGGAATATCGAGAACAACCCGGGCGGCTCGCATAATCTCACCGAGAATCTGGCGGAAACCCGCGGCAAAACCAATGGTCTGGCCCTGGCGTGGGGCGAGGGGTGGCCGACCTACTTCGGGACGGTGGGCCAGATTCGCCAAAACGCCAGTTCGCTCGGCGTGCCCAATGTGGGCGATACCGCCTACACGGACACCATCGACGCCTCGATCAACTACGACCTCGAACAAAACGGCACGCCGCGCGGAACCGGCGAGGACAACGAAATGTCGGTTCAACGCATTTTGTACGACCTTTACGATTCCGGCGCCGATGAGAACGACGAGGTGGCGTTAGGCGACTACACCGTGTTCAACACGGCGAACGCCGTCGACGCCACCACCCTATCCGAATTCTGGAACCGGCTTATCTTGGGCGCCACAATGCAACAGAAAGAATCCTACGGTTGCATTTTCATGGACCACAACGTGTCCCCTGAACCGTTTCTGCCGTTCGACGGCGAGGAGTTCGCGGCCTCGGACCCCCCGCCCGATTTCGATTGGTTCGAGCGCGGCGCCGGGCCGTCCTACGAACTCAACAAGTTTACCGTCGAGTTTTGGAACGAAGACTTCACGACGCTCATCTTCGAGTCGCCTGAGATCGCCGCCCCGCCGTATACACCCTCGACCGCCGATTGGACCACCATTCTGGGCGGCGCCGACGTGGTCAAGTGGGTCGTCGAGGGCAGCAACACGTCCGCCCCGGAAACAGGTGCATACCTGAGCTGCTCGCGCACCATCGGCGGGGTGGATATCGCCTTTGTTATCGACGATACAGGAAGCATGGTAGAAGAGATCGGCGGCGTACTAAGTGCCCTGACGAGTTTCATCACCGCGATCGAGGCCGAAGAGAGTACGCCCACCGTGAACCTGATTACGTTTAAGGACAACGTGACCTCGCGCATCGTATCGGACGATTTGAGCGCCGTTCAGGCCCAGGTCAATGCCCTCTTTGCAGACGGCGGCGGCGATTGCCCGGAGGCAAGCGTCGAGGCCCTGAATCTGGCCTCGGACAACGTCCGGGCCGGCGGCAAGGTGCTTTTCGCCACCGACGCCGATCCACACCCCGGACTCAATCTGCCCGGCACAATCGCAGCGTTGCGCGGTCAAGGCATCCGGGTCGACGTGCTGCTTTCGGCCAGTTGCTCCGAATCGTTCAAGTCAGGAACATATTTCTCGGATTCGACAGGCCAACGCTACGTGATTCCGCCCCAGTGCAATGAGGGGGACTGCTACGACGACGAGCACGTGCCTAAGACCCCGCCGGACTGCGACGGGCCCGACTGCGACACGCCGACGGAGCCCGGCGAAGAGTTCCCGAGCGGCGCCATCGCCGTGTTCTCCGCCATCGCGGCTGAGACGGGCGGCGTTTTCGAGTTCGTGCCCGAGGTCAACTCCTACGATCCGGACGGCGCGACGCGCTACAACAACGCCGCACTCAATATCATGAAGGGCATCGTGTTCCCGTCTATTCCCAGTGTCAACCCGCCGCGCGGCAACCGCAATACCACCTTGACCATCGCCGTGACGGCATCGAACACAAACTTCAACATCAGTAGCACACTCACGTTCGGCGGCGAGGGGATCACGGTTAACTCGGGCGGCGCGACGTCCGCCACGCGCTACCAAGCAAACATCACCATTGCCGAAGACGCCGAACTCGGATTCCGCAACGTCACCATCAGCACCACGCTCGGCGATGGCTCGACGGAGACGGCCCTCGGCGAAGGCGCCTTCGAGATCGAAGACATATTATCTTTCGCCACGATCACCAGCGTCTTCCCGGCGGAGGGCGGCCTTGGCGAAACCCTTGACGTAGTCGTCACCGGCGCGAATACCAACTTCGCCGCCACATCAACCGCGGACTTCGGTTCCGGCATTACCGTCAATTCGTTCACACCGGCAAGCGCCACGGCGGGTACGGCCAATATCACGATCGACAGCGACAATGCCACGCTCGGATATCACAACGTATCCGTCACCACAAACGGCGAGTACGCGTTCGAAACCGTAACCGGGCCGTTCCTTGTAACGGCCACGGCACTCTCGGAGGGTTTCCCGAAGCTGGTGTCGGTCGATCCCACCGGGGCATCGCCGGGGTCCTCGCTTACGGTCGCTGTGGTTGGCGAGAACACCAACTTCGAAGACGGCGTGTCCGTCGGCAACATTAGCGGCGACGGTATCACGGTCAATGACACGACCGTATCGAGCGCCACCGAGGCCGAAATCGATATCACCATCGACGCAACGGCTTCTGCGGGCTTCCGTGACGTCTCGATTACGACCGGTGCAGAAGTGGCCGCGATCCTCGACGCCTTCGAGGTCGGCAACCAGGCGCCCATTGCCGATGCCGGGCCCGACCAGGCGGTGGACGCCACGAACGGCACGGCAACGGTGACACTCGACGGAACGGGCTCATCGGACCCCGACGGGACCATCGCCGAGTACCTATGGTCGGGGAGCCCCGACCCTGATGACGTGGCCACGCCGACGGTTGCGATTGCGCCGGGCGACCACACGTTTACGCTTATCGTGCGGGACGACCAAGACGCGCTGAGCGCGCCCGACACCGTCCTGATATCGGTCAACGCCAGGCCGGTTGCCGACGCGGGACCTAACCAGACCGTCACTGCTGCAGCGGACGGCACCGCCCGCGTTACGCTCGACGGCAGCGGGTCGTCCGACAGCGACGGATCCATCGCGCAGTACACGTGGACCGGCACCCCTGACCCTGCCGACACGCAAAAGCCTTCGATAACGCTGTCCGTTGGGCAACACACGCTCACGCTCGTCGTCGTGGACAACGACGGCGCGCAAAGCGACTCCGACACCGTTACCATCACCGTGCAGGCGGCCACACCAGGGTTTCAGTGCAGTGCCCCTGCCGCAATAACGGGTCCGCCGACGCTGCCGCCGCCGGGTGACTCGCTCGTCGTGGCCGCAATGATGGTTATATTGTCTCTGGCGACAACGTTGCGTCCGCGACGCTTCGCGCTGGAGAGTCGGCAGACCCGGTGGAACCGCTAGGACCCGTTTGGCGCGGGGAAGGCGCGAAGAATCGGCGGCAGTGGTACAAGGCAAGAGGAGTCGGGGAGCGTAAGCGCGGCGCCGAGAACTGCGTGCTCAATCCCTCGAAGGGATTGAGCACGTGGCTCGATTTCCGGGATGCCTGCAAGTACCAAAGAGACTTGCACCGTTTTCGGCCGTCCTTGCAGAGTCGTCTAAACAGCCACAGAGCCTTCTCCCGCTGCACGCCTATTCGAGCGTGTGTTCACTCTGCTCACGCGGCATTTCTACGGCGCCGCACAGACGCTTGATTTCAGCGGCGGCGCTGGGCAGTATTCTCTTGCGTGCGACAATCGGAGGGCAGGGCGGCGTCACTCGCGAGGGGATTGCGTCATGACATTCACGGATTTGGTGTTGGTTGGCGCATTGGCGGTCGCCGCCGCAGGGGAGAACGCGCATGAAAACGCCCCGTGGACGCTAGAGAGCGACTATGCCAGGTTTCGTGTCATTGTGGGTGACGCGGCGTCTGATTCGGAACGGTTTGCTGCAGAGGAGTTCTGCGCATATTGGGAATTGACGACGGGTCACGGCATTGCTGTGGCTGCCGCGCCAAGCGATGGCGTAAACGTCTGGATAGGCCGGGACGGTGTTCCCGAAAAGCTAATTCATACGCTTGATCTGGAAGGCCTCGGCGCCGACGGCCTTTGTATCAAAACCGTGGACGACAGCAACCTGCTGATTGTCGGCGGCCGCGAGCGCGGGACGATGTACGGCGTTTATGAGTTCTTCGAACGCTACATGGGCGTCCGATGGCTCACGCCGGAAGTCACCCATATACCGGCGCCCCCGCGAACATTGCCCAAGATGGACTATCGCTTCGTGCCCGTATTCGAATATCGATGCTCGACCTATCTGACGCGCGAGGACGGCGTGAGCCGTTATCAACGGGTTCACCGATGGCTCCAGGGTCCGGGATTCGGGGGCCATACCTTCTACCGGTTGGTGCCGCCGCGGCAATACTATCCCGAGCATCCCGAATACTTCTCGAAAGTCAACGGAAAGCGGATTGTGCCGTCAGTCAAAAGCGTGCCCGAGTTTTATACCCAAGGGCCGGCATATCCGGAGATATGGACGCAAGTCGGCGGCGCGTGGTCGCGGGAGAACCCGGAACCCGCAGCCTCGAGGTTCGAGATGTTCGAGGAGAAGGCGTACACGAAGTTGGCCGCGCGTTTTCCCAAAAACGCGGTTCACGTTAGTTAGCGAATTCGCACCAGGCGAGGCGAGGCCGCTGCTCTTCGTGTACCGAACCGAAGCTCCTTACAACCAACTGAACCTGGACATCTTGCCGAACCAGGACCCCCTTGCGCCCGGCGAAAGCCGTGCCGCCACCGTCAAGTATTACGTCACCCGCAAGAAGCCGAAACGCCTGTGACCGGCGCGGGCAAAGTCGAAGTCCGTAATCATCTCCTTGAAAGCATGGATTCAGTGGCCCGGCCGTCCAGTAAGATCCTCCCCGATTGAACGTACGCTTGGGGAGCTTCCCATGTCTCTCTGGCCCAATGTGTTAGCGCTCTTGTTCCATGCCAACTGCGTTGCGTAGGTTGAAAGCCGCCAGGCGGCTATGGTTGTCCCACCCACTACCGACGCCTATGTCCATGTAAGCACAATTCCTATTTACCCCTACAAATATTCAGGTATTGAATTAGGGCTTTGGCCTCTTGCCCGGCTCGTACCCCTTATATACACCTCTGGTTATGCATCGCAGAATCACTCCTTAAGTGATCTGCCGTGGTTCTTTGGAGGTTGGTGCCATGGCTTTAGCGGTTGAACGCAATCAACGCGCTACGATGTCTGCGTGCGGCGTTTGAGGCCGACTAGGAGCGGAAGTCAAAGAAACGCCCATGCGGGGCAAACCCAAGAGAATACGGTCCCAAATACCGCACAATTGAACGTTTCCTGTGTGTATTTTCAGTAGAATGTCGTTTTCGTCTTTGATTTAGTTCGGTAATGATGGTGGGCTAGTCCGGAAGAAAGGAGGGACTAACATGTTTCGGGAGTACTTGCTGGGGCTGGTAGGTCTTGTGACTGTTGCATTGTTGGCGGCAGTTTCTATTGGCGCGGCGAATCCGCTGTATCCACGGTGGGGAAACTTAGGCGCACTTGATTGTGGTACAGCGCCTAGTTCAACGGAACTTGAAAACTTCATTGTGGCTGCGACACCGAACTGCTTATGTTACAATATAATAGCTACTGCTTGCACGGCAGGCGAGCAAAATAGGCAGTGCCTGCCAAAGGCAAATGGGCAATGCGCAACAACATTAGGAGGAGCAGATCCGCTAGAGTATGCCTTGAAGGATCAGTGGTGCAAGCGGCCGGCGACATCGGGCCCAAACAACTATGCGTGTGCCACTGGAACGGTCGTCCAGTATTGTGCACTACAATACGGGCAACTTTGCAGCAACGTAACCTTATGGAAATGCCAAGAGTGGTATGAAAGCGAAGCGTGGCACTGCGCGTGTAAACAAACGGAAGAGCTTATACCAAGGAATACGCGCATAGTCAAGACAGGGGACGGGCGTACGACAGCGACCCCTGCTAAGCGTGAACGGAGTCCTCGGATCCCATACAGGGCGACAGCGGCGCACGTGCCAGGAATTGCGAGCGGTTCCTCTTTGTCCCTCGTAGGGTATCATCTGGGTGGCAAATGGTAAAAGAGGTACAAATGGGCGTAGCCCTGAAGCTCCGTATATGGAGGATGCTTTTTGCATCCGTAGTAGCGTGTGTTCTCGTTGAGCAGGCGCGGGCGCTGTTACTTTCACGAGCAGACGCCATTGAAGCGATCCGTGCTGCGCAGGGCCAGCTGCGAGCAGCGCAGTTTGAAATGCGGAGCCAGGGTCCGGAATCAGGCTCGGGGGCTCCCACCGAAGAAGAGGGAACCAAAACCTTCTTTGCCCGGGGCCTTCTGGCGGCCGGGGCCGTGCCACGGTTCAAGGTCCATTGCGAGACGGAGGGTGTGATTTATGTGGTAGATGGGGCAGACGGACAAGAAAAGCCCGTTTGGACCGCTTGGAAGGTTGACGGCAGTTTCGACGGAAACCAAGGAATGGCGCTTGAATACGGCCCTGGAAAAGACGGCAAACCGACCTTGGGTAAGATTCTGAACGACCAGCCGCTGCATGTTCAGACGCCACTACTGAATCGGAAGCTTGAACAGACCCTGTATTTCTATGGCGGAAAGGGTTTGACAACGTTCCTCGACGAGATTCCTCCAGAGCTACCGCCGTGGGAGGTCTTGCCTCCAGAAGATCCGGACATACTGAGAATCTGGCACCCGGATCCGAAAGCCGCGCTGAATGATGAGTTCGAGGAATGGAGCTTCGTACTCTTATTGGATATGTCCCGCGGCACCAACATAGTGCGCCGAGAGCGATGGTCCAACTATGGGGAGCCAAATGCATTCCTCTGCAATGTGACCGAGGACGTTGTGCTCACGCGCTTCGACGATGTCTGGCTGCCGGTATCTCAGCAGTATAAGACGTGCCATTTGGATGCGACGGGCCAACGGATGGTGTCCACAGTAACCTTGACCTCGACTTTTCAGTGGTCGGCCGTCAACGAACCGATTTCGGCAGACACGTTTAGGATAGATTTTCCGCCCGGTTGTTTCATCGAGGACGATGTCCGAGGCATGAGCTATCGGGCGGGCGTTACAGCACATGAACACCTTCAACAAGTCGAGCAGGCGGTAGCTGAGCTTGAGACTATGCGGGCCCGCGATCGCTCACGTGAAGAAGGAGCAAGTTCCTCGACAAGCTCCAGCGGCCTCAACGTCGTGCCTCGCGTCGATCAAGCCGAGCGTCGTCATCATCATCGTTACATCGGGTTCGCGGTTGCGGTGTGCCTTGTCCTCCTTGCGGGGGCCCTTGCGATCAGGGGATCAAGACGGCGGTGTCGGGAACACCATGCCAGGCAGGAATAGCCATGTCTGCCTCACGTCTGCTCTGTGTCGTAACCCTGTCACTGGCGGCCACGCTCTCGGGCTCTGAGCATCCCGAGGCCATAGGGGAGGCCGCGGGTCAAGGCGAGTCCGGCGTCTCAATCGAGAACTGTGGGCTCACTGCCTGTGCCTTTATTTTGCAGGCCTGCCACCATGAATACTCTGTCGAGGTCTTGACCCAACTCCTGGCGGCGGAGCAGCCCTCACTTCCGGGGGTGTCTTTGGCGTCCATGGTCAGAGCTCTAGAGGCCCACCGGCTGAAGGTTCAGGCGCGAAAGAATATTCCATTCCCGTCGATACAGAATTGGCTAGCGCGCTCGCCCGATCACTATGTGATCTTCGGTACCCCGCCTCCCCCGGACCCTGAAATCGCGGGTATTGGTCACGCTTCCGTAATAGCCGGTCTTTCCGACGGTGCATTCGTTCTTGAGGACCTGTGGAATCGGCGTTCCCTAAGTTGGGCTCAATTGAAAGGCCGGTTTGAACATGAATCGGACTGGGTGGCACTCCTTGTTTCGCGCCTGTCCGGAGAAGACAAAGCGTATGGCGAAACCCCGCTCCGCATCGTCCCTTTCGTACTCGATCTGGGGCGCCTTGAGCGCGGGAAAACGCACAATGAGATCGTTGCCGTAGAAAACATGACGGCGCGTCCTTTGGCAATCGTGCGAGCGACGACGGGGTGCTCGTGCGCGCAACTACTTGTGCCCGACAAGTATCTTCCGCCTGGCGCAACAATCCATGCGACTGTACAAGTGGAGGCTGACAAGTGGGGCGCAGGTACTCATGCGAGAAGCCTGTTCCTCTTCCTGGCCGACGGCACGTCCGCCCGCATTCAGGTATCGGCCATGAGCCCGACTCGCTCGGCACTCCGTTCCCACCCCGCGGCATTGCGTGTTTTCGTTGGTCATGGCGGACCCGTGCCGCCCGTCACGCGAACGCTTGAGATCACGGGATTGCCGCCCGATGCACGCGACGATGCATTGAGTGCTTCGTGCAGCGCCCCTTGGGCCGAAGCACAAGTGGACGAAGATCGTTCACGTCCTGGGACGACCTCATTTACCGTGCGGATCCACCCGCCTGAAGCGATGGACGCTTCAGCGCGCACCTATCGAGCCCAAATTCACATTCAACACCCCCTGATAGAACATGCGCTTGTCGTCCCGATCACCCTGGAACGGGACAATACGTTCTACTGTTCCCCGAGTGTGATCTTCCTCCGCAGGGCAACGGGCAGCGGCACGGTTGAAATGCGCCGGCTCAAGGATACCGGGCGTCGTTTTCGGATTGTCGCCATAGAGACGCCTTCGTACCTCGAGGCTACGTACTCCGAAGATTGGGTTGACAATGTTGCCCGGATTCCCTATCAATTCGCGAATCAGAACGGCCAGGATGGGCAACTCCCCTTCGCCAATCTGTCAATATGCTGTGAGGAGGAATCGGCTGGGGACACCCCAGCCCAACAACATGGCATATCGATCCCGGTCATCCCCGCTTCGTCAGTAAGATAGTGAGCCCCGCAATGAATTGCCGACCATCCCCAAATTACCCCAAATTGCCGCCCCCATGTTGCGCGATGCGGCGAATACGCCTGCAGATCCCGTCGAACGGACACAGCAGGGGCAACGGAAACGACGTGGGCTCGATCTCGGGGATTTGTCCCTCGCTGTTTAACACCGGCGTGCCGTGATGCTAATATATTTGCGAGGCGGGTGGATGCTCGTCCCAAGAAACCTGGACGTAGGATATGACAACCTTTAGTTACGAGGCCATTCGGCAACCAGGGGAAACGGTCACGGGCGAAATCGAGGCCGATGACCACTACTCCGCGGCGGCCACGTTGACGGCACGGGGATATCATGTGCTGCATGTCGAGGATGCCGATGCGCAGGCTGCGTCACGCATGAAGATCCGGCTTGGGTTCTTGCGCGGACTCAAGCACCGCGACTTGGTTCGGTTCACGCGAGACTTGGCGACGCTGCTTCGTGCAGGATTCCCGCTGTCGCACGCCCTTGATCGCGTCCGCGTCCGCACCGGCAGTTCCGGATGGCGCGCCGTTGCCGGCGGCATTCGTTCGAGACTGGAAAACGGCCAGACGTTCTCCAATGCAATAACCGGCTATCCCGGGGTTTTCGATCCTATGTACGTCAGCTTGGTTCGCTCAGGCGAGGAAAGTGGAAAGCTGGCTAACGTCTTAAACCGCATAGCAGACTTAGGCGAAAAACGTGAGGAACTCCAATCCCGCGTGAAAATGGCTCTCGTGTACCCGGCGCTGATGCTGCTGATGGGGTTCGTGACGGTTTTTATCTTGGTGTCCTTCGTAGTCCCGATGTTCACGGAAGTATTCCGCGACACCGGCCAGACGCTGCCGTTTCCGACTCGTGCCTTGGTCAACTTGAGCAGTTTTCTCTCGACATGGTGGTGGCTTGTGCTTCCGCTCATTGGTGCGGCAGCGTTTGCCGCTATCCGGTTTCTGGGTTCACCGAATGGCAGGGCGCTTCGCGATCGAATGCTGCTGAGCCTTCCGGTTGTCAACAACCTCATACGTCAGAACGAGATAGCAGCGTTCTCGCGAACCTTGGGCACACTCCTGGACAGCGGCGTTACCGTCGTTGCCGCGCTCGAAATCGCTGCCGCCACTCTGCGAAATTCGTCGTTCCGGGAAGCCGTGAAACCGATGAGTGCTGCCGTACGAGGCGGACAATCCCTAAGCCGCACAATCGAGGCAAGCGATCTGTTTCCCGATCTGGTGGCCAACGTGGTTTCCGTCGGCGAAGAAAGCGGGGATCTGCGGGCCTCGTTTCTCCAGTTGGCCGAGGAAAACGAGCGCGAGCTTGACCGGGCAGTGAAAGTAGCTTTGACCCTTCTCGAGCCCTT
>Ga0180437_10009682_pt1 | contig 11879 bp, 8 predicted proteins | sample SS_ome_4_FD_132410 | JGI IMG/M metagenome (GOLD analysis project Ga0180437, IMG submission 132410) | Hypersaline lake sediment archaeal communities from the Salton Sea, California, USA - SS_3_D_1 metaG | ecosystem: Environmental > Aquatic > Non-marine Saline and Alkaline > Hypersaline > Sediment... | reverse complement strand
TGTAGTCAGAGCCAGTCGGACTTGTTCAGTAAATTGTTTCACGGGGTAGAGTGCCTCGTTAGGCAGGCTATCCTGGGCAGCATAGGCAGTTGTGCCCGCACCTCCAAATGCAATAACCAACGCAAGTACAAAACCCAAAATCGTTGTCATAAATGAACGCTCCTTATTGAAGATTAGTTTCCACCCTTTAAGACGTCGATTTGGTATTTTGGATACGGGCACTGAGAAAGATCTTGCTTGTTCCAGGAATGCTTCTCGTGCAAGTGCCTGCGACTCAGGATCCCGATCAGGTATTTCCCTTAAGGATTCAAGTTTCGCCAACGTTTCCTGGTAAGGATGAAGATCGTTAGAAATTTCGTGTTTATCTTTCAGGTACTCAGAAAGTTGTTGATCCAGTTTGTCACCCTTTTCATCCATTTCCAAACTCCATTATTTTTCACTGGATGCAAGTATGCGTCGAAGGGCATTCAAGCCACGGTGTTGAAGTGATTTCACAGCACCTTCAGGCTTCCCAAGCACCTCAGCAACTTCATGATTGCTCAAGCCCTCAAAGAATTTCAAGACAATAACCTGCCTTTGATCCGCAGATAATTTCCACAAATTACGCCGCATTTCTGCTTGCTCATCAGATACTTCAACCTTCCTGGCAGGATCATCGCTGCTGCTGTGCAACGTAATTGAGTTGGGATCCAGGCTCAATTCCACAGGCATATTTCTTCGGAAACGATCCACGATCAGGTTGTGTGCCACTCGATACAAGTAAGCTTTCAAATGACTCTCTGGGCCTCCCCCAGACCCAATGGATCGTAAGAAACGATAGAAAGTTTCCGCCACGATATCCTCAGCAGCCTCCCGATTACCCAGTAGCCGGAAGGCATATCGATAAAGAGCAGTGCTAAAAGCATCGTAGATCAATGCTAATGCTTCTTCATTTAACTCCCGGGCACCTTGGAGCCATTGTTCCTCGGATTTTGACATTGCTTCCTTTAACTAAGACGAGAATCACACAATTTAGATACGGCTTAATAGGTTTTTGATTCACCATGTTTTGGATCAAAGCTTGATCCGCAAAAAGACCTAACGTCATATCAAGTCCAGCAGCGCTGATCACGCGAAATCTGTAAAGATAAATCCCCAACGGAATTCCATCGGGGATTCATATGATACCGCAGTTCCTGTCCGCTTAATTAAAACACTGAATGATCAGATCATGCATCTCCCTTTTATAATACACAATCCATCTGACAGGGTCCGGATGGATGAGGATGGAAATTTATGCCGCTGTTTGAAAAATATTGTCGTTTGGGGAATTATCTTTCTCCTTATCCTTTTTACTCTTATCCAATGCACAATACTGCTGTCTATAATGATCTACAAGGATTTTATAATATCTGGCATTCTCAGGATCGGATGAAATGAGTTTTGAGTAATACATATACATTTGAGAGAACCGTCGCATAATTACCTGCTTTTCATCTTGGGTCATACCACTTCCTCCTCAACACAACATCATCACAGCAACAAGAAGCAAATTATAGTAAGGAATAAAAATCTACGCCAATGTACCCAATCCAAATTTTTTGATCTGTCAACCATGTACCTTTCATTTCGGATAACGCTTTTCTACTTCCCGTTGTTACACCCGCAACCACGTTCCTTTAAGGATTCTGCAAGTGTTATTTGAATAGAATAGCTTTACCCTATAGACGCTCTAACCCATCCAATAAGCAGGTTCTCCCTTACTTCAAATTTGCCCACAGATTGATGTAGTGGGGAATAGCCTCCAGATGAGGAGAAAAGTGAGCGTGATGCAGGGATAAATCCATTTCAAAATATCATAAACCTCTTCTCTTATATGGTTGACGAGTTCTTGCCAACCTTCGTGATATGCATCTCTGGTCTTCACTTTGTTCTTCATTAAGTGAGGATTAATATATAATAACCATCAACCCACTCTTACAATAGGCCCATATGTCCAACCGATCCCTCACCGTCCTTTACATCGAAGACAACCTGGATAATCGGTTATTGGTCAAACGAATCCTGGAAGCTGAGGGTATAACGGTTCTGGAAGCTGGGAATGCAGCGGACGGTTTAAAACTGATCGAGAAACAAGAACCAAATCTTATTCTTTTAGATCTGAACCTTCCAGAGATGGATGGAATCGCGTTTACAAAATATCTAAGGAATAATCCAAAATATAAGAGTATGCCGATTGTGGCAATTACTGCCGATCTATTTCGTGGAAGTGAAGAGCAAACCCTTTCAGCCGGATGCAATGGATATCTTCAAAAACCCATCGATGTGGATCTGCTTCCATCATTCATTCAAAGATTTCTCGAATAAAGTCGCAGACAAGTAATGCCGGAGAGGATGGAGTGAAAGCCGAATCGCAGGATCTAACCATTTTAATCGTGGAAGACAACGTTGCCAACTTTGTTCTGATGGCTCGCATGCTCAATCATGTCGGGTTTCACTGCGAGTGGAAAACCTCCGGATACGAAGTTGTAGAATACGCAGACACTCTCCCACGGGTCGACTTAATCCTTATGGATATTCGCTTACCCTATGATGACGGTTACGCCGCACTGAATAAACTTAGACAACATCAAAAATTCAAGGAACTTCCGGTTGTTGCCGTAACTGCCTATGCAAGTGATGATCAGATGAAGCGCGCCCAGGAGGCAGGATTTAATGGCTTTATTGGTAAACCTCTGGATCCTGACAGATTTCCAGCCCAAATACAACGGATGCTTCAAGGCGAACCGGTGTGGGAGATTGAGTGAAGGATGTTGAAACAATCAAAAAAGGAGACACGTAAAGCCGGAGGGTTAAGTGGTAAATTGGGACGGAAATTTGCCTTCGTTTTGTTGCCACTCGTTCTTGTCCCTTTGATTGTGATGGGAGTTGTTGCATACTTGCGAATGCGCAGCACCCTTCGGCAGGAAGCGGTGGATCAAATGATCTACGCTATTGAGGGGCAAAGTACGACGCTTGTCGAATGGGCCTCCATCCGTGAACAACAACTTTTTATCGCAACGCAACGATCCAACATTCAGGAAGATTCTCTGGAATTATTGTTCCATCCTGAAAATGAAGAGGCGATCTCATCCATACAAGCTGACCTGGATGACTTGCTTGATTATCGTGGCGATCAATTGTTCGGCGAAGTTTTCCTCCTTCGAAAATCTGACGGGCTCGTGGTCTCTTCGACAAACCCCGAACATAACGGACTCATCATTCAATTTTCCAATCTAAACAAAACCACTGAACCATCAACCTTCCCCCTCTATGATGATCCAAATCTAACTCCTGAAACCCTGGGCTTTATCTCCATGTCACCGATGCGTGTAGTTGGTGCTCAGCCCGACTTCTTTCTTGTGGGGGTCAACTCGGGATCGGAAATCGTTCAGGTGATCGAAGAACTTCAGATTTTCTGGCAACGAAGAGGCGTTTATCGCATCGAAAGGGGACAGACTTTCTTAGCGCTTTCGCCTGATCTTGTCTTTGAACTCCCACGCTATGCTACTGACCTGGAGGTCACGGAACTCCCTGACCACGAAATTTTCCAAGTTCAGATATCGACGGACGCAGGGATCCTCGAATATAAAAATGATGAAGCCCAACCCTTGCTGAGTGCCTACCAATGGATTCCGGGGTGGAATCTGGCTGTGGTTGTTGAACTTGCAACTTCTGATATCTTCTCCAGCCTTTCAGACCTAGCCCCCTTCATGGCTGTATTGATCATTGTTGCAGCAATCTTCACCATAACGGTAGCAGTTATGGCTACCAACCGTATGTTGCACCCACTCACAACCCTGGCAGACTTTGCCAATCGGATCTCACATGGTGAATGGCTCTATCGGGTTCCAGAAGACAGACAGGATGAATTGGGCGCCCTGGCTGCCTCATTAAACCGTATGGCAGAAGAACTTGGCGCACTGTACCAATCCCTCGAATCTAGAGTCGAAGATCGGACACGTCAAATCCGGACGGCCTCAGAAGTCGCTCGGGCAATTATATCCATCCCTAATCTTGATGAATTGCTCCGTCAAGCCGTGCAATTAATTAAGGACCGCTTTGGTTATGACCATGTATCCATTTTCCTATTAGATTCAGGTGGCCATTTTGGAGTATTACGCGAATCTGCCGGTGAGATAGGGGGGCTCACCCATTCTACTGATTATAAAGTAGAGGTGACTTCAGAAACACTTGTGGGCTGGGTGATCCAAAACAATACTCCCAGGGTAATCACTGACATCAGTGACGAACCTGAAATATTCAAATCAGGGCTACTGCGAGGCGCGCGGACCCAGGTGTCCATCCCTCTTCAAGTATCGGGTAGATCCCTTGGCGTCATCGATGTACAAAATATCAAACAGGCTATCTTTGAACAGGAAGAATTTGAAGTTCTGCAAACACTGGCCGATCAGCTCAGCTCCGCAATCGAAAATGCACGTTTGGCACAAGAATCAGCGGACGCAGCTGAAAGAGCTCGCTTGATCAGTGAAATCACAACTCAACTCAGCGGCATCTTAGAACCTCAACAGGTTCTTCAAACCGCAGCACATGCGCTTCATCGAGCACTTGGGGATGCAGAAATTGTGGTCAAACTAATTCAACCAGAGGAGATCACCTCTGAGGAATAATTGGGACTTTTAAGATTCGGCAATACCCGAGATCTTCGAGAAGAAAGGAGAAATATGAAACCTAAGACTCTTGCCATCACTGGTGTATCAGGATACTTCGGCAGGGTCTTGATGCCATTGCTTGAAGAAGATGATGAAATCGAAAAAATTATCGGAATCGACCTTCAACCGCCAGCTGAACTGAATGGTTGGAGAAAATTGGAATTCCATCCATTGGATATTCGAGATCCAAAACTTGAACAGGTTATCGGTGGGGTGGATGCCCTTGTCCATTTAGCATTCATCCTCATGCGTCGTCCCAAAGATAACGAAATTGATGATGTAAATATCCGTGGGACTCAACAAGTGATTCAAATGGCAGGTCTTCTGGGGATCCCGAAGCTCATCATCACCAGTAGCATTGTTGCTTATGGTTTACATGAGGATAATCCCATCCCGTTAACCGAAGAAACACCCTTAAGGCCGAATCCGAATCTATTCTATAGTTATGCAAAGGCAATGAACGAGAAGTTCTTGGACCAATTCTGCCAAGAACATAAAGAGATGATTGTCACGAGGTTACGCCCACCAACAATTGTTGGTCCGAATGCAGTTCAAGAACTCATGGCACAAGTCGTTGCGGATGTGATTCCGGTTATCCGAGGATATGATCCTCTCATCCAACTCCTTCATGAAGATGATTTGGCTCAAGCGCTTTATATGGTTATTTGCGAGGACATGCCTGGCATCTATAATGTAACCAGCGATGAGCCCCGATCTATGCGCCAACTTGCACAATCTCGCAATGCGCGTGTCCTTCCTCTCCCAGGCGTCATCATCCGGGCATTGAGCACAGCGATATGGCGTTTAGGGTTGACGCCATTTTCACCCGAATTTATTGACTTACTCAGCCGATATCCAATTATTGCAAGCAATGAGAAGATCAAAGCCCGGGGTTGGAAACCCAAGTTTACAACTCCTGAGGCTTATCTCTCAGTCCTTGCTGCATTTGGGAAGAAGCGTTGAAGACATCCGGTCCAGCGGTGGAGCACAGCTATATGAGAAAGCGAATGCTTGACTGGTTCAAACCCACATCAGAAGATTCCGATATTGCCCACAGACAATATCTGCTAAATATTGTTTTAGTAGGGCTTGCAGGCCCTGGCCTGGCATTTGGAATCATCATGCTTATCTTATGGCTTATGAAACTATCTCCACCAGCTGGTGCGATCTCCGGCCTTGGTGTGCAACCTTTCTACCTGCTATCATTCTGGCTTGGCAGGAAGGGGCACGTGAAACTGGCCGCCTATATTCCTGTGACAGTTGTTTTCCTTGCAATGGCAGCATCCTTCTTTCAAGTAGGTGTTGGGCATATCTCCACAATTGGCATCGCCATGGTTGTTGTGGCTGCCGGGATCCTCAATGGAGCTGGAGCAGCTTCCCTCTTTGTCATCCTGGGAATCGCAGTTTATATTTTCAGCGGCTGGGCTCATCTCAATGGACTGATTTTAAATGCACTCCTGCCAACTGAAACAATTGTCATCGATGCGGTTGGGATGGGCCTGGGTTTGTTCGTTCTTGTCATCTTCAATTGGATTTCCAGCCGAGAACTCAAGCGTTCGCTCCAATTAGAAAGAGATCTTACAGCCCGTCTCAAGGCTCAGAGCCGCGATCTTGAGGAACAAGTCCTGCAAAGAACACAAAGTCTGGAGAGGAAGGCTTCCCAGTTAGAAACCACATCAGAAATTGCAAAGCTATCGAGCGAGATGGTCGACCCAGAAGTGCTCATGTTCCACGCAGTGGATCTGATCCAATCTCGGTTTGGCTTCTACCATGCATCCGTTTTTATGCTGGATGAGACCGGGAATTGGGCGAATTTGGTCGCGAGTACTGGAGAAGCTGGTCGTAAGCTGCTGGCACAACATTTCCGTCTTGCTGTTGGAAGCGCAAGTATTATCGGCTGGGTGACAACCAACCAGACCTTGAGAGTATCCCAGTATGTTGGGGAAGATCCGTTTTATTTCAAGATACCCCTCCTTTCTGAAACGCGATCCGAATTGGCTGTGCCTCTCATCGTCGGGAGCCGTCTCCTGGGGGTTTTAGATATTCAAAGCACAAAACCAAACTCATTCTCCGATGATGATATTCGAGCCGTAAGAGCAGTCGCAGACGAACTGGCACTGGCTGTTGATAGGGCAAGGTTGTTGAGGGAGACGCAACAGCAGTTGGAAAAATTCCAATCATCCTATCGCGATTTAGCCCGCCAATCGTGGAGGCGTATTGGTCGTGCCGGGCTTCAGGCTACCATTCGGATCAGTGACAGATTGGATGAAGATGGGATTGTTAAAGACGATTTCGAGATTTTAGATCAAGTGGCTCAAACGATGGAAACCGTGCTCAGCGAAGATGAACAGGAAATCGCTGTCCCCGTAAAAATGCGCGGGGAGCACATCGCTACCATTGGAGCCCGAAAAACAATGTGGAACGAACAGTGGTCAGAGGATGAGATCGCCCTTCTTGAAGTTGTATCAGGCCAAGTAGCCCTGGCCCTTGAAAGTGCACGCCAATACACCGAAGAGCATCGTCGCGTTTCGGAACTGGAAGTCGTAAATCGCGTAAGTCAAGCTGTGTCGCAACACCTGCGACTGGATTCGCTGTATCGTGTCGTTCACGCCCAAATCAATCAGGTGCTGGGTGAGACAGATATGTACTTTGCATTGTTCGACTCTCAAAAAGAAGAAATCCTGTTCCCATATATTTCAGAGAAAAAAGAAGTCATTAAAAAAGACCCGATACCATATGGTGATGATTTAACCTCACTTGTCATTCGAACCCGGCAGCCGCTCCTCCTCCAGGAAGAATCCGAACGCAGAGCGAAAGCTCTTGGTGCGGAAATCGAAGGTAAAATGGCACTTTCGTGGCTTGGAGTCCCGCTCCTAATTGGAGACGATATCATCGGTGTCCTGGTTGTTCGGGATTTTGAGCACGAGCAACGCTATAGTGACGATGATGCCGCTTTATTAACTACCCTTGCCAGCCAGGTAGCAACAGCCCTTCAAAACGCTCAATTGATGGAACAGGTCCAACGCACCGCAAGAAGGGAACGATTAATCCACGAAATCACAAGCAAAGTACGCCAGGCACCGGACATTAAGGCTATCCTGGAAACGACAGCCAGGGAACTGAGACGATCTCTCAATGTCTCCAGTGCATCCATCCGTCTTGGCTCGGAGATCGAGGAACCAGCTTCACCATCTGAAATGGACCGTCGAGATGATATAGATCATGAGAATGACGCAGACCAAGAGGTGATTCAACCGCCTCCAGAGGAACGCGAATAATGGCTGAAACTTTCGGATCAGTGAAAAAGGATATCAAGCCGGAAGGACGATCAAGCTTGAGCACCCGCCTGACTCTACTAATCCTGCCTCTCGTAATCATCCCGCTTTTACTCATTGGAGGGGGTGCATATTTTCGATCTCGTGACATCCTTCAAAGCCAGGCCACTACTCAAATGACCTCTGCGCTACAAGCTCAGGTTGAATCACTACGTGATTGGTTGCTCAGAAGACATTCTCGTTTATATATCGGCACAACCCGCCAGCAACTTTTAGATCTTCCAACCGAAACGTTTGAGCTTTCTGATGTGGATACAGCACAAGCTGCGCGTGTAATTCTTGACGAAATGCGGTTTTGGAAAGATGAGGAACTCTTCAGTGATCTATTCATCTTACGCCTCAGCCAAGACGGAACTCCTGGGGAAATTCTGATCTCAACCAATACAACCTTTGAGGGAATGAGCCCTGACTCCTTCATAACTCTGCCCACGGATCGGATCAGCACAAAACCTTTCTTTCCCTTGAGTGAGCTTGGCGTCGAGGATTTTACTTTCGTCTCAAGCGCCCCTTTACGGTCACCCGGGATGGAAAAACCAGATAGTCTGCTTATCGGCATCAACAGTGGGCTTCGCATCGGAGCCCTTCTGGATACGATGCAAGTCTACTGGGAACAAAGAGGGATCTACCGGGTTGAACGTGGGAACACCTTACTCTTGATGAAACCCGATATAGCAATCCAGTTACCCAGGTATTCAGTAGAACCTATAACCCAAAACAATCTTGATCACCCGGTTTTCAATTCCCAAGAGACCGCTTCAAGCGGGACGTTAGCATATTCCAAGTCTGATGGAGAGCAGATGTTTGTAGCCTATCAATGGCTCCCCGAATGGGACATGGCACTTGTAATTGAACTTCCCCAAACACAAGCCTTCTCAGGACTCAATACCTTTGCACCATTCACAATTGCACTGATTCTCGCAACCATCTTTTTGGTTGCTCTTCTCATTCCACTCGTTGCACGACGCTCTTTGAAGCCCCTGGCATCACTCACATCATTCGCCGAGCAGGTCGCTTCCGGCAACCTCGAACAGCGTGTTTCAATCCAAAGCAAAGATGAAATGGGGCGATTGGCTCGAGCCTTCAATAACATGACGGATGAGCTTTCCCAACTATACAAATCCCTCGAACAGCGAGTTTTGCAACGGACGAAAGAAATCCGCCTGGCGGCCGATATCGCCCGGGATGTCACCACGGTTCAAGACGTTGATCAGCTTCTGAAAGATATCGTTCAACTCATTTCTGAACGTTTTGGTTACTATCACACAGCGATCTTCCTTCTGGACGAAGAGAGGAAATATGCGAAATTACGTGCAGCTTCATCCGATGGCGGGAAAAGTATGCTGCGTCGGGGGCATCTCATCCCGGTTGGAGAATCAGGTATTGTAGGATACGTAACCGAAGTCGGTGAAGCAAGAATAACCCAGGAAGTCGAGAAGGACATTCTTTACTACGCCAATCCTGAGCTTCCATACACCAAAGCGGAAGCAGTCCTACCTCTCTCTGTTTCGGGAAATGTAATCGGCGCTTTAGATGTCCAGAACCAGCTTCCCAATGCATTCTCGGAAAGTGACATTCTTGTCCTACAAATCATCGCCGACCAATTGGCGGTCGCCATTGAGAACACCCGATTATTGAGGCGTCAAACTACCCTTGCAGAATTGCGAAGTAGCGTCATCCAATTGCTGAATAAATTGAGTCAGCAGACGGATCTCGATGAATTGATCGGTGAGATCCCTAACGCAATTAGAGAAACTTTCAACCTGAGTCGGGTTACATTAGGGCTTGTGGAAGGGGATGATGTCGTCGTCCGCAGCGTCTCATCGGCAGACGATGCGTTTACACCCTCCCCCATCGATACATCCCCTATTGGAGAGGGAGTGCTTGGTCGAACTGTTTTTCTGAAAAGCCCTCAACGTCTAACTCCACAGCTTCTGCATGAATTAGAGACTCAGGATCCTCGTAAAAGCCTCTCTCAAACTATTCTGGCAATTCCTCTCATTATCCGTGATAGGGTCACAGGTACAATTGCCCTAGAAACAGGCATTCGTGGAGACCTGAGTAAAGACGAGATCGAATCCTTGGAGATCGTTGCTGCTCAAGTGGCTATATCCCTCGAAAATGCCCAACTGCTGGAGGAACTGCAGAAGAATCTGGATCAAATGGATGTGTGGTACCGGCAGCAGACTGCCGACTCTTGGGCAAAATTGCTCAGCCAACGAAAGGAGAAGGGCGAGACTTTTATCGAAGATGGTCTTTGGCGAGAAGAGGAAGCCATCGACCAAGCGTTGCAAACATCCATTGAATTACGGGGAAAAATGATCGGTCGATTGAACCTTCAAGGTCTCCGCTCAGGCGAATGGTCGGATGAGGATCTAGAAATCCTGGAGGCAGTATCAGATGAGGTTGCCAACGCACTCGAGCAAGCACGTCTGATCGAAGAGATCAATCGCAAGGTCACCCAATTACAGGCAGCTGCTGAAATTGCCCGTAGCGCTAGCAGTATCCTGGAATTGGAGGCCTTGTTATCGAGAGCTGTAAACCTGATTTTCGAGCGATTTGGCTTCTATCATAGTTCGATCTTCCTTCTTGATGATGATCGAGAATATGCCATTCTCCGAGAAGCATCGGGAGAAAAGGGATCAGTGCTTAAAGAGAAGCCTTTAAAACTAACGGTTGGGTCAAAATCTGTCATTGGCAAGGTTACAGAAACAGGTGAGTATTATGTGGTTAACCACACTGACTCTGACCCATATTACTGGGCTAATCCCTTACTCCCCGATGCGCGTTCAGAACTTGGCATCCCTTTGAAGATTGGCGAAGAGGTTATTGGCGCGTTAGATGTGATCCACAATCGACCGCTTGCATTCAGCGAAGATGATATCTCTGTTCTTCAAATCCTGGCTGATCAGATTGCTATCGCTGTGCAAAACGTTTATTTATTCCAACAAACCCTACGGCGTGCACAACGGGAAAAATCTGTCGTAGAAATAACAAGTCGAGTACGAGCTGAGAGAGACATTGACAAAATGCTTCAGACCGCTATCCTCGAAATGCAAACCGCACTTGGAGCGAAAACAGCCCGGATTCAATTAACACCGCATAACGCGATGCCAGCCTCCCATTCAAACGAGGAAGTTCAGGATGGTTCCAATCCTATAAGAGTTGAACAAACGAAATCTCACAGCGACGAAAGTGATTGAAATGGCATACATCATTGCTATTGCAAATGAAAAGGGTGGCGTGGGAAAAACCACGACAGTGTTGTCTCTTGGAGCCGCATTGGTGGAAAAAGGATTACGGATCCTGCTTGTAGATCTTGACCCCCAGGCCAATCTAAGCCTGTCTCTCGGGATTAAACCATACCATCTCGACCGAAGTTTGGCAGATATCCTTATGGGTGGTCAAAGGATATCCAGCATTATTCTTCAGACGAACATCAAGGAGCTAGACCTGGCACCGGCCAATGAGGAACTGCGTCTCACGGAACAATTCCTGAGAATCAGGGATAATTTCGATCAACTGCTGAAAGAAGCATTGGAAGAAGTTTCGTCCTATGACCTTATCATGCTCGATTGCCCGCCATCCGTGGGATCATTAACACAATCTGCCCTTACCGCAGCTCATTTGCTTGTTTTGCCTACACAATGCGAGTTCTTCTCCACACATGCTATCCGATCATCCCTTAACCTCATCCGGACAATCCGAGAACGCAACAATCCCACCCTTCGATATCGCCTTCTCCTGACAATGATCAATCCGGAAAATAAAATTCATCAAAGTTTGAATCAACAAATTCGTAAGGCATTTGGAGATGCTGTTTTCAAAACCGAAATCGAATTAGATGACCATTTGC
>Ga0180437_10009681_pt1 | contig 11880 bp, 18 predicted proteins | sample SS_ome_4_FD_132410 | JGI IMG/M metagenome (GOLD analysis project Ga0180437, IMG submission 132410) | Hypersaline lake sediment archaeal communities from the Salton Sea, California, USA - SS_3_D_1 metaG | ecosystem: Environmental > Aquatic > Non-marine Saline and Alkaline > Hypersaline >... | reverse complement strand
CTTCGTTGAAGAGCAGTACCCAGCCGGATTCGAGACGTCCCGTCGCGGCTTGGATCGCTCTCGCTTCTTCTTCCGAGAGCTTCCGGAAGTCGGCCGAGAGACGACGACGGTCTCGGCGGAGCGAAGCGAACCGGGCCGTCACGGTGGCAGGATCCGGTCGAGGGCCCGGAAGAAGATCCGGATGATCCGGCCGCGCAGGTTGTCGGCTTCTCCGAGAGCCGAGAAGTCGAGAAGGTCCGGACAGATCGGAACGCCGATCAGGCGCATACCGGTCGTCTCCGTAGTCGAGATCCCAAACGAATCGAATTGGATATGCGGCGGCGGAATTATCTTCGTCTCGTCATATCGGATCGTGTAGTTATCCGGATAGGGACCGGTCGTCATGCTTACCTCCTGGCGGCCAGTCTACGGATTAGCGACCCGAGAGGCGAGCGCTACGAAGTACGACTCGCGGACTCCGATCGGAGACGCCGTCTTCCACCGGTACTCGTGGATGCCGACCTTCGAGATCGTCCAGTCGTAGTAGTAGGCGCCGACGTCGGAGCGCTGAACGTTGCCGTTGCCGTTGTCGTAAATCTCGGTGGTTTCGGTTCCGTCCGGTTCTTCGATAATGATCGTGATCTCGCCAGACGGGTCGAGTAGCGAGCCGGATTGCTTGACCGTAATGGAGAGCCGAACCTGCGCTCCGAACTCGTACTCGACGCCGCCGACGATATCGGTCGTGGCCACTACGACCTCAGTGCGTACACGTACACCTCGGCGCCGGGGAAGTCTCCACCGGTCGAAGAGTAAGCGACGCGCAGGACCGTTCCGGCCGCCTGAGACTGTTCGGCGTCGTCGATCGTCGACGCTCGGAACAGGGCTTTGTCGGCTCCGGCCGAGACGTCGATCAGGTCGGAGATCGCCGTCGAAGCTCCGTGCTGTACCTGAACGTCGGATCCGGCGGTTCCGGCTCCCTTAAGGATCACGACGGCGTCGTAGACTTCGGCGCCTACTACGAGCGTCTGTGTCGCTGAGCCGTCGGCGCCGGAGGAGAGCGTGAACTTGTAAACGTCGGGGATCGCCGGTAGACCGTTATCGCCGTCGCCGACCGCGACTCCGATTCGGGCAGCGACGCTCGCCTGGAGCAGAGCGGCGTCTTCGGCGGAGATCAGCGCGGCGTCGCCGAGCCGGTTGATCTGAGCTTTGCGAGTCGACATAGGGTTTACCTCCCTGATAGGTCGTCGTCTCCGACGATGGTAGTGGCGGATCCATCAGACGCCGTGAGATCGTTTCTAAGCGATTCGGCGCTCGTTATACCGGTCGTCGGGGTTTCGGCCGTATCGAGCTGAATCGTGGCGCTCTCCGACTGCTCTAACGACAGGAGAGCTTCGAGAGCGGCGACTTCGGTTATGAGCGCCGACGAAGCGGAGACGTTCGTCGTTAGCTCCGAGAACGTCTCGATCGACGCTGTCGTCTCGGCGAGCATTGTCTCGACGGTCGGAGCGAGCGCCGCTTCGACGTCGGCGACGAGATCCTCGAGAACCGCTAGGTCGGTCAGGAGCTGCTCGGCGGCTTCGACTACGGCTCCCCCGGCGGTCGGCGTCTTGAGTCCGGCTCCGAGTCCGCGAGTTACGAGCGCTTGCGGTTCGCCGAGTCCGCGAGTTACGAGCGGCATCGGATTACTGCTTCCGTCGCCGAGCCGGAGCGCCTTCCGGAATAACGATCGCGTTGCCGTCCTTGTCGGTGACGTCTTCGACGTGAATCGGCGGATCGACGTCCGGATCGGCGTTGTCGTCCCAGAGCTTGAAGTTCCCGACGGAACCCTCTTCGAGATCCTGCGAGTTCGTTAGCCACTGGCGGATCAGGAGTAGGTCGGCGGCTTCGGCGGCGGTGAGTCCGGAGACGCCGGTGGAGATTAACGCTCCCTCTTGGCCCTTCGTCCGGTCGTATTCGACGTTTGAGACCGGCCGGAGCGGCGACCGTGGATCCGGATCGTCGGCGGCTTCTTCGTCGGAGAGAAGCGTCCCGCCGTCGAAGCGGAAGATCTCGACCGTGCCACGAGTCGTCGCTGCGATCTCGGCGATCGCTTGGATGACGATCGTCGGTGGTTTCTTCCGGCCGCCGCCGATCCCTTCTTTGCCGGAGCCGGTAGCGAGCGACTCGACGTCGAGATTCGCGAGTTCTTGCTCCCACTCTCGGATCGCGTCGTATACGTCCTGGATCTCGATCGACGTGTGCGTCGCGTCTCCGGTCGTGATCGTAACGTAGCCGGTCGTCCCGATCGTGTTCTTATCGATCGAGACGTCCGACTTGCCTGCGATCGGCATCGGTTAGCTCCCGAGTTCGTCAGCGTGCTTATCGAGACAGTTCTCGGCGGCTTCGACCGACTTGTGGTTGTGCATACAGTACCAACCACATTCGCACTCGGCGGCTCGGCGGCCGCCTTTGAGTTTGACGTCGGCGACGAACTCGCGTGGCTTCGCGTGAGCGACCGGATGGACGATCTTGCGCTCTGGCATGGGGGCCCTCCTATGGCAGGTTGACGACCGGATCCGGGTCTCGGGCGGCGCCGACGTTCGCTCCGGTAGAGATGAAGTCGGAAGCGGTTCGCTGCGGCTTGTATCCCTTGAGGCGCCAGACGAAGACGGCCGGGAAGTCGGAGACGTACTGGAGCTGGTTCGAAGCCGTAGCTCCGGACGCCGACTCTCGAACGAAGCAGACGTGGACGTCGTCGGTTTGCGTCAGGTTGACGCCGCCGGTAACGGCGCCGATCGTTCCGGACGTAAGCGGGAAGTCGTTGTTCGTCCGGTCGACCGCCGTATACGGGAACGCGAGGAAGACTCCGGCGTTCGACGGGTCTTCGACGTAGACGATGCCGTCGTCGGGAACGTCTGACGGTAGCGGCGAGACGGTACGGGCTCCGCCCGCCTGAACTCGAATGATCGAATCCGCTGCGGCGTTCCGAGATCCGGAGACCGGACCGACCTGGAACTCTCCGCGGAGGATCGTCGTCGAGCCGCCACCGGCTGCGCCGGTCGCTCGGTAGATCGCGACTCGGTCGCCGGAGACGAGACCGGACCATTGGATGTTCTGTAGGTTCGGTGCGTCGTGCTGCGTGTTCGTGTTATCGAAGAGCCGGAAGTTCCGAATGTCCGCGGTAGCGAACGTGTCCTTCGCCCATACCCAGCCGACGGCGCCGATGATTACGTCGCCGGGTTTCGAAGCCATCGGACCACCGGACGACTTGTTCAGTCCGGCGGCGCCGAAGAGCTGCAGGAACTGGCGGCCTTCGATCGAGGATCCGCCGTCGCCGACGCCTCTCGTTTGGAACTCGAAGACGGTCGACGTCGCTTCTCGGCTCGTGATGTACTTGTGCCATTCGTAGCCGACGTTCGCGGTCTGCGCCGCGGCGCCGGTTCGGTTACCGGAAACGAATCCGGAGTATTGGGCGTCGCCGAGTCCGTCGCCGATGTCGTACGGGAAGTCGGTGTCGAGCGTCCGGGTCGTCGGCGTGTACGAAGCGCTCGACGTGTCGCCGGTAATCGCTGTCGTTCCGTCCCAGGTTCCGGAGACCTCTTCGATGTAGAGAGTGCCGGCGGGCTCTTCGGCGATGAAGTATCCGACGTTCGTTCCTTGCGAGAGTTCTTCTCCGGCGATGAACGGTCCGCCGGAGGTAGTGCCGCCGGTCATTCGGCTAGAGACGACCATCGCTCGGACGTTCGTTCCGTATCCGGCGACGACCGTGTCTCCGCCTGCGACGTCGAGCGACGCCGTCTCGCCGGAGATCGCGCCGGTTACGGTCTCGGAATCCTGGAAGTTCGCCGCGGTCTTAAGGACGTAAACGAGCGTTCCGGTCGCGCCGGTACCGGACGAGACGACGATGCCGCGCGCTCCGGACGTTCCACCGTCGATCGTTTCGCCGACCGTGAACGCTCCGGTGCCGGAGTTGTACGTGTATTCGTGAGTACCGGTCGAGTTGTTACCGTCGTTGGCGTTGTTCAGCGGAATGGTCGAGACGCCGCCGATCGTCGCTGCTGTGAAGTAGTCGTACGACGATAGGTACGGTCGGAGATTCCAGGTTCGGAATCCGCCGTCGATATCCTGGCCGAGTCCGGCGACTCCAGTGTCGATTCGTTCGACGTCGCGGTTCGTTCGAGTCAGGATCAGGACGTCGATCTCGCCTTCGAGCCAGAACTGGTCGAGAACGACCGAGTCTTGGACGCAGTAGAGATCCGGCTGCGGCGTCGGGTTCGTCGCGTCATAGAAGAATCCCCACGTGCCGATATTTTTCGCCGCCATAATCGACTGGTCGTTCGACCAGACGTTATCGCTCGTCTCGTCGGCCCAGGAACCGCGGTTCAGGTAGCGGGCGCTCCGGTTGCCGCCGAAGTTCCAGCCGCCTTGGAAGACGTACACCTGGTCTCGGACGTCACCACGGACGGGGAAGTCGTCGTCGAGCTGTTCGAGTTCGTCGAACGTGTCCTGGAGCAGCGTGTAGAACTCGTTCGACGGTCGGACGATATTGATCGACCCCTCGGACGAGTTGTAGATTCCGCCTTGGTCGGCGCGTTGGAAGTCGAAGACGCCGGACGGGAGGTTCAGGACCGCTGCTTGGCGAGTATGGGTCGTGTTCTCGACTTCGGCGACGGTCGTCGCCGTAATCGGTAGGCCGCCTCGTCGGACGACCTGGATGAGATCCGGTGTCGCGGCGTCCCAGGTTCCGGACGAGTCCGCCGTGATAAGCGCCCCGGTCGAGTCGCCGTCGTCGATCAGGCCGACGATCCGGGCCGTGGCTCCGGAGACGGATCCTTGGACGACGTCGCCGACCTGGAAGACCTGACCGGCTGTCGGCTGGTCCCAGTTGACGACGAGTTCGAGATCGAGAGCGATGTTGTCGGTCCATACGCCCTGCGAGTTGAGGATCCGGAGAGATCCGGTCGTCGTGTCTCCGTAGACTTCGGCGACGATGCCGTCGGCTCCGGCTCCGCCGGTCTCCGCTACTTGGGAGCCGACGGGGATTGGGACGGTTCCGGCGTCGTAGTGGACGATAAGCGAGTCGTTGTTCGTACCGGGGACCGTAAGCGCCGAGGTAGTCGCCGCGGTCGAGAAGAGACCGGAGTTGTCCGTCTCGGCGTCGGTAGCTACTAACGCGACCGCTGTGGCGCCGCCGGAGACGTCGATCTGTTCGTTATTAGCGAACCCGGTGGTGAGGTTGTCGCCGTAGATGATTCCTTCGCCGGACGTAGCGCCGAGGTTGTACTCGATCGCTTGGCAGTCGATCGATTCGGTTGTCGGACCGGTAAGCGTATCGCCGACTTTGAAGCCTTGCGGCGTGCCGCCGACCGTATCGAACGCGACGGTTGAGAGAACCCGGATCGATTCGCCAGATTGCCAGACGCCGCGAACTTCTGTGAGGTCGAGCGTACCGGTCGCGTTCGTGCCGCCGAGATCGGATCCGGCGACGACTTTGCCGACAGCATCGGACGTGCCGCCGATGACGTAGTCGCCGAACGACGGCGCGGTACCGGTATTCGAGCCGTACGAGATCCGGCCGTCGATATGGTAAAAGTACTCGTTCTGGTAATCGAAGAACCAGTCATCCAGTGCGGCCATCGGTCACCTCGCCTCTCCGTATCGCTCGTCGTGTCGACGTTTCGCTTCCGCTAAATCTTCAGCAGCGGCGATGACTCGTCCGTTCCGGATCCAGGTCAGGTTCCCGGTCTCCGGATTCCGTCGTTGGTAAGCGCCGCATGTGACGCAGGATAGGAGACCGTCGCCGCTCTGCTGTGGGAGCGACGGCGGACCGGTACACGGATGCTGGTTGGCGCTCATGGCATGTTCACGACCGGATCGTCGTTCATCGTTACCGGCAGGTCGAGACCGGACGACGTAATCGACGTCGCCGTAACCGGCGGCGGAATGTAGCCACGGAGCCGGACGACGACGTTCACGGCTTGCGGAGTCGAGCCGGTATACGAGAACGTGTAGATCCCCGACGCGTTCGTCGAACCGTTCGAGATGAGCGTCCCGTCGTCTTCTTCGACCCGGACCCGGGCGCCGGAGATCGGATCGCCGCGGACGTCCTTAACCGTGATCGTTACCGTCGCCGACTGCGAGATCGTCGTCGTCGACGTGCCGCCGTTCCGATACGAGATCGTGCCGGTATTACCGATGACGTTGACCGTGATCGCTTTGTTCGAGTTGTTATAGATGACCGAGTCGTTCTGTCCGTTACTGGCGTTGTAACCGGAGACAGTCCAGTCGCGGAGCGTAATCGACGTCGGAGTATTCGCTCCGAGTTCGATGACGTGGGTCGCCGCGGTTCCTTTTGTAGCGTCGAGGCCGTCGAGTTCGCCGTCCGGGTCGGTCGTTTCGTTCCAGAGAATCGCGGCGGTTCCGGCCGTGCCTTCGTAGCCGGAGAGCGTTAGGTCGGTGTAGTCTCCGGCGCCGCAGATAAGCGCTCGCGAAGAGTTCGCCGGATTCGAGATCGTCATCCGGAGCATATCGTGGTCTCCGGCCGTTATCGTCCCGCAGTTATCGAAGACGTGGTCGTTGACGTGGTGGCCGGTAGCGTCTGCCTGCGACGAGAAGATGATTGTCCGGTCGCCCCAGTCGCGGAAGATACAGCCGTCCATTTCGAGGAGGTTGACGTTGCCGCCGTTCGAGTCCCAGCCGATGTGGGGACCGGCCGACGTGATCGTTACGCCGGTGAGCTTGAAATGGTTCGTGCCGGTCGAGTTGCCGATGATCTTCCAGTAGTACTTGTCGTTGCTGATGTTGCGGTCCTCGAAGATTACGACGACGTTCGAGTCCTCGAAGTAGGTCGTGGTCGTGCCGTCGTTGTCGCCGAAGCTCATCGGACCCTGGCAGCCGAACGCGGTCGGTGCCGAGTAGGCGCGGAAGATTCCATGTGCAGCGTCGGCGCTTCTCGATCGGTCGGCCTCGGCGAGTTCGGTGAATGTGCCGCGGTCGCTGGTGGTTCCGCCTTGGACGTCGATGCCGTCGTTCCCGAACCGGATAATGTCGACTGCGACGTTGTAGCCGCCACCGAGTGCTTTCGAGTTCGTGTCGAAGCTCGCCCCGAACTGGGTGATCGCCGCGAAGTTGAGCCCGGCGTAGGTGCCGGCGACGACGTAGGTGTTGCCGGCCGTGTTCATCGCCCCGGCTTGCCCGGTGTCGAGGACGAGGCACTGCCAGGCGTTGACGTCGAGGCCGGTCGGTCCTTCAAGGTGGTTGAACACGCGCTTGTCGGCGCCTGCCATGTCGAACCCGATCCGGTCGGTGCCGTCCCCGAGCAGGAGAGCGTTCGGTGGCGGTGACGCGTTCCAGGCGTCCTGCAGAGCGTTATTGAACGTCCAGATGTAGACGAGCGTCCCCGGGGAGGTTCCGAGGTTCCGGGAGGTCCCGTCCGTGAAGTACGTCTGGCCGGTCGTGGAGGCGAGGGACGCTGCGACGGCGAGCGTGTCCTCCGCGGAAACAGTCGTGGTGCCGAACCCCGCGCCGGTCCAGCCGGTAGTGGCCTGAGCGTCGTCGACCGTTGTTCGGTTGTCCTTGATGCTTACGGCCACGACTTGACCATCCGGTCATAGAGCAGAGCGAGAAGAACCTGATGCGGCCAGAGTACCCCGTCGTCGCGTTCGGTCTTGATCGTCACTCTCAGGTCGCCCTCGCGCCAATGCGATACGACCGGGTTGTGGTACGCCGACCCGAAGATGTAGACGGCGTCGTCCGGGTGGGCGAAGTCGTGTAGCCACTCCGAGTCGAGCGTCTGCGGGAACGTCGGGTTACGGGGTTCGACGAATACTCGGGGACCGGTGACCTCGGCGAGGATCTCGGTGAGGGTCTGCCGTTCGTGAAGGTTCACGGACTGCTCGTGGACGTGGATGCCGGTGATCGGCCACATCCACAAGTCGGTGACGTTGAACTCGCGCAGAACGAGTTCCCACTGTTCGACTTCTTTGATCGGCGCGTTCCAGCCAAGCTCCCACGCGCCGACGATCGTGATCATGCTCGGTAGACCTTCGCTTGGATCCGGACGACGAGATCGTCGCCGGTCGCGTCGACCGCCGCGTTGTCGTAGTACCGGACCGAACCGCCGGGCGGGATAAGAACCGGAACGATCGTCAAGTCGGACGCTGCGGCTTCGGTCGCTTCGCCGAACGCTACGTCGGTCTGCGAAGCGGCGACGGTCGTCGAACCGGTAACGCCGAAGATCACGTTGTCGTCTTCGTCTCGGAACTCGATCCGTGGCGTACGGTTCCCGACGGTCGCGGTCGTCGTAATCCGAGCCACGGCGGAGAACACTTGGTACGCGCGGTTCGGCGGCACCGTAAACGACTTGTCGGAGTCGTTTAGCGCGTCGTCGAAGATCGTCGCTGCTTGGTTAGTCATTCGAGATCGTCTCCCTCGTCGATAGGTGGCATCGGTACGAATACCGGCTCGTCGTCTTCTTCTTCGGCTTCGCGCTCGTCTCGTTCGTCTTCCGACGGCTCCGGCAAGTTAGCGGCCTGGAGCAGAGCGGATTCGAGAGCCCGGTTCGGGAACAGGTCGTAACCGATACCGGCGAGATCCTCGACGTACTCGCCGAGTTCCTTCAAGTCGACTCGTTCGAGTTGCGTCGGCTGGAGCGTCGGGAGTTCGTCGACTCGGAAGTCGTTCACGTCGAAGAGCCGCGGAACAAGATGCCGGTTCAGGACGTCGGCGGCGGCGGTTAGCCAACCGTTAACGGCGACCGAGAACAGGTCCGACTTCTGCGAAGCGAGAGCGAACGATCCGACCTTCTCGTGGCCGAGCAGGATGAAGTCGGCGAGAACCGTCGAAGCCATCTCGACGTTCTTGCGTTGAATGACCGGAACCGTATCGATTGCTCGCTGCCCGCCGGTCGCGAGAAGTTCAAGCGTGTACTGGTTGTTGCCGTTCTCGTCGTACTCGTTCGGCTTGACTAAGCCTTGGAGAGAATCGTTCCGTATGTCGCGAACGGTTCGGATCCATTCCTCGAGCGCCGCCTTCTCGGCGTCGGACGCCGACGCTTTGAACAGGCGAGCCGGTACTCCGGCGACCGGGAATCCGGCGAGTTCCCGTTCGATGCCGATCGCTTCGGTCTCCTCGATCGTTCGCTTGAAGTACCACGGCCGGTAAGCGTTCCGGAGAATCGAGCGGCCCTCCGGGTTACCCTTCGCAGCGGTCGTTCGGAACAGGAGCGCCTTCTCGATCGGAATGTCTCGAAGGTCGAAGAGCGGCGGCGGCCGCTGCGAGAGTCCGCGGATTCCGCCGGAGTCGTCGAACCACCACTTGTCGAGCGTCTCCTGTCCGCGGATCGGTAGCTTCCGGACACCGGTCCGGCCGTCGTCGTAGTTCGAAGACGGAACGTCGGAACCGGACGGTTGCTTACCGAGACGCTGCTTCCAAACAATCTCGTGATACGACCAGCCGTAGGGTAGGAACGAGAGCATCTCGGAGATCCACTCGGGCCAGGAGACGTTCAGGTCGTTCGGTATCGAACCGAGGAAGTCGGCGGCTTCGGCGTCCTGCGGCGAAGAGCCGCCGGGGATCGACGCCCAATCGACGCTACGGATAACCATCTCGATGGCGAACATCATCGCGCCGAGGATCGGCTCGTTATCGGTCATCTCTCGATACACTCGGGCGCCGCGTTCGCCCTGGAGGTCGGAGAGGAACTCTTCGTCGACTTTACCGGCGGAGCGTTTCAGTCCGGTCGCGCCGATCTCGTCGTACATTCCGGTGTCTTGCTTCTCGGTCCGGTCGCCGTTCGGCGAGACAAGACCGGGGATCAGCTTCTTAGTGTCGTCGGCCATACGCCGGATGGTAGCGCCCGAAGCTCGGAGAGTCGTGGGACCGAACCGGCTAAAGCAGCCGGAGACGCATCGAGTCAGCTTCTCTCGGGCCGAACCGGTCGTTCCGGTATCGTCAGGCCGGTTCCCAGTTCCAGAGCCGTTGCGATCCTTGAGCTGGTACCGGAGAGATCGGCTGAACGTTCGCGAGCTTCCAAGCGAACCGGCCGGGCGTAAAGTCGCCGAGTACTCGTTCCTCGACCGGGACGTTCTCGGTGTAGCCGATCGATTCGATCTCGACGACGGCGATTACGGCGCCGTAACGGATCGGCCAGTCGTAGATGAACTCGTCGTCTTCCCACGGTAGGGCCGGGGTGCGGAGGAAGTCGCCTTCGCTTCGGATCTTCGATCCGGCCGCTCGGACGTTCTTCCGGACGACCTGGTAGTCACCGACTTCCATCATTATCGGCGAGTCTTCGAACGGTACGCCGCCGATCTTCCGCTTCGCCGCGTGGATCGCTAACGGACCCCGATACGTCGTCGACCAGGATCGAGTCTCGTAACGTTTCGCTCCGATCGCTATCAGCGTGGCCCACGGCTGCCAGATCGTTATCGCCTTCACGGTCCCGTCTCCTCGATAATCCGGCGAGTCTTAGCGACCGAGTCGCTTCGCCGCCACGTCGCAAGTTGCCACTGTCCGGCGAGTCTCGCTTCGAGCCAGGTCGGAGCGCGTTCGCCGGTTCGCGTATCATGCCAGACCGTTCCGGAGCCACGCCAGTTACGGCGTCGTTCGCCGCCGACTAGTCGCCGCTCCGTCGTTCGAACGATCAGGTCGTCCGTGTCGGTCCAGTAGTAACCGAGAATCCGGACCTTCACGGTTTCACTCTCCAGGTTTCGGTCGTCGTAACGACGAGATCGACTTCGTGTCCAGTCGCGACGGCGTGGTCCATAGCGAGACGCCGAGCGACTCCCGCCGATGACCGGAGATCGAGTTCGTTCTCGAAGTACGACCAGCCGCACTCGATCACCGGTCGTCGACACTCCGCTCTCGCCGACTGGCCGAGATCCGTTCGCCGGACGGTTCCCATTACCAGAGACCTCCGAAGACGAGCCGCCAGATCCCTCGCAGGATTAGCCACAGCGAGTAGTAGAACGCTCCGGCCGTGAACGCCAGTAGAACGATTCCGGGAATCATTACGAAGACGACGGCGACCATGATCCGGAAGAACGAGACGAGAACCGGGCCGTCCATTCCGTCTTCGATCCAGTCGTCGAGCCGGAAGAAGAACCGGCCGATCTTCGTCCGAATCATGGCCCGTACTCTTCCGGTTCGAGCTTCGGCGGGTCGTCGTATTCGACGAGCGTATCGCGACCGAACGACTCGATCGCTAAGCCGACGATATGGGATTCGAGATCCGACTCGTATCCGGCTTGGTAGTGCGGATCGCCCGGCCGGACGTTATCGTCGACGTGAGTCCGGTATTTCCCTATGCCGTTTAACGACGGTTCGAAGACGAAGCTACAGCCGTCGATCGGACAGCGGCGGAGCCGAGCCTTTACGACGGTCGACGAGTCCGGGGTTCCGAGCGGCGGTCGCTTCGGCGGCGTCGGAGTCTTCCGTGTTCCTTCGTGCATTACGTGAGCCTCCTCAATCTGTCGGTAAGTGAATCTCATCCGAACGTCACCCGCTCTCCGATCCGGAACGACGCGAACGCCGACCACGACGAAACGATCTCGCTCTGCGTATTCCGAACGATATCGGCCGGTATACCGCGACGGATAAGCGCCGGAATCGCTCGCTCGACGTAGAGACGATCGAAGTCGTCGTCTTCGATATAGGTCGAGCAGAACGCGCAGGCGAGCCAAGCGCCGGTCGAAACGTGACTAACCGTCCTCCGGTCGTCGAGCGGCTCGGTAGCTACGACGAAGTCTCGACACGGATACGAGTAGTACGGCTCGGCTCCGCAGAAGTCGCATTGCGGGTTTTCAGCTCTCATCGTTCATCCGCCGTGTCTCTCCTTAATCGTCTCGATCTCCTCGATCGACTTGATCGTCCGGAGCCGGTCGAGCCAAGCCGGATCGACGATCGCTGGCGGCTCTTGCTCGT
>Ga0180437_10009680_pt1 | contig 11881 bp, 8 predicted proteins | sample SS_ome_4_FD_132410 | JGI IMG/M metagenome (GOLD analysis project Ga0180437, IMG submission 132410) | Hypersaline lake sediment archaeal communities from the Salton Sea, California, USA - SS_3_D_1 metaG | ecosystem: Environmental > Aquatic > Non-marine Saline and Alkaline > Hypersaline > Sediment... | reverse complement strand
CGGGCGGGATGTATGCGGGTTGTCTGGCCCGGTCAAATGTGCTAGACTCAGCGGCGAACTTTCTGCCTGCTTGCGTGTCGAACCCAGCGTGCATGCCGGCTGGGGAACTGGACGGAGCGGGCGAGTGCTCAGTGTGCGAAGCAGGTGTCCCCCAGTGGACGATCGTCCAGTCCAGGACGGCGAGCAGGGCGGCCATCCGGTTACCGAGGCCTTCGATGATTTCTTCGATGCTTACGAGCAGAGGATTTTCAACCTCGTGTACCGGCTCGTGGGGGACTACGAGGATGCCGCCGATCTGACCTCCGATACTTTCGTGCGCGCGCTGCGCGGATACGAGAAGTTTCGGGGGGAGGCGCATCCGTACACGTGGCTGTACCGAATCGCAGTCAATCTATGCAAGAACTATTTCCGGCAACAGCAGCACCGCAGCCGCGTACATTTGTTCTCCTTGGATGCGCCGCTGGAGGGCGAGGAAGGGTTCGGCGGGCGCGAGATCGAGGACGAGGGACAGGAGCCGCAGCGTCGAGCGGAGGCGCGGGAGCTGGAAGGTCAGGTCCAGCGCTGCCTGATGAGGCTGCGGGCGGATCTGCGAACGCTGATCGTTCTCCGCGATGTCCAGGGGCTGTCCTACCGAGAGATCGCGGGCATTCTAGGCTGTCCCGAGAAGGTCGTCAAGTCGCGCTTGTTTCGCGCTCGGACGAAGCTGAGGGAGCTGCTGGAGCCCTACGTGTCCGAGTAGCATCCGGCTGTTACCCAGAGGGGATGAAGTGAGATACTGGTACGCCAGGCTTTGGAGGAGATGATGCGTCGCACTTCGCCTTTCGTGCTGATGTTGGCGCCGGCGTTGCTCTGCTCGGCTGTTTGGGGGAATGTGGCGGCGGCCCAGGAGGATGATCCTTCGATCAGGATAGAGGCGATTGAAGCCGAGCCCGAGCCTGTCGAAAAGCCGGGAGTGCCGGTCGGGGAGGCGACTGCGCAACCGTCGGAGGGGGAGGCGCAACCGCCGGAGGAGGAGGCGCACCCGTCGGAGGAGGAGGCGCACCCGTCGGAGGTGATGGCGGAACCATTGGAGGAGGAAACGGGACCGTCGGAGACGATGGCACCGGAGGTGACGCCCCAAGCGGAGGGACCGGTGGGTGCATCGACCGAGGTCACAGAGGAAGGGGCGGCTTGGGAGGGGGTTGCTGAGCCGCTGGAGGTGCCGGCGCCGATCGTGAGCGTGGAGGTGGTTGGGAACGAGCACATCGCGAGCGAGGAGATCCTGAAGGCGATCAAGAGCGATGTGGGGGGACAGTTCTCGGAGGGCCAGGTGGCGCTCGACCGGAAGGCGGTGCTGAACCTGGGGTGGTTCTGGCGGGTGTCGGTCGAGCGGGAGAGCGTCGAGAACGGGATTCGGCTGGTGTTCCACGTGGTGGAGAATCCTGTTATGCGGGAGGTTCGGTTCCAGGGGAACAAGGAGCTGACACAAGACGAGCTGCTGGCGGTGATGAAGACGAAGCCGGGGCAGGTGTACAATGCGCCGCTGCTGGTTCGAGACGCCGACGCGATCCAGGATCTGTATGGCTCGAAGGGCTACATTCTGGCGATGGTGTTGGAGCCGAGCATGAGCGAGGAGGGCGTGCTCGCGCTCGTGATCGCGGAGGGCGAGATCGAGGAGATTAAGATCACCGGGAACACGCATACGAAGAGCTATGCGATCCGGCGCTACATTCGAACGAAGGCAGGGGAGGCGTATAACGACCGGAAGGTGGCTCGCGATGTGGGGAAGCTGACTTCGCTGGGGTGGTTCGAGACGGTGAGGCGAGATGCGGAGGTGGGAACGGAGCCGGGGAAGGTGATCGTGGTGATCACGGTCGTCGAGAAGCGGCGCACGGGGACCGTGTCCGTCGGGGGTGGTTATAGCTCGGTGCAGGGGCTCGTGGGGTTCGTCGATCTGACGAAGTCGAACCTGGCGGGCAACGGTCAGGCGGTGAGCATCAGGGGCGAGTTCGGCGGGCAGACGAGCTACGAGTTCGGCTATCAGCATCCGTGGGTGATGACGCCCGAAACGAGGCTGAGCTTGGGGATCTACGACCGCCTGATTTTGCGAGAGGCGTTCGTCACGGACGACCTGGGCGAGCAGCGGAGCATTCTGTACGACGAGCGGCGCAACGGAGGGAACGTCACGCTGGGCCGGCCGTTATCGGACGCGACGACGGTCTTCTTGGGTCTGCGGGCGGACGATGTATCGATATCGGGCCTGACGGAAGAGGAGGAGGATTATCTGACAGGCCCGGCCTTCGAGCCGAGGAAGGTGCGGAGCATTACTCTGGCGACGGTGAACGATACGCGCAGCAACCTGTACAACCCGCGAAGCGGGTCATACCAGCGCCTATCGGCGGAGTTTGCGGGTCTGATCTTCGGGGGGACGGAGTTCAACAAGTATGTGCTGGACACGCGGCGTTTCTTTCGGATGGGGGCGAAGAACACGGTGGCGATGCGGCTGCTGGTGGGGACGGTGAGCGGGGATCCGCCGTACCTGGAGCAGTTCTTGATCGGCGGCAGCGAGACGCTGCGCGGGTATCGGACGGACCGATTCGTGGGGACGAGGATGGGAATCGTGAACACGGAGTATCGGATACCGATCGGGGAGAATCTCCTGGGGGTGCTGTTTGTGGACGTTGGGGACGCCTGGGGCGGGTCGGTGGCGGGCAGCTTATCCGAGGATACTGTCCACGACTCGTTCACGTCGCACGTTGGGTATGGCGTGGGGGTGCGGGTGAAGACGCCGATCGGGCCGCTCCGGCTGGATCTGGGGTTCAGCGAGGAGGGCACGGAGACGCACTTCGGTGTGAGGAACACGTTCTAGGACGAGTGGATCAGTGAGGAGAGGAGCAGAGGTGATGAAGAGGGTTGTGCGGTGTCTGGCGTTGGGTGCGGCGTTTGTGGGGTTTGCGACGTCGATGCCCGCCTGGGCCGAGGCGGACGGGCCGAAGTGGGGCGTGATCGATATGGAGCGCGTGGCGACCGAGTATCAGGAGATGCAGAGGCTGAATCAGGAGTTCCAGGGTTTCCAGCGAAACCAGGAGCTTCAGCTTCAGGAGAAGCACACGACGCGCCTGCTGACAGACGCGGAGCGGGAGGAGTTCGTCGACCTGTCGTCTATGGGAGCGCCGACGGAGGCACGCACGCAACGTCTGAAGGAGCTGCGGGGACTCTCGGACGAGCGGGAGCAGCGTCTGCTGGAGCTCAGCAAGAACGATGAGTGTACCGAAGAGGAAGCTGCGGAGCGGAAGGAGCTGGATGCGCGCTACGAGGCACGGATGGCGGAGCTGGCGGCGCTGCAGGCAGAGATGAAGGCGAGCCGTGTAACGAAGTACGAGGAGCTCTCCAAGCTGGTGGCGGACAGCGTGGACAACGCGATCAAAGCGGCGGCGGAGGAGCAGAAGCTGGCGCTCGTACTGCGGAAAGATTCGGTGATGTACGGGGGCGTAGATATTACCGAGGCGGTCCTGGGGAAGCTGAACGCGAAGAGTGACAGCTAGCCCAGAGCGAATCGGGGCCGGCTGGGCGGCGGGGGTTCAACGTCTGACACCCGACGCTCTGCGGGCCGCGGCCGGAGTGTGATGACTCTACGGGAATTGGCGGAGGCGCTGAGCGCGGAGCTGGTCGGGGCCGCCGGAGACGAGGAGGTGGCAGGTGTCTCCGGGGTGGACGAAGCGGCCCCCGGGGTGGTCGTGTTCGCGGAGGACGAGCGACGCCTGGCCTTGGCGGAGGCGGGGCCCGCTCTGGCCGCGATCGTGCCGGCGGAGGCGCGGGACTCGAGGAAGCCCGTGCTCCGGGCGGCCGACCCTCGTCTAGCGTTTGCGCAGGCGCTCGGCCTGCTCTACCCGATCCCACGGCTTGACCCCGGCATCGATTCCACCGCCCGCATCGGCGAGGGTGTCGTGCTCGGGGAGGGTGTGGCGGTTGGGGCCTACGCCGTTGTCGGCGACGGGACGAGGATTGGCCGGGGCGCGCAGGTACACACACTGGTTTCGATCGGGCGGAAAGTGGTGATCGGCGAGGACTGTGTCATCTTCCCGAATGTCACTGTCTACGACGGTGTGCAGATGGGCGCGCGGGTGGTGCTCCATGCGGGCAGCGTCATCGGCAGCGCTGGCTTCGGCTACGTGTGGGATGGCTCGCGCCATGTGTGGCTGCCCCATGTGGGAAGGGTCGTCATCGAAGACGATGTGGAAATCGGCGCCAACGCCGCCGTCGATCGAGCGACCACGGGCGTTACGAGGATCGGGAAGGGGACGAAGATCGACAATCTGGTGCAGGTGGCCCACAATGTGACAGTTGGGGAGCACTGTCTTCTCGCGGGGCAGGTGGGCGTTTCGGGGAGCGTGACGCTGGAGAGCGGAGTCGTGCTGGCCGGTCAGGCCGGGGTGAGCGATCACGTGAAGATGGGACCGAGGGCCATTGGCGCGGCGGGTGCGGACATCATCCGGGATGTGCCGGCGGGAGAGGTGGTGCTGGGGCGGCCGGCTCGGCCCATCAGGCAGCAGATGCGGATCGACGCGGCGGCGGGGCACCTGCCGGAGTTGCTGCGAGAGGTTCGCCGCTTGAAGAAGCGGGTGGAAGAGCTGGAGAAGAGGGTGGGGGAGCCGGACGACTAGCCGGATTCAGGCTCCTGCACGTACTGGACGTTGCCGTACCAGGCCACCTTGGCGATGGCCCAGATTCCGCTGGCGTCCCCCTGGATGTCGAAGGTGAATTGCTGCTCAGCGTTCGCCTCGATGCGGAAGGCGTGGAGGCGGGGGGTGACCGCCGTCAAGCCACAGCCGTCCACAGGATCTCCCCACGATTCCATCGGGGTGACGAGCGTGACGTGCCCTTCGATGTAGTCGGCGTTGGGGTTTTTCACTCGCACGAGGCAGCGGCCCTCCTCGCGCCAGAGCGAGACCTCCAGTGGAGCAATGTCTCCCACAGGGATGACGTCTTGGATCTGCTGGCCGAACTGCTCCGTGATGGCGCGAATGAAGCAGGGGCGGGCGTCCTCGGGAACGGTGACCATAATCTCGTAGAGGGCGGGCGAGTTCGGCGGGACTCGATAGGGGAGCTGGCGGGGGATCATGGTCCACTCCTCGGGGGCAACCATCGTCACCGAGCCGGAGATCTCCCGGTCCAATGAGTCGTTGCTCAGTCCAAGGGAGAAGCGCGTATTCTTGCCGACGGGGACCGGCCCCTGCAGCCAGAGGGAGACGGGGAGATTGCCCAATGGGGCAGCCCCCAGGTTGTGGTCCCAGTAACGCGAGTGGACTGGCGCGTAGGGCTCGCCCGATGCACCGAGTTCCTTGGGTGGGCCGCTTTCGGCGAGCGGTGAGAGCTTGGCGGCGACGGAGACGATGCCGCAGGCGGGGACGTCGATTCGCACCTGTGCGGGCCGCCGCCAGGCGGGCCGGGTAACCTCTGCGTCCGTTATCTTGTTCTCGACGAGGTCGGTCGTCCAGGCGGCCTCGGGAACAGTGGGGAATTGGAGGCCGGCGGAGACGGGCCTGCCCTCGGCTTCATAGGCGCGCAGGATGATGCCGCTCTCAGGCTTCGATGCCGCATCGACGTGATGGCTTGCAAGCGGATTGCCGAGGGGTTTGACGGCCGTGATGATGAGATTGGGCGCGTCGACGGCTACCAGGCCGAAGCTGGTGGGAAGCACACCCGCCCTCACCGAGGCCTGGGCGGCGCGCAGAGGGTTGTTTACCTCGTGGCCAATTCTGACGATGCCGCCCTGGCGCCAGTCGCCTTCGTGAGGCAGGAGTGAGTGCTCGAAAACGTGTGTCCGGTGCTCGGGGATGAAGAAGCGATGGAGGTTTCCCTCGCCCCAGGATGCCATGTGCCACGCAGATGTGTGGAAGAGCGGGGCGACGAGCGTCCCGTCACTCTCCAAGCTTGCGGCAAGGGATCCGCGGTTGATCAGGGCGATGCCGTGGTCGTCGGCGGGCGAGCCGAGTTCGGAGAAGTCTCTGGATTCAGGAATGATCAGCTGGTCGGCGCCCACGGCGGCGGCCAACACTTCGGCGAGTCGAACTGTGTCGCCGTTGTCGCTGGCCTCTGCGATGAGTACGGGGACGTCGGGCCATTCGCCGGTGGGATTGGGCCGCCGGAGGAGAACCCCGCTCCAGCCGTTTTCTCCGTTCTTCTCTGTGAGGCGAGCGGCGGCTCGGGGGAACTGCTGTAGCAGCTTGCTGGAGTAGGTATTGCTGAGGCCGAGGGAGATGCGAAAGGCGCAGGCGGCGGGGTCGCCCTCGGGGTCGTCGCTGTCGAGCCGATGGGTGCAGGTGACGCCGCGGCTGAGGAGCGACCTCTGGAGCATGCGGGCCGCGGACCGATCCTTCGCATCGGTGGAGGTCACGATGACGCAGGGGCTGAGGGGTATCGCTCTGACCTGTCGATTGCCGGAGGTGATGGAGAGGGATGGCGAGGGGCCGACATCGACCCAGTTCTGGGCGGCGCCCAGGCCGCAGCGGGAGAGGTTGTGTTCCTCGCGCGTGCGGAAGTCGAGCCGAGCCTGACTTGGCCTGCGAACCACGACAGCGAAGCGATCCTCGAAGGTAGGCCGCGCGCCGGAGAGGTCGAAGGGGAAGGTCAGGGCGAGCAGCTCGTGCTCGCCGCGGTATGCGCGAACGATGGTGCGGAGGTCGATGCGGGGGAGATCGCGGTAGAGCACGACCTCTCGGACGAGGGTGCCGCGATGGGGCAACGTGCTCGTGATTCGGAGCTGGCTGCAGACGGGGCCGCGCAGGACCTCGACAGCGGCCTCGGTGTCGCTGGAGGAGACGACGGAGCCGGTCGTGAAGACCTCCCAGGGGGCGAGGCTTCGGTCGGGCTGCTCCGAAATGGCGACGAGATGGTTCGCTGCGCCGACGGCGTTGTTGACGAATTCCTTGTCGAGCCGCTTGTCGTAGATGCTCGTGAGGCCGCCGCCCTTGGCGGGGTCGGCGGTAACGGAGACGAGGTCGTTTTCGATGGTCGTCTTGCCGGATGCGGCGAAGGCAGGCATCTCGGGGAACTCGCGCGCGGGGACGAGGTAGTAGGCTCGATAGCCAAGGGCGGGGACGTCGGCGGCGAGGAAGACGATCTCCGCCCAGGATGTCTCGCCGTCGGTCGAGCGGGCGGCCATCTGGCAGGCGACCTCCCGGCCGTTGTCGGCGGCGAGCTTGAAGCCGGAGGCGAACCGCCCGTGGAGCCGAAGGCGGGCGCGACAGATATCGGTGCGAGTCCAGCCGAGCGAGTTGAACACGACGAGTGCAATTCCGTCGCGAGGGGCGCGGCGTCCGGAAGCGGTATCGACGCGTCCGGCGACGTAGGAGAGGGCTCTGGTTTCGACCTCGACGGCGAGAGCGAGTGCCTCGCGATAGCCTGCCAGGAGATCGAGGTAGGGGATATCCGCGCTGACGCCGGTGATGGCGTCGTGGTGCTGTCCGAAGAGGATTTGGCGCCAGGCCTTGTCGAGCGCACGATCGGGATAGAGGGCGCCGAGGATGCCGGCCAGCGTGGCCCACTTCTCTGCGCTCAAGACACGGTTCTCGGCAAGCCGGTTGGCGATCTTGAGGTCGGCGCGGGTGATGGTGGTTCCGAGGTGATAGGAGGAGAAGTCGCGGCCGCTTACGGGGATGGATGTCCGGCGCATCCGGAGTTCCGGCTCCAGGGCGGCGAGGTACTTCTCGGGGGTGCTCAGCACGATGGCGGGGTCGCGCCGTGCCAGTTCGGAGGACTTGCCCGTGAGCCAGGGCCGGGGCTCGCCCATATCGAATCCCATAAGCCGCAGGTCATGGTTGAGACCCAGGGCGGCCTGGTCCTCGAGGCCGTCGGCAACCGTGTCGAGGAACTGCTCGAAGGTCTCGGGGTAGTACCAGTAGGGCTCGTGCTTCTGGAGGAGGGTGGTTCCGTCGGGAGACATGGCGTAGCAGAGCGGCGGTGTCCCGATGATGTTCTTCGACCAGATGATTGCTGCGAAGCCGGCCTTGGATGCAATCTGTGGAAGTTGAAGGCAGTGTCCGAAGACGTCGAGCGGCAGGTAGACGGTCGGCTTTGCGCCGATAATGCCTTCGTGGTAGAGCCGACCGTAGAGAAGATTTCGGATCAGTGGCTCCCCCTGAATGAGCATTTCGCTCGGCTCGCTGTAGGAGCCGGAGACGCCGATGCGACCGGCGGTGATGAGCTCGTTGAGGAACTGCCGGCGATCGGTGCAGGTAGCGAGAAAAGGGCGGAGGTAGTCCAGCTCGGAGAGCATGACGTGGTATCCGGGGTCCTCCCGACAGGCATGGAGATACTGCTGGATGAGTCCAAAGGCCCGGTTTGTGTAGGTCCGTTGGTCTTCGATCCAGACGGGATCGTAGTGGAAGTGCGGAACGAGATGGATCTTCGCAGGTTCTCTTGCCATGTCGCCCTCCAGTGCCATCGAGCCTACAGGAAGCGGATTCGATCCCGATAGCGGGACAGGACTTGCCGATTGTGCTCAGTGCCGCCTGGTATGTTTGCGCTGACGTAGACCGGGGGTGTTTCGCCGCTCTCGATGAGCTTTGCCATGGTCTCCACGATAAGCGCCTGGGCGATGGCGGAACCCAGGACGGTGGAGGTGGGGCCGACCTTTTGCTCGATGCCGGGCAAGGAGATGGAGGCATCGCCGGGGTCCACGTGATTGTCTATGACGAACTCCGCGGCCTCATGGAGTCGTTTGCCGCTGGAGTGTCGCGAGGGGACGGAGCTTGCGTAGGCGCGGGAGGTGACCGCGATGACGGTCAGGCCGGTTTCTGCCGCGGCGAGCGCCATATCGATCGGGGCACCGTTGCGTCCACTGGTGGAGAAGACGATGATGGCGTCGCCGGCGCGAGCGCCGGAGTGCACGAGGACGTCCGGCGCCCAGCCCTCTTTCTGCTCCCACTCTGTGGTTTCGGTGACGGGGCGGTAGTTGAGGATAATGCGGTCGTCGAAGATCGGCTGGACCAGCATCAGGCCCCCGGCACGGTAGAACAGATCCATGCTGAGCGTGGCGCTGTGGCCGCACCCGAAGACGTAGATCATGCCGCCCGCGGATAGCGTGTCGGCCAGCGCCTCCGCCGCCTTGGCGATCGCTGACCCCTCCTGCGATCTCACCGCCTCCAACTTCTCTGTCAGCACCTGGAAGAAGCGCTCTGCCCACACAGCACACCCCCTACACACCGCTCTGGCGATACGCGGCTTCCGCCCGCGCGTTGAACTGCTCGCCGTCCGGCAAGTTCACTGATCGGTAGACATGGGGCTGCAGGCCAAGCGCCCGCATTTGTGCAACCGACTCCGCCACGATGGCCCAGATGATGTAGCAGAACGTGACGCCCGAGGTCGGCGCAACTCCCGTATCAACTCCTTCCATGTTCAGGACTGCATCGCCAACGACGCCGCAATTGTCGATGACGACATCGGCCGCCTCGCAGAGACGTTTGCCGGAGGAGTGCAGGCTCTCCACCGCGCGGCTGTAGGTGACATTGGTGATGGCCACGACCTTCGCGCCGAGGCGCTGGGCCGCCAGCGCGACCTGCACGACGACGGCCGCCCGGCCCGAGACGCTCGAGATCAGCAGAACGTCGCCGGGCGCGAGGCCGCTGCGCTGGACGGCGATGTCGGCGAGCTGCTCGTCGGCCGCGCCGCGGGCGGCCCGGTGGCGGGCGGCGACCCGGCCGGCGCGCTTCGGGGCCGGGGGGCTGTCTACGCTCAGCGCGAACTGGAGGTGCTTGAGCAGGCAGAGCCCGCCCGCCCGATGCACGGCCTCGCGCGAGCAGTGGCCGGTATCGTAGAAGTGAAGGCCGGCCCCGGCCTGGGCGGCTTCGGCGATGAGCTGGGCCGCTTGACGAATGGGTTCGAGCTGGGTGGCGCGGATGCTGGCGAGGGTTTGGTTGCACCGTTCGAACCAGCGCTCTGCCGACATTGTGACCTCCTAGGCAAAAGCATGCGTGGGGAGCCGCGGGCGCTATCTTTCCGCCCCGAGGGCGGGGAATCCTCCAGGGAATGATTGGGGGACAGGAATTGGCGCCGGTGCGGCGTAGTGAGCGACGGTATGCCACGGCGGGAGGAGTACCAGGGCGCGGCGCGGGCGATAGCGGTGTACCTGGCGGAGCGACAGCGTCCGGAGGGCGGATTCCCGGGACCGGACAACTATGGGGTCGCTTACGCGTTGTGGCTTTGGTCGTCCTTCGGGGTGGAGTTTGCTCGGCAGATCGACCGCGCGTGGCAGAGGCTGAAGGACAATCCTCCGCAGAGCCATGGCGAGTTCAACATCTACGCGCTGTTGCACTGCCGGGAGCGCCTGGGGGAAGGGCCGGTCAACGCGCTCCTGCGGAGGATCCCGCCGGGGGCCCGGCACTCGGCGAACTGGATGCTGCTGCGGGCGGCGTGCGACATTGGACAGCGAGGGCTTCCGGCGTCGCTGTTGGGCACGATCGAGGGGAGGGCGGCGCTGCTGCGGTACGCTCGCCAGGGGTTCATCTGGGATCGGCCGCATGTGAGATCACTCGGGTACCACGCCTTCTGCGGGGCGCTGACGGCCGATCTGTGGGAACGGCGGAGAGTGAGATGGGCGGGGAAGGCGGCGGTGAGGGCGGCGCGGTTTCTGGCGCCGTTGGTTCTGCCCAACGGAGACGCGCTCTACGTGGGCCGGGGCCAGGAGCAGATCTTCGGGTACGGGGCACTGCTGTATCTGCTGGAGGCCGCCGCCGGCATGACGGGGGAGGCGGAGTTCGCCGGCCTCGCCGACCGCGCGTTCAACAGGCTGATGAGCTTCCAGCGCAAAGACGGGTCGTTCCCGCTGGTGCTGAGGGAGGGCGAGGAGCCGGAGCCGTGGGCGCCCGAGCCGGCGCGGCCGGGGTGGTACACGTACAACACGTACGCCGACTACCTGCCGTTCCTCGGATGCATGCTGCTGAAGGCGGCGGAGGCGGAGGCGCCCCCGCTCGGGCTGGCCGTCTCTTCCGAGCCCCATCTCGATTTCCGCGTGAAGCGCACGGCGAAGTACTCGGCGGTGGTGGCGCGGCCGGGGGGAGCGCCCACCAACGATCTCTCGTTTCCGTATGTCTGTGTGGACGGGGAGTCGATATTCCCGTGCTATGGAGTCGAGGGCGATGATATTCGGCCCGAGCAGACGCCGCTTCCGTATGGGGTGCTGGTCGGCGGCCGGGAGTACGGGTTTCGCGACCGGCTCCGGTACCGCATGGGCGAGGAGGGGCTGGCCGGGGAGTCGCGGCTGGTGCGGCACGTGCGGCGGTTCGAGTTCTTCGATGACGGCTTCGACTGCCGCGACGAGATCACGTTCCGCAGATCGGTCGCTTTCGAGAGCTTCGTGCCGGCGAACTTCCTGTTCCGGACGCTGCGGGACATCGTGCCTCCGGTCTTGGAAACGTGGCACCGGAAGGCGCGGGCGATGCTCGAGATGGACCCGCCCGGGACCGTCCACCCCGACGCGGCGGTTACGGCTAGCGGCACGCTGGTGGGGCTACGCTACCAGATGGAGGGTTTCGAGGCGAATGCCGGGCAGACGGTCTCGGGGCGGCTGAAGGTGCGATTCGCATGAGGGAGCGGCGAACGCCTGGAGTCTATCATCTGGTGCTGCGGATGGGGCGGGCGCGGAGGATCCAGGTGGGACGGCTCGGCCGGTTCGAGTTTGGGGCGGGGTACTACGTATACACCGGGAGCGCCATGGGCGGGCTGGAGGCGCGGCTGGCGCGCCACCGGCGGCAGCGGAAGAAGCTGTGGTGGCATATCGACTACCTGCTCCGAGAGGCGGAGCTTGTTGAGGTTGTCGCGGTCCCGACCCAGCGCAGGATCGAGTGCGACTGCAATCGTCGCCTGCTCTCGCTTCCGGGGGCGGATGTGCCGGCGCCGGGGT
>Ga0180437_10009679_pt1 | contig 11882 bp, 6 predicted proteins | sample SS_ome_4_FD_132410 | JGI IMG/M metagenome (GOLD analysis project Ga0180437, IMG submission 132410) | Hypersaline lake sediment archaeal communities from the Salton Sea, California, USA - SS_3_D_1 metaG | ecosystem: Environmental > Aquatic > Non-marine Saline and Alkaline > Hypersaline > Sediment... | reverse complement strand
TTGCCGTCGTTGTCCTGACAATACATTGCCCATATCTGGGCCCAGGAGTGCATATTTGCCTTGCACGCCGATGATCTGGCCTGTTTCTTGACCCGCTGTAGCGCCGGCATCAGGATTGCGAGCAATAGCGCAATAATAGCGATCACAACAAGCAGCTCTATTAGCGTAAAGCCTGTTAGATTCAGCCCTTTTAGGCGGCTGTCTATTCTTGTTTGTGCCCGATTTGAACCCATTTTACTGAACATAAACTGCCTCCAACAATTACCGGGGTCGATCATATTTATGGCTTCCGTACTCAACAGATGCGCTTAAGAGGCCATGTGTTCTTCTAAAGCCGAAGTTCGCCACGTATATATGATACACTAATACAGGGCTTTCGGCAATAACAAAAAGAGCAAAAAGACACAAACACTGCGCCAACTGACTAAAATGAGCATTCCTTGCCTTCACATGCCCGCAAATCTGCTACAAACCTTGATTTATTATGGATTTTCCTTGACGCACAGCCGATATTTTTGATAGAAATAGTATAGGTGAAGTCCGTGCCCGTCCACAGGGAATTTAAGTCGTGAGTCGCCTGGGCGGGATTAATCTTGGAGCTCTGCTTTGAGGTACAGGTAATTGCAGACCTCCATAATGGTGAATGCAAGGGGGCATTCGGGTACCTCTCGAAGCTTGCTTGTATGGCAATTTCATCTATTTTGAAGGAGGTTCGATCATGTTTGAGAAACTTTTCTACTCGATTTCTTCGGTTCTGCTGCTGGTGATAGCCCTTAGCTGCACCGCCAGTACCGGCCAGGCCGATCTTGTCGCCTGGTGGAAGATGGACGATGACGGCTCCGGAGTAATCAAAGACTATTCCGGCAACGGCCATGACGGCACGATTAATGGCGATCCTCAATTTGTGCCCGGTATCCACGATGAGGCGCTTGAATTCGACGGTGACGGCGACTTTGTCGTCGCTGAAGGCTTCAAGGGCATTTTCGGCGACGGGACCAATACGCCGCCCTACAGCATAGCCGTATGGATCAGGAAGGAAGGTCCCACCGGAGGCGACGCCGAGGTCGTCGGCTGGGGAAGCTCCGGCACCGGCAACAGGATGGAATTCCGCTTCAACGCCGGCAACAACCGATTGCGCATCGAAGCCGGCGGTGGTAATATTCAGGGCGATATTGCCCTGACGACCGGCGAATGGACGCACGTTGTGGTCACACTCGATGAGAATCCGACGTATACCAGCGATGAGGCCGTGAATTTCTATTTCGACGGTGTTCTCTCCAATCGACCCAACGCCGATCCAGATCCGATCCATCCGACCGAAGACCAGGATGTCGTGCTGGGACAGCGCTATAATCAGGAAGCCTCCAGATGGTTCATTGGCGCGCTGGACGACGTGCGCATTTACGACAAGGTGCTGGCCCCGGCTGAAATAAAAGACTTGATCGAATTGGGATACCTGGCAAGCGCGCATAATCCGGAACCGGGTGACGGCACTATATACACAGACACATGGGCGACGCTGAGATGGGGCGCCGGAGGGACCTCCGTATCACACACCCTGTACTTCGGAACGAGCTTAGAGGAAGTAACCGCAGGCGCCGAAAGCACCCTTGTAGGCAGTCTGACAGTAGATAATCAGCTTATCGGTTTTGCCGGATACCCTGCGCCGGATGGTCTGATTCCGGGGACAACCTACTACTGGCGCGTCGACGAGGTTAATGACGCCCATCCCGACAGCCCCTGGCAGGGTAAAGTATGGAGCTTCTGGATTCCTTCGCTCGCCGGTTTTGATCCGGTCCCCCAGGACGGCGAGACTTTCGAGGATCCTGAAATTGATCTATCCTGGTCGCCCGGTATGAATGCCACGCTCCATGCCGTTTACTTAGGGACTGATGCCGCAGAGGTTGAGAACGCCGCAGGCGCGCCTCCGAATCTTGCCACCACGTTCGATCCCGGTACGCTCGCCGCCGGCACGGCCTACTACTGGCGCGTCGATACTTTCAACGGAGCCGAATGGATCAAGGGACCCATCTGGAGCTTCTCGACCAGGCCCGAAGCTCCGCCCATCGCAGACCAGGATCTCATGGTTTGGTACAAGTTCAACGAAGGGGCCGGCACTAATGCCTTTGACTGGTCGGGGCACGGTAATCACGGCAAGCTTATGGGCAGCCCAGAGCGAACAGCCGGCTATGAAGGCGAAGGGCTCTATCTGGGCGACGACAACTACGTCGCCATACAGAATTTTTTCTACGACAGCGTCTCAGGAATTCAGGGAGTTACCGTCGCAGCGTGGGTTCGGACGTATACCGGTGAGGAACAGGTAATCGCATCATTTGACCGTAATGAGTACTGGCGACTCGAGGTGAACGGCGAAGTTGCCACAGCGGGCCAAGTCGGCTGGCATGTGTGGACCGACGGGGGTCAGAGTGATTACGGCAGCGTTAGGAGAGTGGACGATGGGCAATGGCATCACATCTGTGGTGTCTTCGACTTTGGAACGTCCACGATCTACATCGACGGTGAGCCTGAGCCTTCGGCAACGTTGGGAACAACTATCGGAGAGGGCGATATGGTTCGCTACGGTTACGTCGGAACCGGCTCGGAGTCAACTTCGTTCAATGCCGATCCGAGGACACCGGAAGAATGGCTCCAGGGCGAAGTGGACGAGTTGCGCATTTACAGCAGGGCGCTGACTCAGCAAGAGATTGCACAGATAATGAGAGCCGATCCTCTCGCAGCCTGGGACCATCAACCCGCAGGTGGCGTTTTCGATCTCGACAGTGTTCCCGGCTCACTTTCCTGGGCTCGCGGTGACATGGCTTCTCAGCATGATGTCTATTTCTCGACCGATATAGACGCACTCAAGAGTGCAGACGCATCAGATGCTACCGGCATCTACCGCGGGCGGCAGGTGGGTACTACGTACGTTCCACCTGAAGGCTTAGATTGGGGCCGGACATACTATTGGCGAATTGACGAGTTCAACAACGACGGGTCCATCACCGAAGGCGCAATCCGAGTGATTGAGGTAACGGACTTCCTTGTCGTGGATGACTTTGAGGACTACAATGATTATCCGCTCGACGAGATTTGGAATACATGGATCGACGGATATGCGAACCCGACAGTAAACGGCGCTATGGCCGGTCATCCCGATCCTATTGATCCTCCGGCCAACAGCCATTATGTTGAAATCGCAATTGTTCACAGCCGCGCCCAGTCGATGCCGCTGTACTACGACAATAACCTCAAGTACTCCGAGGCAACCAGGACGCTCGCCCCGGCAGAAGACTGGACCAGACACAACGTAGAAGTGCTGTCGATCCGGTTCCACGGCGCTTCAGCCAATTCTCCCGAGAGACTCTACATTGCTCTCAACGGAGTAGAAGTACCTTTCGAAGGAGGCCATGAGGCGGTAAAGACAAGCGAATGGACCGAATGGACTATCCCTCTGCAGGCTTTTGCAGATCTGGGTGTGAATCTGACCACCGTCAATACGATTTCCATCGGTCTGGGCGATAAGAACAACGTTGTCGCAGGCGGATCCGGCGTGATCTACATCGACGATATCAGACTGTACCGAGCGGCTTCGGGACAATAGAAACCAATAGAAACGGCAGTTAGTTCCGCCGTCGATATTGTTGAAATTGCGCAAACTCGGGCCTATGCTTTAATTTTGAGGTATAGGCCCGATTACCTTGGTCCGAACTCACAGCTTACGGCAAATATGACGGCAGGCACGTCATTCTTGCAGGCCCTGGAATTTTATCCTTGACTTTGACGTAGATAATAGGGTATAAAATAGGAGTGGTGAAAACTGTATCCGAACTTCGAATCTGAATCTCCGAGACACACCTTTCGGATACTTGAAGGCTGTTCTTCCTTAGAAGGAAGGAGGTACAACCATGTACCGACAAATAAGCCGATCAGAAATGTCCGGAAAACATGGATTTGGGAGGTCCTTCGTTCTGTCTACATTCAACTCCAATTTCAACTTTTTTTGAAGGAGGTAAAGTTATGTGTGGTAGAAATATCTATGTGGTTTATTTCATTTTGGCATTGGTCCTGGCCGGCAGTGCCTCGGCCGAACTGGTTGCACACTGGAAGTTCGATGAGGGTCAGGGCACGACGGCTTTTGACTCGTCGGGCAACGACTACCATATGACGCTCTTCGGCGATCCCGTCTGGGTGGACGGTTACGACGGCGGCGCGCTCAACACGCTCGACGGCGGCTACGGGGCTATCCAGGGCCTGTACTACGACACCACTCCCATACCCGATACGACGGGGCTGACCGTATGTGCCTGGATTCGCACATCGAGCGCGGGCGGGCAGTATATCATCTCGTTTGACCGTAATGAGTATTATCGCTTTGCAGTCAATACTACGGATGCGGCCGATTCCGGCCAGGTCGACTGGGACGTGTGGGATGATTCGGGACAGATCGATTACGGCAGCGAGACGCGCGTCGATGACGGCGAATGGCACCACGTTGCAGGCGTTTATGACAACGGAACCATGACAATCTATATCGACGGAAATGCTGAGCCTTCGGTCACGGGCGGTTCGACGTGGGGGAGATGGAGAGACACACGCTACGGTTTCCTCGGTAAGAACTCGGAAGCAACCGGCTTCCACGATCCCGTTCCCAGTGGAAACCCGGTCGACGGAGATATCGACGACCTGCGCATTTACCACAATGCGCTGTCGCAGGTGGAGATAAGAACGCTGGCAGGCTTTTTGGAATCGTACGAACCTGAACCGGCGGACGGAGTCATGTTCTCTCAGACGTGGGTGAATATGTCCTGGACACCCGGTCCTTTGGCAGTCTCGAACGACATATATTTTGGTGACAACTTCGACGACGTGAATGACGGCACTGCCGACGTCTTTCGGGGCAATCAGACAGCGCCGACCCTGATTGCCGGATTTCCCGGCTACCCTTTCCCCGACGGGCTTGTCGACGGGACGACCTACTACTGGCGCGTGGACGATGTCAAATCTGACGGCACAAAAATAAGGGGCAAAGTCTGGAGTTTCTGGATTCCTCCCACGAATGCGTATGCGCCGGTTCCGGCCGACGGCGAACGCGCCGAGCCTACTGACGCGACCCTGAGCTGGTCGCCCGGGATGAATGCAATTATGGGTGGAGTGTACTTCGGCACGGACGCCGACCAGGTAGCCAGTGCGGCCGGCGCGCCGCCGAACCTGGGCACAACGTACGAGCCCGGCCCGCTTGCGGCCGATACCGAGTACTACTGGCGCGTAGATACGTTCAATGGCTCCCAGTGGTCCACCGGTGCGGTCTGGAGTTTCAAGACCAGGCCCGAAATACTGCTTACGACGGACCCTAATCTTGTGGCCTGGTGGAATCTCGACGAAGGTTCCGGCACCACCGTGCTCGACTGGTCGGGACGAGGCAACCACGGCAAGCTCTTCCAACTGGAGGGGCTGGAGTGGACGGCTCCCAACTGGCTGTACGAGGGCGACAAGGCCCTTAACTTCAGCGATGAGGGGTACGTTGCGATTGACGGCATCAACTACAGCGGCGGCGGCCGCACCGAGGTGACCGTCTGCGCCTGGGTTCGTACGAGCGACCCGAACGGCCAGTATATTCTCTCATTCGACCGGAACGAGTATTATCGCCTCCAGATCAACGGCGACGGTTCCGGCCCCGGCCGGGTCGGCTGGCAGGTTATGACGATCAACGCCGGTGTTGAACAGCAGGTGGACTACAGTAGTGTCACGCGGGTGGACGACGGACTCTGGCACCATATCACCGGTGTGTTCGACCGCGGCACATCGACGATCTTTATCGACGGCATACCGGAACCTTCGGACGAGGGTGGTCCGACTTACGGAATCGGAGACCTCGTTCGCTTCGGCTTCATCGGCGCCAACTCCGAGGCCACCGAGTTCAACGGCTCCAGAGGCGACGGAACCGGAGTCACCGGCGATCTCAGCGATGTGCGTATCTACGACAAGGCCCTGACCCAGGAGGAAATCCTGGCAGTGATGAGAGCCGATCCGTCAGCGGCCTGGGATATGAGGCCCACCAACGGAAGGATCGTGGAAATCGGCGATGTCACTTCGGTAACATGGAGAGCCGGCGACGGGGCAACGCAACACGACGTCTACTTCGGCGCCGATGCCGATGCTGTCGCCAACGCCGACGCCTCCGACGCAAGTGGAATTTATCGCGGGCGCCAAAGCAGCACCGTATATAGGCCAACCGAAGGCTTCGATTGGGGTCAGAGTTATTACTGGCGCATCGACGAAGTAGATTCCGGTGGAAACCTGGCATCAGGCAAAGTCCGGGCTGTTAATGTGGCCGACTATCTCGTTGTTGATGATTTCGAAGACTACAACGATTACTCGCCCAATGAGATTTGGAGCACATGGATCGATGGATATAATATTCCGACAAACGGCGCCCTTGTCGGCCATCCGGAGCCTCTTGATGTTACTGCCGGCGAGCACTACGTCGAGACCGGGACGGTTCAGAGCGGCCGTCAGTCGATGCCTTTCTACTTCGACACCGAGTTCAAATCATCGGAAGCAACCAGAACGTTTGCCTCACCGGGCAACTGGACCGGACACGGAGTGGAAGAGCTTACGCTCTGGTATTTCGGCGATCCGTGTAACGTTGTGCCCGAACGGATGTACTTGGCTGTTACAGGCGGCGGCACGGCCGTGGTTTACAACGAGGATCCGAACTTGCTCACAGACACGTGGATGGAGTGGATTATTCCCTTGAAAACACTCGCCGACCAGGGCGTGAACCTAACCAGCGTAACCGGCCTCTCTCTCGGATTCGGCACCAGAGGCAATACGTCAACGCCCGGCAGTACAGGCGTGGTGTTTTTCGATACCATTCGGCTGCGCCGAACCCCGGTAATAACGCTCGCGCCGGCCGATACGTTCGAGGCCACCGGCGACAACGGGACAATTGTCTCTATCAATGGAGTCGGCGTCGATGCTCTGGTCCTCGGAACAACGACATTTGCCGGCGTACCGAAACATGACAACTTTCCGCCTCCGGATGCGGACAACTTCGACTTGAGCGTTGGAGCCAGCGCAGACGACCAGGCTTATGCGCAGACTCTGTTTGCCATACCGCTAAACACTGTTTTTGTCGTTGAAAAAGGCGGCAACGACAGCGGCTACATTCAAGCCCTCAATCTGAATGGTAATCCGATCGGCGAAATGATACCGTTTTCGCCGGCGGACTTCATGGATACCGGTCTCAAAGGCGTCCAGGACCAGCCAGTGGCTGTGGCTGTTATTACAGCGGACAGCCCGATTTACGGCATTCGGTTTCTTCCGCCGGACGGCGGGGTGCTGGGATTTGATCCCACGAGCATCTCGGGAGTTCCCACTCAGTAAATTCTGGGTGATCTATCGAAGGGGATATCCTGTGTAATTAGCAAGTTCCGGCTTAAAATTGACTGAACAGGCCCGCGTTCAAGCCATTGAGCGCGGGCTTTCGATTTTGCGGACTTACTAAGCCGGCAGGCAAGTCAGCCCGGGCTACGTGCACGCCGGGAAAACCGCTCTGTCAGCATATCACGGCACAAACTGCCAATTTTCACTTGACAAAGTCGCGACGGTTCACTATTTAAGGCGTTTTTAGGTACAAAAGCAGTTGATATATGCATAGACTTTTTATCGAGTCTGTAGTCTGTTTACAATGCCAGAGTCATGGAGTAGTTGAAGATGTTACCAGTTAAGAAGACCAGCAAGAGCAAGACCCGGAGCCGCCGGAGCCATCATCGTCTCACGGCTGTGAACTATTCGGTCTGTAAGAAGTGCGATCAAGCCAAGCTGCCGCACGCAGCGTGTTCGAATTGCGGTTACGTGAATCCGAGAATTACGTTGAAACTCGGTAAAGAGTCCTAATTCGGGGGGGCTGATCGAATATGCGAATAGCATTAGATGCAATGGGAGGCGACGAAGCGCCGGAGCAGATTGTTGCCGGTGCGCTCGAATCGGTTGATTTTCTCGATCAAGATGATGAGCTGATTCTCGTTGGCCCCGAAGAAACTGTTAAGGCTCATCTGAAGCCCGCCGGCTCTCGGAAAAGTAAAATCAGCATCTTTAATGCTCCGGACATCATCGGCATGGACGCCGTTCCCATCGAGAGTCTGCGAAAGAAACCCAAAAGTTCCATAGCCGTGCTGGCCAAGCTGGCCAAACTTGGCCAGGCCGACGCCGTGATATCCGCAGGCAATACGGGCGCTTGTGTCGCGGCGTTTCAGATGCGAATGAGGAATCTGCCCGGAGTAAATCGTCCGGGAATTGCGGTAGTCTTCCCGACGCCGGAGGGGCCGGTAACGATATGCGACGTCGGCGCCAATATCGCATGTAAACCGATAAACCTGCACCAATATGCTCTGATGGCGAACGCATACTCCAAGCATCTGCTTGGCATAGAGCATCCCAGAGTGGGACTTATGAGCATCGGCTCAGAGGAGGCCAAGGGCAACGAAGTAGTTAAAAAAACGCTGGAACTGCTGAAATCCGACAAGAGGCTGAATTTCGTCGGGAACATCGAGGGCAAAGACATATTCAGCGGAACCTGCGAAGTTGTTGTCACCGAGGGTTTTGTCGGAAACGTGATTCTGAAACTTACAGAAAGCCTTGTCGACGGTCTCTTCAGGGCCATCCGCGATGAGCTTATGGAAGAAAAGATCCGGCTTGCGATGAAGTTCAAACCCGTAATGAAAAGGATTTACCAAAAATATGATTATAGCGAGTACGGCGGCGCGCTTCTGTTGGGTGTCAACGGGACGGCGGTGATATGTCACGGCTCGAGTCAGAGTAAGATGATTAAGAACGCCATCCTGGCATCGAAGAGATTCTATACCGAGAAGATAAACGACAGAATCGTCCAGTATCTGTCGGAAACTTGCGTAAGGACTGCTGATGAATAACACACCCAACGGTCGTTCCCCTTCTTATCGCGCAGTAGTAACCGGCTACGGTTCTTTTGCGCCGACCAAAACCCTCTCTAATGATGAACTCGGGAGGATGGTTGATACCTCGGACGAATGGATCGTAACACGAACGGGGATCAAAGTGCGCCATATTGCCTCGGAAAACGAAAGCACGGCGTTGTTAGCCATTGAAGCGGCAAAGAAAGCACTGGCTCAGGCCGATCTCGACGCTGCAGAGCTTGACATAATTATAGTGGCGACTATTACGCCGGAGATGGTGTTTCCATCGACCGCCTCTTTCGTGCAGCGCGCCCTCGGCGCACATAAAGCATGGGTTTTCGACCTGGCCGCCGCCTGCAGCGGCTTCGTATTCGGTCTGTCGATAGTCCAGCAGTTCATAGAAAGCGGCCGGTGCAAAAACGCGCTGGTGATAGGGGCCGAGACGCTGACCAAAATCACCGACTGGACGGACAGGACCAGTTGCATACTATTCGGCGACGGCGCCGGAGCGATGGTGCTCCAACGCAGCGACGACGGACGCAAGGGGCTCATCTACAGCACGATGCATTCGGACGGAGACCGCTGGGAAGCGCTGAACTGCCAGGCCTATGGCTCGCGGCATCCGTCAAGCAGGGAACTGGACGACCCGAACAAGATCTACATGAAGATTAAGGGCAGGGAAGTATACCAGCAGGCAATTCGCCGAATAGTCGAGACCGTCAGAAGCTCTCTCAAAGCGTGCGATCTGACCCTTGACGATATCGGAATGTTAGTCTCGCATCAGATGAACGCCAGGATCATAGAATCCGTTGCCAAGCGGCTCCAGTTGCCGGATGAAAAAGTTTTCATCAATATCAACGAATACGGCAATACGTCGGCGGCGTCGGTGCCGATCGCCTTCGACGAGTGCGCCAGGACCGGCCTAATCAAACGGGGCGACATTATCATCCTCGTTGTTTTCGGAGCGGGGCTGACCTGGGGTGCAAACGTCCTTGAATTTTGACAGCTTGTGTGGGGGAAAGTACCCCCCTGCAACACGAGATACGACATACGAAGATACGAGATACGAAAATGAAAACTGCTTTTCTATTTCCCGGACAGGGTGCACAAGTCGTTGGAATGGGCGCAGAGATCGCCCGGGCGTTTCCCGCCGCGATGAAAATCTTCGAGAAGGCAAATGACGTCACAGGCCTCGACCTGAGCACCATCTGCTTCGAGGGACCGGCCGGGAAATTGAACAGCACAACGATCTCACAGCCGGCGATTTTTACCGCTTCGGCTGCTATCCTGCAGGTTCTCAGAACCGAGCCTAAGACAGCCGGCATTAAGGCCGACGTAACGGCGGGTCTCAGCCTCGGCGAGTACACCGCGCTCTATGCCGCAGGGATGATCCCCTTCGAAGATGCGCTTATCCTCGTTCAAAAGCGAGGGTCGGCCATGCAGAAAGCCGCCGACGCCACCGAGGGCGGCATGGTCAGTATCATAGGTCTCGATGAGGAAAAGGTTCGCAACCTCTGCGCCGAGGCGGGCGAAGGCGAGCTGCTCGTGCCGGTCAATTTCAACTGCCCCGGCCAGATCGCGATAAGCGGCACAAAAGCCGCCTGCAAGCGGGCCGAGGCGATGGCGGAAAAACACGGAGCTATCAAGGCTATACGATTGGAGGTGGCCGGCGCTTTTCATACGGAAATGATGTCAAGCGCGGCCGACGCACTAACCCGGGCCCTGTCGAGCTGCACTATTTCAGAGCCTTCGGAGACTCAGACTATCGCCAATATAACCGGCGAGTACTACAAAAGCAGCGAAGAAATCGCCGACGGCCTGGCCAGGCAGTTGACCTCCCCGATTCTCTGGCAGAAATGTATGGAACGGCTGTTAACCGACGGAGTCGAGAAATTCTACGAAATCGGCCCCGGCAGAGTCCTCACCGGACTAATGCGGCGGATCCACCGAAAGACCAAAGTCGTCAACGTCAGCACCCTGCAGGCACTCGAAGAATTGAAAAATGGGCTATCGAAGATTCCCGATTGACTTTTCAGGGCTTCCAAACTAAAATTATGGTGGAGACCGGGCACTTGCAGCCTGGTTGTTCAAGTAACATGGGAAGAAGGAGAGCAAAATGCGAAACACACTAACAACTATAGTTATGTCTCTTGCGATCATAGCAATAGTCGCAGGCTGCGGCCCCAGAGGGAACCTGACAGTCGAAGAGAAGCGAGACAAGTACGTGGAGATGGAAAAGGAGACTCTCACAAGGTTATATAGGGAGGCGCCTCACACCAAAGACAAAATTGCCAAAGCCGTCGGATACGGCACGTTTGCTAACGCAAACGTCAATCTGATTCTGGCCAGCGCCGGAGGCGGCTATGGATCGGTTGTGGAAAATGCAACCGGAAAACGAACTTACATGAAAATGGCTTTAGGCGGTGTCGGTCTCGGCCTGGGAGTCAAGGACTACCGCGTGGTCATGATCTTCAAGAACAAAGAAACGCTTGATAAGTTCATCGAAAGCGGCTGGGACGTCGGCGCTCACGCAGATGCGGCGGCCAAAGCCGGCGAGACCGGAGCCGAGATCAGCGAAGAAGGAGACATCAGATCCGGCATCGAAGTGTTCTCTATGACCGAGTCCGGACTGGCTTTGCAGGCAACCATTACCGGAACCAAATACTGGAAAGACGACAAACTCAACTGACCGATGGAATACTAACAGCCGAACGTATCCAGTTCGATGAAGTGATTGCCACGGAATTATCATGGACACCGGTTAATACCGATTAACACGGTTCTCGCTTCACATCCGCGATGCCCGTCATGGAGTATTAGGGCCTGCCCTTAGTATAGTAAATACGGCATCGTATTCGAGTCTTAAAGGCCTGGCCATAATGGCAGACTATAGACGATACTTGAAAAGAATGCAAGAAAATAAATTACTATTCTAAGGGCTGGTAC
>Ga0180437_10009678_pt1 | contig 11883 bp, 11 predicted proteins | sample SS_ome_4_FD_132410 | JGI IMG/M metagenome (GOLD analysis project Ga0180437, IMG submission 132410) | Hypersaline lake sediment archaeal communities from the Salton Sea, California, USA - SS_3_D_1 metaG | ecosystem: Environmental > Aquatic > Non-marine Saline and Alkaline > Hypersaline >... | reverse complement strand
CACAGGGCGTTTGGAAAATTCATCGATCACATAATCGAGGAAGGGAAAACAGGGAGCGCACGCCCGGAGATGGTGCTTTTGGGGGATATTTTCGATCTTCTTCAGGTCATGCCAAAACAGAGAAGCGATCCGGGAAAAATCGATCTGATCGCCCGGGTTCACAAGCCCTTTTTTGAATCGCTTTGCCGTTTTCATGAAAGCGGGGGAAGTGTTGTTTTTGTATTGGGGAATCATGATCATGACCTGATTAATCCCGCGCTCTTTAAAGCGCTCAGGAAACACCTTCCGTTTTTAAATGAAGAAATGGGGGGAAACCCGGTTTTATTCTATCACAACCAGGAGGCAGGAGTTTATGCAGAACACGGAAATCAATTTGACCTACTGAACCAATATAAGGATCCCAATGATCCCCTGGAGTGGCCCTTTGGCTCGGAACTGGTGGTGCGCCTTGTAAATCCATTGGAAAGGCATTACCCGATCCTGGACAACCTGGGAGCAAGGGAGTCGTTCTGGTATGCGCTTCGGCATGTCCCCGAGATTCTTGGCGGAACCCGGAAAAAGTATCTTCTACTTACAGAAATCCTACATGGGATATCCCGGGAAAATCGTTTGAAGCATCTTGCCTATTTCCTGGTTCACCAGCTTATGCCGCACAGTGATTCTTCGGTTTTAAACCTGTTATGGAATCTACTGGTATCAAACGAACAGATATTGAAGGATGATTTAGCATCGAAACAGCGTGTAAAGGGATTGTTATACACATTTTCGAGGGTGGGGCGAAATCCCCTGAGGATTTACCAGGAGTTTTTAATGGATCGCCTTTACGAGGCGGCGGACAAGATTGCAAAGGGTGATACGAAAGAGACAATCGGGAAGCCGCATCCGGCGCCGCGTTTTGTGCTTATGGGGCATTCGCATCGTCCCTTGAAAAAGCGTTTGGGAGGGGGTCGATGGTATGTGAACACAGGTTCCTGGAGGATGCGAGCCACGCCATACAGGCGGTTTCGGTTTCGCATTGAACAAAGCCTTGATTTTACTATCCTTTCCCGGTCCAAAAAAGGAAAATGGAAAATCAAGTGTTACAAGTGGGCTGAACACCTTTAGATGCGGAAAAAAGGAATAAAAGGAGAGTTTTTCTTGAAATGAACATCACAATCAATTAATGATCATTTTGTTTACAGGAAAAACAGAAGCGGGACCATAGGCGATTAAAAAAAGTGGGGAATGGTTGGCATAAGCGAAGCCATTCCCCTTTTTTACTAAAATAGGAGGCGCAAGAGATGAAAAAAATAATTATTGGTTTTGTGCTTTTTCTTTTGGCAACAGGGATAGTGTTTATCACAGGATGCGGAACCACATCCGTGGAGGTGGAAGCGGAAGGGAGATATGTGGAGGAGCCGGGACCTCCTCCCCACGCCCCGGCGCACGGATACAGAAGAAAACATTATTCCTATGTTTACTATCCCAGTTCCAGGATTTATTTTGATATAAACAGGAATCTGTATTTCTATTTTGACATGGGTGTGTGGAAAAGTGCGGCGTTTCTGCCGGGTCACATAACCCTGATAAGAAGCGGTAATGTTTCACTGGAAATGGATATCTCAACGCCTTATTTAAGAATTCGTGAACACGAGAGGAAATATCCCCCGGGGCACAGGAAAAAGGGGGGTAAACCACCAAAAAGAAAACCACCCAAGAGGAAAAGAAGATAACTATTTTTCTCTTGATTTTCCTTTACCAGATTAGTATTTTCCCAACGCTGTGTACGATAATCGCAATCTTCATGTTTAAGGTATTTCAATGAAAATAGAATACAATTATCGTACACAGCCTAGCTTGACATCCGGATAATTCATGTCCATTCTTTCTTTATTAAATATCAAACAAAGGATGATCTATGAACGAGGAAAAATCAAAACTGGATGAATCCAGGAACCAGTATGAGCCAAAAATACCTTCGATCTTGAAGAATTCTTTCTCAAGGATAGTTATCAAAGAGGGAGAGAAAAGCGCTTCCATATCGGATACAGAGAAGATCAAAGAACACTTTCCCCGGTTATACGGTATGCCTTTTCTGGAATTCATCGAAGGAGAGAGCAACGAAGAAGCGGAAGCAAAAAAGGTGGGAGTTGTGCTGAGCGGGGGTCAGGCTCCGGGAGGGCACAACGTCATCATAGGGCTTTTTGATGGACTTCGCGTTATTCATCCGGAAAGTCAGCTTTACGGTTTTTTAGGCGGACCCAAGGGTATTTTTACAGAGAAATATACACAGCTGAGTGCAGGCAAGATTGATTCTTACAGAAACACCGGTGGCTTTGATTTGATAGGAAGCGGGCGGGATAAAATTGAGACCCCGGAGCAGCTGGAAGCGAGCCGCGCCGCATGTGCCAAGCTGGGGCTGGATGCCCTGGTTATTATAGGCGGAGACGATTCCAATACCAATGCAGCCGTTCTGGCGGAATACTTTCTTGGCACTAGCCAGAAAACCGTGGTTGTGGGAATCCCAAAGACGATTGACGGGGACCTCAGGAATGAGAGGATCGAGATATCCTTTGGATTCGACACGGCATGCAAGGTTTACTCCGAGCTGATCGGCAACATCTGCCGCGATTCGGCAAGCGCCAGAAAATACTGGCATTTTATCAAGCTGATGGGAAGAAGCGCGAGCCACGTCACCCTGGAATGCGCGCTACAGAATCATCCGAACATAGCACTCATCGGAGAAGAAGTAGAGGAAAAGAATATGACCCTGCAACAGATCGTGGAATATGTTGCAGGGATTGTGAGTAAACGGGCGGAAGCCGGAAAGTTCTTCGGGGTATGCCTGGTTCCGGAAGGGCTGATCGAATTTATCCCCGAAATCCGCAAGCTCATAAGCGAACTCAACGATATTCTCTCGGAACACGATAAATACTTCAGGACAATCAAGCTGTTCAGCGATCAGCAGGAATTTGTAAACCAGAAATTATCAAGGGACTCCAGTTATGTATTCAGCACCCTTCCTGCACGGATTCAACAACAGCTCTTGTATGATCGCGATTCCCACGGTAACGTACAAGTGAGCAAGATTGAAACGGAGAAACTGATTATCGAACAGGTAAGCGAATTGATAGCGGAATGGTCGGCAGAGGGAAAGATCAACGAGAAAATAAGCGAAAAATTCAAAACACAAAGCCATTTTCTTGGTTACGAGGGTCGTTGTTCTTTTCCTTCAAATTTCGATGCGAATTATACTTATTCGCTCGGGAGATGCGCTGCGGTGCTCATTGCGTGCGGCAAAACAGGATATATGGCGAGTGTAACGAACCTGGTGTCTCCGGCTAAACAGTGGCAAGCCGGAGGAGTGCCTCTGACTTCCCTTATGAACATGGAAGTTCGAAAAGGCAGGGAAGTACCTGTAATTAAAAAAGCCCTTGTGGATATAAAAGGAAAGCCTTTCCAGATTTTTTCCGAACAACGCGCCTCCTGGGAATTGGAAGATAAATATGTTTTTCCGGGAGCGATCCAGTATTTCGGTCCCCCTGAAATATGCGATGCGCCCTCAAAAACAATTGTGCTTGAAAGGGAAAAACCGCAATCTTCAGGGGAATGAGAAGCTTTTTTCGGGTTTGCGCTTTCCGTGGAAGAGTGATTTTGAACAATGCAAAGAGTCCGTTCATTATTCCCTATTGCTTTGATGCTTTTGTGCGTAATGATTCCTGTTTTCAGGGCACATGCAAAACAGGACATCCCCTCCCCTTCCCCGATCTCCCAAGGTATGGCAAAAAGTGCACCAACTCCTCAAAATCAAGAGAAGCCTTTTGCATCGAAAAATAATTACTGGGACAGCCTGAAAGAAATCGAACGGGAAACAGGAAAGAAGAGTTCACATTCTTTATATTTCCGGTTGAAATACAAGTGCAAACAAGGCGAGGAGGATCAGATTCTCCGGTACTGCCATTTTGCCCTTGCCAATCCGGTGGATGATAAAGGCGCAACAACCACGGCGCTGCTTCACGCCATCAGTATAAACCGCGAATCCCTCGAGCTATTAAAAAAGGGGGCACAACTGAACAATCCCGTTCTCCTCCCCTTTTTAGGAGGGGATACCCCGGTTCCGAACTGGAGAAGCATATATTCTCTTTCCCTCCTTAAACTGTTTGAAGCGAAATATTCAGCCTCGAAAAAGCTAAAGGGGGAAAATCGGGATACTGAAAGCCTCATGGAGGAGGCGTTTTCCGGGCTTGAAGTTCTGGATTTGGGGGGGCACCATATGTGCGACAACGCAACCCTGATCCATTACCTGATCGGGAACGGAATACGTTCCAATGCTGCGGATTTCCTGATAGAACTCGTTGAACAGGATCGCTCTTTTACCCTGGATCGCAACGAGATCATATATCGCATTGTAAATCACGAAGCAAAAAGGAATCCCCTTATCAAGGGATGGTCTGACGACCTTCGTCTTGTAAGGAATCTGTGTGTACAAACATACGGAAAAATGATTCCCCCGAACCCGCCCCCGGATGTGGTAAACTTTCTGAGAAGGAAGCTGGCAGAATTGCGGGATGTAAAACCTGAGAGTCTTTCCAAAACCGAGGTCCTGGAATCGTTTTCAACTCAAACGCTCTCTTTATACATGAATGAATATATCCGGCTGGGGGAAAACTTTGCCGCGCTTCAACCGCTTGAACGTGAAGCAAAAACCGAGGAATTCGGGGAACAATGCGCAAGATTAACCCCCCGGCGCCATCCGTTGTTACAGGATATTGCCATACCCGAGCTGGTAACGCCTCTTCGCATGGAGCAAACCGTTACCACTAAATTACGATTGATCGTTACCACCCTGGCGATACAGGAATGCGTTGTGAACAAAAGGGCTACTGTCCCCCTGCAATCCGTTAAAACGCTTGCCCTGGAAAAATCCTGGGCTATGGACCCTTACACGGAAGAGGGGATTGCCTGGGAATATATTCCCCCAAACAGAATGATACTGAAGCCCTATGCTCCTTCCTGGTTTTTTGAATTTGATAATGTTTACGGATTAAAACAAAAGCTTCACATAGCTTTTCATCTTCCTCAGGAAAAAGTGAGATGAAGAAACATCGGTTTTTGCTGATAATCAAAGAATAAAACAAACTCAAGGTTTCATCTGATTTTTAAAGCGAAATTTTAACACAGACCAGAGTCCTGCTAACATGATTCTGGCATTAAAGGTGGATTGTCCCTGCCTTCGCTCCTCGAATAATATGGGAACCTCGGAAATCTTGAAACCCTTTTTTTTGCACCGCAGGAGAACCTCTTGAACAATGGCGGGACCATTGGATTCCAGGGTATCCAGAGAGATTGACTCCAGAACGTGGCGATGAAACACCCGGTAACCGGAAGTGCAATCCTTGAGCTTCAAACCCAATACCATACGGATGTAAAAATTGGCTGCATGGGTAATCAGAATCCGGATAAAAGACCTTCCTTTTTCCCCGCCCCCTTTAACAAGGCGGGAACCCACCACAACGTCGGAAGTTTCAGCGGCTTCAAGAAGGGGGGGGATAAAACGGGGATGGTGGGAAAAATCCGCATCCATTTCCACGATAAGGTCAGCTTTTTTTTCCACGGCGAACTTAAAACCAGTCACTCCTGCGGAGCCCCTTCCTCGCTCTGTTGTTCGATGAATTAAAAACACCCTGTCCGATATTTTTTGCTTCTTTCTTACGAGCTCGTGTGTTTTATCCGGTGAATCGTCGTCAATCACAACAATGCTGAGGTCCGGACGAAGCGAAAGGAGTTCGTCAATCAAAGGAACGATATTATCTGCTTCGTTATACGTGGGAAGGGTCACCATCACAGACATAAAAGAGACCTCATTCATTGGGATTTTGTGTGTCCTTGTAGCAGGATTCACAGATAAGAGTGATATGGTCCATATCCGCCCTGGCAAGGGCATAGGCTTTTTCAGGAATAATGGGTCGACCGCAATGCTCGCAGGTTTTCTTTTTTTTGATGCATTGGGAGCAGAGTGCGATATCGCCGAGCATCCATGCGTTACCCTGACTTTTATTCATGCGGATAGGAGCGCCGCATTCGCAACATTCCATTCCAAATAAAAGACCGTAATCCTTTTTGGAAGGGGATTCATCCCACAAGAGGCATCGGCACAAGAGATATTCCGGGTGAAGCGAGTACCCCCTCTCAATAGAAAGCGCTTCGGCATTTCTCAATATCCATACCGCATAATCCCTGTTAACCTTGTAATAGTGGATAAGCCCGGATTGTTCATTAAGCATCTCAACAATCTGATTAAAGGATTTGAGGTCCTCCGCCAGATCGCCGTAACAGCTGAGGATTCCCTGATCCCATCGATCGATGAGGGTAAAGGAGAAGCGAATATGATCCTCAGGGAGTTTTTTTGCAAAGATAACGCTCAGGAAGCCTGCGGATTCCTCTTCGGCAACGAATGCCCTGTAGAAAGCAGGGAGTTTTTTTTGGGAGCGAAGTTCCAGTTCCCCGTTTCGTCGTTTTTTCTTGAGCACTTTTATTGAGTGTTCAATGGCGATGCGTGTGGCTGTATCTTTGAGCTCGGGAAAGGATTGAAGCATAAGGAGAGTGTTTTCGTGATCCACATTGCTGAGCTGATCAGCCACAAAGCGGCTCAAGGAAACGTGGGGGGAGCCCAGTTCAATGGAATAAATGGGAAGATAACAAGCAGAGCCTGTGGAGAAAAGGGCTTTCAGAATAGAGATTTTCTCCCTGGCGCGAAGTTTATTGTAATCTTCGAGCCAGATTCGTCCCACATCAAGGGGATCGATCTGTTGCCAAAAGGCGTCCAAAAAATAGAGAAATTTTTCCAGGAATTGACTGGTTTCTTTTGATTTCATGAAGATTTGCCTGCTTTCCTGGTGAAGGAGCAAAAAGGCAGCAAGCCTGGAGCGATGGATATCGGACAATTTAGGGGAATTGAGAAGCCTTTCAGCGCTTTGGGCGACTTTGGGCGTGGCGCATTCACTCAAAAGCAGGAGAGCGAGATTACTCACCTCCCCTTCCTCCTCCATCATGATATCGAGCAGTAGTTGAGTGGTAATTTGATCTTTGAGTTTAATCTGTTTTTTAAGTTTCTGCAATTCTTCGAGGGGGCATTTTTGTTCCACAAATTGTTTCAAAAGATCGTGAATTTTGCTGCGTTTTTTGAAACGCTGAACCAGGGAATCGTCAATTTTTGCCATTTTTCTTCCTTTTGTAAGGAATTATCTCCTTTATCTGGCGGGATTATGATTATCATTCCAGATAATTTGCAACCCTCTTAGTGTAAGATACGGGTCGTAAAGGTCCATAAGGGAGATTTCATTAATCAACAAAGAAGCGCCTCCTCCTGTAACAATCACTTTGGTTTTATATCCCATTTCCTTCCAAAGGTTTCTGACCAAGGCTTCCACCGCGCCAATGGTGCCGAAGAAGAGCCCTGATTGCATACTGGAGATGGTGGTTGTACCGAGAACGCCAGGGGGACGAATAAGGGGAATGCGTGGGAGTTTGGAGGTTCTTTTATACAGGGCATCGGCTCCCATTTCTTTACCCGGAAGGATCACGCCTCCGGCATATGCGCCGTTCTTGTCCACCAGATCGAGCGTGATAGCGGTTCCGAAATCAACAATTATCACAGGGGCGCCGAGGATATTTTTCCCTCCCACCGCATTGGCAAGGCGATCCAATCCCACCTCAAGGGGATTTTCATAGAGATTAACCAAACCGATGGGGGTTTTATGGTTCAAAATAAGGGGATCAAAATCAAACAGTCTTTTAATGGCTTTCTCGAAAACCAGGGCAAGGTGGGGAACCACGGATTCCAGGATGGCTCCTTTTATATTTTTTTGTTCCAAGTGACTGAGGGAAAAAAGATTTTGAAGGCTGATTGCATATTCATCCTCGGTTTTTTTCATATCCGTTGATATGCGCCAATGTTCAACAAGGGTATTATTTGAAAATATACCCAAGGCAACATGGGTATTGCCAATATCAATTGTCAACAACATAACTGCGCCTTTAATGAAATATCTGCCTCCCCAAAAGGGAGCATTTCAATGTTTTTCCCGAGGCATATTTTTTCTCGTGGCAATAAATTCCTTGAGCGCCTCTTTCCAATGCCTCGGATGAGGGATTCCCAGATTTTTCAACCTTGGGGCGTCCAACAAAGAATTACGAGGTCTTTTTGCCGGAAATTTAAATTCTTCGCTGGAAACAGGTATTAATTTCACATCCTTTTGTTGGTCGAATTCAAGGGCTGTTTTTGCCAATTCAAACCAGGAGCAGTCTCCGGAATTGGTAATATGGAAAATACCGGATTCTTCTTTTGCCATAAGGAGTTCCAATATAACAGCAAAATCGAAACAAAAAGTGGGTCTTGCCCGTTGATCATGTATTACTTTGAGTTCTTTTTCCGATCGGGCAAGCCTGAATATTTTTTCAATAAAGCTCATTCCGAAAATGCCGTGAAGACCCTGTAGCCAGGAGGTGCGGCAGATCATATACCTTCCCGCATATTTTTTAACCGCTTCTTCACCCAGAAATTTTGATTGTCCGTAAACATTTATAGGATGAGGAATGTCTGATTCCACATACGGCATTTCCTTGAACCCGTCAAACACATAATCCGTGCTGATGTAGATCAAATCGGAACCGACTTTTTCACAATGGCGCGCAATATTTTCCGTGCCTTTAAAATTTACAGCCATGCATTTTCCCTTTTCAGTCTCAGCCTTGTCCACTGCGGTATAGGCAGCTGCATGAATCACAACATCAGGATGATGCGAGGATAATGTTTTCGCCACCTGGTTATCATCCACAATGTTCATGGACTGTATTGTAGAAGGAATAACACGATAATTCTTTTTACAAAGATGGCTTACAATATCCTTCCCGAGCATTCCGTCCGAACCCGTGACTAGAACTGTTTTCATCATTATTCAACCCAAGAAATCAAAGAATAATAGTTTTAACATGGAACATATTTCGTCAATTCCTTTTTATCCCAGAATGGAATTCCTTTTTTCCACAGTTTTTTTTCTATCATACTTGACAGGGAGTAAGTTAAGAGTAGAAATCAATTATTTCCTTTGCAAGGATCAAGGAGAAAACTTTTATGTGTTATAAAACGGAAACCGATCTGAAAACCACCGGGCTTTTATCAAGCGATCCGGTGATCGTGATTACCACCATCGATAAGAAGGGAATCCCCAATACCGCAGCGTTCGGATCCTACCTGAGGATCGGCTCCACAATAATCATTGCGATTCATCCGGGGAGCCATACTTACAGGAATATTATGGAGACCAGGGAATTTGTCGTGAATATACCCGGGCTTAAGGATCTGGAATCAATTATGCGTGTGAGCCGATCATATCCGGATGAAACGGATGAGATTGCCTCCTCGGGATTAAAAGCGGAACCGAGTTTGAAGGTGAAGCCCCCCACAATTGTGGAATATCCCGCCAGCGTGGAATGTCGATTCAAATGGACAAAAGAGGAAGGTTCTCACGTTTTGGTTGCCGGGGAAATGGTATGCGGGAAATGTGACGATGCGTATCTGGACCCGATGGGGCGTTTTGACCAGGTGAAGGCGGGGGTTCTTCACATTGTAAGGTATCCGGAACCGGTATATATTGTGGCGGATCGTTATGTTCAGGGGATAGAACTAATGACCTGAGAACCCGCTTTCAGGAGGTATCAGGAGAGAAAACCTTGTGTAACCTCAATAGCCTCAGCGGTTGATGCGGTTAATTGTTGAAAGATAAAAAAGGCGGAAACCGCCAAAGCCGCCAAAGCCAGGACCAGGGAGATATAAAGCAAACAGCGGCATAGAAGGGAATCCGTAGCTAATAATCTCTCCTTGATTGTTGTGCGCAGGTCTCCCCTGGAACTTTTAATTTTATCCATCAACTGATTTCGCGCTTTTTCCGTTTGAGCCCATGAGGGCTGTTGGGGAGAGGATATGATGGCGTTGAAAAGGGGACCCAACTCTTCGAGTTCATCACAAAGATTTTGTTTTTCACGAGGCACCACGAATTGTGATTCCTCTTTTTCGGGATAATTGATATTTTCCAGCCTATGTTTGGAATTTTCTTTCATTTTTTGCCTCCGCAACAAGATAATCGGAGATCAGCCACTTTTTCAAATTTTGTCTGGAGCGAAAAAGATGCCTTTTCACTGCTCCTTCGCTGCAACAGACAACCAGAGCCACGCCTTTTATGGAAAGACCTGAAAAATAACGGAGAATAAAGCACCGACGCTGCTTTCCGCCCAACTGGTTGACGGCATGCATGATCCTAGCCCGAAGTTCCTTTTGTTCGAGAAAATCAACAGGGGTTTTGCTAACCACCCCCTCAACGATTTTCCCGAATTTCTCGCTTTTGTTTTGGTGATAAACTTCAATAGTTCGTTTACTATGATGTTTCGCTTCCTTGCGGATATAATCAATGGCGGTATTCACAGCGATCCGATGAAGCCATGTGCTGAATTTTGATCTTCCCTTCCAGGAGCACAGGGCGCGATACACTCTTAAAAAACACTCCTGGACCACATCCATGGCATCATCGTAATTACCCGTTATATTCCATGCCATTGCATAAACCATGGCGCGGTAAAAATCAAATAATTCCTCGAACCGCTCAGTTTTACCTGAAAGAACCTCCTTAACAATCTGGCGAACGTCGCTTTCGGATAATTCCGAAGCGTTTTTATTCTGTTTGTTAAATTGGACGTTTTCTATTTCCATTGGTTGACCTATGATGGCATTTTTTTTTGATATGCTGTGGGAAGTCCTCGATAAACACTCAATAGTATATATATAATTGCCCAGGGATATTGTCAATCCACAATAAATCAAAAAACCGTTTCCTGGCGTATATTTCAGTGATTTACAAACATTTCTATTGAGATATTTCAAGAAAGTTCATAATCTCTTATTTAAATCAAAAAAAACCAGATTTAGAAAAGGGGAAATATGAATTACCCGTATAAGGAAATTTGTCTAAAACAAGGGACTCCAGAGTGGAGAGATTGGAGAATGGGAGGTTTTGGCGCCTCCGACATTCCGGTTCTTATGGGAGAGAATCCCTGGAAATCCATAAAAAAACTACTTAAAGAGAAAGACGGATATGGCGGAAACTATAAAAATCGCGCCATGCAAAGAGGAACAATGCTGGAGCCGGAAGCAAGAAGGGAATATAGCAAAAAAGTCGGATTTGATGTTAATCCGGTATGTTTGCAACACAAAGAGTATTTCTGGGCGAGAGCAAGCCTTGATGGCATCTCTTCAAACAGGAAAAATGTGGTGGAAATAAAATGCGGAGAATCGGCATACAGGAAATCCCAAAAAGGTATAGTTCCCAAATATTATTACGGACAACTTCAACATATTTTATTTATTACAGGTTTGCATTTGATCGACTATTGGTGTTATCTCCCGGGAAGGGAGGGGAGATTGATCCAGGTTCAAAGAGATGACATATATATTTCCAATGTGATTCAAAAAGGAGAAGCATTTAAGAAACATCTAAGATGCCAGCCTTCCAGGTAGGTGAAACGGATTTGGGTTGGTTATGATAATTCGCCACCCTACCGGCTGAATACAGAAACCCGAAGAAAATTTAGGAGTTAAAGCGAGATGATTGTTCTTTATTACAGAGTATACTCCTAATCGCGCATGTATTATGTTGAACAATTTAGGGCGTTTGACCCCCTACCTTTCTCCAGTGTAAGCATAAGTGATGTATTCATCATCTGGGTAGATTTCCTTTGTCACCCGGTTCAAATCGTCATATTCCCAGGCAAAGGTTTCATCGCCGTAATTTATTCGCGTGTCTTTCATGGTCAAACGGTTTCCGTTGTTATCATAGGTATATTCAACATATT
>Ga0180437_10009676_pt1 | contig 11884 bp, 12 predicted proteins | sample SS_ome_4_FD_132410 | JGI IMG/M metagenome (GOLD analysis project Ga0180437, IMG submission 132410) | Hypersaline lake sediment archaeal communities from the Salton Sea, California, USA - SS_3_D_1 metaG | ecosystem: Environmental > Aquatic > Non-marine Saline and Alkaline > Hypersaline >... | reverse complement strand
CCCGGTTAGCGGGGCTTACGGTTTTGCGCTATAACTATGCAGAAAGAAATGAAGAGGATCAGTATCTCCCTGTACGCGACCCTTCGAAAAAAAAGATCGGATCTGGCGAATCGAGGACCGGTGACGACGAAGGCAACCACCTTAGGGGAATTGCTCGATGAGATAGGTATAACCAAAGTGGAGGCGGCGATCATCTTCTTGAATGGGAAGAGAGCGACCCTTGAATCCGAGATGCAAGATGGAGACATGGTCGGCATCTTTCCGATTCTAGGGGGCGGGTAGTGTTCCCTATTGTGGTAGAGGAGGAATTCATTCGGGTTTGGTCTATGAAAAACGGCCATTCCATGCCATCCTATGTCTCGGTGTCCGCGTACCACGGCAGCGGTCGATCAGGCGGAAGCGGGAACGAGTAGCAGGGTAGGAGAGGTGAGGAAGCGTATTGCGGTTATTCACGGTCCGAATTTGAACATGCTGGGCAAACGGGAAGTCGGAATCTACGGCGGCAAGACGATGGAAGACATCAACTCTGCGGTTGCCACCGAAGCCGAGAAGCTAGACGTGACCGTGGAGTTCTTCCAATCGAACACCGAAGGGGAGCTGGTTACCTTCATCCAACAGTGCCGGGGACGGGTGGACGGCATACTGCTGAACGCGGGGGCGTACACGCATTACTCCATAGCCCTTCGTGATGCCATCGGCGCCGCGCAGGTTCCCACGGTGGAAGCCCACATCTCGAATATCTACAAGAGAGAGGCTTTTCGCCACATCTCCGTAATTGCTCCGGTGTGTATCGGACAGATATGCGGATTCGGCGCTTTCAGCTACATCGTGGGGCTACGGGCATTGATAGAGGAAAAGCTGGATCCCTGGCTGGCTTAAAGGTGCATGGGCAAGGAGAATGTATTGAAGAAGAAGAGCTTTCTGGTCATATCAGGACCCAATTTGAATCTTCTGGGAACGCGCAAGACCTCCATCTATGGTGAAGGATCGCTGGAGGACATCCATCGCGGCCTGCAGCAGCGGGCAGAAGAGCTGAATGTGAGCGTTGAATGCAGACAGTTCAACAGCGAGGGGGCGATAGTCGACTGCCTGCAGGAGGCACCCGGCCGCTTTGACGGGGTGATCATCAACGCCGGCGCTCTGGCTCATTACAGCTATACGCTGCGTAGCGCCATTGGCGCCACGCTCCTCCCATGCGTCGAGGTGTTTATCTCGAACGTTTACGCCCGGGAGGAGGAGTTCCGCCATAAATCGGTGATAGCTCCCGTGTGCGTCGGAGTCATCTCAGGATTCGGTAAAAAAAGCTACCTCCTGGCCTTGGATGCCTTGGCCAATCTGACCGAGGTCTAAGCAAAGGATAGGGCGCATGGGTGTTCAGTGGGGCAAGATGGTATCGGATCTGTCGCAGACCGAGCAGGCCGCCTCCGACGGCTTCGACTTTGTTCAGCCGGTGAAAGATCTCGTAGTGAACCTCGGCGGGAATCAGGTTCTTCAGCAGAAAGCTCGCGTTCATAGCGGCGGCTTGCCTTTCAAAGCGTGTGCGGTTCCGCTTCCCTCCGACGCACGGGTTACTCAGAAGGGATTCAATATCTACGTCTGGACGGAGCATTTGAAGACTGCTTTACAGCGTATGGCTGAGCTGGGCTGCAGAAAGTTGATCTGGAGCGACGGCAGAGCGCGGTTGCTTCCCGTCGAAGGGGCTACTGCCGGATCCAAGGAACAGGTGCTCCAGTTCTTATACATGCTCTGCGGAGTGGCGGCGGACTTCGACATGACCGTCCTGGTCGAACCTCTCGGCCCCAGGCGCACCAATTTTTTGAACAGCATGGAAGAAACGGCGGATTTTCTCTCCCGTGTCAGGGTGGAAAACCTCTCTTCTCTGATCAGCCTGCGGGAGCTCGAGCGGATCAAACTGTCCCTGTCGGATCTTTCCGTTTATCGACAGCTCATCGATCATGTGCAGATGGACAACCCTCGTTCCTACGATGGACCGCGAACTTGCCCGCGTCCGAACGACGGTTATGATTACCGCCCGTTTCTGCAGTCATTGAAGGATGGAGGATATTCGGCCGACATCAGCCTGCCGGATGATGCCGATGCCGGCGGGCTGGAGTATTGCCGGGGATTATGGAGCGGCTAGGGCGGTCTGCCCGTGTTGCCCGGCAAAGGTCTAAAGCCTTGACTTACCGCCACCCTGGAAGTTAAGCTTGTCAACCGATACCCTGTATTGAGTAATAAATTCACGATTACCGTTCTGCCGGCCGGAACCAAGGAGGAACTTAAGTGGACAGAGGTGCCAAATATTTAAGCCCGGAAAATCGACGGAAGCTGGAGGAGATAGAAAATCCCTCGGTCCTGGAGATCACGGAGAAGTACCTCGACATCCTCAAGCCTGAAAAAGCTACGGTGATCACCGATGATCCCGCAGATATCCGTTACGTGCGGGAGCTGGCACTTGCCAGTGGGGAAGAGGACAAGCTCGCCATGGAAGGGCACACGATCCACTACGACGGCTATCACGATCAGGCAAGGGACAAACAGAACACCCGGGTTCTGGTCACCCCGGGAATGAAGATGAGCAAAGTCATCAACACGGTTCCCCGCGAGCAGGGATTGGAGGAGGTGCTCGAGATCATGGACGGTGCCATGGCCGGAAAAGAGGCCTTGGTGCGCTTCTTCTGTCTCGGGCCGCTCGGCTCCCGCTTCTCGATTCCCGCCCTTCAGATCACCGATTCCTCCTATGTCGCCCACAGCGAGGATATCCTCTACCGCACCGGTTACGAGCAGTTCAAACAGCTGAAGGGAACGGCGGATTTTTTCACCTTCATACATTCCGCCGGCCCTCTGGACCGGCGGAACAACACGAAAAACGTCGATGAGCGCAGGATCTACATCGATGTGGTCGGCAATCAGGTCTTGACCGTCAACAACCAGTACGCCGGCAACAGCCTGGGCTTGAAAAAATTGGCCCTTAGGTTGGCCATCTACAAAGCCAATCATGAGGATTGGCTGACCGAACACATGTTCCTCCTGGCGGCAAAACCGGAGGGAAAGAAGCGGCTCACCTATTTTGCCGGCGCCTTTCCGAGCGCCTGCGGCAAGACCTCCACGGCGATGATCCCCGGGCAGATGATCCTGGGAGATGATATCGCCTACATACGCAGCGGACCGGACGGGCGAGCCTACGGAGTCAATATCGAGCAGGGAATCTTCGGCATCATCATGGATGTCAACCCGGTGGACGATCCGGTGATCTACCAGGCTTTGACCACGCCCCGGGAGTTGATCTTCTCCAACGTGCTCATCCATCAGGATCAGGCCTACTGGCTGGGCATGGGCAAAGATCTTCCGAAACAGGGACGTAACCACTTCAGCGATCATTGGAAACTGGGGGATAAAGACGAAGCAGGCAAAGAGGTGGACTACTGCCACAAGAATGCCCGCTACACCATACGGATCTCCGAGCTGGCCAATGCCGACCCGAAGCTTCACGATCCCGAGGGGGTTCCGATTGAAGGAATCATCTACGGCGGCAGGGATTCCGATACATCCGTACCCGTTTTTCAGAGTCTGGACTGGGTCCACGGCGTAGTGATCGGCGCAACCTTGGAATCGGAAACGACCTTCGCTACCCTCGGTAAAGGGGGCGTGCGTGCCTTCTCGCCGATGGCGAACATCGATTTCCTCGTGGTTCCCCTGGGTCGCTACATCCAGAATCATATAGACTTCGGCGGGAGGCTGAAAAATGCGCCTCTGGTGTTTTCCACCAACTATTTCTTGAAGAAGGACGGACGTTTCCTCAACCAAAAGGTAGATAAAAAGGTCTGGCTTCTCTGGATGGAGGGTAGGGTACACGGCGAATACGAGGCCATAGAGACACCGATCGGTTATCTTCCCAAGTACGAGGATCTGCGTTCCCTCTTCCAGAGCGTCTTCAAGCGCGAGTACACGCTGAAAGAGTACGAGGAGCAGTTCTCGATCCGCATAGACAAGTTCCTCGAGAAGATCGAGCGCATGGAGAAGATTTACGCGGAAGAGCAGGAGGTGCCTCGGAGTTTCAGTGACTATTTGCAGTCCCTGAAAACCCGCTTAACCGAGTCTAGGAAGAAGTACGGCTCCGGAGTGGTCGCCCCGAGCGCATTCACCGGCTAACTGTTGATTTCCAGCTCCCGGATCTTTTTGAGCAGCATCGTCGCCTGATCGGATTTTTCCAGAGCCCGCGTCCAGGCCTTGCGCAGATCGCTGTTTTCCCGTCCTCCGATTTTGTTGAGATTTACCAGTGTATCGTATCGATCTCCCGGCTGGCCTTTTAGGATTCCGTACAGCAGAGCCTTGAGGGTTTCGATCTGTTCGAGAAAGGCATCCAGCAGAGTCCTGGCTTGACTGTCAGCCCGAGTGAGAATATCCACTATACGTTTCCGTCGGAGCCGCTCCCCGAGGGCCTGGCCCTTGACCTCTTGGATTGCCGCGCGCAGCTCTCCCTGAGGGCCAAGCACGGATTCGAGTTTCTCGATTTTTGTCTCCGCCTCGCTCAGGTACAGAAAGGCGTCGGTGTAGGCATGCCGGTTTTCCTCCTTGTAGAACTCGCCGTTCAGATAGATGAGCTTCAAGGACCGGGATAGAGGAGTGAAAACGTTCTTCAGGAATCCTTTTATGAATGACAGGGAGAGCTCATGCTGAACCGGAGTGCTTCCGCCGAATTTGTCCGCCCGGTAGTTCGCCATGACGGGAAGGGATTTGCTGGTCAGAAACTCCAGAGCTTCCGAGATCAGGCTGCTTCGTGTTCGGGAGTGATAGAACTCCAGATAACGATGATGCACCCACTGACGCCAGAACTCCTTGAAGCAGGAGAACCAATCGACGGCGGGGGGGTGAGGCGCGGGATAATAGGCGGGATCCCGGGTGAGCAAACGCAGCAGAGCGTGCAGAGGCACCCGATCGCGAAACCGGCGGATACCCGCCAGGGCGGAGTGGATCGCGGCCATGTCGTCCATCAGTTGGCGTTCCAGATTGAAGTCCTGCTCCTCAAGACGCTCTTGGTGAAGGAAGAGAAACAGATCGTAAAGGGCCCCTGCCGAGGGGGGGATGCGCAACGGTTCCAGGCTTTCGGCAAGCTCTTGCAGCGGTTTCTTGACACCTGCGAATTCCGCTTCCGGGGTCTCCTCTCCCTTGAATGCAGAAAGCAGTTCCTCGAAGGGGTGACGGCTGAAGCTGTACAGAGCAAAGAAAGTTCCGGCGTCTTGGCCGATCCGTTGCCGGGCATCCAGGGGGATTGCCTCGATTAGCTCCTGGAATCGTTTGAGCATCAGGGTTCGTACCGGTTTCTCGTCGCTGAAATGACCGTTCTCCCAGAAGACTTGCGGATCGGTTTCCTCCCGCAAACGTTCCTGGAAAACTTTCAGTTCGTTTCGCGCCAGGAAAGCGATAAACTCGCTTCTGCGCTGCCCGAATACTTCCCGCAGGGGGCCGTAAAGGCTGCGGGCGTGCGCTCTGAGCAACAGCAGTTCTTCATGCATCCCCCTCAGACATCGGCCTGAGGATACAGATATCAGGGAGGGATTGTCGCGTTCTATAGCCGAGGCCAGGCGTTTCAGGTAACGCTCTTCAAGCAGGATGTACCTGTCCTTGCCGGAAAACAGGGATTTGACAAAGAGAATGATCCGTTCCAGAAGGTTAAGGCTCGCCAGCTCCTCTTCCGGAGCAAAGATCGACTCGCTTTCATCTTCCGGCTGGAGCATCTGCCCGTAGACGGGCACGGAGCTCTGGATGCGGACCAGGAGGGCTCTCCGTTCCTGGTCGTCGAGCTCGCGTACCAACTGATCGAACACCGCAGGATCTCCCATCACTCTATCGGTATTCTAGTCCCCCGTAGCCGCCTGGTCAATCTGCCGGAGCACCGGCAAAGATGAAATTCCGGTCACCGGCGTGCCGGCGGCAGCGGATCGGGGTGTTGACGAATGGAACCGAGGTAAGGGTATTATTACACTCGACAGGTAATCGATGCGCTACCACAAAGTCGAGGAGTGGGAGAGTAAACTCAAGCGGGTGTTTGACCGCGTCGACGACTACCTCGAGGAGAAATACGGCCGTAAATACCCCCTGCACCCCGCGCGTCCGGCTCGGGGCGCGACCTCCAGCAAGGCTCACGACGGCTTGTTCAATATCGGCGCCAGTTTTTCAGCCGGATACGGGTCCAAGCGCGGACCCGGCTACGTCGTAGAGGTCCGTATGGTTACCTTGACCCGGGTGCCTCAGTACATTCGCGATCAGATCGAGGAGGAGGCCGTGGAGCGGCTGCGGGAGGAGCTGCCCGGGGAGTTCCCCGACCGGGAGCTTCGGGTCGAGCGGGACGGTCCGGTGTACAAGATCCATGGAAATCTGCGTTTTTAGACCGGGTCTTAGCACAGCCCCGGTTGGCATACCCGAGTTGGCATACCCCGGCTAGCATACCCCGATTGGCATACCCCGGTTGGCATACCCCAGGTCTTGAAATAAACAAACCCTTTCTCTAATATATGTGAATCTCGCTTCCCCCCATTGAGTACCTGTACGTCCGGTGTTCTGGCGGGGGCACCAAAGGATTAGCGGAGGATAACAAGTGAACTATTTTCTGACCGAAGAACAAGAGATGATCAGAGACCTGGCCGCCAAGATTGCCAAAGAAAAGGTAGCGCCGGTCGCCCTGGAGTACGATGAGAAGGGTACTTTTCCTTGGGATATCGTGGAGTTGTTGGCCAAAGCGGACCTGTTCAGAGTCTTTGTTCCGGAGGAGTACGACGGCCTGGGCGGTGGTATCATGGAGATGTCCCTCGTGGTGGAGGAACTGTCCAAAGCCTGCGGGGGGATCGCCCTGGCCTACGCAGCCTCCGGCCTGGGCACGATTCCGATCATACTCTTCGGCAGCGAGGAGCAGAAGAAAAAATATCTGCCCCGACTGGCCGCAGGAGAGATTCTGGCGGCCTTCGCCCTGACCGAGCCGGAAGCGGGCAGCGACGCCGCGGCGGTGAAGACCAAGGCCGTTCCGGACGGAGACGAATACGTACTCAACGGCACCAAGCAGTGGATCACCAATGGCGGGGAGGCGTTCATCTACACGGTGATCGCCCTTACCGATCCGACCCGGGGACCCCGGGGCGCCTCGGCTGTATTGGTAGAGAAGGACACTCCGGGATTCGAGTTCGGTAAGAAAGAGGACAAGATGGGAATCCGAGCTTCGGTCACGCGGGAGCTGATCTTCAACGACTGCAAGGTCCCGAAAACGAATCTGCTCGGCCGAGAGGGCGCCGGATTCCTGGTGGCTATGAAAACCTTCGACCAGAGCCGGCCGGGGGTGGCGGCCCAGGCGTTGGGCATAGCTCAAGGCGCTTTGGACAAGGCCGTTGCCTACTCCCGGGAGCGCAAGCAGTTCGGCAAACCTATTTCCGCCTTTCAGGGGGTGCAGTTCATGCTGGCCGACATGGCCACCCAGGTCGAAGCGGCTCGGGCTCTGACCTACGCCGCGGCCAGGACCATCGACGCGGGGGCCAGAAACGTGTCCCGGGTCTCCGCCATGGCCAAGGTCTTCGCCTCGGATACGGCCATGAGGGTCACCACCGACGCCGTGCAGATCTACGGCGGCTACGGGTACATGAAGGAGTATCCGATGGAGAAGCTGATGAGGGACGCCAAGATCACCCAGATCTACGAGGGCACGAATCAGATCCAGAGAGAGGTCATCGGGCTTCAACTGATCAAGGAAAGTCTGCAGAAGAAGGAGTAGTTTTGAAGATCGTCGTCTGTATCAAACAGGTACCGGATACGACCAACGTTCGGATCAATCCGGAGACCAATACCCTTATGCGCGAGGGTGTGGAATCCATCATCAATCCCTTCGATATGTATGCGCTGGAGGAGGGGATCCGGCTCAAAGAGCAACACGGGGGAACGGTGATAGCCCTCTCAATGGGGCCGCCTCAGGTGGAGAGCGCCCTGCGGGAGGCCATCAGCCTGGGGGTTGATGAGGTGATCCTGCTGTCCGACCGCGCCTTCGCCGGGGCGGATACCCTGGCTACCGCCTACACCCTTGCCCGGGGCATCAAGAAGATCGGCAAGGTGGATGTGATCCTCATGGGGCGGCAGGCCATAGATGGTGATACCGGCCAGGTCGGTCCCGGCGTGGCGGAGAACCTGGGTCTGCCCCACGTAACCGAGATTCGGAAAATCGAACAGATCGATGAGGATGGAACCATCGTTGTGGAGCGCCTGCTTGAGGACGGCTATGTCCGCTTGAAGTCCAAGCTTCCCATCCTCCTGACCGTGGTCAAGGAGATCAATGAGCCCCGTCTCCCCTCTCTGAAGGGAAAGATGGCTGCCAAGAAGGCGGAGATCCAGAGCTGGAACCATGAAGACATCGATCTGGACCCGCAGCGGATCGGCTTAACCGGGTCCCCGACTCAGGTCATGAAGATCTTTACTCCCCCCAAACCTTCCGGCGGGAAGATCTTCGAAGGGGACGTCCACAAGGCCGTTACCGATCTGCTGGCGGAGCTCCGATCAGCGGGTATTCCGATCGGGCAGCAGAAAGAGGAAGGTTAGAGCCATGGCGGAACCAATTCAAATAATCGTTGACAAGTGCGTAGGCTGCGGACTGTGTATCAAGGTTTGTGCCTACGATGCGGTGTCTTTGGTGGACAAAAAGGCTGTGCTCAATGAGCGCTGTACCGTGTGCGGAGCCTGTGTGAGTGCCTGCAAGTACGACGCGATCCTCATCGAGAGGCGGCCCTTCAAGGGGCAGGATGTCGAGAACTATTCCGGCATCTGCCTGTTTGCCGAGCATCGGGGCGGTGCGCTGTCTTCCGTGGTTTACGAGATCATCGGAGCAGCCCGGGAGCTCAAGGCCAGTCTGGACAAGAAGATCAGCGCCGTCCTGCTGGGGGACAAGGTTAGGGACATGGCGGAGGAGTTGGTGTCCTACGGCGTGGATGAGGTCTGGATGATGGAAGATCCGTCCATCGGGGATTTCAACGAGGAGATCCAGGCAGATCTTGTAGCCAAGATCCTGCTCGATAAGAAACCCGAGATATTCCTGGGCGGCGGTACGATTATCGGCCGCTCCCTGCTGCCCCGGGTGGCGGCGAAGATTCTGACCGGATTGACAGCCGACTGCACGGAGCTGACAATCGACGGAGAAAACAGGCTGCTCCGGCAGACCCGCCCCGCTTTCGGCGGAAACATCATGGCTACGATTCTCTGCAACAGCCACAGGCCGCAGATGGCCACGGTCCGGCACAAGGTGATGAAAGCCGCCGAACCGCTTCAGGGCCATGAGGGACAGATTCAGGAGGTGAGCTATCCCATTCTCAAGCCCAGGGTCGAGGTGCTGGAGTTTGTTCCGGAGCAGACGGATACGGTGAACCTTGCCGATGCGGATTTCATAGTTTCCGGAGGTCGGGGTCTGAAGGATCCGAAAAATTTCGCCCTGATCGAAGAGCTGGCCAAGGCAATCGGAGGTGCGGTCGGCGCTTCCCGTGCCGCGGTGGATGCAGGCTGGATCCCCTATTCCCATCAGGTGGGACAGACCGGCAAGACCGTGAATCCGACGATCTACGTGGCCTGCGGAATCAGCGGGGCGATTCAGCATCTGGCGGGCATGAAGAGCTCTGATATCATCATTGCTATCAACAACGATCCAAGCGCCCCGATCTTCAATGTGGCCCACTTCGGGATCGTAGGCAGCCTCTTCGACGTCGTGCCGGAGCTGGTCAAACAGATACAGGGCTAGATTAAAAGACGGCCGATTTCCTTGAGCTCGGGCATGCGTTCGTACACGGGCCGCACGTCCGGGTGATCTGCTTTGTCCTGTTCAACCGTCTTCACGTACAGGGCATTTATCATATCGGAAAACACTCCGAGATTGGCGGGAAAATTGTTGATCGCCATTTCCAGGAGCACCTTGTCTTCACCGCCCTTTTCGCGGCTGAACACCGTTTCGGTACCCCTGGAAAGCAGCTCCCGAAGGCGCGGGGTGACTTCCACCTTGGCATGATGCACGAAGGTGGCCGCCGCGTGGATCTGCTCATACAGCTCTTTGTAGGGATAGCCCTGGATCTTGTAGAAGTCGGTTTTTTCCGTAAGCCGGGCGATGGCATCCCAGGTACCCCTGGGTACTTTCATCAGCAACAGGGCTTTGCGGATATACCGGTTGTTGAGATTCGTGTGGTAATGATCACGGATCTTCTCGACAATCTTGAAAATCTCTTCGTTGCGTACTGAAGACATGGCGACCTCCCGGGCAGCGCAATAATGCTATTACAACCGCGAACAGCAGGTCAAGCTCTCTTTGGAATATCTCCGACCCCCTGCAGAACGTAGTAGGGAGCGTAGGGAAACTGCCGGAGATCTTCCGCGGCGGTCACGCCGCTCAAAACCAGAACCGGCTCGATTTCCGCCTCGATTCCCGAGAGTATATCCGTATCCATCCTGTCCCCGATGATCACGGTTTCCTCTCTCTGGCAATCGAGCCGTTTCAGGGCGTGGCGCATCATCAGAGGATTCGGTTTTCCCACGAAGTAGGCCTTCCGTTTGGTTGCCAGTTCGATCGGAGCGATCAACGACCCGGTAGAGGGAACGATACCGCCTTCCGAAGGTCCGGTCAGGTCGGGGTTCGTTCCGATAAGACGGGCTCCCCCCAGAACCAGTTGGACGGCCCGCTCGACTCTTTCGAAGCTGTAGGTTCGCGTATCCCCCACGACCACGTAGTCCGGATTGACGTCGTTCATAGAAAAGCCCGCCTGGTAGAGGGCGTTGGTCAACCCGGCTTCTCCGATCACATAGGCGCTTCCGTGGGGATGCTGGCTGGCCAGGAAACCGGCGGTGGCCAGGGCGCTGGTGTAGAAGTTCTCTACGGGTACCTCGATCTGCATGCGGGCGAGTTTTTGCTGCAGCTCCCGGGGAGAGCGTTCGCTGGAATTGGTCAGGAAGAGGAAGCGCTTTTCGTTTCCCAGCAACCAGGCCACGAACTCTTTGGCCCCGGCAAGCAGGCGATTGCCGTGGTATATCACCCCATCCATGTCGCAGATGAAGCCTCGTTTGCTGCGGAGCTGCTCCAGCTTCTCGTCACTGCTTATCAACGCTCGCCCCCGACCAGCGATTGTACATGATCACCTGGTCCTCCGGTTTTCTGTCTCTGGCGCTGTGCTCCAGCTCCCTGTGCTTGTCGCTCAGGTGGGATTCATCCCCCGGATAGCCGATCACCACCAGCGTGAGCAGGATCATTTCCGGATCTATCCCGAAGGCCTCTTTCAATGGCAGCGGTTTGTACCCGGCGATGGGATGGGCGATCAGACCCTCCTTGGTGGCCTGGAGAATCAGATTTTCCACGGCCAATCCCGTTGAGAAAAAAGCGTAATCTCTGCGGTCGCTCAAGCGGCAGTCCAGGTCGGGCTTTGTCAACACCAGGACGATCACCGGAGACTTTTTTGCCCAGTAGTTTCCGCCGGCCAAATTTTCTTTTACGATTTCCAGCTCCCTGTTCCGGTTCACTACGAGGAAGCGCCAGGGTTGGCTGTTGAAGCAGGAAGGGGCGTAGGTGGCGGCGGTCATGATCCGGGTGAGAATATCCTCCGGAACCGGTTTCTCACTCAGAGCCCTGCGGGCTCTACGGGTTTCGATCTCCGCTATCATTTTGCTCATCTTGAAAGAACTCCTGCGTTCAATATAACTGAAAAAACGGTGGACGGGTACCGGGCCTGCCGTTGGGCGCCCCTGGCCGGGCACCCCTGGCCGGGCGCCCCTGGCCGGGCGCCGTCTCCTTGACAGGTCCGCCGCCGTTGTGATATCGCTTGGAGCTACGCAGCATGGATTCCAACCAGAAAACACCACCTCCATTCCTTCCCATCCTTGCCGT
>Ga0180437_10009675_pt1 | contig 11884 bp, 10 predicted proteins | sample SS_ome_4_FD_132410 | JGI IMG/M metagenome (GOLD analysis project Ga0180437, IMG submission 132410) | Hypersaline lake sediment archaeal communities from the Salton Sea, California, USA - SS_3_D_1 metaG | ecosystem: Environmental > Aquatic > Non-marine Saline and Alkaline > Hypersaline >... | reverse complement strand
TGACTTACATAAGACCTGGCGGCCGTGAAGATGTCGATCACGATTCAGAGTTTAAATGAGATGCAAACAATAAAACAACGTTTGCAGGAGTGAGGTTCATGTGAATAATTCGGCAGATGTTTTCTTCACTCATCATCAAGGATGAGGAAAATATATATGAAAAATATGAGGAGGAAAAAATGAATGGTCGAACGTGTGTTGTAAGTGCACTTGCTCTGCTTTTTGTCTTTTCCGTTGTGCAGTTTTCAATTGCAGGAGGGAAAAAAGAGGAAGTTGCTCCTGAAATGGAAGCAATTCCATCAGGGGAAATAGTCACCGAGGGTTTGCCATATCCCCTCCCGCAATATCCAATCAAGCAAGAGAAGGATGCCATTTTGGCGGCCAGGGAAGTCGCGAAAGATATGCCAAGTAAAGTTACTCTTAAGCTTCTTATATCTCCTGATAATGTTCCAGATTTCGAACCATTTTATCCTGAATGGGAAAGAGAAACTGGAATAAAACTGGAGACACATACAGTGCCGTGGCCGGATTGGTTTAAAGAGCTCATGAATGTTTCTATTACCAAGACAGACAAATATGATGTGTTTATGTTATGCCCGCAGTGGGTGCCAGATCTTGCTGAGGCAAAAGTAATTGAGAATTTGAATCCATACATCAACAAGTATCAACCTCAGATCACAGATCCTAATTCACCACACAGGATATTGCCTGGATTGGAATCATATATGAAATATGCAGGCAATTACTATTTCTTGTTCTCAGATACAGATGTTGCTACCCTTTATTTACGAAAGGATTGGTTGGAGAATCCAGACAATAAAAAGAAATTCGAGAGCAAGTATGGCTATGCGTTAGCGAAGCCGAAGACCGTGGAAGAATGGAGGGATCAGCTTGAGTTTTTCCACAAACCGAATGAGGATCATTATGGCATGGCAATGAGCTGGGGATTGGATGAGACTGCATTCGACTTCTATTCCAGGTTCCTTTCCCAAAAGATTGCGTTTTTCGATGATAACATGCGGCCCAATATCAATTCGCCCCAGGCAGTGAAGGCTCTTAATGAAATGAAAGCAAATTTAAAATTTGCGATGCCTGGGACGCTGGAATTCGATTTTGCAAGAGCTCTGGAGGCATTCGCAAACGGTAAAGTCTATTGTACATTAATAATGACCTGGGCTCAGGCAGCATTTGAAGATCCATCCATCTCAAAGGTAGTCGGGAAAGTAACGTACGCTCCACATCCAGGAAGGATGATTGATGGGGAATTGGTAAGTCCACAACCTCAATACTGGGGATGGGGTTATTCAGTGTCAGCGTACTCTAAGTACAAAGAACTGGCGTATCTTTACTCGCAGTGGATGAGCGGTGCAGCAATGAACGCCAGGGTGGCACTCACACCAGGCGGGTGGTACGATGTGGCCAAAGCCAGCAACTATGATGAAAAACAGTTTCCCGAGATTCGAAGAAAGAATGGCGGCATATACATGGATGAATGGATGGAAAATCAAAAGTGGCAGGTCGCCCACTGTTTTCCTGCAATAGCGATGAGGGGTGGTGCTGAATACAGTGGAGTTCTTCTCGAAGCAGTTTCAGCGGTGCTCAAAGGGGCAAAACAGCCCAAACTGGCTATGGACGAAGTTGCAAAGAAATGGGAAGAAATAACAGAGAGATACGGGAGAGAGGGACAGATAGAATCTTGGAACAGCTTGAAAGCGATGTATGCGCCCCCTGTACAGAAATGGCTCGGATTCAAATAAAAAAATACAATGAGTATTATATCTTTGTTAGGTGACAGAATCATTCGCGAAATGAGTATCGTGCTGTAGGTAAGGAAGAATACATACTTTTGTTTTTGGATTTTAAAATTAGGTGGGGCTGAGCAGACGGCCGGGCTTTATATGAGCACGGCCGTTTTGCAGAAGGGTGTTGGCTTTTCGGTAGGAAAAAGGCAATCTCACTGAGTATGAGATTGCTTCGGTTAATTTGTGATCATAGAGAATCACATTCATTACTTTTCAATTAATAATCTTCCTGATTTTTTTCTACATGTTTGTAGCCGTATTTCGTAACTTTAAGGATTACACAATTAATTTCTTTCACTAAAATATAATGGAGGTTTTTTTTCGAATGCCAGGATTGGTCCTTCGAGACATCTCTAAAAGATACGGTGATGTACAAGCTCTGGATGGGATCAATTTACAAATCCAGGATGGAGAATTTTGTGTAATTGTCGGACCATCCGGTAGTGGTAAAACTACTTTGCTTAATATTATTGCTGGTTTCGTTAAACCGGATAAGGGAGAAGTGATGGTAGACGGGAAGCTCTTTAACGAGCTTTCCCCGAGAGATAGAAATATTGGGATGGTATTTCAAGATATCGCGCTTTTCTCGCACATGACCGTAAGAAAAAATATTTCATTCGGACTGGAGATTAAAAAGAATAAGAAAGATCTGGAAAAACGAGTAAAAGAAATCACTGACAAATTACAGATAAGCAAGCTTCTGGATAAGAAGCCGCGATTATTAAGCGGTGGAGAAGCGCAAAGAGTAGCCATTGGCAGAACACTCATTACTGAACCTTCCTTTTTTTTGTTCGACGAGCCTTTGGGAAATTTAGATGCGAATCTAAGGTTGGAAATGTTGACAGAGATAAAGAGATTGCATCTAAATGTGAAGAAGACATTTATATATGTGACTCACGATCAGGAACAGGCTCTATCCGCTGCGACAAAGGTCATAATTATGAAAGATGGAAAATTGCTGCAGCAAGGGCACCCGAGAGAAATATACAACAAGCCAATGGATATATTCGTCGCTGAATTTTTTGGTATTTCTCCTATGAATTTAATCGATGGAATCATTATTCCAGGAAAGGAAGGGTCGCTGTTTCAGGGAGCAGGGTTAAGCGTGAATGTGAAAGATTGTTACCATCCTGAGAAAGCCAGAGTAATGCTCGGAGTGAGGCCGGCAGATATCATTGTGCAAGATAATATAATAGAGGATGGATTCGGGACTGTAAGTGCAATAGAACTACTGGGTGATAGAAATCAACTTTATTTGGCTCTGGAGCAGGAAAAACCGGTCATCGCAATAACTTCACCAAAAATAAGACCTGAATTGGATGCAAGAGTGAAAATAAAACTTAAAGAAAATCGTATCTTTCTTTTCGATAGAGATCAGGGAAGGAGATTACATCCGTGAGTGAACGAATCAAAAGAAAGATAAAAATACCTGCAAATATAATCATGCTGTTTCCTACTAACATTATTTTGCTCTTTTTGATAATAATTCCCACTATACTTGTCATATGGTTTAGTTTGGTGAATTTTCAACCCACTTTCGGCCTAAATTTTTGGGAGTCTAAATTTGTGTTTCTGGGTAATTATTTAAAAATTTTAAAGGATGCCGAGTTTGTGAAAGCTGTTGCCAGAACAGTCTATGTTTCTTTAATCTGTTTGGGGGTGGAGTTCACAATAGGTTTGTTAATTGCATCGATTTTAACGGGCGACATATTGGGGAAAAAGGTGCTCTACCCCTTATTGATCATACCGATAATGATTCCTCCAATAGTGATAGGAAACAATTTCTGGCTGATATTCAGTGCCAACGGTCCCGTGAATCAGTTAATTAGCATCATCTTGAATACAGAGTTTAAAGTTTCCTGGTTTTCCCATCCTCGGTATGCAATAATACCAATAATCATGTCGGAAATTTGGCATTGGTACCCATTGACATTTTTGATACTCTTTTCAGGTCTGGTAAACGTACCTACTTCTGAAATAAGGGCAGCACAGATATTAGGGGCGGCAGAATGGCAGATCTTCTGGCGAATAAAATTTCCAAAATTGAAAGGAATTATAATAATAGCTCTGGTAATCAGAATGATGGAGGCATTGAAAGTCTTCGATGTAGTTCATCTTCTCACACACGGGGGCCCGGGTACTCTCACAGAGACCATATCTTTTTATTTATTCAAAGTCGGTTTTAAATACAGCAGAATCTCTTACATATCTGCAGGAGCATGGATAATCCTATTCATTTCCTTTTTGGGGTTCAGTTTGGCTCTGAGATCGGTCTTGGTTAAGGAGAGATAATAATGGCTGATACCATAGCAAGATACAAGGTCAGAAAAGGTTTTGTTCATGTGTTTATATATGCCGTAACGGCATGTATACTATTTCCTCTATTTTGGATGCTTATGACCTCTTTCAAGCCTGCTGATGAATGGGTATCGTATCCTCCAACGTGGCTCCCGGCTGAACCGACTCTAGGAAATTATCGTTTTATCATCTTTGGCAGCTCAGGGGCTTTTGTGAGAACATATGCCAGTGCCCTTATACCATATCTCAATACCGTTTTCGTAGCCGTTACAAGCACAATCATAGCGATCATAATCGGATTGTTGGGTTCTTACAGCTTGTCCCGATTCAAGACAGGAGGTTCTTCCACACTACTGTCAATAATAATGCCCAGAATGTTTCCACCCATGGCCATGATAATCCCTCTGATGATTTTCTTCCAACTAATAGGTGCCATTGATACGTATTGGGGATTGATCATTGTTTACATAGGGTTTACCCTTCCATATTCGGTTTTGATGTTAAAAGGATTTATGGACGGTGTGCCGAATGAGTTTACAGAAGCCGCTATGCTTGATGGTCTTTCAGAGTGGCAAATTCTATTTAAAATATGGCTGCCCATAATCAAGAACGGATTAATGACAACTACTTTATTCTTGCTCATACTCAATTGGACAGAATATACTTTTGCCTTGACGCTCTCTTCCCGCGGTGTTGAAACAATAACACTCACGCTTGCTAAATTGTTCTCCAATGAAGCGGGAACTTATTATGGACCTCAGTCATCACTGGGGATTTTAGCAGCAATACCGACTATAATATTCGGGATTTTCATACACAAACATCTGGCATACGGTTTTACATTCGGAGCACTGAAGAGGTAAAATATATTCTATGCGCATTTACATCTTTTAGACAAAATAAAAATATTATTTTTGATTGTTGCGGTGAATAATGGCAAAACTAACAATTAAAGAACTGAGTAAGAGTTTTGGTACTGTAAAATGCCTGGATAGAGTGAGCTTGGAAGTTGATGATGGGCAATTGGCAGTGATTGTTGGACCATCTGGGTGTGGGAAAACGACGCTGATGAGGTGCATTACAGGATTAGAGACATTTTCCGAGGGGTCTATTTTCATCGATGATGAGTTAATTAACGATAAGGAGCCAAAAGATAGAGATGTTGCGATGGTTTTTCAATATTATGCTCTCTATCCCCATATGACTGTACGCCAGAATTTGTCTTTAGGATTAGAACATACTACACCGTTTTCAAGAGATGAAATTCGAGTGAGGGTGCAGGAAATTGCACACATTCTCAGGATCTCGAAATTGTTGGAAAGAAAACCGAATCAATTATCAGGCGGGGAATCTCAGCGTGTCGCCATTGGCAGGGCTTTGGTGAGAAAACCAAAAATATTTCTGCTTGATGAGCCTTTAAGTGCAGTTGATGCAAAGCTCCGACGTGAATTGAGAACAGAGATTAAAAAAATTCAAAGACGTTTTGGAGTGACAACGATTTATGTCACTCATGACCAGGAAGAAGCGATGGCTGTAGGCGATATATTGGTTGTGTTACGCGATGGCATTATCCACCAGGCAGGTACTCCGGAGGAAGTGTTCAACAACCCAAAAGATCAATTTGTAGCGAGTTTTATTGGGAAACCTCCGATGAATTTTATTGAATCTCTGGTGACAGGCAGGGATAATAAGTATTTTCTGGAAAACGGAGAATTTTCTTATGAAATCTCAAATAACTTTTATAAAAGATACTTGTCTTCGTTTTTGGGAAAAACCATAATCGCCGGGATCAGACCTTCATCGATTAGAATCATTTTGCATAATAGTTCCTCTCATGCTGAGAAAATCAGTTTCGCTACTGTTTCATTGGTTGAAAATATGGGAAATGAAAATCATATTTACCTAAATATGGATTCTATAAAGCTAGTAATAAAATCAGATGCTGAAATTGTTCCAAAGATTGGAGAAAGAATAAAAATATCCTTTGAAGAAGAAGATGTGCATGTGTTCGATATGGATAGTAAAAAATCGTTGAAAACATACCACAACTAAAAATTTTACAGGAGGTAATTATGTCACAATTCAAACCAAAGTACAAAAAGAATTTTTGGCATTACAAGGAGATCCCACAGGATCCGAAGGTGACTGAATTGATGCCTCAATTCAAATTGGAGTATGTAATCACAGAAGATACAGTTCCGAACAACACGACCACATTATGGAATCACAGCATTTTCCCGGCAGGTGCGCAGCATCACAAACACAAACACATGAATGCAGATGAAGTTGCGTATGTGGTGAAAGGGCAATGTATAGCCGGGGTCACAATAGATGGAAAAGATGTCGAACAGGTATGCGGGCCGGGAACGACAATCTGGGCTCACAGAGGACAAGTTCATTGGCACAAAAATCCTTTTGACGAGCCGTGTGAGTTCGTCGGTGTCTATTGTGGGTGTGCGAGCTTGGAGAAAAGTGGTTACGTTGATTTGCGAACAGATGAAGAAAAGAAAAAGTAATTGATTGTCATGTGCACACCTCTTTTCTTGGGCTTGTAAGGGAAATTTTATTGTAGCTTCATAAGCAGATTGCTGGAACTACGGTTTTCATTGGAAAAGGTGTAGTATTTGGACCTGCTGACCATGAAGTGTATGATTCACTATTTAGAAGAAGCATTCATTTTCGATCTGGGCAGTTGAATGAGTATTTATCAGGAGGGTTGCAATGGATAGAAGAGAGGAAATTTCGATAAAAGAAAAAAGTCTTCGCTCCTTGATGGATTCAATGGGTTTAAAGGGAGTGCTCTTGAAGAGGCAGCCGAATTACAGCTGGTTTACCGCTGGCGGGATGAACATGGTTGCGATTTCCACAGACATCGGGTTCAGCTCCTTGCTCATTACCGAGAAAGAGAAGTTTTGTGTGGCGAACAGGATTGAGAAATATAGAAACATGGAGGAGGAGGGACTTGAAGATTTGGGGTTCACACTTCTCGATTATGAGTGGTACGAGGGGAGTGAGCTGGAATGTGTCGAAAAGGTGGTGACCAGAAAAGATCTCGGATGTGACATTCCCATTGATGGCATGTGCTTCATCGGGGGGGAGATTAACCGTCTTCGCTATTCGCTCACAGCACCGGAGATAGAGCGGTATTTGTGGTTGGGAGAGAAGACCTCGGAGGCGGTTGAGTCCGTGCTTCAGGGGATGAAACCGGGTGAGAGTGAGGCTGAGATCACTGGAGAGCTGACGAGGCTGTTGTGGAAGCACCGGATTGACCAGGTGGGGTTCCAGGCTGCAGCCGATGAGCGGGTGTATAAGTATCGGCATCCCATACCCACGGAGCGGAAGATCAAAAACTATGTGATGCTCTGTGTGATGTCTCGGAAATGGGGGCTCATTACGACGATAACGCGGCTTTTGAGCTTCGGAAAGCTTGATGAAAAACTTAAGAAACAGTACAGGGACAATGTGTTCATAGAGTGTTCCATGATAGCGGAGACCCGTCCTGGAGAGAAAACAGGCAATATTTTTCTTAGGGCAAAAAAACTGTATGAAGAACTCGGGTATTCGGGTGAATGGAAGCTGCATCATCAGGGTGGTGCGATGGGCTATGATATCCGCGACTATATTTGCAATGCCGAAAGCACCGAGCAGGTGCAGGAGAATCAGTGTTTCTGCTGGAACCCTTCGATCAGCGGAACAAAATCCGAGGACGGATTCATTGCGCAAAAAGAAGGCTTTGTCTTTATCACGAAACCCGTACTGTTTCCGACACTCAGGATTCAAGCTGAAGGAATTGAGTTTGTAAGACCGGACATCCTGGAAAAATAAAAATCATATATTTACGCTTTTTTCGTATTGGGATTTTTCGCACTTAGGGTGTTGTGCGCGTTTGACTTTGCAGTTTTTTATCTCTTGAAAAAAGGATTTTTGATTTCTTTTTGCCATGCCTTTACATTATATCAGCCAGATCCGCAAGGCTCTCCAAGCATTGCACTCAGGGATTGGAAAATCGTTTATAATTTTTCCATCGGTCTTTTTGACGTCTACGGGAATCAGCATCATAGAGCTCGGAATCATTTTCTATATTAAAGAGATCCATGGTGCGACCCCAAGCCAGATTGGTTACTACACCGGGCTCTGGTCACTGTGCTATTTGATTGGCTGTCTTTTCATTCGCCCTCTGTTCAATCGGGTCTTTCCACGCTATCTATTAATTGGATCTTCAATTTTCATGTGCGTGTTTATCGTCGTCATAATCTATGTAAAAACGTTCGTGTTCGCCTTCGTCTACTATGATTTATACGGAATCGCAATGTCGTTTTTTTGGCCGCCAATCATGGGATGGCTCTCCCAGGATATTGAGGGCAGTCGGCTGGGAAAGAGCATGGCCTATTTTAATATCTCTTGGAATATGGGGATTGTCATCGGCCCGATTATCGCAGGCGTTTTGAGCGCTATTTCACCTGAAATTCCTCTCTATGCAGGATCCTCCCTCTTTTTCTTTACTGGGATACTCATTGCAGTTGGAAGTTACGTGCTCCCGAGAATACGCACGGACAGAAATATTGAAGTATCGCCGGAAAGAGAAAATTCACGGGGTGATATGAGTACTTTTCTCAGATTTCCGGGCTGGGTAGGAATGTTCACCACATTCATCGTCATAGGAGTCCTGATCAACATATTTCCCGTGTTTGCAAGGGATGAGCTCTTCCTCAGAAAAGAAGGCATCGGTCTTTTAATGCAGTCGCGTACGTTTATCTCCATGTTTGTATTTGTTTTTTTAGGACAAACCACATTCTGGCACTTTCGGATATCGCAGATGGTGGCGGGACAGATATGTCTCGCCTTTGTCATATTTTTCATGAATTGTACCACTTCTTCAATTGTTCTGGCGGTGATGATCGCACTGGTCGGAGGATTACGGGCACTCAGTTACAACAACAGTCTCTTCCATGGGGTGTCGGGCAGCATTCATCGTACAGGTCGTATGGCGGTGCACGAATCACTCCTTGCAGCCGGACTCATCGCTGGCTCATCACTGGGTGGTATGATCTATGAGACCTATTCAATGAGCGCTGTGTATTACTTTTGTGCTGCCGTTGTTCTGTTTGGTGCAGTAATACAGGTTGGCCTTTATCTACTGTTACGAAGACAGGATGGAGAGCTGAGGAGGACGAATACAACATCAGCCAGGAGAGGGTAAAATCAGATTTTTACCTGATGCATATCGGTAAAGGAGCAGAGAACAGCAAATGGGCCCATTTATATTGACAGGATGTACTGTTCTGATAGAATGTTTGTGACAACTGCTTCAATAGGAATCGGCCATGATCATCGATGCGCATGCCCATGCTGATGAAAATGACATATGGGGCTGGTATGATCCCCCAGAAAAGGTCATCGCGTTGATGGATGAGGCCGGGATCGACATGGCTGTCATCACCCCCTACGCCGACGAGCCAGGCCCCTCTCCGGGTCTGGAAAACCTGAAGCGGTACGTCGCTCAGTTTCCAGACAGGTTGATCGGGTTTCCCCGCATCGATCCCAAGTTCGGGCAACAATCGATAGAGATCTTCGAGAGGGCGATCAGGGAGAACCCGTTGATGAAGGGATTGAAGCTCCATCCCATCTCCAATCTGGTCAAGCCCTTCTCAACCCTGTGTGTGGATCTGATCCGCAAGGCCGGTGAGCTTGGTGTGCCGGTGTTCATCCACTGCGGAGACAAGATCCCTGCCCTTCCTCTGCAGATCGCAAGGGCGGCGGGTCTCTGCCCAGCCACCACGATCATCTGTCACATGGGCGGGTACTTTCACGCCGAGGAAATTCTCCGCTGTGCTCAGCGGCATTCCAATCTCATGCTGGACACCTCTTCGACTCCCTACCCCGAAATTGTGCGACAGGCTGTCGAGCTTCTCGGACCCGATCGCGTGGTGTTTGCCACGGATAATCCCGCCGGGGATCCGATCTCAGAGCTTCAAAAGATCAGGATGCTGCATCTGGAACCGGGTGTCGAGGAGCGGGTGCTCTGGAAGAACATCGCCGAGCTGCTCCGACTGGAGGTGGGGAGGAATTGAAGCCGTGATCGATGCGAATGTATTCATCGGTGATTCCCTGTATGAGAACTCCCTTGGTCTCCAAAAGCTCTTAGAGATGATGAGGCAAAGCGGCGTCGAAAAAGTGGTGGTGCGTCCGCTGAAGCCGCCTGATTTTGATTTTGACAGGGCGAACCGCTTTATCTCTGAACTGCAGCGCACGCACTCAAACCTGATCGGCTTCGGGAGGGTGAACCCCCTGCTCAGACAGGCCCCGGAGCAGGCACTCACGGCTGTGCAGGAATACGATCTTAGGGGAATTCATCTCCACCCCTGGGAAGAAAATTACCAGATCAACTCCGCGAAGGTGGACCGGGTGGTTGAGGCACTCGAAGCACAGGTACCGATCTATGTTTCTGCTGGCTACCCTGTTGTCTCTCATCCGCTTCAGGTCCAGGATCTTGCAGATCGGCATCCGGAAACGACATTCATAGCGACCCACGGAGGACAGCAGGACATTTCCGGGATGAGCTTTGATGATGCCCTGATCATGGCGCGGGAAAGCCAGAATGTGTGCTTTGACGTATCAGGGGTATACCGTCGGGATTTTATAGAGCTTTTGGTCGAGCAGGCTGGGGAAGAGAGAATAGTTTTCGGAAGCTGCACCCCCTACATGGACATGGCCTTCGAAATCGTCAGGATTCGGTCCACACATCTGGGCCTTGAGATCAAGGACAGGATATTTCAGGGGAACATCAATCGCATTCTCGGGCTTCAGGAGGGTTGAGCGTTTTGCCTGAATTCAGTAAAAAAGGGGTTCTTGATAAATATGTACTCAATCGATCATTTTTTTTAAAAACCGGTTTCTTTGAAAAGGAACGCTTCCTGGAGAGAGAACCGGAAATATAACACAAAGGAGGATGAGATGAAGAAAATAGTCGTGCTCGCTGTGGTTGTACTGCTTCTTGCAGTCACCACGGGGTTGTTTGCCGGGGGCAAGAAGGAGCCCGAACCGGCTGCACCTGCAGCCGAGAAGGGGAAGGCGGCCGGGGGAACGCTGACCTTCGGGGTGTATCGGCCGATTCCCAACCTGGCCTATTACCATGCCTATGACGCATCCAACAATCTTACTGCTGTGGCTATCTGGGACACTCTGCTGCGCTTCAACGAACAGGCCCAGATCGAGCCAGGGCTGGCTACGTCATGGGAAGTGAAGGACGGAAACACGATCGTCCTGCATCTCCGTGAGGGGGTCAAGTTCCACGATGGTACCACGCTTGACGCCGAGGATGTGATCGCAAGCATGCAGCTCGCCGTTGATCCAGAGGCGAAGTCACCCATGGCATGGATGCTCGATCCGATTGAGAGCATTGACGCGCTGGATTCGATGACCATACAGATAAAAACCGGTGCGGTCGTGGATATTCTGAATGCCCTTGCAACGCCGATCGGAGCTGTGAGCAGCAAAGAGGCGGTCGAGAAGTATGGGATCGGGTTGGGCGAAAAACCGATCGGGGCTGGCCCCTTCAAACTGGAGAGCTGGGAACGGGGCAGCCGGGTGGTGTTGACCAGGTTTGACGACTACTGGGAAGAGGGCAAGCCGTATCTGGACAAAGTGGTTTTCAGGATCATAATTGAGGAGTTCACCAGGCTGAGCAGCCTTCGCAGCGGTGACCTGGACATCGTGTACAATATGTCCTTCGCCAATGTGGAGAAGCTTGAGGGGAGCGAGGATTTTGACACAAATATTTTCGG
>Ga0180437_10009673_pt1 | contig 11886 bp, 11 predicted proteins | sample SS_ome_4_FD_132410 | JGI IMG/M metagenome (GOLD analysis project Ga0180437, IMG submission 132410) | Hypersaline lake sediment archaeal communities from the Salton Sea, California, USA - SS_3_D_1 metaG | ecosystem: Environmental > Aquatic > Non-marine Saline and Alkaline > Hypersaline >... | reverse complement strand
GTGTACGTGCTGCTCGACGATGTTATCACCCGCCACCCAGCAGTAGGCGTACCAGTTGCGGATGCGACACTCGAGGTCGCCCCATTCGGGCCTGCGGTCGAACGCGAACGGCAGGCCGCTGCACCAGTATGCACGAAGCGACATCACTTCGCCGATGGCGCCGTCGTGGATCTTCTGGATTGTCTCGATGTACTCGCGCTGGTGCCGGCGCTGCGTGCCGGCAACAAACGACAGCCCCATCTTCTTGTGCTTCTCTGCCGCCACAAGGATCTTGTTTACGCCGTGCGGGTCAACGGCCACAGGTTTCTCAGTAAAGATGTGTTTCTTGGCTTTGACCGCGGCCTCGATGTGCGTTGGCCGGCAATATGGCAACGTACCTTCGATAATGATGTCGATGTCGGTGCTCAGGATCTTTTCATACGCGTCAAGGCCGGTGAAGCACAACTCGTCTTCCACGGTGAACTTCGATCGCACGTCCAAGTTTTCATGGTTGGCCATCAAACGTTTTGACCCCGCCAACCGATCCGGGAAGAGGTCCGCCATCGCAACCAACTTGACGTTGTCGTTGCCCTCGAGCATATTGATCGCCGCCCCCGTGCCGCGATTGCCGCAACCGAGCAACCCCACCTTGAGTGTTTCCGAGTTCGCCTCGGCCACGCACGACCGCGAACTTAGAATGGCGAAACTCGCTATGGCCGACGTCTTGGCAAACTCTCGCCGCGTCATCCCCGGTCTCACGTCCTTTTCCATCTGCGTTATCCTCCAAGAGGGCCGCTAAACGAACGCCGGCCTAGTCAAACATGCTTCGATCCCTGCAACGCGTCTCGCTTCCCTGTAACCCACGACCTCATCATAGCACATACACTCGATCTGGAATTGCCATCCCGTAACTGGCAGAAATGCGCGCAGGCTGCCTAGGCGCCAGTCGTCGTGTTTGGTGCCTGCATTGGCCGGCGACAATTCACCAGGTGGGTGGCACCTTCAAGCGACAGCTTGGAGGTGAGGCCTTCAAGGGAGTACCTCCAAGACACCTCCAAACACAGTTTGAAGGTGCCACCCTGCCGCAGATGATCCGCTCAGATGGGGCGACCGTCACAGAAGATTACGCCGGTTTCGTCTGTTGTGAATGCGCGAGCGCCGTCCTTGCTTTGGACTGACGGCTTTGCCTCGCATTTCCAACGCGCCGCCGGATCCGTACTCGTGATCGAAAAGACATAGCCCTGCTTAGTGCCGATCGCTAGCTCGGCATCAATGAACTGCATTTGGAGGTCGTCTGGTGCGTACAACGCGCCAATCGTCGTGGCATAACTTCTTGTATACGCATGGTATTGGGTCTGCGCCGATGCGATGGTGCGCAGGGAGTCGATCACAGCCTTCTCATTTGCCGTGTAGACGCCGCGGTCAAAACGTACGGCGGACTCCACGTGGTACATGTACATTGACTCTGCGCGCTTTCCTGCACGAACGAGTAGCAGCCCGGCTATCACGATGGCGGGAATAGCAATCGCACATAACACTGCCGCCACAATACCCACAATCCAGCACCCTACCGAGGAACGCGCGCGTGGCGCTGGCGGCATGGGGCTCAACAACGGGGTTGGGGCGTCCTCCCGCGCCACTGAAGGTCGGGGGGTGCCGGGGATTGCTGTCGGGAGCCCCGCATCAATCACTTGCTCCGGCGTCCCCACCACAGCGATAGTCCTCCGTAGATCATCCAACGTCACAACTGCATCCACGGCTTTTTCGGCCTCACACGTGATATGCACACGCAGATCCGCCGCAATCTCGTCGGCGTCGTCTCCTTTTTGGCGTGCGAGTGCACTCACCTGGGCCAAATAGCCCTCCAGGTATTCCCGCGCTTCCGGCGTCCACTCAGCCATGGTTTCCCTCCCTTTCCTTCTGCAATTCTGCAATACCTTTCAGCAAGTCGCCCCAACAAGCGTTCATCAGAACCCTTGCCTGGCGGCCTTCGCTACTGAGACCATAGTATTTCCGTGCCGGGCCGCTGGGCGACTCCTCGAGACGCGCGGTCAACAAACCCGCCTTGCGCAAGCGCGACAATAGGGGATACACCGTGCCCTCGGTAACCACAAGACCCTTGACGCGGGCCAGTTGCTTTACCACGTCATAGCCGTAGATCTCGCCGTTTGCGAGCAGATTGACGAGACAAAGCTCCAAAACCCCTTTGCGGAGTTGGACGACCCAATTGTCGATATTCACGGTGCCCACAGTGTTACTCACTTCTGGCTACAGATCTTAACACAGACCGGATTATACCACATAGTACCTTGCAATGCAAGGTAGTTGCCCGCAAAACATCCCCGCGTTCTGGCAGGAAGGCTTCGCACAGATCCGCCCTGCGTCGGTTTGCCGTTCCGCTTTACGTCTCACACCAGTCTGGGCGCCTGGCACGAACAGTGTGAAGCCTCTCGATGCAGGGCACGTAATGGGTCCGGCGCCAGTCCTCGCCGGGATCCTTGCCGTCGCTGACGCGCTTTATGTAGTAGCAGATCCAGCGTAGCGAATTCAGCGCAATTCCTACATCTGCGAGTTCAGAAATCACGCCGTGGGATAATCTCTCGGCGCCGGCTTCTTCACGCGCGGACCTGTAGGACTCAAGTTCATCAGGAGACTCGACGGGTTCGAGTGCCCGGCCAAGGTCTGCGCTTGCCGGACCGATCATGGCGTACTCCCAATCGACGAGGGCGATACCGGAATCGGACAGCACAACGTTCGAGTAATCCGGATCGCCTTGAATAAGCGTCAATGGCTCGGCTTCCACCTTCGTACGCACATAATCGAGAAGGTTCGGCATCCAATCCACCAACGCGTATTCCGGCGATTCGAGGCCGAGCGCGAGTAGACGGTCCCACTCGCTGTAGTGCCACTGGCTCGGCGGAAAGCGCGGCAATGGGCTATCGCAGAATTTACCCGATTCTGTAAGGCGGCGTCCTCGACCATGAATTCCCCCCAACGCTCGAAGGAAAGCGCGGCGATCCTCAGGACATGCGCCGTTCGCGCACTGTTCGCCAACATCCTCGAGGACCATCCAACCCGTTTGTCGAATGCCTGCCGAGAACGTATGCTAGAGGCGTGGCGTCTTGACAGGGAGGTCGCCCAACACGCTGAGGTAAAGGTATCGCTCGATCTGGAATCCTGCCGGACTCCAACTCTCGCGGATGACGACACGCTTCCGCCTGTCGCCTTTGACGAGCTCGGCTCGGAAATGCCTGTTCGGCGCCCAACCAAATCCCCGAGGCGGTTCTGCAAACTGCCACCCCGGCATGCCGGCCGCGACGTTGTGCATGATTTCGTCCACAATATGATCTTCCTCGGGGCTGACTGGCGAAGCCCTCACTGCATATCCGACCATGCGGCCCAGGCCATGAAGGTAATGAAACCCAATCCGAGCAGCGTGAATAGGAAGCACGCGACCCGCGCGACGGCGGTGCTTTGGGTTCCAATGAGTTTCATCCATTTCTGACCTACCGGGCCCGTGAGGAAACTGCGCGGGGCCAGCAAGCACATGAGCGATACGCCAAAGAACAGACCGCCGGCCGCAAATGCCAGCGGGGCCAACAGGACTTTGCCGGCCCCCTCTTGGGCCTTCTGTTCGCCAACTGCAACGACAATCAGATATACGCCAAGTGCCGCACCCATGAGGCCAAAGAGCACGCTGACCGCGACAATACGCTTATGATACGAAGCCTGCCGCGGCGCGTCCGCGCCCGCTTGCGCAAGCGCGTCTTCATCGGGCGACGCATACTCACCGGCCTCTTTGAAGAAGCCAAGCAACTGGAAAAGGTGGTGGAGTGCCATGACGGTTCCCCTCGATCTCCGCGCCTCAACCCGCGGCGCCCCTCGGCCGTACAGGTTGAGGCCTTAATCACTTCGGCTTTCCCGAATGCGCTCGCAGGCGAAGCGATAAAGCCCGCCCACTTCCGCTGTCATGAACGCCTTGTCTTCCGGTGTCGCCCGGCCCGCGTACGATTTCTGTGCGAGTTCGGTCGGTTGCCGCCATTCCGGGATGGCTTCCAGAGCCCAGGCAGCGGCGCCTGCTTTTGAAATGACGACGTTCCGAGTCTCAAAGCTGTACATCAGTCGGCACAGGTTCAGAATGCAGTAGTCCGGGCATTCGTCAAGATGATCCGCCCAGTACCGGAGTTCCCCGTCGAGCGCCTGCTCAAGTTCGGACCACGAGGGGGCCGGATAGATCTCCTTCGGGTCGGGGCCGTAGAGCACGATGCAGCGTCCGGCATGGAAGTGTGCACGGTGCAAAGCCCAGGAACTATCCACGATATCGGCCTGTAGTTGATGGGGCGGCGGTGAAGCTTCCCGAGCATCGTCCAGAAGAATATAGTACCCATCCAGTTCCGCGCCCAGCGGCGGGAAATCCCGCGCGAGCGTTGCGTGCAGTTCCTTCAGCGCCTGCTTTTCCTTGTCATTTACCGTTTCCTTCAAAATCACGTGGAAGTCAACGTCCCCAGTGGGGACAGCATCAGGAAAGGCCGCGGCCCCGTATACATATACGCCAAACAAGTTATCCCCGAGCGCCTTCTCCAGACCCGAAACCAGAGCGCTGCACAGACCTCGAATACTTTCAGAAGGGTTCACGTTTTGCCTCTGGGCCACTCGTTGTCGGACGTCTTTTCCTGAAGCCTTCACCGGTCGTGAAGGCTTCATCGGCGGCGCCTATCCCCTCCCGTCATTGCGAGGAGCCCCGCTTAGGCGGGGAGCGACGCGGCAATCACTTCAGCGCAAGTCGCTCGCCGATAAGTGATTGCCGCGTCGGCTTGCGCCTCCTCGCAATGACGGGAAGATTAGTCTCTTGGGCTTGCACCCAAGCTATCCCAAAGGAAGTCGCCCACATCTATTTAGGGGACGATGATTCAGCACTCCGGATTTTCCCGTGCGGATTCAGGTGTCAGGTGCTCCCGCTCACCCACAGCCGAATGCAACGAAACGCCGGTGTCTATAGAAGACGTTCACAGATGGAAAAGAGAAGAACGCGCAACGCGAGTCTCCGCACACAAGCGACACACCACTTATCAATCACGCAGGTCCGCAGCACGCGCTTCCCTGGTGTCACTCACCGCCTTCCCTGGCGACAAACCCCTGGGTTTGCAGGCCGGTTGCCGACGGCGTGCCGGCCTTTTGCGCAAGATAGGCCGGGCCCAGGTCCGCGATGTGGCCGCTCACGTTATCGAAATAGTTGAAGTGAATTTGCTCTTCATCGATAACGGCCTCGAAAAGCTTCATGCTCGTGCTGTCGCCGTTTTCCCGGCACACCAACAGAAACTCGTTGTACGTGGCCACCGTGTCGTCTTCGAGTTTCGCGTCGAAGGGGAAAATCGCCTCGACCTTCTGGCCCTTTTCGGCCTTTCCCGCGGCCTCGACGGTCGGTTCGCCGCCGAGTTCCTTGATGCGCTCCGCGAACATCTCGGCGTGGCGCATCTCATCGACGGCAATCAGCTTGACCTTCGCGGCCAGCTCACCATAGTCCATGTCATCGAGGTTGTAATGCTGGTTCATGTACTGGTGAATGGCCTGCAACTCCATGGCCCGCGCCTTGTTAAGCACGTCAATCGCCGCTTGTTTCTTCTTCTCTCTGGCTTTTTGTTCCATTTCAAGTCTCCTTGGTTTCACTGCATCGTTGGCTGGCATACCCCCGTCCGCATCCGATCCAACGTCCTCTTCACTCAGTCCTTCTTCTTCCATAAGTCAAGCACAGCCTCGTAGTGCTTAAGGATTCGCCCACGGTAGTCTCGATTGATAAGACCTCTCACACCATCAAACAGCTTCTCCCGTTTGCCACCAGGCAGGGTGATGTGGTCTGAGTACGTGCTGAGCAGCCTTATGTATTGGTCCGCCGTGTAACGCTTACTCCACGGATAACGCCTTTCTATGGGTTCGCGGAACCGTTCACGCCCGGGCTCAGTAATTACGGTAGCCGCACTTGTGTTGCCATGCGGCGCCTCGTGCCATTCTGGGACATGCACGCGATAGAGTTCTTGCACTTCGGCGAAGAAGCCTTCATCTTTGCGGACATGCCTGTTCGAGAAGACGGCCAAGGCGCCCGTGTCAACAAGAACCTCGGCTGATTTTGTGTAGCGAAGCTGAGCATCCACCCAACGAAATGCCGTGGCGGAAATAACAAGGTTAAAGCAACGATCCGGATCCCATTCCTCAAACGAACACACCACAAAGGTGACATTCTTGCAGCCACCGAGTCGTTCTCTGGCAACGTCAATCAAGTCTGAACCGATATCCAAGCAGACCATTTCGTATCCACGCGCGGCAAAAGAGCGTGTGGCTTGTCCAGTTCCACAGCCGATCTCAAGTATCTTCCCTTTGTCAGGAATTCCGGACAAAGTCACAACATCCTCGATCAACTCCTGCGGATATCCGGGACGCATTTCGGCGTAGAGAGCTGCGACCGCATTGAAGCTCATCCTCAGCGTCTGATCCGGCATTTTCATTTGCCCCCGGGATCCAGCGGGCGCCGGGCCCGCATCCGTCCCCGACCGCTCGGTACCAAACGTCCGCGCCACAGAACGATTATACAATAGCGCCTCTACCTGGGATGGCTCATCGGTCGAGAGGCGTGTGTTGTTCCGTCACCCCTTTCAGGGGTTTCTGTTATTGGTGAACGTCTAACCCAGCGTTTCGCTTCGCTTCACGCTGGGCTTTACGCCGTCGGCCCCGCTGGGGGCTTCAAAAGCTGGTGCGACGCACTTGCTACTACGTCACCGGTTAGAGCCCTCGCGGCGGCGGCGTCTGAGCCGTTGCCGCTCGACTTCTATTATCCAGGCCTGCCGCTGGTCACGTGCAACCAAGTGGCCACCGCGGAGAAGTATGCGAGAAGGAGTAATGCCCTGAAAAACCAAACGAGCCAAGGGCGCAGTGTCGAGACTTCGGGCGGGTGCTCATCTACGAACTCGGCTTCTTGATTTTCGAGCGTTTCGGCAGAGAAAACGGTTACTCGTCCAGGATCCTGGAATTGAGATGCCGCATTTCTCAAGAACTCGCCACAAACAGAGAAGAACCGAAACACAAAGCGCCACAGCCGTCTCGCAAGAACGGAATCCAGCAGCTTTGGTGCAAGACGCCAAAGAAGGCCAAGGCACAGGGCGCCAAGCAACGGTACAAGAACAACATGCCACTCGAGCTGCATCCGCCGATCCTCGCTGACTTCCGTGTGGCTAGTAGATACGGTTCTGCGCCAAAACGCAGGCAAACCCACTCACGATGACCACTCGCCCCGCACCCCGGCCCAATATTATACCGCAACCCGTCGAATCGGAATAGTCCATCCGTCGGAGCGCTTCTCGACGCGCCTGACCGCAGAAACGCATTCCAGGAATATCCCCGGAAGGGGCTACGGAACAGTGGCACTGGAAACCATTGTCTGACCCGGCGATCCCGGCACCCCTTCCAGGGGTTTCTGTTGTTGGCGGGCGTCTAACCCAGCGTTCCGCTTTGCTTCTCGCTGGGCTTTACGCCGTCGCGCCCGCTGGGGGCTCTTTTGCCGGGGCTGGCCTCGTATCAGTCAGTTTTCAATTGTGCGTTCTAGATTCTGCATTCGCGGCTGTGCCGCGCGGGCCATTACGCCGCCATCCCCTTCGAGGATTGCGACTTGTGGTCAGGCGCTTTGGCATGGACTACAGCAACCGGGTTCGGGCAGGGGGGCAGCCAGCCGTCAAACGGCGGGTGGCCCAGACAATTCATCGTCTGGGTGCCGAAGGCACAAGAGGCAGTCAGCCATGGCAACCGGATTCCAACAGCCCACGCGCCTTCCGGCCAGCCGCCGGACGCCGAATCGGCAGGCCGAAGCGAATTCCCAAGTGTAGAACGGGTGATGTATGATGTGAAGCGGAAGCCGAAAACGTTGTGATTCTGCCATGGTGACGACTGAAGACATCCGCGCGGCGGTGCGAGCACTCGGGCTGTCCGGGAAAGCATTGTGTGTCCATTCGTCTTTGAGTTCGTTTGGATGGGTGGATGGCGGCGCTGCAACCGTGGTCGGCGGCTTCTTGGCCGAAGGATGTACCGTCATGGCGCCCACCTTTTCGTGGTCTTTTGCCGTACCAGCGCCCGGCCATCTTCGGTTCCCTCGGAATGCCTCGGAGTGCGATGCGTTTGAAGAGCCAAAGTTGGGAATTGGCCGCATATACACGCCCGATACGCTGGAAATCGACAAGGCCGAAATGGGCGCGATTCCCGCCTTCATCGTGACCATGCCGGGCCGAGTTCGGGGGAACCACCCGCTCTGTTCCTTCAGTGCAGTCGGACCTCGGGCACGTGAACTAGTCGCCGGGCAGGCGCCGTTAGACGTCTACGCACCCCTCGAGGCGCTTGTGGAAGTCAACGGTTGGATCGTGCTCGTGGGAGTGGGATTAGAAAAGCTCACGTTTCTCCACCTGGCGGAAAAGGCCGCAGGACGCAACCTCTTCCGACGGTGGGCAAACGGTATAGACGGACAAGTTTTGACGGTTGAGGCCGGGGGATGCTCCGGCGGCTTCCGCAAGTTCTCGCCGTCCCTTCGTCATCTTACGGTCAACCGCAAGGTGGGCAAAAGCCGTTGGCGCGTTTTCCCCGCGCAAGCGGCGCTCCAAGCAGCGGTAGAAGCCATCCGTCAGGACCCGCGGATAACGCACTGTGGCCATCCGCAGTGCGAACGGTGCAACGATGCGGTTCGCGGCGGGCCAATCCTTGATGGTAGAATAAACGAGGTCTGAGGTGGGGCGAAAGAGACAGGAAGGGGGAGTAGAGGAATGATGACCCTCAAAGTGACTAGATGGACGCTTTTGCAGCGCCGGTGCGTCATGGTTCAATTGGCCGTGGCCACCTTTTCGAGCATGCTCTGCGGTTGCGTGACGCTTGAATTTCCGGTACGGAATATACTGACCACGCCGGAGGAAATCGAGTTGGGCCGTGAACTCGTCGCGGAAATCGAGGCGAAGGAAACCGTGCTCGATGACGCCGCGATGCAGGCTTATGTGCAACATATCGGGCGCCGCATTGCGACCGTATCGCCACGGCAGGACGTGGCGTACACGTTCAAAGTGATCGACAATCCGGATACGGTGAATGCCTTTGCGCTGCCGGGCGGGTTCGTCTATGTCTATACGGGACTGATGAAGCTCTGCACAAACGAGGCCGAGCTGGCGGCCGTGATAGCCCACGAAATCGGCCACGTTGCCGGCCACCATCACGGCGAAATGCTGACGCGCGTGTACCGGGCGGAATTGACCAGGGACTTCATACTGGAATTGCTGGGAAAAGACACGGACAAGAACCTTCAATTGCTTGCCGACGTCATCTTGACGGGCGGCGCCATGCATTTCAGCCGCCAAAACGAATGGGAGGCCGACCAGCTCGGCATACACTTCCTGTTCAACGGCGGGTATAGGCCCGAGGCTATGCTGAGCTTCATGCAGAAGATGCTCGAGGAAGAGCGCCGCCGCGGCGGGGTATGGCTGCCCATATTCTCGTCGCATCCGCGTACCGCAGATCGCCTCGAGCGCCTCAACGCACTCGCCATGCAATATCCCCCCGACCAACGCGCGGCACGCGCCCTGCACCCCGACCGCTACGAGAAAGAGGTCCTGCGCAAGCTGAAATAGGCAGAACTTGTCACCTACGCTTCCGGAACTTCCGGTTCTTCCTCCACCTCGTTCAGCGTAATGGTCACGGGCCCGCGGATCACAATAGGTTCTTTGGGAAGGATTTCGATCAAGGTGTCGCGGCCGCTCGAGCCGCGGAAATGATCGATCTTCGTGGGTTCTTCCACGCCCTGGTAGTCTATGCGTACGTCTTTGACATGGGCGGGAATCCGGAGCACGATGGTTTTGGCCTTGACGGGGCTGTCGAACGACACCTGCACCTGCTGCCGATACTCCCCTTCGGCCGTTTCGGCGAAGTTGAGCCATCCGAAACACAACGGCGTAAACAACGGCGCACTGAGACTGTACACGTTTCGGGGCAGGTGCGGCCTGATCCACAGGGCCTGGTTCGGAATGTCCAGGTAGAACCCCTCGAGCGCGTAGAGGACGTGCCACGCCGACAAGGAAGCCATGTGGCGGTCGGCCCCCCAACCCGCGGCGTCATCGGCGTCGAGATCCCATCGCAACGGCTGATTGAACGGCCGTCCCCGTCGTACATGGATGCTGTTGTACACTTTCTGGACTACGTGCAGGCCTCGATCGACGTCGCCCCGGTAGATCTGGAGCGCGGCGTAGTGCGCCAACGAGATGTTGGGCCAGCCAAGATTCGCCTCGGGATCGCCGGGAAACGACGGCGGGTTCTGGCACGGACTGCCGTTGGGCATCATCCCCTCGGCCATGCCTTTCTTTTTCGTGTTGTTCCAAAAAATGGCCTCGAGCGCGCGCTCGATCTGTTCCTGAGGAAAGAGGTCGCCCAGACACGCAAAATCCGCAAACCACTGCCCCGCAAGTTGCCCCGTGTGACACCCGTCATGGGGCCCGCCGGCGGCCGCGTTCGCGTCGCCATCGTACAGGCGATAATAGCCGCCGATTTCATTCCAGAACCGCCGCTTGAAACTCGAAATGGCCTTGCGCAGCAGTCGTTCGTACTTCTTGGCCTCCTCGATATCGTCCATGCGCCGCGCCAGAATGGCGTACGCGCGCAGCGCCGCCACCCAAAGACTTGATGTGTAGCTGTTGGCGCCGGGGAACGCCCAGCCGTCGTACATCGACGAACAGCCGCTTTGTTCCGGCAACCCGTCGCCGTTCGCATCCTTCTCGAGCAGGTATTCCATGGCCTGACGGACCCTCGGGAACAAGAGCTTCAGCACCGCTAGGTTGCCCGTCATGTGATAGTCGCGGTACGCCATCAACACAAACTTCGCGTTGATGTCGATCCGCTCGATGCCGTCCGGGCCGTGGCTCGGCGCCCGGACGGACATCTTGCCGAGGCTCTGGACGATCCGCCCCGGCATCTGTCGATCTTGTGTTCGCGCAAACAAGGAAAGCTCGCGTTCCTCGAGGGCCGGGTAAAACAGCAGCGTGCCCAACGAACTGTAGAACCGGCGGTCCAGGGCGCCCATAACGGGGTCGCAAGGGGTCTCCATCATGGCGAACCGACCCGAGCGCGTAAGCAGCGTATTGGTCGAGAACACGCAGTTGTTGTTGATAAGCATCCGGCTGAGCCAACGCGGGAGCGAAGCCCCCAATATGCGTTTTTGCCACGCGTCCACGGCCCTCCAATAGTAGTCTTGATACTTCATGGCGGCGACGGCGGCCTGGATGGCGTCTTGAAACGTATTCGTGTAATTGTTGCTGAGATCTTCGCCGTTGACCACAAACCGCGGGCAATACCACGACAGTGCGTAGACGATGGCCCGGCTCTGCTTGGGAGCCACGATACACGAACAACACAAGGCGCCCGAATGACACTCGGCGCGTTCCGACTCTTCATTGCCCAAGTGGCCCACGTCATGGAAACGGCGCCAAAACGTCGCCAACTGCTCCGGGTCGCGCTCGTCCCAGACCAAGAACGACACCGCGACGTCGTCGGGGGGCAGCGTGGCAAGGCAGTAGTTTCCGTGGGCGTTGGTGGCATACGCCTCTCGGACGCCGAAACTGAGTCCCCTCGCGCGGGACGGACCAGGCGCCTGAGACTTCTGGCCTTCCTCCTGCGACGGGGCCTCGGGTCCCGCTTCGGCTACCATCACAAACGGGCGGATCGACCCACGATCGACGGGGAACTGCCCACGGATGCAACCGCAGAGGTTCTCCCAGTTAAGGACCGTCGCAGCCGAAAACGGCGCGTCCGTCGGGTTGGTCAGAAAAACCGACAAGAAGACGACGGGAAGGGTCGAAGCGGCGAGATCGAACGGAATAATAGGTGCAAACGCCGTCCATT
>Ga0180437_10009672_pt1 | contig 11887 bp, 3 predicted proteins | sample SS_ome_4_FD_132410 | JGI IMG/M metagenome (GOLD analysis project Ga0180437, IMG submission 132410) | Hypersaline lake sediment archaeal communities from the Salton Sea, California, USA - SS_3_D_1 metaG | ecosystem: Environmental > Aquatic > Non-marine Saline and Alkaline > Hypersaline > Sediment... | reverse complement strand
TGATGGCAACGGACGATACGGCGTGGGGAGCGTCAGGATTGTGAACGAGCCCAGTCCCACCGCCGCACCTCTGCCAACGGCAGTGCCCACTTTGGGGGAGACCTCCGAACCGGTCACAGCTCCGAGCTGGATAGGCCGACTATTGAGCTCGCTCTGGACGTGGGTGCGCAGTCTCTTCGCGCGTCTGAACTAGAGCACAGTGAGCTGAGCCTGATGGGCACCACCCATACGCGGGCAGCTCTCGGTTGCGACTTCAACAGATGCCCTGTCACACACTCTTGAGGCCGTGGCCTGTCAGAGCTACGACTGTAACCTCTTCCGCATTGATCATCTTGTTGAGTTTCACCAATGCGGCAGCCGCTGTCGCGGAGGTGGGCTCAACGTAGAGACCGGCTCTCGCCAGAACCGCTCGGGCACTGCGGATCTCGGCGTCATCTACTGCAACGACGGCACCGCCCGTGTTTCGGATCGCGCTGAGCACCTGTCTGCCTCGCGTGGGTTGTGCGATGCAGATACCCTCGGCCACCGTCTCATGGGGTGTGACAGGTTGCGGCTCCTCTAGCCCTCGACGGTAGGCGTCGTAGAACGGCGCGCAGGCCTCTGCCTGCACAGCAAGCAGCCGTGGCAACCGCTCAACCAAGCCAGCCGCCTTCAGGTCTCCGAAACCCCGGTAAGCCCCCACCAGCAAGCTGCCATTGCCAACAGGTAGAACCACATTGTCCGGGACGCTGCCTCCAAGCTGCTCCCAGACCTCGTATGCAAAAGTCTTGGTGCCCTCCAGGAACAGTGGGTTGTAGTTATGGCTCGCATAGTAGGCGTCTCTAGCAGCTTCCTGAGCAGCCAGTGCCGAATTCTCTCTGGGCCCGTCCACAGGGACGACCGTCGCGCCATAGACGGCAATCTGAGCCAACTTGGCCGCAGAGGCGTGAGCGGGCACAAAGATGCGTGCACGGATGCCTGCCCGCGCGCAATAGGCCGCCAAACTGGCTGCCGCATTGCCAGAGGAATCCTCCACAACCTCATCGGTACCCATCGCCCTCACCATGCTCACCAGGACTGAGGTTCCGCGATCCTTGAACGAGCCACTCGGCGCCAGGAACTCCAGCTTGCACAGAACGCAAGCGCCGTAGAGCCGTACCGGGAGCAAGGGAGTGAATCCCTCACCGAGCGAAACTACCTCTGCCTCTTCAGGTACCGGCAACATATCCCGATATCTCCACATGGTCGGCACATCGCGCCTTATTGCATCTGCCGAGAATGGCCTGGTCCCGTCCAGCTCAAAGAGCCCGTCGCATTCGCAGCGCCATTTCAGAGTGTCAAGCGGGTAGATGCTTTGGCATGCCGTGCAACGTAGATTCACCCTGTGTTCTCCTCCGTCAAGAAGGTCTGGCAAGGTCTCTTTCTTGAGACACGCTATCCCATGAGCGGTGTCCAGACACACTCTCTCTGAGACCATGAAGCAAGGCGTTCACTTGGCGACAACTGGTCCGAAGGCCGACGCTGTCTCAGCGCTTCGTCTCGTTTTCCAGTCAGGTAATGATTGCTCGCCGTATTCCGTCGCTGAAACGGCGGCTCATCGACCAGGAACTTGCAGATAACCCCCTCTGTAGCCCTGAGCCACACTACGGACAATAGCCTCCAGCACACGCCGCTTCACCCCATCCTGAACGAATCCGACATGGACTCCAGGCAAAGCCTCGATCTCGCTTCTCGACGAGCGTGGTCAGTCAGTCAAGCCAACGGAGCGGCATTTCGACGTCCATGGGGTGTGTCACACGGCCAGCATACTACACCAACCGGTCGGCGGAGGCAAGAGCCCCATTCGGCAGGCAAGCCGGTGCAGGAGGCTACTACCTCCACAACTGGCCGCGGTGGCGCGGCGCCCTCATCTGAGTCCAAACCCACGTGGTGCCCTCCCCGGTCCCCACGGTGCAGAACTGCAGGCTTGTCCACTCCCACCCCTCACGGTATAATCCCTCCCACGATCAATGGAGCCTGCTAGGGCAGTTGTCCCAAGCAGCCCACGAACAGTCGCGGCTTTAGAAAGGAGAGCACTCAGCATGGCAGTCCTGGAAGAACCCATCCAAGAACGACTGCAGCTTCGCAACTACATCGATGGGGAGTGGGTAGAGTCAGAGGGCGAGATGAAGGACGTCGTCAACCCCGCCACCGGCAAGGTCATCGCCCAGGTGCCAATATCGACCAAGGCGGAGATCGACGAGGCAATTGACACTGCCAAAGACGCCTTCCCGGAATGGCGGGCGACGCCTCCTCTGGCGCGCGCGAGGTGCCTGTTCAGGCTCAGCAACCTGCTGGAGGAGAGCTTTGAAGAGCTCAGCAGAATCCAGACGATGGAACACGGCAAGACCATCGATGAATCGAGAGGTGAAACCCGGCGCGGTATCGAGAACGTCGAGGTTGCGACCGGCATCCCATCGCTGATGATGGGCTACAACCTTGAAGATGTCGCAGCGGGTATAGACGAGTACCTGATCCGGCAACCCCTGGGCGTGTTCGGCGTCATCGGCCCGTTCAACTTCCCGTTTATGGTACCTCTGTGGTTTGCGCCCTACGCCGTGGCAACCGGAAACTGCGTGGTGGTCAAGCCCTCCAGCGAGGACCCGATCAGCCAGATCAGGATTGCAGAACTGGCCGAAGAAGCCGGCATCCCTCCGGGTGTGTGGAGCGTGGTCAACGGCGGAAGAACCGTTGTCTCGGGCATGCTCGAGCACCCGGATGTCAAAGGCATCTGTTTTGTGGGTTCCACACCGGTGGGCAGGGACGTCATCTTCAAGGGCTGCGGTGACACTGGCAAGTCAGTCATCGCCCAGTGCGGTGCCAAGAACTTTGTGTTGGTCATGCCCGATGCCGATCTCGAGCGAACCATCGCCGCGTGCATGACCTCGTTCTACGGCAACACTGGTCAGCGCTGCCTGTCTGGTGCCAATCTGGTTATCGTTGGCGAGGGCTTGAGTGCACAGCAGTACGATCAGTTCTACAACCGGGTGGTCGATGCTTTCGTCGACGCAGCCTCCAGAATACGGATTGGCTATGGCCTCGATGAGAGCATTCAGATGGGGCCCCTGCGTGACAAGGGCAAGAAGGATCGCGTTCTGGGCTACATTCAGCAGGGCATAGATGCTGGGGCGAAGCTGAGGTTGGATGGCAGGAATCCACAGATCAGCGGGGACTGGCCTGACACTTGCTTCTTGGGTCCAACAGTCTTTGAGAATGTAACCCCAGACATGGTCATCAGTCAAGAGGAGATCTTTGGACCCGTTGCCAGCGTCATGAAGGCGGCAAGCCTGGATGAAGCGATCGACATGATACACGCGAACCCGTTCGGCAACGCAGCATCCATCTTTACCGCTAGTGGCAAGTGGGCCCGCGAGTTCCAGTACCAGGTTCAGTGTGGGAACATCGGCATAAACATCGGCATCGCTGCACCGATGGCCTTCTTCCCCTTCAGTGGCTCCAAGGACTCGTTCTACGGCACGCTTCACGGCCAAGGTCAGGAGATTGTGCGCTTTTTTACCGAAAGCAAAGTGGTTATTCAGAGGTGGTTCTAGGAATGGAAGAGCAGACTCTCACCGCGGCCGTCATCGTCAGCTTCTCGGAGCAATTGGAGGACCGCTCGTCGGCGTTCTACAACGAACTGGCCAAGAGGTTCCCAGAACACGCGGAGACTTTTCGCGACTTTGCAGAGCAGGGACAGAAAAACAAAGTCTGGGTCACGAGAACGTATCAGGAGACCATCAGCGACGCTCTGGAGGCCTGTTTCTGCTTCGAGGGTATGGCGCTAAGCGACTATCCCCTGCCCGCAGAATTAGCCTCTGAAGTGGGCAACCAGGAGGCTCTCGCCACAGCAAGCGAACTCGAGGACAGGGCCATTGCATTCTATCTTGAGGCCGCCGAGCGCTCCGAATCACTGCTCGCCACCATCCCGGCTGCTTTCCGCAGAGTGGCCAAGCGAAGGGCCAAGCGAAAGGCCAAGCTGGAAACCCTTCAACGCGCGAGCATGTCCAGCCGCTGACTGCTTCCCACAGGCTCCGTGTAATGAATGGTCCATCGCATCCCTGGGCCGCGACGAACCAGGTGTCATGGATGTGTTGGATGGTCGTGTTTAGGGTGCGCAGGATCGCCCTATAGCCAATTGTCCGTGTCGTGACACTCCTCTGAACAGTGGCCACAGTGTGGCATCGGATTGGAGCCCGATGTTGACCCCACTACTCGGCTGGTGGTAAACATCGGCCGCTCCTGCCTCGTAATCACTGGCCAGGGGTGGCAAGAAACGGCCGCTCACTGGGACTCCTCATTTCCACCTATCGCGCTGTGACGCGCTTCGCAGAGTCCACTACGGGATGCTAATCCGACCAGGGCCAAGATCCCAGCGAGACGAGCCCACGTATCTTGACCAGACACCAAACAGATGCTATAGTGTAACCCCGCAAGGCACGCGTGGCGGCTGGGTAGAAAGCACCTCGGTTCGCCACTGAAGATGCCGATTCCAGAGAGTCCAGCCAGTTGCCGCTTTGATTCTTGGCGCCACGGCTAGTCAAGGTGGGCGGCATCCACAGCCTGCAGGCGCTGTCCGACAGCCATTGCCCATCGCGCCGCGACCTTACTAACACTTGGGGATGGTAGTGATGCCAAGACATACACGTATCATCACCGCTCTGGTCTTGACGCTGCTGCTGTCATTGCTGTCTCTCGCGGCGGTCGGGCAGTCACAGGCTGCACTGCATCAGCTTTCGGCGACCGCGGAGGGCCTTGTCAGGCTGGCACGGTGCGTTTCCAGCATGGGCATGGACGACAGGCTTGACCTAGTGCAAGTCGCGGAGGCTGCCCCAGGGAGCGACGCGCCAGGCGAAGCCCTATCTGCAACCCCAGATGCAAGCTCTCGCCAGAGCCTCAGGGCAACGGTCGAGCAGCTACCCTTGTATTTTGTCGAGAACCGCGGCCAGGTTGACCACCAGGTCGCATACTACCTGCGAGGCAGGGACAAGACGATCTTCTTCACCCCGCGGGGCCTTACCTTGCTTTTCAGCGACCGGCAGCCCACCTTGGCATCTGATGTAGAACGCTGGCTTGCCTCTTCCCCCGTCCCCGAGTCAGCCAGTGGCCTGGAGCTGATGAGGAGTGAAGGCCACACCAATTTGCACAGTGCCTTTCCAGATGCGCGGCGTCCGTCGCGAGAGTATGCCCTCAGGCTGGACTTTTGGGGAGCGGACGCGAGTGTGAAGCCGGTTGGTCTGGACCCCACACCCGCGCTAATCAGTTACTTCAGAGGGCCTAGGGAAGACTGGAAGGCGGGGTTACGCACCTTCTCTGCTGTTGTATACCCCAACCTCTGGCCAGGAATTGACCTGCTCTACTCCGGTACGTCTGACAGACTCAAGTCACAGTTCGTTGTCCATCCTGGCGCTGACCCAAGCCAGATCCGGCTGGCGTATCGCGGCGCCACCGAAGTGACGGTGACTGATGCCGGGCAGCTCGAGGTATCGAGTCCGGCCGCCACCTTCTATGACGATGTCCCATACGCATACCAGCGTGTCGGTGAACAGCGGGTACAGACTGATGTGACGTATAGATTGGTGGGGGCTCACGGCTCACACTCCTACGGCTTTCAAGTCGGCGACTATGACGCGGGCAGAGACCTGATCATCGATCCCTCTGTTCTGCTGTACTGCGGCTACATTGGAGGGGCCGACGACGATATGGGCCGCGGCATCGCAGTAGACAGCGCTGGAAGTGCCTACGTTGTCGGATACACCCGCTCGGACGATACCACATTCCCAGTAACGAACACAGGCTGGTTGCAGAGCGATACACACAGCGGTTATGCTGACGTCTTTGTGGTCAAGGTCGCAGCATCGGGCGCAGCACTAGAGTACTGCGGGTACATCGGCGGGGATGGTGACGACTATGCATATGACATTGCCGTAGACGCTGGCGGCAACGCCTACATCACGGGTGCCACCGACTCGGACGAGGACACTTTCCCAGTGACCGGCGGGCCGGATCTTACGCTGAATGGGTCAATTGATGCTTTCGTCGCCAAGGTCAACTCAAACGGCACGAACCTCGCATACTGCGGCTACATTGGCGGGACTTACCTCGACGAGGGTCGGGGTATCGACATCGACGGCTCGGGTAACGCCTACGTAGCTGGAGCCACAAAGTCTGATGAGAGCAGCTTCCCTGATGGCGACGGGTTCGGCACTGTGTCGGGGCCGGACGCGAGCCACAATGGGAGTTCTGACGCCTTCGTGGCCAAGGTTGCGGCCTCAGGGGCGGCACTGGAATACTGCGGATACATTGGCGGCGCAAGCGATGATTACGGTCTTGATGTCGCCGTCGACACTTCTGCACATGCCTATGTCACCGGCCACACCCGGTCAGACGAAAGCACCTTTCCGGAGACCATCGGCCCCGACCTCACCTATAACGGGGCGGGAAGCAGCCTGCGTGGTGACGCCTTCGTGGCCAAGGTCAAGGCCGATGGCAGTGGGCTAGACTACTGTGGCTACCTGGGCGGTGACGAGGACGATTCGGGTGAAGGTATCGCAGTTGATAGCGCTGGGGAAGCCTACGTAGTAGGCTGGACTGCATCCCTCTCGACCACGTTTCCTGTCACGGTGGGCCCGGATCTGAGTCACAACGGCGGGAAAGATGTCTTCGCCGCCAAGGTCAACGCAGCCGGTACAGGTCTGGACTATTGCGGATACATCGGTGGCGCTAATGACGAGGAGGCACATGATGTCGCCTTGGACAGTAGCGGGCACGCCTACTTTACCGGGTATACCGAATCCAGTCAGGACGACGGGTTCCCGGTGCGCGTGGGTCCCGACCTGACCTACAACGGTGGGACGGACTGCTTTGCGGCCAAGGTCGACCCGATTGGCGCAGGCCTTGTGTTCTGCGGGTACTTCGGCGGAGCGGGCTACGACGAAGGATGGGATATCGGTCAATTCGCCGATGAGACAACGTATCACACTGGATACACGCAATCTAGCCAGGGACAGGGCTTCCCGGTGGTGGTGGGTCCAGATCTCAGCTACAATGGGAATCCGGGCGACGGCTTCGTGGCGAGAGTGAGTGCCTATCTAGATTGCTCCATCGCGACAAGCGCAGCAAGTGGCGGTGTATGCCGGGACTCGGCTGGACATACGGCATCGGTGCCCTACTCGGGAGAAGGGGCAACATACGAGTGGTCACTGGCGGGTGGAACGATCGGATCGAGTGAACCGTACAGCAGCACCATCTGGTGGGATGCCGGGGGCGCCGGCACGGCGGCATTCGGGATCAAGATTACGGACGGCCAGGGCTACACGTGTACTGGGAGCCTGTCGCTTCCGATCCATGAGCATCCGCCTTGTACTATAACAGTCAGTTCGGGCGAACTGCCGGAGCACTCTGACGGACACTCCGCCTCTGTGCCATGCGCGGAGGAAGGCAGTGAATACAGCTGGTCAATAGAGAATGGCTCCATCGCAGCAGGCCAGGGCACTCATTCCATTACCTGGAGTTCGGGTGAGCCTGGCATTATTACCATCACGGCGGCACTTACCGAACCCTGGGCATGCACTTGCTCAAGCAGCGTGACGGTTACCAGCCTGACCAGGCCAGATGCCGACTTTGAAGCGGATCCTCGCTCGTGTTGTACGCCGCTTACGGTGTTCTTCACGGACACATCCGCCATGGGGGACTATCCAATAGATGAGTGGTTCTGGCAGTTTGGTGACGGCGGAGTCTCCGCCTGGCAGCACCCGACCCACTCTTACGAGAGCAGCGGCGCGTACACCGTGACCCTATGCGTCACCGACAGCCACAGCTGCTCCAATAGCATCTCCATGACCTCTTTCATCACCGCCAACCAGCCACCCACTGCCAACTTCGACGCCGCGCCCACCAGCGGTGGTACACCGCTGCAGGTCTTTTTCACCGATCTCTCCACGCAGGGAAACAACCCAATTCAGCAGCGGCTCTGGACTTTTGGCGATGGCTCGATCTCTACATCTCAGAACCCAACCCATACCTACTCCAGCGCTGGCTCCTTCACCGTCACCCTGACCATCACCGACAGCCACGGCTGCTCCGATACTATCTCCAAGACCTCATTCATCACCGCCAACTATCTCCCCACCGCTGAGTTCAGCGCCACCCCTACCAGCTGCTGCACCCCTCTGCTCGTCACCTTCACCGACGAGTCCACACCCGGCAGCGGCTCCATCAGCCAGCGGCTCTGGACCTTTGGCGATGGTTTCAGCTCCACGTCTCAGGACCCCACGCATACCTACGCTAGCCCCGGCTACTTCACCGTCACCCTCACCATCACCGACAGCCTAGACTTCGCCGACACCATCTCCAAGACCAACTACATCACCGCCCACGTCGCTTCTGCCGATTTTGTGGCGCCTCCAACTAGTGGGTGCGCTCCGCTCGAGGTATCGTTCACTGATGCAGCGACCGCAACCCCCGGCTCCGTCACAGCGCGGCTGTGGAGCTTCGGCGATGGCTCCATCTCTACATCTCAGAACCCAACTCATACTTACTCCGCCGCGGGCACCTTCACCATCACCCTGACCGTCACCGACAGCCACGGCTGCTTCGATACCATCACCAAGACTTCAGTGATCACCGCCAACCAGCCGCCTACTGCCAACTTCGACGCCGCTCCTATCAGCGGCTGCACACCGCTCAACGTCTCATTCACCGATCTGTCCACACCAGGGAGTGGCACCATCACCCAGCGCCTGTGGACCTTCGGCGACGGTTCCAGCTCGACCAGCACCGACCCAAGCCATTCCTACACCACCGCTGGCTCCTTCATTGTCACCCTGACCATCACCGACAGCCTCGGCTGCTTCGATACCATCACCAAGACCTCTCTCATCACCGCCAACCAGCCACCCACGGCCAACTTCGATGCCGCTCCAACCAGCGGCTGCACGCCGCTCCAGGTCTTTTTCACCGACCAGTCCACACCAGGCAGCGGCTCCATCAGCACCCGGCTCTGGACCTTTGGCGACGGCTCCACCGCCACATCCCAGAACCCGACCCATTCCTACACCACCACAGGCTCCTTCACCGTGACCCTCACCATCACCGACAGCAACGGCTGCTTCGATACCATCTCCAAGACCTCAGTCATCACCGCCAACCAGCCGCCCACCGCCAACTTCGACACCACGCCAACCAGCGGCTGCACACCGCTTCAGGTCTTTCTCACCGACCAGTCCACACCCGGCAGCGGCACTATCAGCCAGCATCTCTGGACCTTTGGCGATGGTTCCGGCTCCACGTCTCAGAACCCGTCTCATGCCTACACCACACCTGGCTCTTTCACCGTCACGCTCACCATCACCGACAGCCTCAGCTGTTCTGATACTATGACCAAGACCTCACTCATCACCGCCAACCAGCCGCCCACCGCCAACTTCGACGCCGCTCCGACCAGCGGCTGCACACCGCTTGAGGTCTCTTTCACAGACCAGTCCACACCCGACAGCGGCACCATCACCCAGCGGCTGTGGACGTTCGGCGACGGTTCCACCTCCACCAGCGCCAACCCGTCCCATTCCTACACCACCGCAGGCTCCTTCACCGTCACCCTCACCGTCACCAACAGCCTCGGCTGCTACGACACTATTACCAAGACCTCGGTCATCACCGCCAACCAGCCGCCCACCGCCAACTTCGACGCCGCGCCTACCAGCGGCTGCACACCACTCGACGTCTCATTTACCGACCTCTCCACACCAGGCAGCGGCAGCATCAGCCAGCGCCTCTGGGACTTTGGCGACGGCTCTATCTCCGCCAGCACCAACCCAACCCACACCTACTCCACCGCTGGCTCCTTCACCGTTACCCTGACCATCACCGACAGCCTCGGCTGCTCCGATGCCATCTCCAAGACCTCAGTCATCGCCGCCAACCAGCCGCCCAGCGCCAACTTCGACGCCGCACCGACTAGCGGCTGCACGCCGCTCGACGTCTCATTCACCGATCTCTCCACACCAGGGAGTGGCACCATCACCCAGCGCCTCTGGACCTTTGGCGATGGCTCCAGCTCTACCTCACAAAACCCAACCCATACTTACTGCGCCGCAGGCTCGTTCACCGTCACCCTGACCATCACCGACAGCCTCGGCTGCTCCGATACCATCTCCAAGACCTCGGTCATCACCGCCAACCAGCCACCCAGCGCCAACTTCGACGCCGCTCCTATCAGCGGCTGCACACCGCTTCAGGTTTTTTTCACCGACCAGTCCACACCAGGCAGCGGGACCATCACCCAGCGGCTGTGGACCTTTGGCGACGGCTCGACCGCCACATCCCAGAACCCGACCCATTCCTACACCACCGCTGGCTCCTTCACCGTCACCCTGACCATCACCGACAGCAACGGCTGCTCCGATACTATCTCCAAGGCCTCAGTCATCACCGCCAACCTGCCGCCCAGCGCCAACTTCGACGCCGACCCAACCAGCGGCTGCACACCGCTCGAGGTATTCTTCACCGACCAGTCCACACCAGGCAGCGGCGCCATCAGCCAGCGCCTGTGGACCTTCGGCGACGGTTCCAGCTCTACCTCACAAAACCCAACCCATACCTACACCACCGCAGGCTCCTTCAGCGTTACCCTGACCATCACCGACAGCCACGGCTGTTCCGATACCATCTCCACGACCTCGGTCATCACCGCCAACCTGCCGCCCACGTCCGACTTCGACGCTGCGCCAACCAGCGGCTGCACACCGCTCCAGGTCTTTTTCACCGACCAGTCCACACCAGGCAGCGGGACCATCAGCCAGCGCCTGTGGACCTTTGGCGATGGCTCCAGCTCCACTAGCGCCGACCCAACCCATACTTACTCCGCCGCAGGCTCGTTCACCGTCACCCTCACCATCACCGACAGCCTCGGCTGCTCCGATACTATCTCCAAGACCTCAGTCATCACCGCCAACCTGCCGCCCACGTCCGACTTCGACGCCGACCCAACCAGCGGCTGCACACCGCTCGAGGTATTCTTCACCGATGTTTCCACACCCGGCAGCGGCGCCATCAGCCAGCGCCTCTGGGACTTTGGCGACGGTTCGACCTCCACCAGCGCCAATCCGTCCCATTCCTACGCCACCGCTGGCTCCTTCACCGTCACCCTCACCATCACCGACAGCCTCGGCTGCTCCGATACCGTGACCAAGACTTCATTCATCCACACCAGCGATCTGCCCACCGCCCAGTTCAGCGCCACGCCTACCAGCTGCTGCACTCCGCTGCTCGTCACCTTCACCGACCAGTCCACACCAGGCAGCGGGACCATCAGCCAGCGCCTGTGGACCTTTGGCGACGGTTTCAGCTCCACGTCTCACAACCCGACGCATACCTACGCCAGCCCCGGCTCCTTCACCGTAACCCTTACCATCACTGACAGCCTCGGCTTCGCCGACACCATCTCCAAGACCAATTACATCACTGCCCACCTCGCTTCTGCCGATTTCGCCGCGCTTCCTACCACTGGCTGTGCGCCTTTGCAGGTGTCTTTCAGCAATGCATCCACCGCAACCCCTGGCTCCGTCAGCGCGCGGCTCTGGACCTTTGGCGATGGCTCCATCTCTACATCTGTGAACCCAACCCATACCTACAGCACCGCTGGCTCCTTCACCGTGACCCTCACCATCACCGACAGCCACGGCTGCTCCGATACCATCTCCAAGACCTCTCTCATCATCGCCAACCTGCCGCCCACTGCCAACTTCGACGCTGCGCCAACCAGCGGCTGCACACCGCTCGACGTTGTTTTCACCGATCTCTCCTCACCCGGCAGCGGGACCATCACCCAGCGGCTGTGGACCTTTGGCGATGGTTCCAGCTCTGCATCTCA
>Ga0180437_10009668_pt1 | contig 11888 bp, 9 predicted proteins | sample SS_ome_4_FD_132410 | JGI IMG/M metagenome (GOLD analysis project Ga0180437, IMG submission 132410) | Hypersaline lake sediment archaeal communities from the Salton Sea, California, USA - SS_3_D_1 metaG | ecosystem: Environmental > Aquatic > Non-marine Saline and Alkaline > Hypersaline > Sediment... | reverse complement strand
GGGGTGCGTGGGGACCGCCGGCCGTAGGCACGAGGATGCGCTGGATGGATTCTAACTCGCGTCCTTTGACCACGATGACGTCGCAAGGTGCTTCGGCCAGCGCCGGTCCCAGTACCGGCCCCAACTCGGCGCGGTGGGCCAGCGTGGGGCCGCGCCAGCCCAGAACGAGGAGTTGGCAGTCCTCGTCCCTGGCTGCGCCGACGATGGCCCGTGGCACGTCTCGGGCCAGCCGGATCACCGGCCGCACTGGCACGCCCTGTACCTGGTCGGCAATTCGCGCCAGGGTGTCCAGACGGCGTTGTGCCCACTGCCGGCCGGCTGCTACGTTGATCTGATCTGGTACCTGCACCACTTGGAGGAGGATCACCTCACCTTCCTGTTGGCCAGCCAGGGTGGCGGCCAGGTGGATGGCTGCGACCGCTTCCGCCGGATCGTTCACTCCTACCAGTACGCGGTATTGGCTCGTCGGCTTACGATCGCGTTCCTCCCGGAACACCGTCGTTCCTTCCTGGATGGCTATCCTCAAGCGCCGGACGTAAAGGAAGTAAAGGCCGAGGCCAAGCAAGATCCAACCGCCTCCCCAAAGCAGGGAGGGCAGGGAGAAGGCCAGCAGCAAGGCCAGGTTCGCTGCTATGCCCAGCAGGGGGACGAAGGGATGTAAGGGCAGCGCAAAAGGCCCCGGTTTGCTGGTTGGGCTTCGGCCCAGGGCGGCGGCTAGATTGATCAGGTTGCCTGTCATCAAAAGACAAAAGCCGCTCAGACGCGCCAGCGCGAGGATGTCTCCCCACAGTGTCAGGCCGAGCATCCCCATGCCAAGCAGGCCCACTGTAACGGCTGGCGTTCGCCAACGGCGTGGAATGTGGGCCAGCAGTTTTGGAAGGTAGCCTTCCTGGCCCTGGACGTGCACCTGGCGCACGGCCGTGACGGTAATACGGTTCAGGGCCAGGGCGCTGAATAAGGCGCCGATCGCGGCTGCGCTCCAGCCAGCCCAGTGCCCGCCCACAGCGTTAGCCCATGCAGAGAGGGTTGCCGCGTTGGGGAGGCGGCTGTGCGCTGCTACCCATCGGCTGCCGCCCAGGCTAGTGACTGCGCCCAGAAGCGCAGCGATGATCGTCGCCGACACAAGGGCGCGGGGAGTGTTGTAGTGAGGCCGGCGTGTCTCTTCGCGTACACCGGCGATCGTCTCTATGCTCCACAGGCTGGCGATCAGCACGCCCACGCCGATGAGCCAGTTTCCAGGAGTGGTTGACAGCGGCGTCGCGTCAAGAGCCAGCGGTCTGCGTGTCCCTGAAGCGACTGCCAGCATCACAAGCAAGCTGGCCATGGCGATGGTCAGGGTGCTCTGAAACCGTCTGCTGATCCGCACGCTTCGCCAGTTGACAACCGTGACCCCCAACACGATGGGGACGGCCATCAGTTGGGCGGGGAGGGTAAGGGTCGGCAAGAGGGTGGCCAATGCAGCGGCCAGATAGGTGGCACTCGTCAGGACAAGGATCGCACCAGCGCTGGCTTGTCCCAGGAGCGAGACCCAACCTGTCAAAAAGGCGCCCACGCCGGGCAACGTTGGCACCACCAGGCGAAAGCTGCCCCCTGGTCCGGGCGTTCGCGCCGCAAGTTCGGCGTAGGCCAGAACGGTGGGGAAAAGCGCAAACGCGGTGAGCAGATAGGCGCTGGGTGCTGACTTTCCTGCCAGCCCGATTGAAGGGCCCAGAAGGGCCAGCAGACCGAGGGCGATCGAAATCTCAACGCCCAGCGCGGCGGCAGGGTAGGCGGTCAAGGCCCGGAAAAACTGGATATCTGCTTCAGTTTGGTCTTCTTTGCCAGTGCTGTTTGGCATGGAGGAGCTTCTCCTTGTCAAAGCACACGCGCAAGGCTTCCGTCAAAGAGCCCACCGGGGTTGTGGACAGACCTAGTGCTCGACAGAGACGCGCACCTGGCAGGGCGGAGGATAGTTGCCTGAGGCGTTTACAACGACCAGTTGAAACAGGTATTCGCCCGCGGGCAGGGGATCCACGTTCCAATAACCCAGCACGCCTTCGGTCATTGGCTGTTTGTTGGTGTAGACGTGGTGCCATTCGTCAGCGATAGAAAGGCTTTGGAACTCGAATTTGTAGTAGCCGAAATTTTCAATGCTCGCTGAGCCTCGGATTTCCACGTTGCCCTTGAGGACGGCATTGGTGCCGGGGGAGGTGATGCGTACGCCTGGGTTGGGGCAGTCAGGTGCGACGACTTCTGACGTTGGCGTGTCGGTTGCCTCAGGCGTGAGCTCTTGCGGTGTGGGCCTTGGCCGTCGTGTGGCCGTGGGGGTAATCGTCGGTATCTCTGTCGGCGGGGGTGGCAGGTTGGTAGGTGTTGGAAAGAGCAGCGAGGTCGTGGCAGTAGGTGTGGGCGTCTCTTCCAGTGCAACGATGGTGGGCGCAACGTAAGAGTTGATATAGTAGATGCCAGCGACAATGGCCAGCACGAGCAGCAGACCAAAGCTGGCTCGTCTCAGCCTTTTGGTGGCGGCCTCCTTTTCTAATGGGAAAATGGATTGTCGGTCACGGCGTGCTCTCTGCAATTCGCTTAGAAAGGGGATGAGGATCAGGGCGCACAGAATGTAAAGATAGTTCGCATACTTGGCGATTAATCTGACCAGAGTTGGCATAATGATCTGTCACCTGCACAGGTTAAACGACGCAGGGAATTGTATCGCGAAGTGGTTGAGGTGTCAAGCGTACCTGGTTTACGCGGTCAACTCATCGCTGCCAGAACGCCCTTGATGATCGTGGCCAAGCGAGGCACCATGCGTCGGCCGGCTTCGAGCACTTCTTCGTGTGACAATTCCTGCTCTGAAGGTTCCAACTGGACGACGTTGCTGATGCCAGAGATTCCCAGCACCCGCATGCTGCCGTGGCGAGCCACCGTCACCTCCGGCACCGTTGACATGCCCACAGCATCGGCACCGATGAGTTTCAAAAAACGAATGTCGGCTGGCGTCTCAAAGCTGGGACCGGCCAGGCCGGCATAGATGCCCTGATGTAGCGGAATGCTGTTCTCTTTTGCCACCCGCAGGGCCATGTCTCGCAATCCTCGGTCGTAGGCTTCTGACATGTCGGGGAAGCGCGGCCCAAACTCGTCCAAATTGGGGCCGCGCAATGGATTGTTGCCCCCCATGCCAATGAGATTGATGTGATCGGTGATCAGCATCAATTCGCCCGCTCCAAAGTCGGGGTTGATCCCCCCCGCCGCGTTAGTGACGATCAGGGTCTTTACGCCCAGCAGTTGCATGACGCGGACGGGCAGCGTGATCTCGTCCATGGCGTAGCCCTCGTAAAAGTGCGCCCGTCCCTGCATGATCATGACCTGGTGTCTGGCCAGCCAGCCGACGACCAGGCGACCGGCGTGCCCTATTACCGTTGAGGCTGGGAAACGTGGGATCTCGGCGTAAGCGATCTGATCGGGCTCTGTCACTTCGTCGGCCAGTGGACTGAGGCCCGATCCGAGGATCAGGCCGACCGTCGGTTGGTAGCGGGTGCAGGCAGAGACGTAGTTGGCTGCCTTGCGATAATCATCCATGGTCAAGAACTTTTCCATGTTTGGGGTTTCCTTCCCTTGTGCCCGTTTTGGGCGTCCTGGGCCTAGATCTGATCCAGCAGTTGTTGCTTCTTGGCTTCGAATTCTTCGTTGGTCAGAATGCCCCGCTGGCGGAGATTGTCCAGTTGAGCCAGCAATTCTGGCACGTCCTCCTGAGCGTCGACGTGCGCCTCGCCCAGGCTTTCTTTCTGGTTGAGCATCTCGCGCTTAAAGTCCACTGGCCTGGTGATGCGCTGGAAGAGATTGACGCCGATGTCCGAACCGGTGATGATCTCCACATCCCCGTAACCCAGGATACGTCCCACCACCGATTGCACGAGCACGACGTCATTGACCTTTTCCAGCGCCGAGTCACTCACGTGCTTGTTGATGATCCCTTTGATGAGCATCACCCGTCGGTTGGTGATAGCATAACGCTCGTTGTACCAGTCGAGGTAGACGCGCACGGTGTTGATCAGGGGAAAGATGGCGATGATCAGGGCGATGATGGCGACGGAGGTTAGGGCGGTGGGAACCAGGAGCAGGGCCAGGCCGACGATAAGCATAAAGATGGCAATGAGCACCGGTTGCCATATCGCTCGGAAGAGCTCCGCTCGCCGTTTGCCTCGCACGATAGGAGCCACGACCTGATAGAAAGGCAAGGCTGTGGTCAGCAGGACGACGACGCCAAGTACGTGGACCGTTGTCTCGTTGCCCTTTCGAACCAAAAGCCCGAGTGCTAGAAAGACGAGAAAAGCAAAGAGTGAGCCCAGCATACGACTTGACAACACGACCCAGTGTTCCCGGGTGACGAGTTTGATCTCCTCATTGCGTCCCATCAGTTGGTCAATGTAACCCATGTGTGCGCGCCTCCTGGTCGGGGTGATAGAAAACGCTCATGATGCACATATGCCAGGCAAAATGCGGACGGAGGCTGAATACTACGGATATGGTAGACAACACCCGCGTGTGTCCGCTTCTCACCTGGCACACGTGGCCGGGGTGCGTGGCAGTGGCTATTCGTCCTGCCTGGATATCTGCAGGTAGATCTGGGTGGTCGAGATATTGGCGTGGCCCAAGAGCTTCTGGATCTCTTGCAGGCTGACACCCTCTCTCAGCTTGCGAATGGCAAAAGAATGCCGCAGTGTGTGTGGGGTCACTTTGCTGTCAATGCCGCTTTTGTCCACATAGGCCTTGATGATGAGCCACAGTCCCTGTCTGGTGAGCCGCTGCCCCCGGTGGTTCAGGAACAGCGCTGGCTCCTCAGGATCCCGAGCCAGGGGTAGCCGTCCTTTCTGCAGGTAGAGTTCCAGGGCTTTGCTGGCTCGATCGTCTAGCGGCAGGACTCGCCCGTCACTCTCTTCGCCGCGCCTCACCCGCACCGTCGCAGACGGCAGGTTGACGTCGTCCACGTCGAGCGAAACGGCCTCGGTGACGCGCATCCCGGTAGCGTACAGCAATTCTAGCAAAGCGCAGTCGCGGAGGGCTTTGGGCGTTGAGGACTTGGCCGGTTCCGCCAACAGGCTCTCCGCCTCAGCAACGGATATGGTGTGGGGCAGGCGCTTCTTTACCTTGGGGGAGTCGAGCGTAGCGGTGGGATCATCGGAGATAACCCCCGTCGCTACAAGGTGATGGAAGAAGGATTTGATGGCGGCTACCTTGCGGGCGACGGTAGAAGATGCGTACTCGCGCTCCTTCATATGCAGGATGTAGTTTATGATCAGGTTGCGATCTACTTCGGCCCAATCGGAGACGTGGCGTGACAAGAATTTCTTGAACTGAGACAGATCGTTGCGGTAGGCGGCCAACGTGTTCTCGGAATAGCCTTTTTCTTCTATCAGATGGGTCAAATAGGCGTCAATTCTCTCTTGCATGCCCCGCTCCTTCTTCCTAATATGCGCCCCCATCGGGGCGTTAAAAACGATCGCTATGCCCCTATTATAGCAAAACTTTTCATAAAGTCAAGCTTGGCATAAGAACCAAGAACCTCTGGCCCCGGAGTGATATTGCAGGTAGCAGAACTGAAGGTATCACGGAGCTGTACGCTCTGTTTCCTTTCCCTCTCTCAGATAGATGCGCACCACTCGCGGCAATAGGCTGGTGATGACCTCATAGTTGATCGTTTCAGCCCAGCAGGCAACTTCCTCGGCTGAGATCTGTTCCTGCCCCTGCTGCCCTATGAGTACGACCTCGTCGTGCAATTGGATGGCAGGGATGTGGCTGACATCTACCACAAACTGATCCATGCACACACGCCCGACGATGGGAGCTCTCTGCCCATGGATCAGGACTATTCCTCGGTTGGAGAGCAGACGGTGATAACCATCGCCATAGCCGACAGGGATGAGAGCCACGCGCGTGGGTTTGTCAACGATGAAGGTTCGGCCATAACTGATACTGGCTCCAGTGGGCAGCGTGCAAACGCGGGTGACCCGGCTCTTGAGCGTCAGGGCTGGGCGCAGGGAAACGATCGGTTTGACTTCGTCCGAAGGATACAGGCCGTACAAAACGATGCCGCAGCGAATCATATCCAGGGCCATCTCTGGCAGATCGAGGGCGGCGGCGCTGTTGGACACATGTTTGAGGGGAAAAGCAAAGCCTGCTGCCTCGAGGTGTCTCACCACGTCCATAAAGATGCTGAACTGATGGCGGGCGAATGTCTTGTCTGCCAGTTCGGCTACGGCGTGATGTGTGTACAGGCCCTCCAGCACCAAGCCCGGCAGCTTGTTCACAAAGCGCACGAAACCCAGTACTTCGTCAGGCAAGAGGCCATAGCGGCTCATGCCAGTGTCTAAGTTGACGTGAACGGGCAGCATCTTGCCCTGAGCTTCTGCTGCCGCTGCCAGTGCCTCAGCCTGTGGTCTACTGTTGACCGTTGGCGTCAAGTCCCAGCGTACGATGCACTCCGACTCGGCGGGCAGCGTATAGCCCATGATGAGAATCGGGGCAGTGATGCCCGCCTGACGCAATTGCACACCGGCCAGGGTACGGTGCACCGCCAGACGGGTGGCACCCCCTTCGAGTACCGCGCGCGCCACTGGTACCGCCCCGTGGCCATAGGCATTGGCCTTGACAGCGGCCATCAACTCTGTGTTCTCGCCGACATGTGCTCTTAGGTTGCTGGTGTTGGAAATGATGGCATCCAGGTCAATCTCTGCCCACGTCAGAATGTTCTCCAGGGCCATGCGCTAACCTTCCAGGTAGATCTTTTGCACCGGGGGATCATTGGCCAGTTCTTTGGCTGTACCTTCCAGGGCAATGGTACCGGCCTTCATTATAGTACATAACGAGAGATTTGTCAATGATTATTGACAAGTTATAGAGCGCAACACGCACGACCTTGAGAAATAGACATTCCCAGGCTTTCAGCCAGGTGAATCGCCGTGCGGCTGGGGTTGACGATTTTGTTCATGCCAGCACGGACGGCCAGTGGATCCAGGGCAGCGCGGTAGCGGCCTTTGGGCCTCATGCAGCCCAGGTAGATCGGCTTGTCGGGGAAGCGGAGGCGTGCCTCGGCCAGAATAGTCGCCACGTCGGTCGCAGCAGGGGGTTGGCAATCGGCGTAACGGGTGCCAGGCGTGGGTATGAGGACGAGAAAGACCAGACCATCCAGGCCCAGTTGTGCCAGCCTGTCCATTGCCAGGCGCTCGTGGCCCAGCTTGCCGCCGCGCAGGCCAATTGTGATGTGTGGCAGAACCCGGGCGTATTGGCGCAGGATCTGATAGCTCTCGACATAATCGCTCACGGTCTTGTCCAGACCATAAACTGCCTGGATCGTCTCATCGTCGCCGACAAAGTCCAGGGAGATTACATCTGCCAGGGGGGCAATAGCCCGAGCTTCTGTCTCGCCGATCAGGCCCACGTGCCAGTTGAGCTTTCGGCCGGAGCGCAGGGCCATCACTTTCTCAAGATGGGACGTCACTGGCAAGCGACCCTCCCGGTCACTGCCGCCGGAGATGAGGGCGCTGGGCGCTTCGGCTGCCACCCGTTCCGATGCCTCCCAGATTGGGATCATGTGTTCCAGGTAATGCCGCCCACAGTGAGCACAGTTCAGCGAACATTGCTTCCCGGTCAGGCTGACGACGGCCGTGTCAACCGGGAAATCAAATTGGATGGTCATGGAAAAGTTGGCCGTCCGCGTTTGCCAGGCTCTTTCCAGCAGTGTTTCCAATTGTGGGCTGGTGGCGCTCGAATGGGTCATCGCAGCGGTCAACCGTGGCCTATCTTACTATCCCAACAGCCTCTTGACCTCCGCCAGCGTGGGCAAGGAGGGCTGCGCGCCAAGCCTTGTCGTCGCCAGCCCGCCCGTAGCATTGGCAAAGCGCACTGCCTCCAGCAGCGGTTGTCCACTGGCAACGGCGACGGCAAAGCCGGCCACGAAAGCATCACCGGCGGCTGTGGTGTCAACTACCTCGACGGCAAAGGCCGGTACGTGCTTTTCCTGTCCCTGAGCGACGAGAAAGGCACCCTTTCCCCCCAGCGTGAGCACGACGGTGCCGACGCCCATCTCGCGCAACTTGCGTGCTGCGGCTTGCGCTGAACTCAGGTCGGCGACGGGCTGCCCGGCGAGGAGTGCCGTTTCGCTCTCATTGGGGATGAGATAGGTTACCTGGGCCAGCAGTTCCGGCGGCACCGGCCTGGCTGGAGCCGGGTTGAGCACCACCGGCACGTTGTGTCTGGCTGCCAGTTCGATGGCGCGAGTCACGACCTCGGGCTGAGTCTCTAGTTGCAGGAGCAACATGTCTGCTCCGCTAATCGTGGCCTCGGCGGCCTCCACGTCGGTGGTGCTCATGCGCCAGTTGGCCCCGGGGCTGACGACGATGCTATTCTCACCCACCTCGTCCAGAGTGATCAGGGCGACACCGGTGTGAGCTTCTGGGTCTACTGTGACAAAGGTCGTGTCCACGCCGTCAGCAGCCAGGTTACTCAGTTGAACCTGACCGTAGGTGTCGTTGCCTACGCGGCCGATCATGTTGACCTGAGCACCCAGCCGGGCGGCAGCAACGGCCTGGTTGGCCCCTTTCCCACCGGCAGCGGTGTGAAATCCCCCCCCGATGACCGTCTCACCTGGTCCCGGGATGCGCGGCGTGCTGACGATCAAGTCCATGTTCAGACTACCAACGACGGTGATCTTGGGTTGCATATGACCTCCAAGGTCTGTTGAGCAGCGGTTCGGGACAGCGCCGGACATTATACTCTTAACCTCCTTCAGGGTCAAGGAGTTGCTCCGCTTTACTAATCCCTTGGATTGTGGTATGATTTCTGGCACTGACTCGGCTTGCTGAGGGAGGGCAGGTATGTATCCCATTCTCTTTCGCGTGAGTGGACATCCTATCTACAGCTACACGGTGCTGCTGGACGTAGGTTTGCTGCTGGGGGTGATCGTGGCCTGGTCGCAGGCCCGGCGGCGAGAGGCGATCGATGAGCCTGGGGTAGCTGTGGATGCGGCTTTTTGCAGTGTCATCGGTGGCGTGGCTGGCGGTCGGGTGGGCTATGTGCTGGCGCAGCACGAGTATTTCGCTCAGCACCCTGATGAGATATGGCAGGTGTGGCTAGGGGGGCTTTCGTGGCACGGTGCGTTCCTGGGCGGCCTGGTTGGCCTGTCCCTCTGGTATGTTTGGCGCGCCTGGCTGACCCCTCGCCCTCGTGATCGTGGTCCCCGGCGATTGCCGCCCCCGTTTCTGGCCATCACCGACGCTCTGGCACCCGGGCTGGCGCTGGCCGCGGCCTTTGGCTGGATCGGTTGCTTTCTTTCAGGGGTGGCTCATGGCGTTGTTTCCTACGGTCCGCTGACCTACGATCTGCCCGATCTGTACGGCGTCTATGCGCGGCGATTCGCCACCCAGCCAGTGGGCGCGACCTGGAGCCTGATCGTCTTTCTCTTGCTACTGCTGTCGGGACGCCGTGCCCGGCAGGGGTTCAACACCTTTGCCTATCTTTTTCTGGCCTTCGGCGGCGACCTGTTGCTCGGCTTTACCCGCGCTGACGAAACTCTCTACTGGGGTCTGTGGCGCGCGGGTCAGGCAGTGGACGCTGCGCTGGCGGCGGTGGGCCTGATAGGTCTGATTCTATTGTGGCAGCAGGGAGGCGATGGCCCTCGCCGCGCAGCGTCTGAAAATAGCTGACGCCGAGCGAACTATGCCAAATACCCCTTGCTTTTATCGGCGGTTTATGGTAAAATAATGTCAACGGTGTCCGTTAGTCTGCCCAATTGAAGACGGCAGAGCAGCGCAAAAGCGAAAGGAGGGGATGATGAAACCCCGTTGGTTCTGGTTTGGTTTGACCATCTTTGCGGTTGGCGTTGTTGCTGTCACTTTTTTGTGTGCCAGCACTCTATTCGGCGAGACCCCTACGACGGAGGCTCTTTCTCCTGCTGCCGCAGACTCTCTCGGGCCTGTCGAGTCCCCGCCTACGCTTCCCTCATCGGCTGCCCCTGTTTCGGAGGCTGTGCCTCCTCCAGAGCCGGTTGCAGCAGCCGCTCCGCAGGACGGTGTGGCAGTGGCATCAATTGCTCTGGACCCGGCTGATCCGCCTGTGGTGGGTCAAGGCGGTACCTGTATCTCAGGCTTTGTCATTGACCGCTATCACCAGGCCAGAGGCGCTGGCTGGGGGGTGACGATCACCGCACCCGATGGGACACCGCAGCGGGCGTATGCCGATGCCAGCGGCAAATTCAAGTTCGAAGAACTTGGCGGCGGGACTTGGTCTGTGAGCCTTGAGGTGCCGGTGAACTGGCAATCCCTTACCGCTGCCGTCTTTCCGGTCACGTTGAGCGGCAGCGGCAAAGACTGTGCACAGGTGCGCTTCAAAGTGGAAGCGCTGGCCTGTCTGGAAGTGATCAAGTTGGACCTGAACGGCCAGATGGGGTTCAGGCAGAAGGTCGGCATCCCTGGCTGGGAGATAACTGTGGCCCAGAATGGCAATGCCAGGACGCTGGAGACAAATGGAGAAGGCAAGTGCAGATTTGAGAATCTGGCGCCTGGCACCTGGATCGTTGATGAGGAAGCCAAGGTGGGTTGGATTCCAGCATCTGGGTATACCAGCCAACAGACGGTCAAGCTCGTTTCACCTCGCACGCCCGGCGTCTGCCAGTCAGTGACCTTTGTCAATAAACAGATCCATAATGGGTGTATCCAGGTCTACAAAGTCGATCGGAATGGCAATCCCCTCAAGGGCTGGAAGATCACGCTCACGCGCGATGATGGGACCCAGTCCAACGTAGTCAAAAAGACGGACGCCTATGGCTATGCCACCTTTGATGGACTTGCCTTGGGGAGATGGACGGTGCACGAGGAGGTCAAAGATGGGTGGCGTCCGGTTGGACCTTCCACCCAGACGGTGGATCTCCAGGTGCCTGGCCAGTGTGCGTTCGTAACTCTGACGGACGAGGCGTTGGGTTGTGTTGACGGTTACAAGATCAACCATTTGGAGCAGGGTCTCGCCAACTGGGAGATCGTCGCCACCAATGCCGACACCGGTGAACGGTTCGTCACCGTCACCGACAACAAGGGCTTTTTCCAGTTCCACCAGTTGGCGCCCGGGACCTGGACGATATCCGAAGTCCTGCAGACTGGCTGGGAGGCCGTCACGCCATCCGAATTTGAAGTTCAGGTCAGGCAACCGTTCAAGTGCGTGCACGTTCGCTTCAAGAACAAGACCGATTTCGCCTGTGTGGATGTGTTCAAGAAGGATTACGCCGATGGTGTGGGCCTGCCGGGCTGGGAGATCACCGTGAGGCCGGCCTACGGTGGTGCCCCGGTGCTTGGTGTGACCGACGGCACGGGCCATGTGCGCTTCAATGGGCTCACCCCTGGCACCTATGTCATTTCGGAGACAATGCAGAGCGATTGGGTGGCCGTCACGTCCCAGCAACAGAAGGTGACCCTGGAAGCTACCGGTATATGCAAAGTCGTCACCTTCAAGAACCGTCAAAAAGGCGCGCCATGGGTAGGTCCGCCGGGTGTCGGTTGTCCTGGCGGCGTCATCTATACGGTGCGCCGGGGCGACTGGCTCTGGGCTATCGCGCGCAAATATGGCACTACCGCAACGGCCATCAAGCGGGCTAACGGTCTGAAGAGCAACACGATATGGCCTGGGCAGAAGCTTTGCATCCCTGACCCGTAACTGCCCGCGGCGGACCCATTCCGGCCAAGTTGAAAGAAAAAGCCACGTGAGCCAGCAAACCTGGCTCGCGTGGCTTTTTTCGTTGTGCTCAATTTCCGACTTTGGACTTGCTCTCAGGGCTTTCGTCCATAGATGGCGGTCAGTTCCAAGAGCCGCGCCGTGAGGTGATCGGTCAGTGCACCGGGTAGTAGGCGCCAGCACCAGTTGGG
>Ga0180437_10009666_pt1 | contig 11891 bp, 17 predicted proteins | sample SS_ome_4_FD_132410 | JGI IMG/M metagenome (GOLD analysis project Ga0180437, IMG submission 132410) | Hypersaline lake sediment archaeal communities from the Salton Sea, California, USA - SS_3_D_1 metaG | ecosystem: Environmental > Aquatic > Non-marine Saline and Alkaline > Hypersaline >... | reverse complement strand
TTTCTGCAAGCCCTTTTAGTTCATTTACTTGTGATTCTATGGATAGAACCTGCCTGTCCTCCGATTCAGTGGATTTCCGGCAGTAGATGATATAACGTGGCATGGATTTGAGAGTCGAAGCATTAACTTGGATTTATTTTCGCGCTGCTTAAAAATTGTGTCAAGGATCCCGATCTTCATCTTTTGAAGCTTTTATATCATTTGGGATCGGTCGATAGATCACCTTGAATAGAGAGATTAAATTTTCGCCCAGTTCTTGGGCTTTGCCATCTGAGATATCCTCCTTGAACTCCTTGCGATATATATCCTTAAACTCTTTGATTGCTTCTTTGCTTAACCCCATTATTTCAGATTAAACGATTCTCCAATATACAAAAGGAGGCGGTATTTGCCTCTTAAGACATTTATATATCAATTAGATTTTTCTGTATATGAGCCAAATCCAAATAGCAGTCCCTTAGATGTTATGAAAAATGTTATGACAGATATTGATTTTTGCCAACCAGGCGATGCGTTGGCTGCGTTCCACTCTTGACAATTCAGGGAACCTGCTTGCTTTTTATTTTATGGCAAAAAATTAAAAGGTCGTTTGCCATATAATAATTAAGCAGATCTATGTCTATTCATAGCAAATTGTATTCCTTACTTGAAGAAGCGTTAGAAGCCAATAGAAGGCAGTATAATGGTTTGCCATTATATACAGATGAATTCTTGCTTAATTTCGCTAATGAAATTCTTGAATTCTTTGCTGAAATACTGAAAGACGAAGTGGTAGAGGGGGCAAGCTGAGTTGCCCCCTTTTATTTTTTTGCTTTTTTGATTTTAGCAAGCACCCTAAATTGTCAAGAGTCGTTCCAAACGAGGAATCTCGGTAGCTTTATTGAGAATGACGGGCCTCCACATTTAGACCGTTGGTTTATGTCTGTTTGCTAAAGCCTTATTGCATCATATCGCAACTACAGTTCCGCTACTCCTAATTCTGGGGTAGTTTTTTTATTACCCCGCCGGTTCGGTGTTTTTTTCTCCATCCGCCACCCTATATCCAAAGCTCTTAGAGTGTATCATTGAATGAATTCGCTTGAAGGCAAACTTGCCGTTTTGGGCAATTTCCCTCTCCTTGTTCAAACGTAGCCTTCTGATACGCTGAAAGATAGAGACATAAATCTCTATGGAGGAACATGAGAAACACCAAGCCAAAAACTACCTCCAACTGCCTTAAGAAATGCAGAAAGGCAAGGGGCTTAAGCAAAAGGACGTGGCGAAAATACTAGGCATTAAAAGCGCAAGTATGGTATCGCGATGGGAAAATGGATCTCGCATGCCAAACGCAAGGAATCTTTTCAGATTGGCTGCGCTTTATAGGACGATGGTTGATTTTCTCTTCGTTGACCAATTGAGAGAGATAAAAAAGGATATTTATAAAAGGGAAGAGAAGATTACAAACTATGCCAAAAGGCCAGGGAATTGAAATAAGGGATCTGCGGAACGGGGAGTGGTACTGGATACACAAAGCAGTTATACAGGATTACATACACAAGGTGGGCACTACCGGTGTAATTGTTTATAGTTTTCTGTCCTCGTTGGCTGATAGCCAGCAGAGCTGCTATCCTTCACAGAAATATATAGCAGAGAAGCTCGGATACTCCAGGGCTACAGTTAACAAAGCCATAAAACGGCTGAGAGAGAGCAAGCTGATAATTGTAGAAAGGCGAAGCAGATACCACTGCATTTACTCCCTGCTAAAAGTCAGATGTAAACCCAGAGAAACTCAGATGTCAACTGTGGGAAACTCAGATGTAAAGCATTTTGACACTAACAATAATAAGCGAACAAGAAATATTAACAATATCGATATGAAAGATATTTCAAATACAAAGCGGAATAACCCAAAGACATTCCAGCCAAGAACCAGAGAGGAGCTACTGGCTCTGGATTTAGCCGAAGCTCTCAATGATCGAAAAAGCCTGCCCTTATATCTTTCCTATGCCAAAAGATACCCAGAGCAGCTTTTGAGAAGGGCTCTGGGTGAGGTAAAGGAGGTTCCACCTGAGAAGATAAAGAAAAGCCCTGGGGCTTTATTCAGCTATTTAATCAAAAAATATGCCCAGAGGAATACTTAGGATCATAGGGGTTAACCCGGGAAGCAGGCACATGGGGATTGCTGTGTTCTACGGCTCGGAGCTGAGGGACTGGCAGGTGAAGGACATGGAAGGTAGATGGTCTAAAGAGAAGATAGCAAAAGCTATCAGGATATTGTCCAGTCTGATTGAGAGACATACAGCACATATTCTTGCAATCAAGAAACTGCATCCTTCCCGGAGTTCCACAAATCTTGATCTGCTGGTGAGCAGAATAAAGGGTGTGTCAAAAAGAAAGGGACTAAGGGTATACGAATATTCCATAGACCAGATAAAAGAATACTTCCAGCTTAACCATAAGATTAACAAGCGGGAGATTGCAAGGATCATGGCTTCAGAATATCCACTCCTGGCCCAGGAGTGGGACAGAGAGCAAAGCATCATGAATCCTTATTACATCAGTATGTTTGAAGCGGTAGCTCTGGGCTTATTATGCTTTCGCCAACTGGATAGGCATAGATGACCAGGGACACCCCAAATAATCAAAAACTATGTTCAAACACAAAATAAAGATACTGGCCATTGACCCGGGGACAAGGCATATGGGTTTCGGCGTTCTGGATGGCGAAGAACTGGTCTATCACGGCGTCAGCGTGATCAAGGCGGGATCTCCCCGTGAGAAGCTAAAGGAGGGAAGAAAGGCAATACTCCAGCTCATTAGTGACTTCAGACCTGACGTCCTGGCTGTGGAGAGATCCTTCTTCGGCAGGAAATGCAACTCTTCGCTGCTGAACGTCTTAGTGAGCAGGATTGAAGCTATTGGCAAGAAAGAGGGGCTTAAGGTGATAAGTTATGCCCCAACTACTGTCAGGAAATTCATCTGTGGGAATGGATGGACAAGCAAGAAGGCACTGAGCGAGGTGATCGTTTCCAGATATCCGGAACTCAGGGTTTACTTAACGCAGGACAAGGCATGGAAGGAGAGATACCATCAGAATATGTTTGACGCAGTGGCTATAGGATTGACGGCATTGGAAAGTAATTTCCGCGAAATATAACGTCCTACGGACACACCTCTCCGATTTGTTGACAACCCGAAAAACCGAACGCCCCATAATGTAAGTTATGCAGAGAACCTCCTTTTTCTAAACCCGCATAAACAAACACTTTTCCAGCCTATAAGTCTGCATAGAATTATATGCCAAGATTTCCCCGATTTTGAGGATTTTCTGGCATAGCTTTTCCAAATAACAGCCCTTTAACAATTCAAATGGCATAGAAATGAAAGTAAGAATTTTCCTTCTACTGGAGGTGATAGTATGGCCACTATCTTTGTGGAATGGGAGTATGCTGATGCTTTTGAGAACCTGGCAAAGCCCTTGATACATCACTTTGAGCTTCTGCCAGCAGGGATGCTCTTTTATGTGTATAACAGCAAGCAGGCATATCAGATTTACGAGGAAATAAAAGCGAGGTGACAGATATGCAGTGTCCTTATTGCGAGGAAGAATTGGAAGAAATCCTTTTCACTGATTATGGACGGAAAGTTTGGGACGAGGAAGCTCAAAAATGGAAAACAGATGATAACTTTGGAGCTATAGAGTTCCGCTGTCCTCATTGCGGGCTTTCAATTGAATATCCGCAGTTAGAAGAAATGGGAGTGATTTGAATGAAGGTGATTTTTGGCGATTTGGATGAAATGCTGAAGGAGTTGAAGGAAAAAGAAATATCCGATGTCCGAGTGGAGGCGCTTTACGATAGAACCTGCTCAAAGGAAGGCGTGCCTTTGCTGAAAGTGTATGTTACAGCCCAAGCTCTGCTTTCCCCGACCCTTTACGCTTGCTATGAGAAGATAACTTTTAAGGGTGTCCTGCCCTTCCCCAAGGAGGAAGTGAGATCCCTGTTTGAGAAAAACAAGCAGGTAAAGGAAGAGATAGAAAGGCAGATAAAGGAAGCGAAGTTCTGGGTAAGAGCAGGACACTTTGAGGAGTAATGCCGATGCAGATTATCAGCATTCCAGAGGAAGGCGATGGAGAAACCATTTATGACTCCAGATGGCAGTTTCCAGAGCTTCTGGGTTATAAACCCGAGCATCCTCAATACGGATTCTTGAGGAAGCTATGGGAGGAGGCAGTAGGTGAAGATAATAGACATCTACAAGAAATACGGAAAGAAGGGAACAGAGAACCTGAATATTAACTGCCTAATAAACCAGCGTAGCTGGGGCATTAAGCTTGAAGAAGACGAAATTGTAGCAATGGCGGAAGATTATGTCAGTCAATTCCACCCCAACAAGACCATTGAGATTTTAAGGATCTCAACGAAGGAGGAAGGATAGAATGAACAGAGAGCTTTTAGAGAAACCCTTTGACCCTAAGTTCATCAAACAGAGGAAAGGCAACTTCGGCAATGTGCTGGACTACCTTGAGACCCATACCGTCATACAGCGTCTTAATGACGCTTTTGAGGGCAATTGGAACTTTGAGGTTATGGAATACCAGCAAATGGGCAGTGAAGTCGTTGTATTGGGCAAATTGACAGCGGACGGAGTTGTTAAGATGCAGTTCGGCAACTCCAAGGTTACCAATAACAGCAAGACAGGAGAGGTTATAAGCATTGGAGACGACCTGAAAGCTGCGATTTCAGACTGCATTAAGAAGGCAAGCACTTTGTTTGGAATCGGGCTCCATCTCTACGCTGAAGCCAGCGAGAGAGAGGATATGTCCCAGATGTCGGGGAATAAAGGCGACAATATTATAACCAAGGAGCAGTTAGCTCAGATAAAGGCATTGAGAACACAGCTTAAGTGGACTCCAGAACAGGTTCAGGAGCAAGCTCAGAGGTTGTTCTCAACCACAGACATTCCAGCCCTGAACAGCACTATGGGCAACGCCTTGATAGCTTACCTGCAAGCCCAGAATGATGGGGGAGGCGAATACTGATGAGAATACCGGAGGAGGAGCGACCTCACTTTTCAGCTTCACAGCTCACGACTTATCTTCAGTGCCCTCTGATGTATTACTACCAGTATGAGCTTGGCATTCCGTGGAAGGCGACTCCATCAGCAGTGGCTTTCGGTGGCAGTATCCACAGAGCCATAGAGACCGTCAACAGAGAGCTTATGGACAACGGGATAAGCAAAGATGAGGCAGTAAGCGCCTTTAATAAGGACTGGACAGCCAACCTTGAAGAAAACGAAATTGCTTGGGGCAAACCAGAAGAGTCAGCAGAACTCCTGGACAAAGGACAGACGCTGGTAGGTCTCTATTACGACCACTTTAGGGACAGTAAGCCGGAAGCGGTGGAACTGAAGTTCAGGATTCCGATTCTGGATCCCACCACTGGGTTGTTTGTGGAGTCTCGGGATCTTGTGGGAAAGATTGACGCAGTTGTCGACAATGGGATTGCTGAAATCAAATCTACAGGCAGAACGCCCAACCAGCAGGAGATTGACGCCAATCTCCAGATAACCCTTTACAGTTTGGCATACAGATTCCTTTATGGAACACCAGAGGGAAAAATACAGCTTGTAGCTCTGATAAAGACCAAAGAACCGAAGCTGGAAGTGGTTGAAACCCACAGGGACGAGCTTGACCATACGAGATTGGTAATGCTCACAGCACAGATAATTGACTGCATTGACAGGAAGCTCTTTTACCCGAACCCAATCGGCGGATACGGGTGCAGTAGCTGCCATTATCAGAACGAATGCCGAAAGTGGGGTGAGAAAAAATGACTTTCACAGCTTACGACAGCTTTGAAGAGATGATGGACGACCTCAGCAAAGCGATGGACGCTGCTGACGCCAGAGTAAAGCCCTGGCAGACTGCTATCCAGAAAGGACATCATTTCTGGCACCCGACAGATTATGGCTTTCCTATATTCGGTCAGGTCCTGGAGGACGGATATAAAGAGGAACACCTGAAGCATTACAGATTCTGCTTCTGTTTCTCTGAAGCCTGTCCAGAAGGCGAAAAGGGGGATGTTCACATTTCTGTCATTGGAGGACTGATAAGCAAAGAGTGCTTTGAAGCCATTTACGAGAAAATGAACGGGAGGCTGCCTGATGTACAGCCCGAAGATCAAGGAGGATCTGATTCCCAGACTTTACAGATTGGCCAAAGGACGCAGAGAGCCGATGACAAAGTTGGTGGATAGGATTATCCGTGAAAACATTACCAAGTATGAAGCGTCAGTCAAAAGCTGACGCTTTTCTTTTCGAGCAGATTTTTTTATTGACACACTGAGGAGAGGGGAGGTATAGTAGAGGTCGACGGAGTGTGCAGTTTCCTGGGGTGTTATCTTCCCAACTCGTGTATATTCAAACTCAGTTTACAGTGCTATAATCAACCAAAGATCGGACTGGTTAAATAAAGACAATCAATATTATGTCGAAAATGATTTTCTTTTCAGTAGCCGGAGGGATGATAGTTGCATTAGTGGGAGGAGTTTTTTTGTGGCAGACAGGGTGTGTTCCAGAAAAAGCATCTCCGCCGAGCACCTCAGATAGCGAGAAGGTAGAACCTAATTCAGATAACCAAGTGAAGGTTGTAATTCCCTCCGATCTGGACCCTGCGGAAGTTATGGCTCGGTTTGTTCCTTATATGCCCCCTTGGGGAGAAAGTGTAACCAAGCAGCATAGTTTTTGGGCAACTGAATTTGGTATTGACTATCCTCATGAGGGTTTTATAAGCGGGTTCTCTACTTCGTGGCATGGATCAGCCCATTGGCCAAAAAAGGATGGGGGAGTAGTAGGGTTCCCCAATGATTTATATGGCTTTTTATTAAGTCTTACAGTACTTAAGTATAGGAAACCTGAGTTTGCCCGAGAGGATTATGAGAGAATAAGCACAAAGCAAAAGTTTGAGATGTCTGTATTTGATGACGTTGAGGTAAAAACTAAGAATGGATTACCGCCACTAATGCGGCTCTGGTTAGAAAGGTATAATGATGATTTAACTCTCGAAGAAGAGCAATACGACCAATATTTTCTTAACGTTAGTAATTTTATTATTTACGCCTATGGTCTGAAGGAAGTAACAAGGGATGCTGTGATCAGACTCATTGATCATCATTGAAATTGAATAAAACAGTGGTCATGTTGTCCTTTTGAGTTTGCTAGATAATGCAAGTGTTTTTCTGTAAAATGTGTTGTTCTGGTTGTTTTGGGAATATGTAGCCCTGTTAACTGTAATATAAGACTGATTCTAATTCAACGGAGGGATCGCGGAAGTGTTGCAAATGATAAGAGCTATACTCGTTTTTATATTGATATTACTGGTAACAATCTCGACAAGCAGTTATGCTCATCGGGATAAACCTTCTATAGAGAAAGGGCAATTGATCCCTGTACCTCAGGTTTCCCGTAGTTCCATGAGTTCGACTTCTAGTCAAATATCATCAACCGGAACTATTATTTTCGAAGAGAGCTTTGAAGCAGGTGGTACCTTGTGGTCTGCTCAGGAAGCATGGCAGATTGGATCACCCAACAGCGGTCCAAATAGTGGATATGGATCTTCTAACTGTGCAGCAACGAATCTATCAGGTGATTATCCCAACTATGCCGATGATTGGTTGATAAGTCCAAACATCAATCTGCCACCCATAGCCTATCCTTCCTCTCAATTGGTTTTGTCTTCCTGGGAATGGTTTGAGATCGAAAGTGGATATGATTTCGGAAGAGTTAAAATATCAGCTGATGATGGAAATACGTGGACAGAACTTAGTCAACGTTCCGGTAGCAGTGATTGGCGAGAATCAACAATCAATTTGACTGCTTATGCTGGTGGATCAGTCAAAATAGGTTTTCAGTTCACTTCTGACTACTCTATCACCTATTTGGGTTGGTATTTGGACAGTATCAGTATCACTCTTTATGATCCTGAGCCACTTGAAGTAGCTTTAGTAAGCCTGAATCCCCAGAATTTTCCTTTCGTCTATATGAACGTTGCCGTAAATGCATTTGGTCAAGGAATTTCAGATCTAACACAGTCGAACTTCAGAGTTTACGAAAATGAAGCGTTGCAGACAGATTATTTTGAGGTTACACCGCCAGATACAAGTGGAGGAGTTCGTTTAACAGATATAATCTTCTTAATGGATAATAGTGGTAGTATGGAGGATGAAGTCAATACTGTGAAAGACCATATGATAGATTTCCTTGATGATTTAACTATAGCGGGCATTGACTTCGCCTTAGGTTTGTGTCGCTTCGGATCAGATGAGAATTCTGGATACCCAATTGTCGAGGATGGTGGAAACTTAACTCAAGATGCGTTTTACTTTGCAAACAATGTCTGGGCCAGAAATGGTATAGATGGAGACTTTGAACCAGGATGGGACGCCTTATACGAATCAGCAGTTAGCTTTAACTTCCGTCCGGGCGCCCAAAGAGTGTTTCTACTGATAACTGATGAGACACCAAACGATAATAGCAATTTTGGCAATCATACGCAGAACGAAGCAATATTCATTCTTCAATCAAACTCAATCACTACTTTTGCTCTTATAGACCTTAATGATATGCATGCCATTCCTGACTATGGCATTATAGCTGAGCAAACTAATGGGCAGTATTTCGATATTTATACCCCATTTGATGAGATATTCAATCACATCTCATCAGGAGTTGCCAATACTTACCTTATCCGTTATAAGTCAAGTGACCCGGTTTTTAATGGAATACTACGGAACGTTGAAGTTGTGGTGAGCTATCAGGAGAATCAGGCATCGGCCACGGGTTCCTATGTTCCTGGTTCTGCACCGCAGATCCGGCGGACAGAGAGGACACTGGATTTACATAATCAGGCCTGGGCTGAAGGAACACCGTTTACAATAGAAGTCGAGATTTTGGATAGTGCTGAACCCTATGTTCAAAGCGCTAAACTTTATTATAAAGATACGCCAGAGTCAATCTATCATTCTGCAGAAATGATTAACTCATCTGGCAATCTATGGGAAGGACTTGTTTCAGCTAACGCTGTACATACCCCGGGGTTAGATTATTACATTGTTGCTACTGACGGACAAAGCACCGTATCCGATCCTTCTGTAGATCCTGGCAGCAACCCATACCAGTTGGCTATCCTGCCCAATGTAGCTCCACAGATTGTGCATATTCCAATTACAAGTGCCAAAGTGGGTAATCCCATTCAGATTAGTGCGGAGGTGGTGGACAATACAAACCAATTGCTTTTCGTGAAGTTGCTCTACAGAAAGACAGGGCAGTTGCTCTACCAAGAGGTAGAAATGATTCTTACTTCAGGAGATACTTACCAGACGGAGGTCTCTGCAGGTTATGTAACTCCTGATGGCGTAGAATATTACATCTCCGCGCAGGATGACCTCGGAGTAGGTAGTTACAATGGTACACCAGATCAGCCACACGCTGTCAGTGTGTGGTCAGAGCCAAAGATAGTCCATGTTCCGGACGACTACGCAACGATCCAGGATGGGATTGATGCTGCAACTGAGGGTGATACTGTGGTAGTGGCGAATGGTATATATAAAGGGTTGGGCAATGTTAACTTAGATTTCAAGGGTAAAGCCATTGAGGTGAAGTCACAGAATGGACCTGGTGAGTGCATCATTGACTGTGAGAATAAAGATGATACTCGTGGGTTTCATTTTCATAATGGCGAGATCTCAGATTCCGTTTTAGCCGGATTCACTATAAAAAATGGTCGGGCTAGTCCTAATTGGCCTGGTTATTTTGGCGGAGGAATTTGGTGTGATAATAATTCCTCTCCGAGAATTATGAATAATGTTATCGTAGATAACTGGTCCGGCTGGGGTGGTGGCGGTATAGCTTGCATGCATGACTCATCACCAATAATAGTAAATAATACCATACGTGGTAATACGGCCAAAAAAGATGGTGGAAATTTAAAAGATTTGTGGGGCACGCCGTAGTCCCTTGGCAAGTTAAGAGAACGGGCGAAAAGGGGGAAATCTATGTTTATGACAGTAATGACCCAGGAGGAGAAGATAGAAAAATCCTCATTGATTTAGAGAATAATACCTGGGAATATAAATTCTCGGGTTTTTGGATATTCTCTGATAAATGGGACGGGGACGGGAATTCAGGATCCTTGATAGGTTATCCTTATTCACAATTTAAGTCTACTCCTACATTGGTGGCTAAGCCGTATGTCATTTATAATATATTAGGCAGTGCTCATCTGTATTTTACCGATGCCGATGGTAGACATTTAGGCTTTGTGGATGGAGAGTTCAAGAATGAAATTCCAGACGCAGCTCCTTTGCCCAGCTTTATCCAAGGAAGAAGCGAGAGCGAGGAGATTGAATCTTATTATCTCCCTTTAGACGGAGAACATACAACCACTGTCTCCGGGACGCAAGAAGAAGGTAGATATACTTTTAAAAAGTATACTCTAAAGAGCTTATTACGAATCGACGCATCAGTTGACGAGAACTCCATTGACCAGATCACATTTGACTCTATTACCTATATAGCTACTTATCTGACCAGAGATCAAGATAAAGATTATAGCGCGACCCTTGTTGTAGAATTACCTAGCGGATTTGCCGAACGTTCATTTAGTATTCAGCATGCAGAGATATCCGCGGGTGCGCCAGTTACTTTACAAGCAACTAGCGACTTGCTATCATTGAAGTATAATAACAGGGGAGAAGCAAGCGAGTATAATATTAAACTGGAGCAAATTGGTTTAGATAGTGGCTCTTTTACCTATCCTCGCCTGATTATAGGCACAAACGAGACTCATATATTTACCCCAAAAGATTGGAAGCAACTTAATAGTGGGGTAATTCTCCAGATAGATAAGGAAAACGATAGTATTATAGATGACACCCTTATTTTAGGAAAAACGCTTCCCTCTGCTTTTGCTTTACTACAAAACTACCCAAATCCGTTCAGCGTTGGAACCAGTATCGATTATCAATTGCCTACCGACTGCAATGTAGAACTAAAAATCTACGATATAACAGGGCACTTGATTAAAGTGTTAATTTCAGACGGGAAAATAGCAGGACACCATACAGTCCATTGGAATGGCAAAAACGACTTAGGAGAGAAGATAGTGGATGGTGTTTATTTCTATCATATCAAAGCAGGTGAGTTTAGCCAGACAAAGAAAATGGTATTTACCAGACAGAAATATCACTAAGAATAAGAATTTCACTCAAAAATTATGTCTAAATCTAAAATAGTCTTACTTGTAGTTGTTGTTTGTGTAAGTCTTTTTTTAATTGGTATTTTTGTCTTGGAGAGATACATATCATTACCTACAGGCTATGGGGGGCATGAATTGTATCAAAATCTTTATATATTTATGCTGCCTCGCGGCTTTGAAGCCACGCCTGAATATCTCAATGACAGCACAAGAGAAGCAAGTATTGAGGATATTAAAGAAGCTCTAGAACTTTATCATCAAGACTTCGGACGCTATCCAGAGACACTTTCAGAATTAGTGCCAGGTCATATTCGACTCGTGGTGCCAAGTTATATTTCCACATCAGATTACGGAAAAATACTAAGAGACCCAAGAACAGATGTCCCATATTCTTACAAGAAGATCAACGATGGGTATAGACTATCTTATACCTTGAGTGATGGAAAGACCTATGTGGTTGGCGAAAAGTGAATCTTGAGATGCAGTGTGTTTGCTGTTTGAATTTAGTTCTCATGATCTTGATAATACGGTAATTTATATTCCCCAAGCCAATAAATCAATTGACATTAGTGTTTGAATGATGGCATTACCATATTGATCGCCAAAACTTATTTCTATTTTTTATTGATTTTTCGTAAACCTTTTGTTATCCTTTTGC
>Ga0180437_10009665_pt1 | contig 11891 bp, 19 predicted proteins | sample SS_ome_4_FD_132410 | JGI IMG/M metagenome (GOLD analysis project Ga0180437, IMG submission 132410) | Hypersaline lake sediment archaeal communities from the Salton Sea, California, USA - SS_3_D_1 metaG | ecosystem: Environmental > Aquatic > Non-marine Saline and Alkaline > Hypersaline >... | reverse complement strand
GCCTCTCCAACTCGAGGTCGAGTTCGTCACCAGCAAGCCAACCCACATGGGCCCCTACGCTGCCGGTTGGGCGGATCGTCTGAACGACTTCCTTCGAGAGCTGGCCGCGGACATCGACGATATGGAACGTGACGGCGAGCTGACCGAACAGAACGTGCGGAATCGCGGCTGGCGGCTGGCGCGACACCTCGCCGAGGAAGAGAGGCCCTGGGCGATCTGGCTCAACGAGACAGGACAGGTCCAGTTCGACGACAGGTTTCGGGAGCGCATTGCGATGGCTGAACAAGAGCGGAACGCGCCATGACGAAGGAAGAGGCCACAGCCTGCTACATGCAGATCAACAAGTGGCGGCAGCAGCTTGTGCACCAGTCGTTCACCGGCGACGGCCTGCAGCCCTGGCAGGAAACACAGCTAAGGGCGTATCGCGACGAGATGGATCGGCTGGAGCCTCTTGTGTACCCGGAGATGCACGAGGCTCTCGAGCAATGGGAGAAGCGCATCAACGTTCAGGAGGCCTTCGCCGATGTGCTAGAGGCATCGGCTCGGTACTGGAAGGCGGTCGCTGCCGGCGAGGCGCCGGATCCGGATGACGCGGCGGTCGTCAACCAGCTGGATCGGCAGATAGAGGAGCAGGAGAGTGAGCGGCCAGAATAAGCGGCTCGACGAAGAGGTGCAGATCGAGCAGCCGCAAGAGTATATGTCAACAACAGAGGCCGCCGAATACTTGCGGGTGTCCAAGGCATTTCTCGACGAGCGCAGGTATCTTGGTGCCGACGGGCCACCGTTTCTACGTTTGGGGGGCCGCCGCATCGTCTACAGGAAGGTAGACATCGATCGTTGGGCAGCGCGGTGCAGAGTGGACCCTGGACAGTATGGAGAAGAGTGACATGAACTACAACGAGGCAAAGGCGCTCATCGAGCGTGGAAAGCAGGTGCTGGGAAGGATCACAAAGCGCGTCGAAGAGGCCATTCAAGCGCTCTCGGACACGGGGTGCACGTCCGCGGAAAAGAGGGCCATCGAGCTGGCCATCGCGGCGAGCGCAACCTCCGTCGGCATGCAGAAGATCGGCACGCTCGCCGGTCAGTGGGATGTTCATCTGGACGTGTCATACAGTCGAGACAAGACAGGAGTTGCGTTCTTTGACAAGGGGCGTCGTGTGTTCGTAGCCGACGTCAGCACTGCGTCTCCAGAGAAGGCCAAAGAGTTGGTGTCCAAGTGGCGCGAGGAGTACGGGACGTCGCTGAGCGAGTGGATGAACAAGCACCAGCACTCGTCGCCGAACCCGCCGACGTCGCCTCCGGGCAGCATCCCGAGTCTATGTGAGGACGGGGATCTCTACGTGCCTGCTGACGAGCCCCATCTGCAGATGACGCTGCTGATGTACGTCGAGCTGTGGGACGGCCGCCGCTGGCTGTACTGTCCCAACGAAGAGCTTCACGCCAACGCGCGAATTGTGGCCGAGACGCTTCTGGCTGGCGACTACGGGTTCCACCCGGAGACACTTTTCGTCGACGATCTCGAGCGGATCCGAGAGGAGATCAACCACGCATATGCTCCTGGAGGTCCAGGCGCCGAGGTGCATCTGGTCGCCACGCTGCAGTCGAAGATGTATGGGCTCGAGAAGCAGCAGCAGGTCTACAGTGGGCAGGCTGTCGATGCGAGGGCACAGGCGGCAATTGACGCTGCGATGGAGGGGAAGATGCTGTACCCGTCGCACGTCAAGAATCACGAGCAGCCGAAGACGATGGTCAGCACTGTCAATTCGGAGCGTGTGCAGCCGACACCTGAGTGCGCCTGGGTTTTCGACGGACGATACAGTTCTGGAGTAAGCAAGCCCAAGTCTGTCAAGGCTGAGAGGGTGGCCCGCACCACCTCGGGGACCTACGGAGAGCGTTTGCACGTCGAGGGTCCGACGTCGCGCCCGGACTACTACCATCGTCTCCTGATGGAAGGCATCGAGATCGTCAACACGTTCATCCGAAAGCGTTTCGATCGGAACACGCTGGTGGCCAAGGTGCCGTCGTCACCAGGATCCGATGGCGGCGACTGTCTGTTCACGATCCTTCCCGACGACGGAATCGAGTTCGTGATCTCCGAGGGGGATCTTCGGGGTCGTGAGCGGAAGCATCTCGACATTGCGGTGCACGACTTTCTCGCGGGTCGCCTCGAGGGGGACGAGTGATGCTGATGCCACTGCGCTTGAACGTCGACGACGACGAGTTTCTGCCGTCGCCTCCGACTACTCTTCCGCGTCTCGAGCTGGTCGCCAAGATGGGAGGATTCAAGGTCTACGCAGACAGGATGATGCCGAGAAATATTGTTTGTATCGTCGGCGAGACCACGATCGACGTCGAAATCGTGGACGATCAGTCATGAAAGTTCGGGGGCATGGTCTTGTTCGGGTCGATGACTTTTCTATCTTTCTTCTTCTTGGGCACCTTGTGCCCAAGCGCCGTCGACAAGCCGTCCAGACGGCCGGACGTTTCTTCGTTGCGGGCGACAGCCTTGAGGTACTCGACCGCAGCGTCCTGGATGCCTCTCAGTCGAATGACTTCGTCGTTCAACTCGTCCACGAGGACGCGCAGTCGGTCTGCCTCGGCGGCCTGCTTGAAGAGCTTCTCGACCTCGTCGTACAGGAGCATCAGTTGCGCATTCGATGTGGTGTTCGACTGGAGTAGCTCGTCCATGAGACCGAGGATGTGTTTCTTTTTATCCAACGACGATCTCCAGGGTCGTCCTCACCCGAGCGGGTCGGGAAAGGGTCCGGCACCATCATAGGCGGAATCAGTCGCGGGTTGTAGATCTCAAGGGGGAGGGGTATGGCGGTTGGACTTGCTCGAAAGAGGTCTGACATCGCCAACGTAAGTGAGGAAGATTGTGAGCGAGAGCAACGATCAGTGGTGCTGGTGCGATGACGGGAACGACTATCGTGCCTACGGTCCCTACAACTCGAGAGACGAGGCAATCACTGCAGCGACGTGGGATTCTGACGCGGAGGTTGTGCACGTGGCCAAGATTGTCTGGATCCGGCCCGAGGACTATGTCCGGGACGACCTCGACACCCATCTGGAGTACATGGAGGAGCTTGCCTTCGACAACTCTGGCATGGATCCAGACGGTGACTTCTTCTTCGAGGCACATGACAAGGCAGCTGCACAGGCGGCTTTGAGTGGGGCTCTCAAGTCGTGGGCTCGAGTGTATCTGTCATACAATTTCTGGCGAATGGCCGACGAGACCAAGAAAGTCACGCTTGTGCGTGACAACGGGGAGTGACGATGTTCGCAAGGGTCGTGAACACAAGAGAAAACTGCGCCAGCTGCAGTGCATTGGTGACGTTCAGTTGGCCAGTGCCGAAACCGTCAGACTGGCGCCTGCCGATGGCGTACTGTCCGCGTTGCGGAACGAATAACCGAGCCAACAACGTACCAGCAGAGTGGGGAGGAAAGCCAGCTGTGCTAAGGCAGTCTGGCGAGGTCGAGAGAGAGGCAAGAGAAGAAAAGCTCTCACCAAACGAAATGGTGGCGTGGTTGTGCGGCGAGCTCGGCATTCCAGGTTCACCATCGTTTCTGGAGGCCGTCGCCTGGCTGAAAGGGAAGCTTCGACCAGACGAGCACCGAAGGTGCTCGAACTGTGACGATGTGCTCGAGCACCGTTTCAGGCCGAGCCCGGAGTGCTTGCCGGCGTACTACTGCGGCGGGTGTGGCATTCAGCATCAACCGGATGAGCAGGGAGATGGCTGAGCACGAGTGGCGTTGCTACGTGGTGATGGGTGGGGACTCGGAGCTTGGCATTCTGGAGCCTGTGAAGGCATTTGCCGATAGAGTCCAGGCACAAGAGTGGGCACGAGAGGAGCTTGGGGCAGAGAACTACAGCATCGAGGACATACCTGTTGCTGTTCCGAAGAACTCACTCGCAGTACGCAACGCCAGGGACACTACAGGACGTGCGCTCTGGATGGGTCCCGAGTTCCTGAGTGATCTACTCTATAGAGTGTTGCGTGGCGACCGGTTCATCTCACGATTCCCGGATAACCGTCGTCTCCGGTTCAAGTTTGCCGGGTACGAAGGTGACACGGATCGACTTCTTTTCCAGGTCGATACTGACGCTCTTCCAGACGACGTCGAGGAGTTCCGTGTCGAGTTCACGTCGGCGGGCGAGCAGGCCGTCATTGTGGATGTGCCCGGGACGGTGTCTCGAGGAGTAGACTAGTGATCGTCGGGTTCATTGGGACACAGGCTCGTGGTATAGTGGTCTTGTGATCCGGAGGCTGCTGTGTACGACGAAAAGATGCGTGATCGCTTTCTGTCGCGCGTTGAGAAGACGTCTTCCTGTTGGTTGTGGGTGGCGGAGCAGTACGGCGTAGATCCGTCGACGATCAGCATGGCGATCAGCGGCCGGAATTGGGGAGGTGTGCAGTGACAGTTGTTGGTTTCACTGGGACACGGTCTGGGATGTCGGGTGCTCAACGCAGCCGGATGCAAACTCTGATGCGTCTCCTGAAGGTCACTGAGCTTCATCACGGCCAATGTGTCGGTGCCGATGAGCAGGCGGCCATCATCGCGGGACAGGCCGGCGCTCATGTTGTGTCGCATCCACCGGAGAACACGTCATTGATGTCGGTGGTTCCTGCAGATGAGGTGCGGGAGCCAAGGGCATATCTGGCACGCAACCGCGACATAGTGGACGAGTGCGAGCACCTTCTGGTGTGTCCGCTGGGCGAGGAGACGCAACGTTCTGGTACGTGGTCAACGGTTCGGTATGCGCGTCGCACGGGAAGGTCGTACATTGTCATTCGGCGCGATGGCGTTGTTGTGCAGTCGAGGAGTCTGTGATGGAAGAGTTGAGGGAGCTGCTGATGCGGATCGAGGACGAGGCGCTGCGGGACCAGATCCTGCGTGCTCTGGAGAGGCGTGGGAAGATCACTCCCGAGGTGATGCTGGAAGAGATCCGCAAGGCGATCGATCAGTTGAACAGCGAGGACAAGCTGCGCAGGATCGAGCGCGCCCTCGGTCTGTTCGAGCAGCCCGCGGCACCGCTACGTCATCCCGATCAGGAGATCCAGGTGACGATGTACGGGCCACAGCCAGTGATGGGTGGTGGTACGGGGGACGTGGACTTCCGATGGCGAGACAGCACCACGGAGCCGATCGGGTGGTACGATAGCAACACCGCGGCTCCTGGTTTGTTTCAGGACTATCGGGTGGTCAGCGGAAACACGATCACGCTCGACGAGGACTGAGGTCGACATGGAAGTCGCGTACTGCGAGATCGTCTACGACGTCGAGGATCGGATCTACATCGCCAAGTCGTCTGCGTTCCATGGCGTTCAGGCCCACGGGAGTTGCCCGGAGGCTGCTCTTCAGGAGATGGAGTACGTCCTCGGCGTCGAGAACCTCAAGCACAAGGCGGTGCCAGGCTGCTTGGCCCGCCCGTGTCCCTACGAGAACAGCTGATGGCGAGCACTTGGCATGTATACGCGCTCGAATGCGCTGATGGTTCTATCTACACGGGCATAACCACGGACCCTCATCGTCGTCTTTACGAGCACAACGAGACCCCGAAGGGGGCCAGGTACACGCGCTCGAGGAGGCCGGTCAAGATGCTGGTTTGTAACCCGTGCGCCGATCGAGGAGACGCGCTGCGCCGTGAGCGCCGTTTCAGGAAGCTGTCGGCGGCAGAGAAGCGTAAGCGGCTGAAGGACCTCTAATGCTGTACCCGAGCAGTCACGTTGAGAACCTGTTGGCGCGTGTGGACGATGACGAGCTGCGCGAGGAGCTGAGGTCTGCGTGGCGTCGAAAGATCCCTGCCGAGAGGCAGATTGTCTGTCGGGAGCGGCCGCATGATCGCTCGATGCTGGGGCTGAAGATGAGGTTTCGTCGTGACTGGGACCCGCAGCGTGTCGACGTCGGCTGGATCTGCCAGGCGACTGGGCGCACCTCGGAAGACATGCGTGTGGACACCTTGGCCAATGTCTCGATCCACGTGATGGAGGCGATGCGAGGGCAGGATGTTCCTCCCGCGCTGATCGGTCAGGTCATGCAGGACACTGTTCGGGAGTGCGTCTGGGAGGCGTTGGCCACGTCGACCTTCACAATCCATCGCACGCCAACGGATCCTCACGTCGCTATCAACTGGCGGGCTGCGGGCGAATGTCCGTCCAACGACGAGCATCAGATCGCCGATTTGCCAGGTGTTATCCTCGGTGAGCGCCGTCTGTTCTGGTAGTGTGTAGTCGTGACTGCACACCACGAGACCAGAGGAGGGCGTCATGAACAGCACGGGATCCGAACCACAGGGTGGTGCAGAAGGGAAGCCGTCGAATACGACGCCAGAGCCGCCACAGGAGCCTCTGCACACGCCAAAGGCGTCGACAGCACCTACACAGAACCAGCAGGCCCCCACGAGCGCCATGGCGCTCATTCTCGAGGCGTTGTCAACGGGTATCAGGACCAAGCCAGTCAAGTACGTCTCGACGATCGCCGTGTGTCTGCTGGTGATCGGCTTTGTCATCTGGACGGCGGTGGTGGCCTGGATCGATCTGAAGGACCGTCTGCGCAAGAGCGAGCAGCAGCTGGAGACGGTGGCCGAGAACGCCGAGAAGATCGAGGGGATTGAGGTCAAGGCGGCGGAGGTCGACACGATCAAGGCGGCCACCGAGGACGCATCTCTGATTAACGACGCGCGAGTGGAGTTGCTCGAGGCAGAGGTCGACGTTCTGCGCAAGGAGATAGAGATTGCGGAGAAGAAGGGCAAGGGCGAGTCGACGATTCTCGACACCGTGTCCAAGACGTCTACGCAGGCCAAGGCGGCGCTCATCGAGTCCTCACGCAGAAAGCCGTCCTCGGATGCCGTCCTCGACGACGGCGTGATCGACTACAAGCAAGCAGCGAAGAAATGAGGCCGTCGGGTCTCGATGCACATTGGTGAGGTGTACAGTGGAACCACAGGTGAATGATTGCGTCGCCATCGATGTCGGCGCGTTCCTGCGCGACCAGCAGGTGATGGGCTCGTTCAAGTGCCGCAACGATCTACTGCGGGATGACGCGACTTTTCTGGTGGTGGCTGTCGCAGGCAACCACGTGGCCGTCTCGGCCGGATCGCTGCTGCCAAAACTTTACGCCCCGATCCCGAAGAAGCATATCACGGTCGACTGGCGGCCCATGCACACCGCTGGCAAGATCGTGATGCTGACGCGCAATCCAGACTTCGAGGACTGTACCGGCTGGCAAGGAGATCAGGCGTTGTTGCACTGTGGTCGTCTGCTCAAGATCCGCGGTCCGGTGCCTGCTTCCGTCGGGTATCGAGGCTATCACGTCAACGTTCTGGGTGGTCAGGGCTACAGTTCCGTCGCGCCTGAAGTCTACGAGGTGGCGGGTGATGCCGTCTACTGCCTATCTGAGCGATCGATGCTGGCGATCAACGACGTGGGCGGGGTCAGAGTCTGGCTGGAGACTATCGACTCCGACCGTGCCGAGTGGTGGGAGTCCGACCCGCCCCAGCTCTCACGCGACGAGGCGGAGGCCGTGCTGTTCGGGGAGGACTATCAGCCCGAGGAACGACGGGCAGCAGGAGTCTGGACCTGCCCGTGGTGCCATCAGGAAGTGCCAGGCAGCGTTCCGGCTCTGTACAAGGACCGAAACGGACGCATCACGGCGCTGTGAGCTATCGTCGGGTTTCGTGGTGGTATCCGGCGCTCGATAGTGGACAAGGTGGAAGATGTCGTCTTCTGTCGTCTGGAAATGTATTTTTGATTCCGCAGTACGGACAGAAGTTCCACGATGTCTTGCGGGCAAACCTTGTTCGCATCTGGGCGGGGTGCTGTTGCTCGCCGAGCAGACCGTCGATAGTCTGTCTTGTTGAGCGCATCCGATCCCTTACCTCTTCGGAGGCATGGTCAGCGTCCAGGCGGCTCAACAGCTCGTCGACGATGTTCAACGCGCGGATGAGAGAGGCGCCAACAAAATTGGGAGGATGTCGTGGCAAAAGAAGAGGCGGTCCAGGTAGAGGGCAACATTGTCGAGGCGCATCGAGACGCCAAGTTCACAGTCGAGATTGATAACGGACACCTGGCACTGTGTCACGCATGTGGCAAGATCCGAAAGCGTTTCATTCGGTTGACCGTAGGCGACCGCGTGCAGATCGAGTTGTCGCCCTACGATCTCACTCGAGGTCGAATCACGTATCGGTTGCGGTAGTTCAGTCTCGGAGCTTGCGCCGCAGCCGTTGCTTGACGCGCCGCTCAAAGCCGGTCTTGGGAGGGTGCTTCTTCTCCCAATCGACCTCCCACTCCTTCAGGAGCTTTTCAGCGACGGCACGCACCCACTTGACGATGCGTGGCGGTGACGGTGGTTCTTGTCGCCACCAGTCGATAACGTGCTGTGTGGTGGCCTCGACGGCAGCCCAGAACGGGATGTGCTGCTCGTCGAGTGCCGTGCCCGATCTCTCGTAGGGGTTCTTGGCCCTGTCTTCCATGTGAGCGAGCTTGCCTCGGGCCTTGCCACGCAGCTTTTCGGCCGCCTCGAGCTGTGGCGGCGGTGCGTTCGCCGGGTAGTGCGTGCCGAGGATCATTCTCAGTGTCACCTCGCCCTTCTGCTGCTTGATCCATCGGCGGGCGTTCCTCATGCTCTGTTTGCCGCGCTGCCCAAGAAATGGCGGGTCGGCGAGATACTCTCTCGCGTGCTTCAGGCCCGCGTTCCATCCTTCTTTTTGCTGTGGGAGAAAGTGGTATTCGGGCTTGATGTGGCGCGGGACAGGGGCCTGTGGACCCAGAGCTTTGCTCTCGGTCAGGTCTAGAGGAGTTTCGAGTGACTCGACGTTGTAGTGTCTCATAACGTTGACGTTGAGTCCTCGAGTGGGGATCCAGTCGAAGAGTCGGGCGCCTGGAATGGCGTCGCTCCTCACAGTCATTGTCTGTTGTGGTAGGAGGCTCGTTTTGCCTACGGATCCCATCTGCCCCACGACCACCTTCACGTTCCCGCCTGCCTTTGGAGTGACTCTCACTAGCAGCGTCTCGTACTTTCGGTCTTTGTCTCTCAGGCGGAGTGTGACGCTTCGTGGTCGGTTTTTCTGCTCGGACTCCAGCTTTTCCCACGCCACTCCCGTGAGTTTCCTGAGGTGCTGTAGCATCGCGTGCTTCTGGCGCCCGAGGAACTGCGTAAGAATGCGGTGATGCCATTTCGAGATGGGTTGATCTTGCGTGGGCATGATTGTCTCCTCTTGCGCTTTTCACAATCACAGTGCAGAGTGTAGTCTGTCTCGATTGGTACGAGCAAGCATGTTGCCTTGTCCTCGACCAGTTGACGGGAGTTGAAACGGCAGGACTGGCAGAGACACAGGAAAAGGAGAGACGCAATGGCGGACTTCCGTGCAATCCGTGAAGAGATCGAGGATCTGATGGATCTCCTCGAGGGCCACGAGGACGAGCTGGATGAGGACGAGCTGGACGAGGACGAAGGGCTGGAAGAGGCACGTCGTCGTCGGGTCCGCGTCGGCGGCAAAATGGTGAAACGCGGCGGCTTCATGAAGCGCGTCGGCGGTCGTCTCAAGATGGCCAAGGTCAAGCGTCAGAGCGCCAAGGAGCGTGCCGCGGGACGTCGTTCCAGTGTTCGCCGTGGTGCCAAGCGTCGCCGCATGAAGCGCAAGCGTCTCGGACTCGAGCACCGAGAGATCGCGAGCCGTATTCAGGATCTGCTCGGCACCCTCGAAGAGGCGACCGGGTACGAGTTCGGCATCGAAGACGGCGAGCTGTACTACATCGACGAGGAGTGATCCCGTCGGGCAACGGCTGAGCGCTCCGAGTGGAGCGGGGGGTCATCGATAGCGTCGACTGGCCGTCACCAACCGCGATGTCCTTCGGTGCGCAGCGCCAGGCATCATGTTGGGGGCGGCAGTGGTATATCTGCACAGAAAGGGTGGCATTGAGGAGGACATCAGCGATCGTCTCCGTCAGCTACTCGAGACGGTGCGAGGACAAGAGAGTTTCGATCGTCTCTTGCGTGCCATCGCCGAAGACGGCGACATCAGGCGCGTTGAGCGTGCCGAGAGGTTGCTGCATCGACGCAACCGCGAGGGAGACACTCGACGTCTCAGCAAGGCAATCTGGCGTGGTGCTCGACACGACACGAAGCTGTGGGGCTTCATCAAGCACTCGTTTCTCATTCAGGCTAGGGAGTTCGGGCGGCGCAACATGTCACAGGTGTCTCGGGCTCTCCGTGGCATCATTCCGGGCGACAGGAAACCGCAGGCCATGGTCTCGACCCGTCGCGGCGTGCTCGAGTTGCGGATCACGCAGCCGTTCTTCGACATGCGCCAGCCTCCCGATGCGTTGGTGGTCAAAATCGCCCCTCCAGAGGCCCCAGAACGCGCCGCAGGGCTCAAGGTGACTCTCAGGGTGGAAGTGATACGGTCGCGCGTTCTGGACGCTCTGTCGCATCGATATGCCCCTGTTCTCGCGTCTCGCAACAAGACTCTAGAGTGGCCCGACCTGTACGACTGGTCTGGGCTGCTCGAGATCCTGACGAGTTCGGGTGCCGCGTGGATGAAGAAGACATACACGGAGTTGGTCGACGAGGCCGAAACGGAGGCCGACAGCGTCAACGAGGCACGAAAGCGTAGGATCCGGCGACGACTCACCACGAGTCCACGTCGGTTCTATGGCAAAGCCAAACCTGGAGAGCGGTCGTCACGGAGGTTGTCTCCCGCGGCCCGCCCTCCGCGTCGTCTTGTTCGGCCTCGTGTGGCGGCTACGAATCCGGCACCACCTGACGAGTTGCGTCGATGGGACAACTACTATCGTGTGAACAAAGGCCGCATCAAGTCTCGTGGTAAGCAAATGCGCCGTCTACCGTGGTATCGTGAGTACCAGAAGCGACTCCGCAAAGTCGCTCTCTCAAAAGGGACACGCAGAAGGTAGACGACACACAGTATTCTGTGTAATGCTATCCACTGCTCGAGTGTTGAAACGACGGGGATTGAGAAAGTGCCTAACACACCGAGAATGTCGTTCCCGTATCCTTCCTACCGCAAGGATCCATGGTTTGATGATCAGGAGGACTTCAACCTCGCAGTAGACGCCTCGGTCTACACCTCACGCGAGGACCGAAACCTCGTGATCATGGAGGGTGGCACCGTCGCCTGGTCATCGGGCACGGGTGTTCTTTCCTGGGACGCGGACATCCAACTGAACGCCTCGATCTCCGGTCTACTGTGGGTCATCGCGGCGGGTTCGGTGACGTTGGAAGAGGGGGAGGCGTTCTACGTCGATCTGGTCCGGTACCCATCAGCGAACACTACGATCACACCGCAGGTGTCTAGCCAGATCCCGTCCACGGATCAGGCCGTCATGATGGCTCTGCGGAAGAACGATCGCGTGTATTGGAGAAACGGGCTCACCATCGAGGACGGGTACTCTGGGCTGTTGTTCACGACGCCTCCTGGAACAGAGCCACTATCGGTGACGTTGGGCGCCGGCAACACCACTGGAGGGACAGACGTAGTTGTCTCTTCCGGTGACAAGATCACGGCGCCCGATGCTGTTGCGCTCACGATCGAGACGCCATCGCCTACGTTGGGTATTCCTGGCGGCATCGACATTACAAGCGGTAGTGGTGTTCAGGCCGGTCGTCCAGGTGCCGACATTGACATCACTGCCGGCAATGGCGTGACAACTGGTGCTGGCGGCAAGGTCAACGTCACGCCCGGGTCTTCTCCCACGGGTACCGATGGTACGATCGAGTTGCTGGGTGATACGAATGTCACGGGTAAGCTTGGTGTAACGGGTCTTATTGATCCGGTTGGAGTGGTTTTCGACGAGGCTTCGGCGCCGGGTACTGGGGCGACACAAGGCGGTGTGTTTGTCTCGGACGGTACCGGAGGTTTGACGCAGAACAAG
>Ga0180437_10009664_pt1 | contig 11892 bp, 7 predicted proteins | sample SS_ome_4_FD_132410 | JGI IMG/M metagenome (GOLD analysis project Ga0180437, IMG submission 132410) | Hypersaline lake sediment archaeal communities from the Salton Sea, California, USA - SS_3_D_1 metaG | ecosystem: Environmental > Aquatic > Non-marine Saline and Alkaline > Hypersaline > Sediment... | reverse complement strand
TGCAATGTCAACGCTGTGTTAATGAGATACACTCCAGGTCGACGAACCTTTCCAAGAATAAGATAATGTTGGTTAGCCATTCTCTTAGGAATGATCGACACATCAGGATTGATGAAGAAATCTGTCAATCCCTCTTCGAGAATTTTTTTAATTTCTGGAATTGTTTTTTCTTTAGCTTCAATACCTTCAAGAAACATGTAATACAATTTCCCATCAGGAGCGATAATCACTTCATTAACGAGAGTATCAGAATTACCAAAGACGGAAATTTCCAGAATATCTCCTTTGGAAATTCGATAATCTTCTACAAGGGGTTGGAAAGGATCGAAATATTCAGGCAACAATGGAGCTCTTTCTTCAGAGAGCTTTAATTCTTCAGCTATAGCTTCTTCATCATCGATAAAATCTACAACCGTTGGATAACGGGAAACGATCACAGGAGCCCGCGGTCCAAAAGATTGAGCGAGCGGACAACAGCCACTCAATGAAATGACTGTCACCACAAATATTGCATAAAGGACTAAAAGCCTGAGTAGATCTCTTTTATTTTTCTTCATGAAGCTCTCTTCATCTCTCCATATGCCGCGACTCAGTATTTTTCTTTTCCCCACATCTTACGCCATCGTTGTCGCTTGCTTCGTTTTCTTTCAGCTTGAACTCTGGCATCATCAACATAGACAGGTAGGACCCTATTAAGGACGATACCGTTGATGTTAACACCCTTGGATTCCAATTCCTTAAGTCCAGAGTCCACATAAGATGTCGTAATTTTCGAAGACCCTACGACGAAAATGCAACAATCAGCAAATTTGATCAAATTTGAAGCATACGTATCATCGACGACACTGGGAGTATCAATGATGATGATGTCATATTTTCGTTGTAACTCATTCCATAAGGTATTCATCCATGGAGACATGATCAATTCTTTCATATTGGGATCATCCCCGACTTTGATACAATCGACATATCCTGATCGGATGATTTCCGACAATGGAACTTCACCATGGAGATAATTTTCAACAAACGGTGCCGCTTTTTTTCGTGTGATCTTTTCCGATGGTTCTTGGCAGAAAGGATTTTTCCGATAATCAAAATCAAGGAAGATGACTTTTTTCTTACGACGTTCGTGGTAATACCTTGCAAAGTGATAAGCCAGCGAACTCTTTCCTTCTCCTGGTAAAGAACTCGTAAAAGCCATCGAAGATAAAGGACTTCCCTCCGCCATAGTTTCTAATCGTTCTGCTAGATTACGCATGAAGAACAAGAGTTTTTCTTCACTGTCCTTTTTAGCAAGCCCACGAATCTCCGGGATTACTTGTAAACAGGGGATATTGTATGCTAAATCGACTTGTTTTTCGGTACACAACCGACGGTCGACAGCTTCGACAACCATCGCCAGTCCTAATCCGAAGAAGCACCCTAGGATGAAGCCTACTAGAGGGAAAAGTTGTACGAAATTATTCCACTTTGAAGCATAGGCTCTAGCATTATCGGCTTTATGATAAATTTCAACATCACCTTTTCCAAGGCTAAGCAATAATTCCGTAGAACGTAACGCATTATTGAGTTGTCGAATTTCTTCTTCGGCGGCGACCTTTCTATGCATCAATTTAGCATATTGAATTTGCTCTTGGGGTAAATTCTCTAGTTCTTTTTCAGCATCTTCCACAGCATCGGCTAAGTCTTCTTTTAATTTTTGTGCGGAACGCAATTTCCCCTGAAGACGCATCACCTCCACGTTGAGTTGCTCTTTGAGAGGATTCTTTTCATAAACTTTCCCCTGTCTTTCATCAAGGCTAACGTCACTGAGCATTTTACGAAGTTCTTGAAGACTCGTCTCTAAGATCTTTATCTTAGGATTGTCAGGAGCATAGCGTGTTCTTGCCTCCAAAAGCGCCATTTCAGTTCGAGCAATACGATCTTTAAGGGGACTTTCCTCATAAGCATATTTGACAGTATGTTCAGGGATATTAGAAGCTTCTCTTTGTAAGTTCTCAAACTCTACTAGGAGTCTATTGTAAGCCAGTGAAGCACTTTGATACTCCGTTTGTACCTTAGCAGCAGTGTCAATCAATGTTGAATGTCCTGACTTTAACTCAAAGTGTGGATTTTCCTTCTTAAAATCAGCAATGGATTTTTCTTGAATTTCAAGCTTTTGCGTCGCCGCTTTTTGTTGAGCATCGAAATAGTCATACGCCATCTGTAATTGCTTACGAGTCAACTCTTCGCTATGTTTAACAACCACTGTGGATAAGGCGTTGACAACGTTAACAACAAAATTAGGATTATTCGCAGTACAGGCAATTTTAATCAGGTTAGATTGATTATGGGGGCTGCCAATATCCACCGTTTCTATAATTTCATCGACAGGCTCTTCTAAATTTAAGATCGATTTAACAGCCTTAAAGTGCACAGGCAACTTCATCATTTGTACTAATGTTGGCAAAGAAAACTGCGAGATGGAATAAGTTCCGGCAAGTTGTTGGGGCCTCTCTTGCTGATAAACGAGGAAGGCCTCAGCAACATAAGTTCTCCCCAAGAAATAAGTCACCCCAGCTCCTCCACAAGCGAAAATGACCCCCCAAATCAACACCATAAGAAGATGACGTCGCACGCCTGTCCGCACCTTGTTCATGTCGATTCTCGACACAAATTCTTCTTCTTCATCATGTTCTTTAAACACTGATTGTTGAGGAGAAGGACTTTTCTTGGAAGGCGGTATGGTATCGGAAGTTGATTTCTTGGTGCTTATGATATCATCCGCCAAGAGACGAGAAAATTCGTCGGCGGTTGGCTTTTCTCCTATACCTTTCGTTTTTTTAGACCGCGATAAACCCTTTTTTGGTGTTGCTGCTTTAGAAGATGAGGCTGTTACAGTACTTCTTTTTTTAGACCCCTTGGCCTTTACTGTTAAAGCCTCTTTTGAACTTCCTTTGAGGCTGGAGCTAGAGGTTCGTTTTGTCCTAGGCGTAGCAGTCTTCTTCTTCGTTATTCCTCCTTTTGTCGTACTCGCCTTCTTGGTGGTCTTTTTTTTGCTATCAGACTTTTCCATAATTCTTCTCGACTCCAAAACATAACTTAAATCTTTATCTATTGTGACATACAGCCTTGTCATTATTTTGTCAATGAAGGCTCACAAGGAATTCAACGATCTTTAAATTTATTTTTTTAGGGTTAGGCTCGCTTTTGTAGAAAGCAACATTCTTTTACACCCAAGAAGGTTCACTTTCAAGGACTTCGACATATTTGGAAGGAACTTCACGGATGAAGCGACTAGGGCGCATATACCGAGAGCCGCCCCATAGATGTCGATGTCGACACCATGTCAAAAAAAGCCGTTCTTTAGCACGTGTCATTCCCACATAACACAACCGTCTTTCTTCCTCTATGGCTTCCATATTACCTCGAGAATTGATATGAGGAAAAAGATCTTCTTCAAGTCCCACGACAAAGACGCCTGGGAATTCGAGTCCTTTGCCGTTGTGGGCAGTCATCAGATTCATGCGTTCTCGAGATACATCCACATCATCGATGTTACTTTTTAAAGTGAGCTCTTCTAAAAAAGCTTGCAGTGATGGTTCTTCCACCGACTCTTCCCACTCTGCTGCTTTGGCAGCAAGTTCGAAAACGTTCTCCTTTCTGTCCTGTTCTGTTTCCTTGTCCAATGCTAGGTATTTGAGGTAACCTGTATGACGTAACGCAGCCATCACGAGATCTTCCAAGCTCCCTTGCTGATAACAAGCTTGTAATTCTCGAATGATCGCCACGTATTGCTGTAATCCTTCCTGTTGGAGTTTAGAGATCTTAACAGTAGGATGAGCATTGCCTTTAACCAGAGCACTGATGTAATCAAGTATTGAAAGATTCGCTTGAATAGCGCCATTTTGTAGCTTTTCGACCGTTTTTTCTCCAATCCCTCGTTTTGGAATGTTGATAGTCCTAGCAAAAGCAACATAATCGGAACTAAAGTAGACCATCCGTAGAAAAGCCAAGATGTCTTTGACCTCTCGCCGTTGATAGAAGGAAATGCCCCCTACAATAACGTAAGGTACTTGTCGTCGAAGTAATTCGTCTTCAAAAATTCGCGACTGAAAGTTCGTTCGATAGAAGATCACCATATCGCCAAGGGAGAAGATTTTATCCCTTTGATATTGACACACATAATCGATCACCGTCCTAGCCTCTTGTCTCTCATCAGAACAAGTGATGATGGTAATTTTTTCTCCTTCTCCCCGATCACTCCACAGGTTCTTATCATATCGACTAGCGTTATGGCTAATGAGAGCGTTAGCACCATTGAGGATGTTGCATCGACTACGATAATTTTGTTCGAGACGAATAACTTTGGCATTCGGAAAATCTTTTTCAAAGTTCAAAATGTTATGAATATCAGCGCCTCTCCAAGAATAGATCGACTGGTCAGGATCACCGACAACGAAGAGATTTTGGCTGTTGGCAGTGAGTAAGCTCACAATGGTATATTGAGCAGCATTGGTATCCTGATACTCATCGACTAATAAATATTCCCATCTTTTTTGGAAGTGCTTTAACACATCAGGATTTTCGCGAAAAAGACGCACTGTTAAAAAGAGTAAATCATCAAAATCTAAAGCGTTCGATTGTCGCAATCTCTGCTGATAATGTTTATACACTGTAGGAAACTGGTGTTCTACTGATGTTGTGAACTCTGAAACGTCGACGTCATCGGGCATGATCATATTATTCTTGGCACGAGAAATAAGATTTTTCAGAGTTTTAGCAGCTTTTCTGGTATCTTTAGTGTCGATATGTAAGTCTCGCATACACCCTTTGAGAAGCTGTGCAGCATCCTCTTCATCATAGACAACGAAATCACGTTCGTAGCCTAAAACATCGACAGCTTCTCTAAGAATACGCATCCCAAGGCTGTGGAACGTACATAGAGTAACTTTGTTACTTGTAAGCATTTTTACACGCTCTTGCATCTCCTGTGCTGCTTTATTAGTGAATGTTAATCCGAGGATCTTCCAATGAGGAATCTCTCGCTCTAGCAATTTGACAATACGACACGTAACAACACGCGTTTTTCCAGAGCCAGCACCTGCTAAGACCAGAAGAGGACCCGAAAGATGTTCTACAGCTTCCTGCTGCTGAGGATTTAAAGAATAAAAAAGCTCCATGAGACAGCGTTACTCGTTGATGTGAAGCGATAAATTTTACACGATTTAGAAATTAAAAACCAAAAACAAGCATCTCGGCGAGCGTAAATCAAATCTCTGGCACAATTATTTACGCATTTTTTCGGCGTTGTTGCATAAATCAAACCACTGAGTCACAGAGACCTCCGAGGAAGTATGAGAAAATTGAGAAATGATTAGTCTGTTCACAATGCTATGTAAAAGGTTTATCTAATTTTTCATATTTCTCATAAAATTTCATAAAACTCTGTGTTCTTCTGTGGTTAAATTATGCAACAATCCCCAAGATATCGAAAAATTAAAAAAACAATCTATTTACATTTTAAAGGTTTTTCATTAGCATTTGCACCTTCAACCTTTAACCCCCCAATCGCCGATGAAAGCATTGATTCTTGCAGGCGGGAAAGGAACGCGCCTTTGGCCTCTTTCTCGTGAAAATTATCCAAAGCAATTCCTCAGCATAGGGCAAGACTGTTCTTTGCTACAAGATACCGTTAGAAGAATTTCTAATGTTATTCCTTATCAAGACATTTTCGTGATTACTAATCATGCAAATTTCCATGATGTGGCTTATCAACTGTCTAATGTGTCCCCGGTTTTTCGGAACAATATCATCATCGAACCGATGGGCAAGAATACAGCGCCTGCTATTAGTTGGGGAGTGAAGTACGTTAAAGAGACCGCCGGCATCGATGATGACGAAGTTTTCTTTGTCACGCCGTCGGACCATCACATTGTCAACGAAGAAAAGTTCTCTCAGTATCTAAAAATGGCAGAACAAGTTGCTCTTCAGGGTAACGTTGTAACTTTTGGCATCGCACCTACAGCACCCGAAACAGGTTACGGATATATCAAAAAAGGCAAAGCCCTAAAAGTTGAAGGTGCTTTTATCGTCGATAAATTTGTTGAGAAACCCGATGAAGCAACAGCGAAGAAGTTGGTTAATTCTGGGTGTCATTATTGGAATTCAGGGATGTTCAGTTTCACCACAAAAACAATCATGCAAGAGCTTCAGCGACATGCTCCTGAGATCCATGAAGCCTTTAAAGGAAATTTAGCAAAAGCTTTGGAATGCTTCTCTGATCTTCCTAACATTTCCTTTGATTATGCGGTCATGGAAAAATCTCAGTGTGCTGCAGTCTTACCCGTCACTTTAGAATGGTCCGATATTGGTAATTGGGATAGCTGGTACAACATCCTTGAGAAAGACGAAAATAATAATGCTCGACGGGGAGACGTTATCACTGAAGAGACCTCAGGATGCCTTATTCTCGGGAATTCTCGACTTATCTCAACAGTAGGTCTCAAAGATGTGTTGATCGTAGATACTCCCGATGCTTTGTGTGTCGCTAAGAAAGGCTCTTCGCAGAGGGTTCAACAGCTTGTGAAAAATCTTAAAGAAGCAGGCCGCTCCGAAATTATGCGTACGGAGGGAGTACAACTTCCCTGGGGATCTTCATCGAGAATCGAAAAGGGGAATGGATTTCTAATTCAACACCTCAGCATCAAGCCTGGTGGTTCATTAACTCTGCAGATGAATCCCCAACAGGTCAAGCACTGGGTGTTTGTGCAAGGAACAGCCAAAGTTACCATTGACAACAAGACACAAGTTCTCCGTCAGGGACAGAGCATCAGCATGACCACGACCGCTGTTCACAAAGTAGAAAATATTGATGGCTGCACTGTTGAAATCATCGAAACGCGAACGGGATCTAACTTAGAAGATAGCGACATCATCAGTGCTGAAGGCTCATTCAGCTGATAAAGCTCTAACGCGCATGAGTAACCAACTTTTCAAGCATCATCTTCGTGTGCCCTATGCTCACATCGATAAGATGGGCGTTGTTTATTATGCGCATTATTTGGAATACTTTGAAATGGCTCGCGCAACACTTCTCAGAGAAGTAGGGATGCCTTACACGATCATGGAGAATCGAGGAATTTTCCTTCCCGTCGTCAGCGCCCATTGCGATTATAAAAAACCTGCTCGTTATGATGATTTACTCGTTGTTATCAGTCAATGCACAGCACTACGAGGGCCACGATTACATATTGAATACATTCTTCAGAAAATTGAAGATGGTACGGGACAGAAGGTTGATGGAGAAGGAGAAAAACTTGCCACTGGCTACACAGAGCACGTCTGCCTGTCAGCAGAAGGTAAAATTATGCGCCCTACGGAAGAATTAAAGCGGTTAACAGAAAATGTTGATACGTAGTTTAAAGCTGTTATTATTCTTATACCTCGTTATTGGTTCCATATCGCCATTGATCGCAACCAACGCCCCCCAAGTCGTCGTAGGCATTGATCTCCTCTTCCAAGGACAATATGACGAATTATTCCAAGGCAAAAAAGTTGCTCTGGTCACTAACCACACAGCCATTAATCACGAGATGCTTTCTAGTATCGACATCTTCAAAAAACAAGCATCCACAAAAGGCTTTTCACTAGTTGCACTTTTTGGTCCGGAACACGGTATTGATGGGGCTGCTCATGCTGAAGTTACATTCAGCGATGATCACGATCCTGACGGAATTCCCATTTATTCTCTTCATGGTAAGACTCGTCGTCCCACCAATGAGATGCTCAAGAATGTCGACGTTATCTTCTACGACATACAGGATATTGGTTCTCGCTCCTACACTTATATTTCAACATTATTTTACGTGATGGAAGAAGCCTCCAAGCATCGTATTCCCGTCGTTGTTCTCGACCGCCCTAACCCTATCAACGGACTTGTCATTGATGGCCCCATGTTAGAAGAGGCTTGGCGTTCCTTTGTTGGTTACATCAACATTCCATATTGCCATGGAATGACGGTAGGAGAACTTGCCCATTACTTTAACAATGAGTATCAAATCGGTTGCAAGCTTCACGTGATTCCTATGAAAGGTTGGCAACGAAGAATGTCTTTTCAAGACACAGGCTTAGCATGGATACCGACGAGCCCTCATATTCCAGAACAAGATACTCCACGCTATTATCCTATGACAGGCATTCTTGGAGAGCTGCAAATCGTCAATATTGGCATCGGCTACACATTGCCTTTCAAAGTTGTCGGCGCACCCTGGATCAATGCCAATGTCTTTGCTAAGCATCTTAATGCTCAAAAATTTCCCGGAGTTCACTTCGTTCCTTTTCACTATAAGCCTTTCTACGGACGTTTCTCCGGACAAGACTGTCATGGAGTGCTGATCACCATCACTGACAGCAAAAAATATCAACCAGTAGCAACGCAATATCTCATCATCGGCATTCTCAAAAGTCTGTATCCCAGTCATTTCCGTCAGGCTATCGCTGCTGCTAAAGATCGCAAAAAAATGTTTTGTCAGGTTAACGGCACCGAGGAAGTGTATCACATTCTCACGAATGAGAAATACGTTGTGTGGAAACTACAAGCTTTGCACCGCAAAGAGAAAGAGCTTTTCTTACAGCAACGCAAGAAATATCTCATTCCAGACTACGGTTAAGGATCGTTAAGTTGATTTTAGCAGCTTCTTGCAAAGACAGGGCTTCTGCATGCATCGCTTCGTAATGTTCAACGATCTGTTCTTTTTCTGAAGAAGAATCATCATCACCTTCAATCTCCTGAAAATGTCTTTCGAAAGCAACAGAACGTATATGGTTGACAGGTTGAAGGATATGGCGATAAGCGATCTCTTCTTCTAATTGTTGTTGAAGATTTTCCACCTCCGAAGACCAATGTTCAATCTGCTGCACTTTTTTATCGATCACCGCTTCTTTGAGAGCATCAAAGCTTTTAACAAGGTTATGACACTGTTCTAAGGAAGTTTCTAAGCTTGCTTTGATGGATTCTAGAATTTTCCTAATTTTGTTTTCATCAACATCGACGAAAATGGCTTGTTGTAATTCTTGATGAATCCAATTTTTTAGATCATATTCGGTACTAAGATAGGATTCAGCAACTTCTCTCAACGACTTGTTGGGAATTCCTTCGGCGCCCAATCCTCCTTCTGTCGCATTGATGAAGGTCTTTTCCGGAAACTGTTTTGCATACTGAGAAGTATAATGAGACTCAGCGATCCACTTCCATAATGTATACACGGGTTTACCGTGGATATCATGGCGAAGGAAACTGTTGTTGTTGAGGTCTGTAGCTTTAGTGAGGTCTTCTTCAGAAACCTTCGGTTGCGCAACAACACTGGAAGCATACAACTGCATATCGGTATAGGCGAGATCCATGCCCACAAAAATAATAGGATTACATCCCATCAACCTTGCCAGATCGATTGTCAAGTGCAAGACGTTGAACCCTTCGGTCGCCGACGTACCCTGAATACCTAGTTCCTTCTCTACCCATGTGGAGATGGGATAGCCTACATACTCCGTCAAATAGATCCGCGGACCGTGCAGAGTCTCCAAGGCTGAAGCATAAGTCCTTCCTTTATAAAAAAAGGGAAGTTCATAGCCTGTCTGGCTAACCATCCGCTTATGTTGTTCAGGATTAGGATCGACAGTAGCACCGAAGTGTGGCCACAGCCCCCGACCCGTCAACGCATTGATCGCTGATCCACCAGCAAAGATAAGTGCTCGCCGTTCCAAAGTTTTTAACACAGAAAAGTTCTTATTAAGAGAAGGACCTGCCCCACAAATGATCGCAGGAATATTGTTGAATTTACCGAAAAGCTTCGACGCAGCATGAGAAGTCGGAAGGTAGAAAAGATTCTTATAAAAGTTGGTAAAGAAAGCCCGGCCATACTCTAAAAACTCCTCACTAGCAAAGTTTACATGTACCGTCCGATGCATCAGCCTCATTTGAAGATAAGTAAGACGATCCTCACGAACCCTCGCATAAGCCGGTAATGCCACAATCTTCATTGGAAGTTTCACAAAATGATAAGCCAACTCTTCACAAAGCGCATCACAGTCATTCTCGTTGTCTCCAAGATAGGCCAACATCACTTGACGATGACTTACCATCTCACCCCCTCGAGCCGTTTCAAGCAAACGATGCAAAACCTGAAGATCATCCTCAAGGTAAACAAGATAGCGATCTCTTCGCTTCGCTAACCACCCCTTTAAAACATCAAAAGAATACCCAACCCCTATTCCGTAAACATACAAAACATGAAGAGCATCTAACGGAATATCCCCAAGCCATTGGGCTGTCTCACGACAAGCATCATAATTGGAATGGTAAAACCAACGCCGATCATCCCCCTCATGACATAAATTAGCTTCTCCTCGTCGCGTCTCACACCACGATAAACCATCACATCCCGCCGTATCGACCAAACGCGCTAATTCGGCATTCTCTTCAGCAAGAATTTTTAGGTTTTCCTCAAAGCAATTCATCATTTAATACCCCATTGCGTAACCGTAATATACTCCTCTTTTTTTCCGCAAAAATTTTTACATATTCTAATCTGGCACTCGAGATATTCATGTGCTAAAAAAGTTGCGTTATGGCTTGACAGAAATCAACATAGGGCTTAAGATTTACTGTTTTAAGTTACTAGGATAACAACCAATGAAAGGAGAGATGAAGATGACGACACAAACGAAGATTAAGCCGCTTGGCAACCGTGTATTGGTCAAACGCTCTGAGGCTCAGAGAAGTAAGGGGGGTATTCTTCTTCCGGACACGGCGCAGGAGAAGCCTAAACAAGGGGAAGTTGTTGCGGTAGGTCCTGGCAAGTTAACGGAGGACGGAACAACGACGCCTTTGGAAGTACAAGTTGGTGATCTTGTGTTGTTTAGTTCTTATGCGGGGACAGAGGTTAACGATCAAGACGAGCAATATTTGATCATGTCGGAAGATGATATTTTAGGAATCTTGACACGAGTTAATTAACGAAGCGTAGGAGCATAATCATGGCTAAGATGTTGCAATTCAATGAAGAAGCGTTAAAGTCGGTGCTTAAGGGCGTAAAGACTTTGGCAAAGGCGGTCAAGGTAACATTAGGGCCTAAGGGTCGCAATGTTGTCATTAATAAGAGTTTTGGTTCGCCATCATCGACGAAGGATGGTGTGACTGTTGCTAAGGAGATTGCTCTCAAGGACAAATTTGAGAACATGGGAGCGCAGTTAGTTAAGGAAGTTTCTTCGAAGACTTCAGATGTGGCAGGTGATGGAACGACGACAGCGGTTGTTTTAGCTGAATCGATCTTCAGTGGAGGATTAAAGAGTGTTGTTGCTGGTACTAATCCTATGAGTGTCAAACGCGGTATTGATAAGGCCGTTGTGACATTAACGGAAGCATTAACAAAGCTGGCTACACCGATCAATACGACGGAAGAGTTGAAGCAAATTGCCGCGATTTCTGCCAACAATGACGAAGCCATTGGCAGTATTATTGCTGAGGCTATGGAGAAGGTGGGCAAAGATGGAATTATTACTGTTGACGAAGCCAAAGGCATTGAGACGACTCTTGATGTTGTGGAAGGGATGCAGTTTGATAAAGGGTATGTTTCGCCGTATTTCATTACCAACCCAGAAAACATGTCCGTAGAACTTGAGAATGCTCAAGTTCTTATCGTTGACAAGAAGTTATCATCGGCCAAAGATCTAGTGCCTATCTTAGAGAAGGTGACGGAACGCGGTTCTCGCCCGTTATTGATCATAGCCGAAGATGTGGACGGGGAGGCCCTTGCCACATTGGTTGTCAATAGGCTCAAGGGAGGGCTTACTATTTGTGCGGTGAAAGCTCCCGGCTTTGGAGACCGTCGCAAAGCTCAATTACAGGATATT
>Ga0180437_10009663_pt1 | contig 11892 bp, 17 predicted proteins | sample SS_ome_4_FD_132410 | JGI IMG/M metagenome (GOLD analysis project Ga0180437, IMG submission 132410) | Hypersaline lake sediment archaeal communities from the Salton Sea, California, USA - SS_3_D_1 metaG | ecosystem: Environmental > Aquatic > Non-marine Saline and Alkaline > Hypersaline >... | reverse complement strand
GTTCTGCGCCTCCAGCGAGTCAAAAAACACCCCGCCGACGGTGTCCCCGTGGCCCATCGTCGCGCCGAGCGTCACGTCGTAGGCGTGCCAGGTCACGTCCGGCAGGGCGTCCCAGCCCTGCGCCGAGACGAGCGCGTCCTTGTGCGCGTTGAAGTTCTGCACGGCGGCGCCGGTCGTCGCGCCGGTGTCCAAGAACGCGAGCAGCGCGTCGGTCGCGATCTCGATCGGCGGGTACTGGACGTGATCGGCCATGCTGCGCCGAGTCTAGCGACGGCCCCTTTCGGTGGGCGCGCTAGGTTTCGGGGGCGCGTGACCCCTCACCGCCTAGCGCGTCCTGACCCGCGACAGGGCCCGGAGCCGCGCCCGAAGCCCCACCCGCTGCTCCTTGCCGAGCGCCTTGTTCGTGGCGTCGATAATGACCGCCTGCAGCGCGCCGGCGACGACCGTCCCGTAAGGCAGCACGCGCCCCGCCGACAAACGGCCGAGCCCACCCTGCACCCGATCGTCGAGCCGGATCACCTTCCGCTGCGGAAGCCGCCCCGAGCCGCGCTGGTGGGCCCGGGCGTACCGGAAGCCGTCCGCGCTGACCGGGTCGACCGAGAAGGACGCGGACCGGGCGGTGATCCGCTCCGACCACCCTGGCCCGCCCCCAGCCGCTCGCATGAGCCGACCCGACGCGGTGAGGATCGGCTGCGGCCCCCACCGGCGCAGCTTCACCGGCGCGTATCGGGGGGACAGCGGCGCAAACCGCGGCCCGGTAGCCGTGCCTTCCGTCTCCAAGTGACGCTGGACGTGGCGTTGAGTCGTCCCCCGCAGCGCGCGGAACGCCGGGCGGAAGTCGTAGCCGGACGCCGTGCCACGCAGCAGCGCGCCGGCGACCTCGGTCGCGTCGGGGGTGATCTCGATGCTGACCGCGGGCTTGGTCATGCCCGCAGCCTAGAGGTAGTCGCCGTCGAAGTAGGGCTGCGGCTCCGCATAGGGCCAGTCACCGCCCGGCGGCGGGCTGTCGTCGATGCGGGTGTCGCGGTAGTCGACGGCGTGGCTCTTCAGGTCGACCGACTGCGCAGCGGTCGCCCGCGTCGCCCCGGCGGCGAGCATGCGGGAGCGGAAGGCGTCTTCCGAAAGCCTCGCCTTCGAGATCTTGTAGAGCGCCATCAGCGCGCCGGCCGCGGTGTCCTCGCGGCTCGTGCCGCCTCCGGCCTCGGTAACGAGCTGCATGAAGCCCGCGCCCGTGGCCGACGCTCGATCCGTCCCGCGCCACAGCAGCACGAGCACGCCGGTCATGAGCGCCTCCATCTGCTGGACGTAGGACTCCGCGAAGCTCGAAGCGGTGACGGTGGTCGACAGCCCCGCGGCCAGGAGGTCGCTCTGCACCTCGACAAACGCCGAGGACCACAGCACGGTGGCCTCGGTCGTCGTCGGGCGGGAGGAGGCGCCGGGCGTCCCCGTCGTCGCATCGACGAACCGAAGCGCGTCGGCAAGCGTAGACAGGTAGGGCACGGCGCCTCCGGGGGATCAGCTCGCGTCGAAGGTCAGCTCGATGTGAGCCGCGCCGCCCGCCTGAGTGCCGGCCTGCGTCGACATCGGCTCGATCAGGAGATAGACGTTCGTGTCCGAGCCGCCGAGCACGTCGGTCACGGTGATCTCGGCCGCGCCCGCCGCCGAGGTGGCGAACAGGAGCGACGCCTGAGCGGTGGCCGAGATCTCGGTCCCGGCGCCCGTCTCCGCCAAGGTGTACTTGGTCGCGTCGGGCAGGCCGGTCGCGTTCGTTACGACCGTCGCCCGGTAGGCCGCAGCCACCGCCGGGCCAGCCATCGTCACCGCGATGGTGTCCGACGACTCGGCCGCGGCGGTCAGCGCCACCGGGGCGAAGCGGGCAATGCCGCCGTCCTTGATGGTGAGGCCGTCAACGGTGACGCCGGCCGCGGAGGTGTACTCCGCGATCGTGTCGGCCTCCAGCCCCGCCTTGAACCGCTGGAGGATGTGCCAGAGAGGCCCGGCGCTCATCAGGACACCACGGCGGTCAGGAGGTGGCCCGTCTCCGGCTTGGGCGCGGCGAACTGCTCGACCCAAACCATGTCCATGCGCTCCTGGTAGTTGCCGGGGAGCGGGTACACGTTCGGCGCGCCGTCGCGGGTGCCCGCGAGGCGGAACCGGAGGAGGGTCGAGTTCGGCGCCATCGCCACCTCGGCCGGGGCCTCGTAGTGCAGCAGCATCGACGTCTCGGTCCAGATCGGCGACTTGCTGGCGGTCAGGCCCTCGCCCGCGGTGTTGGACACCGCGCGGCAGACATAGACGCGGTCGAGGCCGAGGTAGGCCGCCACCATCGCCTCGTCAGGGGACATCACCGAGTCACCGGCCGCGTTGCGGCGGTCGCGGAGGTCGGCGTTCTGCTTGAGCTTGCGAAACACCTTCCGGCCGATGGTGGCGCAGTTCGGCATGATGCCGCACACATCGGCCACGTCTTCGCGGATCTCGTCGACGTACTCCTGCGGGTTCGCCGTCGCCGTGTCGAACTTCGACGCCGCAGGCACCGCGGTGGTGTAGCTGGCGAAGGTGGTCGCGGCATCGAAGGCGATCGCCGCCGCCGACCGCTCGCGCAGGATCTGCGTCAGCTTGCGGAGTCGCATCGCGTTGACCTGATACTCGTCCACGCCCTCGCCGGCCGCGAACTGCGCATAGGTCACGTCGTTGTTGATGCCGCGGCCGCGCGGGCGGACGTGCCAGCCGTCCCGCAGGATGCTGCGGTTGCTGATCACGTCGGGGCGGTCCTGCCCCTGCGCGAGATCGAAGTCGTTGTCCGAGGTCGCCTCGGCGAAGCCGTCGAGGAACTCGTGAAAGCGGCCGGTCTTCGTCGACACATCGACGGTGCGGAAGATCCGATCGGCCACGAAGTCCGCGTCGATCGGGCCGAACATGACCGAGAGCGACGCGAGCGCCGGGTTGGTCCGAAGGGGAGCGTTGGGAAGCGCCATTGTTCAGGCTCCAGTCAGGGGGATCAGGTGGTTTCGAGGTAGAACGGGCCGAAGTTGACCGAGATCAGCTCACCGTCGGCGCCGCCGCTCAGGGCGTAGCCGAGGCACCAATTGCCGTCGGTGCCGGTGATCACCTCGCCGGCGGCGTTCGACATGACAGCCGCGCCGCGGGCGACGGTGGCGCCGGCCTCGACCTTGATCTGGCCGCCGATCTGCACGTCGGACTTGGACGCGGTCGTGGAGCCGTCCTCCACGTTGCTGGTCAGCACGCCGTAGGGCTGCTCACCGGCGCCGCAGATGTCGAGGTCGGTGTCGCCGTTGGCCTTGACGATCAGCCACTGCGACGACGAGAAGTCGGCGTCGTGCGGGAAGGAGCGAACGATGGGGGCAAAGGGGGTGGCGGACATAGCTCAGGCTCCCAGGTGGTCGCGCATGGCGGGGTTGGCGTTGACCTCGGCGAGCGTGAGGCGGATCGCCTCGCTCGCGCTCTTGCCCTCGGCCACCAGGGCCGCGGTGCGGTCGGCAATGTGCTGCTGGACATCGACCGCGGTCAGAGGCTTGGCGTCCGCGCCGCCGTGCGTCGACTTCGCGGCCACGTTGTGCTTGCCAGCGGGGTACAGCTTCTCAGCCAGCTCCAGGCCGACCGACTCGCGAACCTTGCGGTACTCCGGGCGCTCGGCCGCGGTGATGCGACCGTCGGCCACCGCCTGATCGTCGAGGCGCTGCGCCTCGGCCTCGGCGTGCTTGTCCAGCTCGGCCTTTAGGCTGTCGCGCTCCTCGGACAGGCGCACGGCCTGCTCCTTGAGGGTGTCGCGCTCGCCTTCGGCCTTTTCGGCGCGCTCGGCCAGGGCAAGGACGGCCGCCTCGACGGCCGATTCGGCGGGGGACTCGGACAGCGCGAGGATCTCACGCGCTCGGACGGACAGCGGCATTCGCGGCTCCGGGGTGTGGGGGTCTTCGTGGTCGGAAGCTGCGATCCGCAGGTCCCGCACCATGGGCTTGTCGGTGAGGACGACGCCGGTGAGCATGTAGCCCTCGATGGGCTCGCCGGTGGCCTTGCTCTGCCGGTCGGGGTACGCCTCGATGCTGACGCTGAGCGCCTTCGCGTCGACCTTGCCGGCGTCGGTCCACTGCACGCGGCCGAGGAGGACGGCGCGGCCGTCCCGCTCCCCGAGCTTCGTCGCCATGACGTGCCCGCGGAACTTCGGCGACTCGGCGTGCTCGGCGGGGTCTTCGTCGGCGTCGGCGTGCGCGAGGTCAAGCCGGATCGGCACGCCCCGGGGGGAGCCGTCCTCGTTGGACCCGGCCCACCGCTCCGCGAGGAACGCCGCCATGTTGTCGGCCATCTGCTGCAAGTGCTCGCGGTCGACCTCGACGTACCGGCCCCCGCGCTTCTGCGAGTACATACGGCCCGCAGCTGCAAGCTCGATCCACACCGAGCCATCCGCGGCGCGGTCTCCGACCTCGGCGCAGGCGATCAGGTGAGTCAGGACGCGGGACGACATGGCCCAAGCGTGCGGGAGCGCGAGGACGCGCGGCAAACCGGCGCCCGTGAGGCTGGCGCTAGCGGTCGGGCGCTACTTGTCGCGATACGGCTTGATCCCGCGGGCTTGCCTCGCCCGGAGCACGCCGGTCCGGGTCGTCGGCGTCTTGCCCGCCTCGGCCAGCAGGTAGGCGGCGTCGTCGTCGCTGTACTCCCCGAGCACGCGCTCGCCGTTCACCCGGGGCTCCGGGCGGCGGGGTCGTCGGTCGCGTGGAGGCTTGACGGGCACGGCGCGAGTCTACTCCAGCACCGGCACGGCGTAGCACCGGCAGTTCGGCGGATCCCCCGGGTGGCCCTCGGTGATGTGCCCAGGCCCGTCGACGAGCCACCGCGTCCCGTCGAGGTCGAAGTGCTCGTCTCGGACCCGGCTGTCCCGCTGCGACCGCCACTCGTAGTAACGCACCCCGGTCTCTTGCATGCGCCGCCGGTTGATCGCTGAGGTCAGGCTGCCGAGCGTGTCCCCGGCCACGAAATCGGCGTCGTGACGCAAGTGCGACGCGGGGCTGCCGGGCTTGCGTGAACTCACCGCCGCGCGGATCTGCGCAGGCGTCAACGGCTCGGCCGCCTCGCGAGCGGCGCGCTCGATGCGGTCGGCGGCGTAGTTGAAGACGTTCCTGTCGATCACTGCGATCGCGTCCGCAAGGTTGCGGGCGAAGGCCGTGACGAGGTCGTCGACCGACCCGAACGGCGCAGCGCCGGGGGAAAGCGGCCGGTTGCTTCCAGGGAGTTGCCGCCGGAGCGTGGTCGTCGCTGCCTTCGCCGCGTCGCGCCCGTACTGCTCCAGCGCGTCGGCGCTCACCGGCTCGATCCGCCCGGCCGCCGACCGGAGCAGCGAGGCGACGACGAAGGGGTCGGCGGTCTGCTGCAGCGCGGCAGCCAGCACCTCCGCAACCACCCGCCGCGCCTCGGTGACGCGACCGCGCAGCGCTGCGGCTAGCTGTCGCTCGACCTGGGCGGGGATCTCAGCGAGAAAGGGAGCGCCGGCAGGCCACCCCCCTCCTCGGCCGTCTCCAGCCGGGCGGCGATGCGGCCCATCCACGCCTTGCCCGCGTTGCCGCCCCACAGCGCCCAAGCGACACGGCCGGGGCTCGGATAGCCGGGCTCCCCGGGCTTGAAGCCCTCGCCCTTGCTGGCCTCCTCGTGGCGCGCGAACCACGCGGCCCCCTTGCGGGCCTTGTCCTCGGAGATCGGCTCCCCGTTGGCGAGGCGCCGCGCCCAGGCGACCGTCGCAGGCTGCAGCCCGTCGCCGCTGTGGCCTTCCTCGTGCCACTTCAGCCCGCGGAGCAGCTCGGAGCGGACACCGGCCGGGGCGGTCATGCCGCGCTCGGCGGCCTGCAGCGGCTCGCTGTCGCCCTCGTCGTCGTCCGGGGTGTCCTCGCCCGCGTCGGGGTCGCCCGGCGCATCCTGGGGCGGCTCCGGCGGCTCCGGCGGCTCCGGCGGCTCCGGCGGCTCCGGCGGGTCGTCGTCGTCGTCGTCGTCCGGGTCTTCGTCGAGGTCCGCCGACATCGCGGCCTCGTCGCGGCTCGGCAGAAACGCGAGCTGCCCGCGCATCGCGTCCACGTCCGCCGGGGTCCACTCGCCCAGCAGCCCGTCGCGCTTCGCCGCGCCGACCGCCTCGACCGCCGCCTTGGGGTCGACCGAGCGAAAGCCGCGATGCACGAGCTTGGGCAGCTCGCCCGGCGCGACCGAGTCGGGCCCCCAGTTCGCTTCGATCAGAAACTGAATGATCGACCGCCGGCCCTTCGCCGGGTCGCCGTCGGGGTCGCGGTTGAAGCCGTCGCAGATCTTGCGGACGATTGCGTTCAGCACCTTCTCGTGTTCGGCCGACACCGACTCGTGCAGCGCCTGGACGCCGTGGTCTTCGCCGACGTGCAAATGGCGCATACCGAGCGTCCGGGACACGGCCTCTGTCGCGTCCTTGATCTGCTGCCCGATGTCGTCGATCAGCGTCGGGAGGTGCAGCATGGTGATGCTCCAGCCGTCCGGCGCCATCAGGTACTCGTGCGGGCCCGAGGTGAAGCGCTTGCACATCTGCGCGACATAGTCCACGTCCTGCGGGTTCGGCTCGCCTCCCCCGGTGTACTGGGCGAGCGGGACACCCATCGCGCCCTTGCGGACGGCGACGGCGAGCATCCGCATAGCCACGTCAAGCAGCGTCAGCCGCGACACAAGCGGCCGCAGTTCGCCGTAGGGCGCGGGGTCGTCGGCCACTGGGCGCCAACGCAAGTGCAGGACGTGCCGGGACGGAATGGTCTGCACGCGCGGGATCTCGCCCGGCTTGATGTCGCCGGCAGGCGGCTCCTGAGTGATGTTCCAGCCGCCGTCCTCGGCCTTGTCGTAGCGGCTGATGGAGACCGGCAAGATCTCGCGCAGCTCCCCGAGCACGGTCGCGCCCCGGCCGCCGGGCATCGGGTAGACCTCGCTGCCGCCGCCCTCGGCGGGGACGTGCAGCACATAGTCGGGGTCGAACGGGGTTACGACCTCGTAGACCTGCACGCCCTCAAGCATGAGCGAGGCCATCCGCAGCGCGACAGCCGCAAGGCCGGTCCCGCCGTACGACAGCACGCGGCGCAGCAGCACGTCCTCGACGAACGCCGCTTGCGCGCGGTGAATGTCCTCCCGGCCGCCCGGCTCGATCGCGAAGTCGCTGCCCTCGATGTGGTCGAGGATGCCGCGCTGCTTGACCTGGGCGACGGCGTCGTGCGTCCGCGCGTAGGCGAGCGGCATCGACGTGCGGCCGTAGCCGTAGGCGACCTGCCCGAAGCCTCGATGCCAGTTGTCCGCGGTGAGCCGCTGGTTCGGATCGAGGTCCGGCATGCCAGCAAGCATCGTGACGCCGGAGTAGGACCCGCCCTCCCGGGCGATCTCCGCGAACATCCACCCGCGGCGCTCGGCGTCGGCCGGCGTCGTCTGGACGAAGCCGCGGAGAGTTCCCGCGTCGTCGGTGACGGCTGCGGCCTTGACAGAATCGGCGGGGGTGTGCTCGGCGGTCATGCGCGCAGCGTAGCGCAGGGGCGCGGAGCGGGGGTCAGAACAGCGACCGTTGCACCGGCGGCGTCCACGCGGGCGGGTGGCTGCACGTCAGCCACTCCCGCTGTTGCTTGCTGAACGTCCGCTTCTGCCCTCGGCGCTGGCTGGTGATCTCGACGGCGTGCCACCCCTCGGCGGTCAACTCCGGCAGCGGCTCGGCCTCGCTGATGTAGACGCGGGCGCCTGCGGCGTGCCAGCAGTGCGCGAGGTCGACGACGGCGGCGCGGGGGAGATCGCTCGCGTAGCCGGTGGTGCCGAGGTAAGGCGGGTCTAGGTAGGCCACCGTGCCCGGCGGAAGGTCAACGGGGGCAAGGTCGCGGGCGTCCGGGGCGACCGAGGCGGGGAGGGTGGGGGTCGTCTGCCACTTGCGTGCGAGGCCGCGCGGCGTGTTGACCGATCGGCCCGATCCGTCCTCGTCGCCGCGCGGCATGTATCCAGCCGACGGGCCCTTGAAGGCGAACGACCGCGCGAGTAGCCAAGACTCCCGCGCGACCTCCCGCGGCTCCCCGACCCTGATCTCCCCCTCGGCCCGCAGCCGCTCCCACAGCGCGCGGGGCTCCTCGTCCGACCACGACCGGATGATCCTCGCCGCCTCCTGCATGACCTCGCGGTCGGTGTAGGCGTGCAGCAGGGCGCGGCACCCCGGGTCCGGCTCGCACCACAGGTAGCGCTCGGCGCCCTGTCCGGCGCGAAGGCCCATGACGTGCAGGATCGGCAGGGCGTACCCGTGCTTGTTGCCCATGCGGGACACCGGCGGCCGGGCGTAGCGACCGCCCTGCAGGACGAGGGAGAGCGACGCGAGGCCGGCGCAGAGTTCGACGAAGAGGGGCGCTACCGCCGCCACAGCCACACCGCCCGCGCGCTGTTCGCCAGTATCTCTCGTCGCGCCCGGTCCTCGTCGGCGTCGGTGCTGCCAGGAACCTCTAGCTTCCACCCGGCAGCGATGGCGCGGGGCACCGCGTCCCACGGTCGGGCGCCGATCTCGCGGGCGTAGTCGGTCAGGTTGCGGCGCTGCATCAGCCCACCACCCCGCAGCCCATCCACGCCTCGCACTCGGCGGGGCCGGCCTCCGGCGGCTCGACGAGATCGGGCGTGTCGCAGCCGGTCGCGGCGAGGATGGCCGCGACGACGACGGCGAGGAAAAGGAAGATGGTCGCTTCGTTGTCGGTCATCGGTCGGCCTCCGGGTCGCTCCTGCGCCACTCGTAGCCCTCAAGCGTCATTGCCACGATCCGCTGCGTCTGCATGCTCTCCACCGGGATCCGGCTTCGCAGCGTCTCGCGGCCGTCCGGGTGCAGCCAGTCCAACCACTCGCCCCTCGGCGGCCACGTCGCGCGGTCATTCGGGTCGACCCTCGTCCATGGCGCGTCGTCCTTCGGTTCGTCCATCGCTTGAATCCTCCGCGGCTTTCTAGCCGCCCCCGAACCCTAGCACGGTCACCCCATGAGGTCGCCCCCCATCCCGTCGAGCAGCCCGCGGGGGTCGCCGGCGGGCCGGTAGGGCGTCGCTCGCCCGGGGCTCGACCACCGCACGACCGGCTGCCAGCACACCGCCCAATACCGCAGCGCGTCCGCGAAGTGATCGTGCACGCCGTCCTTCAGCGGTTCGTCCGCCCGGGCCTTGTCGCTGTCCGGGTAAACGTAGCCCCGCAGGCTGCCCACGATGCCCGGAGAGCGCAGCGTCGCGAGGTATCGGGGGTCGCGTAGGTGCTCCGCGATGCGGAGGCGCACGGTGCCGTCAGCGGCCCGGAGGCGCGCGCCGAGTTCAAGCACGCCGGAGCCGATGGCGATTTGCTCGACCCGCTTGGGCCACACCACGCGGCCGGTGATCGGGAGCGCGGCCTTGACCGCTTCGATGGTGGTCCAGGGGACCTTGTCCGACTTCTGGCGCCCCGCCTTGTCGCAGTAGACGTTGCGGATCCGCCACCCGCGCTCCTTCAGCCGCGCGGCGATGGCGGGCAGCCACTCGGGGAGGTGGACTTGCTGCTGCACGATCTCGTCGACGATGACCGAGCCGTGTCCCTCGATCGGGTCGCCCTCGCTGTTCCAGGCGGTCTGTCGGTCCGCGATGAACAGACAGGCCGGGTGGTGGTAGCCGAAGTCGAGCGCCAGGTCGACGGTGTCCACGTCGCCCGGGTCGAGGTCGATGTAGTTGTGCTCCCCGAGCATGTCGTACACGAGCCCGGCAAAGGTCTCCCAGCTCGCCTCGTAGTCGCGGCGGTACCACTTCTCCGGCAGCGTCGCGCGTGCCTCGGCCAGCTCCTCGGCGGGGAAGTACGGATTCGCCGCGGTCGTCCAGGCGTGGCAGGACACCGGGCCGGCGACGTTGCGACGGTCCCACCATTCCGCCTGGGGCCACGTCCCCGGGCGAGGGGACCCGGCGGCGACGAGCCACCCGCGGACCGACGCGAGGCGGTTCTTAAGCTGATACCAACTCTCCCGCCGCCATGAGCAGATCTCGTCGGCCAGCGCCCCCGACACCTCGGCGCCCTGCAAGTTGCGCTCCTTCTCGGCGGTGCGCCGCTCTAGCTTGTGCCCGGTGCGTAGCCACAGCTTGCCCTCGGTCTCGTGCAGGATCAGGTCGGCCGCGCCCTCGTAGAGCGCCGCCAGGACCTCTTGCCATGCGAGGTTGGCGAGCCCGTAGGTGGGCGCGATCACCCAGTACAGCCGGCGCGGTTGGTCGCTCTCCATCGGGTTGCGGCGCCGGGGCCTCCACCGCACGCCGCCATCGGCTACCACGTCGCCCGCCACGTCGCGTAGGAGCCGCATGCAGAACTTTCGCGCCGCCCCGTAGGTCTTGCCCGACCGGACCGCCGCGAACGCCGCCACGAGACGCGCGTCGTCCCGCATGAACCGCTCCTGATCGGGGAAAGGCCGCTCGGCCAGCGCGCGGAAGTAGGCGGAATGAACGTCAACGACTGCCACGGCCCGAGGGTAGCCCAAGCAGCAACGCCAGCCCCAAAAGGCTGGCGCTGCTCGGCGTCGGGCGGGGGTCAGTCGGCGCGCGTTTCGTTCGCCGCCCGCGAGATGCACGGAGCAGCGCGCACATGACCGGCGACCGGCCGACGAGAGCGCCACAGCGCCGCCAGGAGGCGCGAGGCGAGCGAGGGGCGGCGGAGGTCCGCCCGAGTGCGGTAGCGGGTCACTGACGGCCTCCCTCGATCTTCTTGGCGCGAACCGTCGGCGTCTCGTTCGCCTCCCGCAGCAGGCGCTCGACCTCGCCGCTCAGCCCTCGCGGGCCGACCCGCTTACGGGCGGCGTCGACCACGTCACAGTCGACCGTGAGGTGCACGACCTTCTTGGGGCGGTCGCCGACGGGGGCCGAGCCCCCGCGGCCAGGGGTCTTGTATCGATCATTCGGCATCGGTGTCTCCGGTCGTGTTGGTGGTGGTGGTGGTTGTGGTGGTGGTGGCAGGGCCGAAGCGGACCTTCATCGACCCGCACTCGATGCGCTCGCCCTCGTGGTAGCCCGGCTCGGTGATGTCATTGAGCCAGAACGTCCGGCCGTCCTCGGCCTCCTCCGCGCCCCACGACAGATCACCGTCGATCGTCGGCTCCCCGTTGTCGAGGTAGACCCCGTCCAGCACGGCATCCACGGTCGAGTCACTGAGCCCGCAGCCGTCCACGTACTCGGCCTGTCCGCGCATCCCCTCGGTCAGGCCGAGGCGCTCCATGAGGTACCGGGCCGCGTGCAGGCGGTAGGCGTTGGCAATCCGCTCCTCGCCGCGCAGTCCGGGGAGCGGATCGTGCCCGCGGCACAGCCGCACCAGCGTCCAGCCGACGCTGGCAAAGCGCAGCGCCTTGCGACGGTCGCGGTAGTGGATCCAGAGCACCTCCTGCTCGTCCCACTCCAGACGCGCGCCGATGTCGTCCAGGGCTTCGTGGAGGTCGCCGTATTCGGGGGAGGTGTCGGCGGCCATCACTCGCCCCCCTTCGGGGCCGGGCCGCAGACGGTCCACTCCTCGCCGATCGCACCGCAGCGCGGGAAGTAGCGGGCCACGCTTCCGTCGGTCATCTCGCGGTCCTCTCCGGCCAGCAGCGGCGTGTCGCTGTGGAACATCGTTGCGCCGAGGCTAAGCCCGTCGGCGGCGGCGGCGGCCCTGAGCGCGTCGAGCGCTTCGAGCACCGCGGGGGCGGGGGTGGGGTTGCGTGGGGTGGTGTTGGTCTTTTCGGTCATCTCGTCCTCCAGTTGCTGGGCCTCGGGCCCGGGGCACCCCGGGCGCAGCGCCCCCGAAGGGGCGCGGGCGGTCAGTCGATCCAGCGGGGGCCGACGCGGCGGAAGTAGCGCACGCGGTTGGCGCTGCTGACCGGCTCGCTGATGTCGGTGCGGCGGCGGTAGAGCGCGC
>Ga0180437_10009661_pt1 | contig 11894 bp, 26 predicted proteins | sample SS_ome_4_FD_132410 | JGI IMG/M metagenome (GOLD analysis project Ga0180437, IMG submission 132410) | Hypersaline lake sediment archaeal communities from the Salton Sea, California, USA - SS_3_D_1 metaG | ecosystem: Environmental > Aquatic > Non-marine Saline and Alkaline > Hypersaline >... | reverse complement strand
CTTCCGTATGATTTGCTCGAACGGAATGGTGATCTCTGAAGAGGACTTCGGCAAGATTCATATTCGCCACATCGGCTTTGAGCCTGAGCAGGTTCAGGAAGCTTCTCGCCAGCTTATCATGAACTCGTCCCGAATTGCGGACAAGATCGGTAGCTGGCAGGAGACCACGCTTTCTGACCGTAGCCGACAGGACTTCTTTGCTGACGCTGCTCGCCTTCGGTGGGATAACCCTGATGACGGACTGATTCGTGATGTTGCCATGCCTCGCCGTGAGGCTGATAAGGGTAACGACCTCTGGCGTACTTTCAACGTCGCACAGGAGAACCTACTGCGTGGTGGTTTCCGTAATGGTTCTACCAACCGAATGGTGCGTCCTATCTCTAACATTCAAAAAGATGTGAATTTGAACCAAAAACTGTGGGAGCTTGCCTCTACATACAGTGAGGGCATTGCTCTCAACTAATTCCTTGAGGGAGGGGTGTTTTCCCCCGTCCACCCCTCCCTCGTTTAGTACAATGTTAGAGGATAACTATAGAGAACCGTTAATGATTGACGAGTGTGGCTTATACATCACAGTCGCACAAATGGAATTCTTCCTCAACAGGAAAAACGGTGAGAGCTTGATGAATGCCGCTTCACCTGAATTCTTAAAGTATTACAAGAACTGTTGTTTGTACAATCTTGTGTATGATATGATGGAGGAAGATCCCAAATGTGGTAAGATGTATTGGGACACTAAAACTGAGTCTGTTGCGATTGCTTTTCCTATGAACGGAAAGATTGCTAAGGCTCTAGCAACTGTATCTCTTCACCTAGCAGAAATAGAGGATGAAGAGGATAGTGACGAATTTGATTCTTTTGATTGATATGGGAAGAACATTCCGAAGAGATGATGACCATAACTTTGGTCGTACCAAAAACAAGAACTTGCGTGCCAAGAAAAATAAACCTGGCAAAGTGAAGAAGAGTTTTACGGGTAGGAACTATAATGAACTAGAGAGCTATGAAGACCGTTATGACGACGGTGGCTTTGAAAAGTTCACTTATGGAAAACGTAAAGGTAAATAACCCAGAACCAACGTATATCACCGCAAAGGATGTTCTTACGCCAGAGTGTGCTAAGACACTGATGCAACTTGTTGATGAACGGGGGAAGCGGTCTGAGTGGTCCTACAATCCTTGGTGCGTAGAATTCCAGATCGCTAACCCATTCTCACAAGTTAGATCAAAGAATGACGAGAAGATCATCTCCGTCCTGCCTGAGTTGTTTGGCATTGGAGAGAGCTTCTTGCGCCATATAAACTGGAACTTTCACAATAATGTTTGTGAGTTAGTTACAGGGCATCATGGTTTCTGGGTATTGAGGTATGATGAGGATGGATTCTTCGATCTACATTGTGATTGGGATTCTGGTCCAAACGGTATTCGTCCACCTATCGTAGCCACAGTGGCTATCCTACTAAACGACGACTTCGAAGGTGGCAAGACGGTGTTGTTTGACTCCACAAGCACACCGACTATGATAGAGCAACAGGAGCCGTTGTCTGCGCTCGTATGGGACGGGTTTACACAGCATAAAGTAGAAACTGTGACATCGGGCAGCAGATACGCTCTTGTTATACATTACACAGGAACAATCAAATGAAGTGGATTTGGAAAGACAAAGTATCACAAGAGAAAACCAAACTTGATTTCTCTGCCAAGAACAGACGCAAAGATGTAGTCACCAGGACCATCAAGGTTCACCTTGAACTTAAGATGGAGTACCCTGAGAGCATGGACATCGTGCAAGCAATTCGTGATACCAAAACATCATTCGATCTACCTCTAGGGATTGATATGAAAGATGCTCACCTTTCTAACATAGAAATCCTTGGAGTCGAAGATGTTTGATGATTACGATGTTTTGCCCTGGAAACCCTTTGGATTAGAACTTACCTATGGGGAGTGGGATGAACTTGTTACATGGTATGTGCAAAAAAAGATCTCTGAGATACTAGATACTAAGGAGGACCAGGACAATGCCATCGAACTACATCCCTAAAAACTCCTTACTCGGCCCCACACGGGTGCAGAGGATTGCTAAAAAGCTGATTGATGAGGCTGGAGAGGATCGCAAATTAGCTCTCGAAGCCCATAGATTTTTCAGAAGCATGGTTGATGAGAACCCACAAGACTCAACTGCTAAGAGTCTTATGGTTGATTCATTGAAGGTTGCCCAGGCATCTAAAAACAATGTAATCAAAATCCTCAACCTTGTCGTTAAAATGGAAGAGACCAAAGATGAGAATATCACTAAGGCTTCCAAAGGATCCGAAAACTCTGTATTCAGCGAATTAGACAATCTACTAAATGAGTAACCGTAAAACCTATCGTGTTGTTTGCCCAGAACTGAACGCAGTTCTTTACGTTAAAGGCTATTCCGTTGAGGAAGAGCACAAACTGTACACTTCACTCCGTAAGAAGATTCAGGATTCTGAAACTCCTATCAAGATTGATGAGTACAAAACTTTTGTTGTTCGTAAGTTCATCGCTGACGTAGATGGATTCTTTAACCTGTTCCCTGACGATGATGTCGAGGAAATGATTGAAGGTGTGGATGCAGCTTACGAAGCCATTGTTACGTTGTATCCCCCATTCTCTCTAGACTTTATTTGTACTGATCTTAATAGCGAAACCTTCTTCTCTGGAATCGAGAAGAGGATGCTCAACAAGCTCAGGGAGCAGATCACAGGGAAGCAGCAGAAGGTCGCCACTGAGGGCTCTGTGGCTCTCTCCTCGCTTGAGGAGCTACAACAGCTTGAAGAGCACTTCGGGGAGAACATCGTGGGACAGAAGGACGCTATACGCGCTCTCATGCGTTCGCTCAAGCTGATGGCTTCGGGCCTCGCTAATCACTCGTCGTTCTTATTCGTCGGGCCAACTGGTGTAGGCAAGACCCAAATTGCTAAACTGCTTGGTGATAAGTTCAGTGGTAATTTCTACAAGGTAAACTGTGCCGAGTATGCTGGAGGCCATGAGTACGCAAAGCTGATCGGTTCCCCTCCAGGATATGTTGGGCACTCTGAGAAGTCTTTGCTGGCTGAGAAAGCAGAGCAGTCTAACGCTTGGGTGTTCTTGTTTGACGAGATCGAGAAAGCACACCACAAGCTGTACGATTTCCTGTTGAGTCTATTGGATGATGGCACTTGTACGGATAACATGGGTCAGGTTCTAGACTTCACGCAGTCGATCTTTATTTTTACTTCTAACCAGGGAGTGGGTGAGATTAAGCGCGAGTCCGTAGGCTTTAGCCCTGGGCAGGATGAGGTAGAAGAGAAGGTAACTGACAGTGTAATTCGTAAGTCCGTCAAGCGTCACTTCAGTCCTGAGTTCTTGAACAGGATTGATGAGGTTGTGGTGTTCAAATCTTTGACCCGCAACGACGTTAGGAAGATTGCCGAAATACAACTGGATGAGCTACCTATCAAAGCTACGAAGTCCTTGGTTGATTTTGTTGCCGAGAAGGGATATTCACAGGAGTACGGAGCCAGGAACATTCAAAGGTTTATCAAGAATAATGTTTCTGATAAGATAGCTGACGCCATCTTGCGTCGTTTGGTGCCCAAAAAGGATGGTGAGTATTACACACCTAGAATTGTAGAGGGGCAAGTGAAGATCGTTGACACCAAAAAATTTAATGTATCTTCGACTTGAGAACTGAGCAGGCGAGGCTATAATGGAATGCATGGGTGAGGCGATTGGGCAACCACCGCCGACAGAACACATCACCCATGCATAATACGACCACCCGCCAGTAGCTCATCGGTCAGAGCAGTGTTCTTATAAAGCATTGGTAGGTGGTTCAATTCCACCCTGGCGGACCAAACAACTTACAGGAGAAATCATGAACGAACTAGCAGAAAAATACCTTTCGCAAGCTCTCGAAGGAGCAGAGCAAGCAACCCAACAAATTGATCAAGCAATCGCCCAACTTGAAGCACAACTAGAAAAGATGCAGGAGCAACGCTCCGAAGTGGGAGAAGCTGTTGCTGATCTAAAGTCTGTCCTTGGTTTGGAGGAAGAGGATGTCGATCAAGACTCGCAAGAGTAATCGAATTAAGTTTGGTATCTACGCAACTGAGTCCGAAGCTAATCAAGTTTGTGAAAGACGAGCAGCGGATCCTCAGTTCAAAGATTCAAAGTTTTACACCGTCAAACTAAATAGACGCAAAGAGGGACAGCGCCCTTGGTTGGCATACTGTCTGACCCCTCGATAGAAAACATTCCTCGGTAGCTCAATTGGTAGATGCGTTCGGCTGTTAACCGAAATGTTGTAGGTTCGAGTCCTACCCGAGGAGCCATACAAGCGGGGCAGTAGTCCAATCGGCAGGAGACACGAAACTTAAAATTTCGACAGTGTGAGTTCGAATCTCACCTGCCCTACCAATACAAAAGCGCCATTAGCTCAGTCGGAAGAGCAGGAAACTTCTAATTTCCAGGTCGCGTGTTCGAGTCGCGCATGGCGTACCATCAAAAAGAGAGTATAGCTTGAAGAATCACCATCGAAGTATTTTTATCTCCGACACTCATCTGGGCAACAAAAATTGTCAAGCTGAAAAACTATTGAGCCTCTTGAAGAGTGTAGAGTGCGATAGACTTTACCTCGTTGGTGATATCATTGATGTGTGGTCAATGCAGGCTAGTAAACTTCATTGGACTCAGCCACAAAGCGAGATTATTCGCAGAGTGCTTAAGATGTCCAGGAACACAGAGATTTACTATGTTGTTGGCAATCACGACGCAATCGTAAGACCTTTCTTGCCTATTGACATGGGCAACATCAAGATCGTAAATGAAGCAATACACACTACAGCGAGCGGTAGAAAGCTTCTTGTTACGCACGGAGATATCTTTGATCCTTTTGTGGTTCGGTACGAGTGGATCTCTAAGCTTGGAGCTAGGGTATACGATCTGCTGATCAAAGCTAACAGTTCTGTAAACTGGGTCAGAAGGATCTTTGGTCTAAAATACTGGTCCTTGTCTAAATACATCAAGTACAGGTCAAAACGAATCACGAACGTCATCGACAACTTTGAAAACCTTTTGGTTGATTACGGCAAGCAAAATGGATACTATGGTGTTGTTGCGGGTCACATTCATACTCCAGACGTAAATAACGCCAAAGGATACTATAACTGTGGTGATTGGGTAGAAACCTGCTCTTGGCTATCAGAAGACGATTACGGAAATATAAAACTGAACTACTTCTGATGATAGATCAAATTAGGAAACTAGAAGATAATTGGGAGACAGTCCTAGAAGAATACAATTCTATCAAAAGCACCGAGAAGTATTTTGAGAGAGATTTGTATGTTGGGGATTGGGATGTCTACCCCTTCTTGTTTTTTGGCAGGCCGTTCCCCGAAAACCAATCAGCCTGCTCCAAGACTTGGGATATGCTAAAAGCGATCCCTGGATTGACAACCGCGAGCTTTTCGATCCTCACTCCACACACTGAGATCTTTCCTCATACGGGATTTACCTCAGAGGTAATAAGATACCACTTAGGCTTGGAGATTCCAAACAACTGTGCTATAACAGTAGAGGGGAGAGAGTTTAAGTGGCAGCAAGGAAAGATATTTAAATTCGATGACACAAAAGAACACTCAGCCTACAACAGAAGCGAGCGAGACAGAGTTGTCCTGCTCTTCGATGTTAGAAAAGATCACTGAATATGCTTCAAGCCAATTTCAGCGTTGGTGCCAAGTTTACGACTACGATCAACATACTGATTCAGGCAAATCCCTCAAAGCCCATGCAGATGCTTGTATTTCTGCATACACTGAACTACTATCCTTTTTAAGAGAGTTGGAGAAAGATCTTGAAGAAAGACTGTGACGGAACCTATGAAAGTATTGGATGGAATGCTGGAGAACTTGTCTCAGCTAAACAACGTGCTTATGGCGATTCTTTCGGACGAAGTGGAGAATGCCTTCGTCAAATGTTTCCCAATGGCATCAAGCCAGAGCAATATGATGACCTTCTCACCATCGCTAGGATTCTAGACAAACTATTTAGAATCGCCAACGACAAGAATGCCTTCGATGAAAACCCTTATCAAGACATTGTTGGTTACGGTTTGCTGGGGATGAAACGTCATGCTGAACACAACGATTCCTGAATTTTATTGTCTAGCTCGTAAGGAGTTTTTTTACAACCAAGAGAAGGGGCACGGCGAGTTTGTACCTGTCATGCTTTTTGGTGCAAGATCGCGTGGAGGCAGGGTGCTAGAGTTTCACGCTGTAACAGATGCGGGAATGCAATTCCTGGGACTACCCCCACACGCCATCTGCCATAAGCCTTGCGAAAAACCTCTGATCCAAGACTCTCAACTCTGGGACTGTTTCGGTGATGAAGTTACCGTAGAGAAGTTTGATTATCTCGAAGGGATGAGATGCAAGTACAAACGAGAAAGTGATGGCAAGTGGCTTTCTGGTAAATACATGATGACCTTCGACTGGACGGACAATGCATTCTCGGATGATCCTTCACAGCGCAAGAATGGTCATCTTATTCAGCTAGATTCTGGTAACTACACAGTTCAACCAAACAATAGGACTCTTTGGTTCGATCCTTCTTGGACTACGAATGAGCCTGACCTAGATTGGAAAGTAAACGAGCATGTGTGGTCATCAGAAAACCAACATGCTCGTCACAAGGAAAACAAGTTCTTCTACGATTAGACTCCTCTATCAAACTTATCTTGCCTTAGAGTATTAAATGCGGTAATGTTGCCATAAGTAATTTCTAAATCAATTACTCCTGCCTGATTTTTGTTTTCTTCTTCCAACCTAATTTGGACTGAATCAATCAAAGCTCCGTTGTCTGCTTTATATTGCATATGCCCAGGATTTCTTGAGTCAGCAAAGCCAGCATAACCACAAATTCCAGACACATTACCAGCAGCCACCTCATCCATACTATACTCATCTGCAATATGATTATGAACAGACATACTGTTCTCGGTAAAAGTATATTGAGTTGAGCTAGGTTCTGCGTGATAGAAAACCCTATCTGTACTATTATTAGCGTAGTCGTAGTGAATTGTCAACTCAAAATAGTTACATTGTATTCTGTTTCCTTCAGTGTCTACGAATGGAAGACCTGAAGTATCTCCCACACTAGCAGGAACAGCGGATACAATGTAACTGAATATTCTTTCTCCGCTATGTAATTCTGGATTATATGCCATTTAACAGTTCCACTTTCTTAGAGCTTTATTGATCCTTGAATCAGGATCTCTTGCGGTCTTGGCTGAAGTTAATTTGGACTTCATGCCTTTCATCCTTCGGCAAAAAGAGGCGCGACGTTTGGCAGACTTGCTACCTTTTTTAAGTTTAGAGGGTTTTGTAGTAACAGCAGTCTTTAGTTTAGATCCAGGGTTAGCTGCACGATAGCGAGCAACACCTTTTGCAGTCAGACCACCAGCAGCAGACTTGTCACCACTCTTGACAGAGAACTTCTTGGGCATGGTGCCCTTTCTTCCCTCGTTCATATTGTCTTTTGCTCTTTCTCTTTGTCTTCTGTTGATTTGGTTATCTCGTTTAGTGGCCGCACGCATGATGTCCGATTTGCTGCGTCTGCCCTCTCCTCTGTGTGCAGCCTGAAAAGCTCTTAGTCTTGCTTTGTCAAGCTTAACTCTTTGATCAGCAGGAGACAGTTCACGCATCTCAGCTAAAGCAAAAGCCATGGTAGCATAAGTGTTGATGATGGACTCGTTCTTCTTCTTGCTCTTGTTACCCCAATTATCAGCACCAACCTTTCTACACTTTACGAGCGCACCAGAAGCATAAGCTGAGGGCCAAACACTGTAGCGGGACTTTACCTTACTGTAGCAAGCGTCTTTCTTTTCATTGATCATTTTGATTTTCTTTTTGGTTTATCTGTAGAAACATAGGTGGGCTTTGCTGCCCCTGTTTTTTGTGGTTGGCCTGGATCAGCCTTCCTCTTTCTTCTTTGTGCGGACTGACGTTCAGCCTTAGACATGGATGCTCTCTTCGCAGAGGACACACACTTTGGAGTAGTCTTTTGTCCAGGCTGACGAGCGCATGGTTTACCAGATACAACTTGTACCCACCCTGGCTTGCCTCCCTTTGAACGAGAATTCTTAAACCAAGCATGGAGTCCTTCTTCACTAATTCTCTCCATGCTCTCTTTGAGCTTGGCTTTCTTTTTTACGCAGTTGGGATAACGCTTACCAAACATGGTCTTCATGCCCTTCTTTTCGTATCCAGCCCAGCACTTCTCGGCTAACATATTTTTAAGTTTTTCTCGCTTATCCATTGACATTTAGCACTCCGTCTGGTATTATGTAGGCTACAGCGAACATCCACCAACAAAAAAAGATTTTCATGAATATTTTTGTACTTGATCGTAACCCCAAGCTCGCAGCACAGTATCATGCGGATAAGCATGTGCCCAAGATGATTCTTGAGACTGCACAAATGCTATCCACTGCTCACCATGTTTATGGTACTCCACAAGCTCCTCTTGTTTACAAAAAATCTCATCTGAATCACCCATGTACGCTCTGGGTACGGGAATCTGTAGACAATTATGGTTGGGCATTCGAGCTATTCCGTGAACTTAATAATGAGTTCGTTCGTCGTCGTGGTAAGAAGCACCTTTCTTGGGTTAAGCTGAAGGAGCACCTCTCCCACACGCCCTCTCTGCCTCTCCAAGGGCTCACACCGTTCGCTCAGGCCATGCCCGACCACTACAAGCAAGAGGACGCTGTAGAGGCTTACAGGGCGTACTACAGAGGCGACAAGGCCAGCTTCGCCAAGTGGGAGTGGCCTACCGCTCAGACTCCTAGCTGGTGGAATTCTTCTAAGTTTTCTCAAGTCGGGGGTTGACATCTGCCGATAGTATGGTATAATACTCCCTATGAGCTACAAACAAAGCAAAGATCTTCAGAGTATTTGTCGATACGTTGAGTACGTTCGTGATACGCTTAATCGTAAATCTAACTCCCTAAACTCTTCGTGGTGTAAACTTCAGCCAATGGCTACTGAAGAACGCTGGGGTTATGATTCTGTCAAAGAGACTGATTTGGATCCTGTCTTCCAGGAGCTTTATGATTCTATGGATGAACTCGCTGATGTGTTTGCTGTCCTTGAATCTCTGATTACTGATTATATTAATCATCAATATCGCTGATAAATTATCAAATGAAGAACGTAACACTGACAGCTACAATCTTTCTTAGTTCTTGTATTGAATCCAACCACCGTCCAGAGGTATATGCTGAGGTAGAGCGAGTTAAAGAAGAGATTCAACTATACAAAGAAACTCAAGAGGAAATTCGCCAACAAGCCTTCTATGATGCTTTGGCGAATTTTGAAGGTGAAAGCTTTGATGAGCCTAATACTAAGCTATTCTTTTGGAATAACTATGGATATTACTCAAAGATTGATCCTGAGGGCCGAGGAATGCGAACCTACGAATTCCTCAATTACCTAGATGCTGAACGTCCTCCAAAAGCTGTTCGAGAGTATGTTCGCTTTTGGCTTCAAATCGAAAACCCTACTCTCCGTAACTCTGTCGCTGATATTATTTGGCGAGACTACTTGAGCCGTGTACATTGAATCTAGATCACCATTTTTCCCAAGTTTTCTCAAGCTGAGGCTTGACATCTGCCGATAATATGGTATAATACCCCCATGAGAGCACGACAAATCGTACAACAGTTGGACCATTTCAACGATGTCACTCTGGAGATCCTGGAGCTTATTGACATCTGGCGTACTGCCAAGCACGATGAGCTAATTGTGGCCGTCAAGGAGGCTCACGAAAAGCTCGACAGAATGCGGCAAGAGAGCTGTGACCTGGCTGACGGAATCGACTATCACATTACCGAAACGACGGGGAAACTCTGATATGGGACTTGATATGAACATGTACGCTGTTGAAAACGACACCCTCACCATGGAAAAGCTTTATGGGGAGGATTACTACGCTGACCTCAAAAGCTGGTACTGGCGCAAGGCTAACCAGATCCACGAATGGTTCGTGAAGAATGTACAGAACAACAACGACGATTGTGGGCTGTACGAGGTTAGCATCGACCAGATCAAAAAGCTTCTTGATGAGGTCAACTTTACTCTGGCTACAAAAAACACCGCTGGCCTTCCTCCTGCTGGGGGAGTCTTTTTCGGGTCTAGTGTCGTGGACGATTTTTACTGGGAGAATGTCACGGACACTCAACGGTATCTAAAAGAAATGATTGAAGACTACGAAGCTAATTCTCAAACCAAATTCTATTACACCTCTAGCTGGTGATACACATGAAAGTATTGAACGACATGAAGGGCAGCATTGACGGTAAAGTAATTCTTTCCCGACTGGATTGCCGTAGACTACACTCTGCTATTTTCTACTATCTTAAAGAAGAGCCTTCGGATGAAGAAGCAGAGGGACTTCGTAAACTACAGGCTCAACTAAAAGCAATGATTCAGGAATTAGGTTGACACCGAGGACTGACTGTGGTATAATACACGCATGAACGACAAGCAGCTAGAACTCATCGAGGAGAAGTACGGTAAGCTCATCCACAAGATCGGCCACTGGATTTCTGGTGACACCGCTATCTCTTCGCATGACGACAACACACAGGACATCTGGATCGCAGCTATGGAGGCAATTCGTGGCTACGAGAAGAAGGAGAACATGACCTTCGATGAGTTCTGGGGCACCAAAGGTTTCGACAAGTATATCAAAACGTGCTTGTGGAACGTGAAGAACAGCAAGGGAGCAAAGATCACCAAGAAGTTTAACATCACCCGTAACACCGTTGACATTGTAGACAACGAGGAAGTGCTACAGAAAGAGGATTCCTCCGTGGCTTGCTCTGACACTGATATCTTCCTTGAGCAGATTCAGCCCATGCTCACTGAAGATCAGCGAGTGCTTGTGCGTTCGATCCTTGAGGACCCTACATATATCAAGCCTTCGGGCAAGGTAAACATCAACGCTCTAGCCAAGAACACAGGCAAGACCTGGAACGAGGTGAGCATCCTTCTCAAAGACCTTGGGCGACGAATCGGTAACGAACTATGAAACAGTACAAAACAGTATATCTCAGCGGTAGTATTTCTGGCCGCAGCAAAGAGGACGCAGACTTGCACTTCAAAGCAGTCCAGCGTTGGATCGAGGAGCAGACAGACGCTTATGTCTACAACCCAATGGAATTCAAGGAGCGTGATTGTTGGGAGGACTACATGCGAGACGGTATCTCAGCTTTGATGGACTCTGATGCTATCCTGATGCTGGATGGTTGGCAAGAGAGCAGGGGTGCTTCTCTGGAGAGGCATATCGCTATTGAACTCAAGATTCCTGTCTTCTACGAACACACTACACTATGGGCTTCTTCAGAAAACTAATTTACGCAACCATAATCCCTCAAGAAGTGAGGGAAGCAATCAAGATTGACGAGCTAAAGAAGCTCAACGAACAAAAAGAAAAGGACAAGAAGAAGAAATGAGCGACAAAACTTATGACCTCCTGAACACTTTCATTGTGACACTTGGCATTCTAGGCTTCTCCTGGATCGCACTAATCGCGGTGGATAAGGCTGCTGCTCGTAAGCACTCCGAGGAGATCTATCGTCTGGAGATCAAGGAGATTGAAGCCAACGCTCACATGAAACTGTCTGACATGATCATTGATCTGAACGAAACCATTTTGAGCTTGAAGGAGCAACTGTAAAAGAATGAGCACTTACGATTTCAAAGACTATAACGGACCTGTCCCTGCTCATAGACATACTAACCCTGACGGTTCTGTTGGTGGTTGGGTAGCTGATACCGCTTTTGTAGATGATACTGCTTACGTTGGTAAGGATGCTAAAGTGT
>Ga0180437_10009658_pt1 | contig 11895 bp, 28 predicted proteins | sample SS_ome_4_FD_132410 | JGI IMG/M metagenome (GOLD analysis project Ga0180437, IMG submission 132410) | Hypersaline lake sediment archaeal communities from the Salton Sea, California, USA - SS_3_D_1 metaG | ecosystem: Environmental > Aquatic > Non-marine Saline and Alkaline > Hypersaline >... | reverse complement strand
TGTATTTCTTCAGGTTTCATCTTATCCCCAAGGGCTTTCGTTCATATCGCTTATATTCCATTCTCCAAAACTAGGTGTATAATCTAATCCTACCTCAGCTAATCGTTCTTTTCCTAATCTTCTTACAACTTTCATAGGAAACCAACTAGCCATAACGACATCTGATTTATAACTTCTTGCCTTGCTAGCCTTACTAGCAGCACTTGAAAAATAAATTAGTTGCCTACGATATATATTACTCTTAGTTTCGCTTTCTGTGTCACCATAAGGCAGATTTATTAATTTTTGTTCAAACAACTGCTGCATACTTCCTACACCATAAATAGGGTCAAACTTATTTTTTTGTGTCTGATGTCCTTCTAAATGTATACCCATTCTTGCACAATAATCTTTAAGCTCTGTATCTTGTCTAATAGCTTTTTGAAAACCATTCTCTTCAATAACCCAATGTGATAGTCCATACTTATCGTGCCATTTCTTTATAGACTTACGAGCTTGTATAACACCACCACCTTGTTCGTTCTCTATATCTACAAGGTACATCATTCCTGTTTCTGGATTTGCAGCCCATAAGAAACAAGCCTGGAATCCTGTAGATGCAGGGTCAAGTCCTGCAATTAAATGTGTACCTGCTGGTATGTGACCAATTCTTCTATTAACATCTCTACATTGGTCTATATCATCAGAATTAAACATAGTGATACCTTCAACAAATGCTTTGTTAAGATACACCATTTCAAAAATTGCCCTACCACCTGTCGTGTCAGCATTATCTTTCTGACCCATCAACCATTTGTAAGTTCGTTTACTTGCCCACAACATACAGTCTTTATGTAATTCAAACTCTGTTTCTGGTAGTACACACTCTAAACTATGTGCCTCCTCTACTCGTGTTTCAAACTGTGGGTTCTCTAAAAGAAAGTTATATAAATCTTCAGGGTGTTGTCTAGAGCCAATAACAACTACAGCAGTATGTTCCTCTTTCCTGGAAGATAATGTTGTAGTCCACCATTGCCTAGTCTGCTCTCTAGCACTTGGCTGTATTGTAGTGCCATGGTCCTCAATGTCATCTGCAATAATCAAGTCACAGTCACGAGATAGAATCTTTCCACCTTTACCAACAGCTACCATAGTCGGACTCTTAATACCTGTAATTGTTCTTGTGCCTACAGTAAACTGTCCAGAACTCCAAGACTTACCACTTCGTACTTTAGGTTGAAACTTTACACCTGGTCCACATATCTCTTCTATTAACAGTTCATTATTCTCTAACTGGTCAAGTACAGACCCTACAGCGTTCTTAGCTATGTCCTCGTTACCACCAACCCACATAATTCTGATGTTAGGGTTTTTACATATCTGCCATACAGCAAAGTGCGTTAGTAAGTCAGTCTTGCCATGTCGTGGTGGGCTAAGTATCATTTGTTGTCCACCTGTATCTATAGCGTGAACAATGTCATTAATCCAACCTTCGTGGAAATCTGCTGTTTCGTATAGGTCACCTGTTTCTGTTTTAAAATACCTATCTCTAAAATTTTTAAAATCTTCTAAGGATTTAATAGTTTCTGATGATACTTCCCAATCTTCTCTTGCTTCTACAAGTTGTTTATCCTGCTGATAAGCTGTATACATTTTTGTAACAACACTTCTAGCAATATCCATTTTGTCAGCAACCTGTTGATGTGTAAACTTTTTATTCTCTAATGCAACAGCATACTCTTTAACAAACTCTTCATAGTGTTGCCCTCTAGCTGCTGCTGTTTCTTTTGGTTTAACAGGTGGTTTATTCTTTTTATTTTTTAAATAGAAAAATCTATTTTTACATTTCTGTGAACAGTAAGGTGAAGCATTTCTGCTTTGCTTTCTACACTGCTCCCCAATAACATCATTGAGTTTGCATATTGGTCTTGGCATTATTTCTTTTTAATTTTTTTTACTTTGCCATTTTCTGTTCTAGCAAACTTATGTGTTTTAGTTTCTCTAATAAGAGTTCCTGAGTAGCGTTTACCACCCCACATCCAGCTAACTTTTTTAGCCATACTCTCTCCTTACCAAGCTCTACACGACCAATATCGTGCAGTTGTTTTATCCTTAGCTGTGCTGCATTTGTGTCTAGCACGAAACGAAGCTCTAGCCTCTGGATTGTTTTTTCTAATCTTCATATTAGGGTCGCCAAACATTATTTTCTTGACTTTCCCATTTTTCATTACAAAGACTTTAGACTTCTTACGACCATAGCCAGGCTCACCCTTACGAATAGGGCTAGGTGAATTTAACTTCACTTTCATTCCTCGCCACTCAGCCATTATCTACCTGCTATTAATTTTCTAGACATTCGGTGTCTTTTGCGAAATGCATCTAGTTGTTCTTGTTCTTTTTTAGAATATTTATAAAAAGTTGTTATATTACCAAATGTAATTTTTTTAATTTTTTTACCATCTTGTACATAAACTTTGTATGTTTTTGCTCCATACTCTGATTCATTTTTAGCAATTCTAGTAACTTTATTTAAATCAACTGTTTTACCTTCGTACTTAACCATTATCTTTTTTTTCTAACTTTATTTTTTTTCATCCCTTTTTTAGGGTTGTATCCTTTTTTTGGCATTGTATCTCCTATACTATATGTTGTATGAGTGATTATATTAAAGGAAAACAATATCCTAATCATAAACCCTCTACTACATATAGTAGTGGAAGAGTCTGCGTTCACAAAGAATGTCAGACAGTTATTTCAAAATACAATAAATTTAAATATTGTAATAATCATAAACCAAAAACTTATCCTCGTATAAAAGGTCGCCAAGCTCCTACTGGTTTACAAAACCCTATAACCTGAAAAAAATTTTTTTATTCTATAACTATATCTACAGTGCAGGTAGGGCATAAACCATCAATAAGCTGGTCCTCCCAATGAGGGTTCCAACATAGGTCACAATCTACAACAGGTATATCATCACTCATATCAGTACTATAGCACACCCTAGACTAGCTAGGGCAACAAGGGAGGAATACATTGAATAATGTATACTCTTAGTATATCATCTAATTCTTGCATAAGTTAAAATAAGTATTATAGTTAAATTATAAACAAGGCAATCAAAAGTTGTTACAGGTGAAGTTGGCATCAGGAGTCAGAAAGCTGGGAATCGGTAATACGATACACTAGGAAGGCAAACCCAGTACCCGAGGACAACACAGAGATTTCTTTCAGGCTTACCCACTACAATAGCCTGTTACGACCAAATCCCCCTACACCTACTACACTAACTTATATGAAATGCACAGAGTGCAAAGAACCACTCAAACAAGCAACCAGTAATTCTTATTACTGTGTTTCTTCTTTATCTAGATGTTCACAATCAACCAAGATTGTGTATATTACAGAATAGTAATTACACACTTTTTTCATACAGTTTGTTCTACTTACATATAGGTATGTATGACATATAGAAGTAAGGGGCTCATATTGACATTACCATTGTTTTTATTGGTAGTTTTTACCAATTTTAACTTACTTGCTTTCCTTTGGTAATTTTTACCAATTAATTCTTTTACTGTGTAGTAATTCTGTAGGGTTCTGTCTGTGAATGGTTAAAGACTGATTAGAATAACCCACTATACCTTTTTAAAACTCTCCCACAAAATCTAAACCAATACTCTAGATAAAATATTACTTAATAACTTGACAACATATAACACCATAGTATAGTTAGTAGTAACAAAACAAAGGGAGAATAAAACAATGAATACAACTTGTGAAATCTGTAAAAATGATGGAGATTATTCAACATATTTTATAGGTCAAGGAAAATGTACAGATTGCTGGAACTACTTCAAAAAGGTAGGGAGCTGGAGAAATGTACAAAGAAATAGAGCAGTAACAAACAAAGGGAGAATATAACAATGACTAAAAAACATTTTGAAGCAATAGCAAAGAGCCTACTTCTAGCCGTAGGAAGTGCCGAGAGAATAGACAACGAGGGAGAAAGTGCAAACGCGTTAATAATATTAAGTAATTTAATTAGAGGTTTAGAATATGATTTTGCAAACTTCAACCCTAATTTTAACCCTGAAGCTTTTAGGAAAGCAACAGGAATACACGAAGCAACAAAAGAATTATTCTAACATTCTCGCAGGGCATCTCCCTAGGTGCCTTGTAAGAATCTTAGATAGATTCATAACAAAGGGAGAATATAACAATGACTAAAAAACATTATGAAATGACAGCTAACACTCTAAGAAATAGGGCTAAAGCTATAACTTTATCTAGTGCAAGTAATGAGGAAAAAAATTACGCATTATTTGAATTAAGAAATCTAATGTATCATTTCAATGATATTTATAGAGCTGAAAATTCAAGATTTAATGAAATAAAATTTCTTGAGGCTTGTAAGGTTGAAAATTATTTAAACTCTATTCAAAAAGAACTACTTAATACCTAACATTCTCGCAGGGCATTCAATGAGTGCCTTGTAGGAATCTTAGATAGATTCATAACAAAGGAGAAGAAATGAATAAAGAAGAACTATTAGAAAAATTAGAATTAATATTAGAAGATATTAGTGAAGATTATGATTCAACTAAAGATTCTTTAGTTGATGACTACGAGCATATATTAGAAGATAACAAGATAACTCATATTGTGGAATATAGTAGAGATACAGAGGACTTCAACATAGGTTACGAACTGGGTTATCTTAGAGCATTAGAAATAACAGCCGATAGATTTACAGAAATAGAAAAGGGAGAATAAATGAAATATAAAGAAGAAGTCATCAAAGATTATCTTTTACAATACTTAGAAGATAATGATTTAACTATTGATGAAGTAATGAACGATGAAAATGATGATGTTCATGATAAAATATTTAATCAAGATTATTTTATTATTGGATATTACAACGCTGAACAATGGTTAATTGATGAACAAGGAAACAATAGAACCTTTGAAGTTCTTTCTTATGTACAAGAACAAGAGAAAGATAATTTCGGGGAAGTTGAAACGATTTTTGACAATGCCGAAACGCTTGTTAATCATTATGCTTATTGGTTGGGCTATGAGGTTATCGCTAACATTCGAGAAGAATTAAAAGTATAACACCCCTTTGTTATACAGTACGACAGGAAACCCCCTTATGCCCGAGGGGGTTTTTCTGTACCTATAAGAGCAGTAATCTAATTGTGGTACTGTCTACACCTAACACCATAACACCCCCTTAAAACGCATTTAAACGCATACAATATATAGTGGTATGTATAGAGGTATTTACATAGCAGAATACAAATAGAATGCAAGTCAATTGTATATTATTTGTAGTTAGTTGTTTACATAGTAAATAGATTATGATACGCTATTAATAATTAACAAAGGAGAGCATGGAAGAATACAAATACACTTATCAAAAAGATAATCTAAATACTGCAAAGTTAGAACATTATGATGGAATAAACATAGTAAAACAAGACATAGAGAGAACATATCAAGATGAGAAATCTTGGTCTAAAGTTTCCTATACTGCTAAAGGTTGGTGGGGTAGTGATAACTTCAGACTACGCAGAGATAAGAGAGTTAACAGATACAACAATGATGGAGCTTGGGAAGTTTCTTGGTCTAGTGGTGGCTTTGATGACAAAATAGGAATCGTTGACAGATTAGAAACAGTACAACAAATTATGGAAGATATGAAACACTTCTTAGAATATGGAGAGTTTTTATTCAATGATGAAACAAAGCAGGAGGAAGAATAATGGCGAAAACATATTGGATTAAGTTCAACAACAAGGACTTTAAACAAGATAAGGAATTAGTTTACAAGATGTTAACTGATTTAAGACTACAAGAAATAAACAAGGAGGAATAATGGAAGAAATAAAAAGATTGTTTGACATAGCTATGGAAAGATACAATTTTGTTGTTGACTTGCTAGATGATGAACAAAAGAAAATACTACATCAATGGTATATAGATACAGGTGTACTAAAAGAGGAAGAATAATGGCTAATTTATTTAATGGATACATAGATTCTTATGAGATGTTGGATTTCTTATCCGATAGATTACAAGATGAGTTAAACAAAATTAATACAGAGAAAAAAAGGAGCATTAGTTCATGGAGCGATATCAGATACGCAAGATATGATGAGCAACGCTATGTTTATTTACAGCAACACAAGTATCTACAATCTTTATACAAAGAGCTAGAGAAAGCTGAATTGCTAGATGAGATGGCGAAAGAAGGAACAGAATAATAATGATGACTTATGATTCAATAGATGGTAACATGACAATAGATAACGAAAGAAGTTATGAGTTATAAAGTAATTAGTATTTCTATCTATGGAGGTCAAATGGAGTATGAATTTGACACACTAGAGGAAGCACAAACTAAGGTACGAGAACTTAAAGACCCTAGTTCAATGTCAGCTTTCATAGTGAAACCCATAGTAGAAAAAATAAGTTAACTAAATAACAACAAGAGGAGAGAAGATGACTACATGGTATAGCCAATTCATTGGTTTATTTATAGCAACAGTTTGTATTTCAATTATCTTATATATATTTCTGTATACAATTACAGAGTTATTGTCAGAGATAAGGAATATAATAAGAGTCAATAGATATGAGAGAGGAGAGAACAATGCAAAACACTAAAGAAATTGAGCAAGTATTTGATGAACTAAACGCAAAAAATTTACAAAGTAGATTAAAAGACATCAAAGGATTACTATATTCAGCACAATCAGAAGTAGAGATGCTAACTAAACAACGAAAAGTATTAGTAGTATTAGGTTTCAATAGTGGTTTATCAATTATAAAGATTGCAGAGCTACTAGGAATAACAAGACAGAGAGTATATCGCATACTTGACGCAACAAACGAGGAGGAATAATGGATAAAGAAACCCAAAAGAAATTGACTAAAGACTTTCCTAAGAGTGTTGTCAAATCAGCACCAGCAGGTAAGTTTGGCGACTATGTACCACACCACATTTACACACAAAGATTAGTAGATGTTATTGGTGGAGGTTATGACTTCACCTTTGAAGAAACTAGAGATAAAACTGGTGCAATCATTGGTGCTAAGTGCAGACTGTATATTAAATCAACAGACCAAACAATAGAAGAAGTTGGAGATGTTGATATGAACGCAGTCAAACGAAACATAACTGAATCAGAGATACTAAAACTTGCAGTATCAGATGGTATTAAAAGATGTTGTATGAGATTAGGTATTGGCTTAGAGTTGTGGACCGGTGGCGTTACAGAAGAAGAACACTACGCAGTACAACAACCAATACAAAAGACAGGCACAATTAAAGATGTTGTTATTGACAAAGAAGAACAAGAGTCATTAGAGAAAGCTAAACAAGATTTTGTTAGTGACATTGAATCTAATCCTAATAACAAGCAAGACTTAGCAAAGTTTATGGAGGCAACAGTCAAGGATGAAGCAAAGAGAGAACAGATTAAGAAAGACATATACAATGATGTAGTTTCTAAAGGTTTTCCAAAAGATGTAAATGATTGGGATAGTTCACAACTAGATATATTTAAAGATTTAGTCTTTGAGTCTAACGAAAGCAACACAAAGCAATCAGATATAGAAATAGTTGAGGAAGTGTTTGGACAAGTGCAAGACAACTCTCCTAAGAAATGTCCACAATGTAACACACAAGGAAATATTGAGGACAATAGAGAGAAGAAAGCAAGTGACCCTAAGTTTTCCAAAATACCAGACTTTAGTTGTTCACAATATGGAGAAAGTAATGGTTGTGGATGGGCTAGTTGGATAGGTAATGATGATTGTCCGACAGAATGGCTTTAGAATCAATAGGAGAAACTTTTGCAGTAGAGAAATTAAAAGCTAGACTGCAAGAGAAATTTCCTAACTACAATTTTGATGTTCCATCAGAACCTGATACAAAGTGTAAGTCAGCACATTACTGCAAGACAAACACCATAAAGTATACAGATACAGAAGGAAATCTATACTGTGGGTTGAGATTTAAGTTACAAGATGACAATAATCCTTATGCTTGGGAATGGGCTACTTGTCACGCATTACTGGAGAAGAAAAAAGTAGAAAACAATGACCAAGAATTACCATTCTAAAGACATTGATAAAATTGCCAGACAGGTTGCACTAAACTTGCAATCACTTATGGCAATAGTAGAGTTTGACTACAACAGATACGAGAAGTGCATGGTATGTGGTGAGAAATACAGACATCACATTGATGGGCTTCCTTGTGAAACTGATGCAGTTAAAAAAGAAATAGTAAAGAGGAGATATTATGATAGACACAATGTTAAGCAAAGCAACTGAAGGTATGTTGATTGCAGAGTTACTAAACAGAAAAAATGAGAAAGGTGTTCCATTCTTTATGGGTAAAAGCATATTGCTAACTAATGGACAACAACAACTACTAGCAATTCTTCCTAACATACAGATACTTACAACACTTGAAGAGGAAGAATAATGTATAGACCTTTACCTGACTATCTTACTATTCAACCAAGCAAGATAGAGGGTTTAGGTATATTTGCAATTAAAGATATACCAGCTTATGAAGTTATAGGAATGACACACGCTAAATGGTATGGAGAACCTGATAACTTACTGCGAACACCACTCGGTGGATTTATTAATCATAGTGATAGACCTAACTGTGAGATACAAGGTAAGATAACACGCTATCTATATACATTAGAAGATATAGAAGCAGGTACAGAGCTTACAGTTAAGTACAAGATGTATTCTGTATGAGTGGAGAGTACTGTATGTGTAAAAGAGTAAAGGACTATGGAATATGCTACAAGCATCAAGTAGTTAGTAATGGTACATACACTGTCAATCTACCTACAAGATACGATAGGAAAGAGGAATAATGGGTGGATGGGTCCTGTGCAATAGATGTGATGCCTACGCACATACACATAATGGTGGTGGGCTTGTAGAAGAATCATTTTATTGTGAGCCATGTTACCCAGAAGTAATGGAGGAATAATGGATAAGTATAACAATACTTTTGAAGAGAGAAACAAGAAAAATAAATATGATATGGCTGATGAAGCTATGCAGAACTACTTAAAAAAAGAAGGGCTAGTTGAAAAGAAAGACTGGTTGAAATTAGGAACAGAACCTAAGGACACACCCGACATGAAGATGATGTGGTTAGCTTTACAAATACTTCTTATGCCTGATTATATTTTTGTGATGAAAGGCAAACTTTATATTGCAGAAGTAAAAGGCACACTTAAATTTAAAGAGAGTGACTTTAATAAACTAACAGAGATGTATAACAAGGCAGAAAAGTATGACAATGTACGAGTAGGCGTAACTTATTTCGCACATCCTGATGCTGACCCTGTTTGGTTGTCTTATACTAAGATAAAAACACAATGGAATTATGATAAAATACCTATGCAGTACTATCCAGAGCTTGACTTTGAAGGAAACAAGAAAGCATATAAGGTATTATTAAATAACTAAAAAGCCTATAAACATTGAAGATTTACTCCTCTTAGGATTCGTTTTAAGAGGAGTATTTTTATGAGTGGCACTATGTACCACAGAAACTAGACAATTCTTAGGTTATCCCAACCTTTTTTATTTACTGTGAATGTTAAGACACCAGGATGTGACCACATACCAGACCGAGCAGTAAAATCTATACTCTTATCTAATGATGGTGACTGAAACCAAGTTCTATCTCCCTGTTGCTTAGCTCTGAAGTGATGATAGTGACCTGTAACTAAAATCTCACACTCTCCAGCTGGTAAGAATCCATACATCTGACCTTTCCACCAAGATTCTATCTTAGCTTCTGCGTTACCACCACCACCACTCATGTGACCATGTGTCATACCAACCTTTACACCTTTAACATCTAACACTTGATGAAATCCTGTTGGTACTTCTACCTTTACCTTCTTGTATCTTGCAGGATTAGCTTTCATTATCTCTTCACATATCTGTAAGTGCATTGTGTCAGAGTTATCTAATCTGTTAGTTGTGACTTGTCCTTTAGATGACCTTGACATCTCACCATGATTACCTGGTACACCTGCTAGTACTAGCTTGTCAGCAAGTGGTAGAAATGTATCTATTGTTTTCATAATAAGACTTCTTGCTAGTGCGTACTGCTCTATCAAAGTAAGTTCTATATTGTGTGGTTGCGAGTCATAGAAACCATAACAATTCTCTGTTAAATCACCAAGTCCTACCATATATATCTCATTGATAGCAACATTTGCCTTACGCAGTTCCTTAATCCTGTTTACTGCATCTTGTAGGGCAACCTCGTAGCGTTTAAGGGTGTTTTCAACGCCATAATCTTTCTTACCTAGCTGCCAATCAGCCATAAAAAACATAAAAGCTGTGTCACCACCACTATATTTAGCTTTAACTGGTGCTTTCTTCTTAGCTTGTTTGAATAATTCTTGGAAATACTTGTCGTGACCTGGTACTTTCTGCTTAACAATGCCTTTAAAAGCAAAGAATGTTTCTACTTGACCACCTTTTAGCTGTGTATTCCATGATGATGCACGAACTGTGCCGACAATCTCATACTTCTTAGGGTCAAATCCCCAATCTCTAAGTATCTCATCATATTTATTGTGGTAGTTTGGGTCAGTACCTACATGAGTAAGTTCACCCATACCTGTTTGTGGATTAATGTCATATCCAGGTTGCCAACCAGACTTGTAGAAGTTGTTTCCTAGTTGTTCACCAGTATATTTCTTTTTCTTGGGCATCATACCTCCTGTTCCCTGTTACCAATAGTATACAGAGATGGTATGACAATTAAAGGTTTAACTTATTTTTTTCTTTGCGAATGTTTTAATAACAGATAAAGCTGCTCCACCACCTGCAATAGCTGCAATTTGTAGTGAGTTTATGTCAACTCCAACGATTGGGCTAATGGTTAAAGCTCCTATGAATCCTTCAATGAAGGTCCATACTGCTCTTTCTAACATATCTTTTAGTTCTGGTGTCATTGTATTAAGTTTCCTAACTTTAATTTTCTTTCTATGTTTTCTAGTTTAACAAGAATTTTGTCTAATTTATTTTCAAAACTAGTTGGTATGTAAACATTATCAGATGATTTGTTATCTATGCTAGGACTTTTCTCCTCTATAATCCATTGTCGCCAGGCATCTCCAGGACATTGTGTCTGTTTAAAAGAACTATGTGGTCTTAGCTCTCCACCGACTTGTTCATAGAGCCATTTGACAGATGCAATAGCTTTATCTGAAGGCTTGTCGGTAGGATTGGAGCCACCAAGCCAACACACAGCAACATAATGCTTATTGTTAAAGTTAATTTCTTCACGATTGTTACCTCCTTGTGCTGCACTTCTGTTTCCAAATCCTCTGCCTTCATATATCTGTCCTGTATCTCCTACTAAAAAGTTATAAGCTACATCATTCCAACCTCTATCTTCTTGATGCAGTCTTTGTATTGTTTTACACTGGTCCATCTCTGCCATATTGCCAACAGCAGTAGGATAAGCTGACCAATGTACGACTAAACCTTTTACTTCTCCTAGTTTAGAGAAAGATTTCTTATTAGGTTTAGCACCCCATATATCTCTTGCAGTTACTTTCATTATCTATTACTTTCTAACCAAGTAATTCTATCATCAAGTGTGTCTATTTCCCACATTCTTTGTTCTAAACCTTGTATTTGTGTTTCAAGTCTGACAGATTTGCTGTTAAGGTCTGTCCATTCCCACTTCTCTGGTATATATTTCTGGTCTAAATCCCAACCACTATCCATAACATCTTGTCTGATACTATTTATCTCTGATTGTAAGTATGCAATTTGTTCATTGGCTCTACCTAAATTACTAGCTGCCATTTCTAAATCATTAATCTTTTCATACAGTAC
>Ga0180437_10009657_pt1 | contig 11896 bp, 20 predicted proteins | sample SS_ome_4_FD_132410 | JGI IMG/M metagenome (GOLD analysis project Ga0180437, IMG submission 132410) | Hypersaline lake sediment archaeal communities from the Salton Sea, California, USA - SS_3_D_1 metaG | ecosystem: Environmental > Aquatic > Non-marine Saline and Alkaline > Hypersaline >... | reverse complement strand
CGACTGGACTGGTCGAGGCGACACGGAAATACAGGTGACGGATTATAGGACTGGCAAAGAGCGCCGCCTTGACAAGAGGATTGATGATCTCCGGTCGCGCATAGATGAGTTGCGTGACGAAGTGTATACAACGAGGACGATTGATGTGTCAGGCGATATGCTCGCAAAGGGCAATATCTATTGTCAGGACCCCGACTATGACCAGGACATCAGCACTACGATTACTGTTGTAGACGAGTAGTGGGCGACGGGCTTCTTCTATGGTGTGAAGTGGGCGCAAGAGTGCTATAAAATACCACCAGGAGATAGATGATGAACAAGGCAACGAAAAGCGTAAACGCGGATGTGTCGAAAACGACGGCGCGATGGGCGGTCATAGGGTGTTTCATTTTCGCGGCCGTCCTAGCGGGTTGGGCGTTGCGTGCATTTTTTTCGCGTGACGCGGGCATGAGCGGAAAAGCACCGGCTGTCGGTGTGTGGCAGCAAGCGGCCTCAAATGCAATTGTGGACCTACAGACGCAGGTGAAACGTTTGTCGCAGGCCCACGCCGACACGCGGCTACAGACAGAGATGTGTAGGGTTGTTCTGGATCGGTCGCTACGGGGCAAGGGCGCAATCGCAGTGACGCTGAAGGACGGGCGGCGGGTAATCTTTGGGAGTGACGCACCGACGACGCCGACTGCGGAGGCGAAGGGTGAATAGTCTCGAAGGCAAACAGTCGTTCGTGTTGCTACCGGGTGGTGCGAACTGGCCACAACGCCTCGCCGGGGTGCTCCGTATGCCCGACATCGAAAACAGCGTCGTCGTGGTCAACTCGGAGGCGAAGCGCGAGTTGGTTGTGCGGGCAGCTATCAGGGCGGGGAAATCGCTTACCGTTGCGACAGAAAGCGAAGTCGTCGCGGCGTTAAATGCGCAAGGAGACGGCAATGAATAGGCGTGGCTTCATAAAGCGATTAGTGTTCGGGGGGCTTGGAGCGGGTGGGGCTATAGCTGGCTTGCGCAATGTGCGCATAGCACCATCTCCGAGCACCGCTACTGCGCGCGGGGTTGAGACGCGGCGGCGGGTATATACAGATATGAGGCCCTACCATCCAAACTGCCGGTGTGCCGTCGTGCCGGTATCGGAAGGGGGTTAGCAATGAATAGGCGTGATTTCGCAAAAAGAGCGTTGGGTGTAGGTGCGGCGACAGTAGCGTTGCCCGCAACCGCGATCGCTGGGGTGTTTCGCAGGAAAGCCGTATCGAAACGGCCCGTAGTGGAAATCCCACATGATAGCTACTGGGAGGCTGAAATTTTTTTGTGTGATGACGCAAGGGGGGATTGTGGGTTCTTGCCCTTACGTTATGACACGGTAGCGCGCATACGACGCGGAGATGTGCGCGGTATCGAATTTCATCTTCAGGGGAGTGTGCAGTGGGCGGGCGCCCCGTCGCCTGCGATATGTGAGATCGTCACGCGCGCACATGATACGAAACAACCGGTAGACATTGTGCTTAAGGGGTGTGACTCACGCGAGGATCTACTAATACGAAACGCGATCGTCACACACTGGAGTATACACTGGCGCGAAGTCGAGCCGGTTGTATTTCATAACCAATTTAGCTACACGACCGATCCATGCGGTCTCATAAGTATACACTGGCGCGAAGTCGAGCCTGTTGTATTTCATAACCAAGGAGGCGAAGGATGAACAGGCGTGATTTCGCAAGGCGCACGGTGTTTGGTTGTTTGGGGGCGATTGCAGCCGCCCTTGGGCTGTCAGGCGTGGCTGCGCGATGTAGGAACAGGAAACACGGAGACGACGTGTGCGCGCTCTATGTGTCGCGCGAGTTTTTGGAGTGTTGTTTCTTCCGAAACGGCCCTATAGACCCGAGATGGGGCGAGTTTATATACGTAACCCACGGGCTCCCTAGCGATGCACGATTGGTTGATCTAAAATACGAGCATTCCCGCGCCACCCTGTATTATCAGAGCGCGAATTGGACGGCAGATCAAAAGAAATACCAACAGGTCGTGCCAATGTTCCACCAGGTATCGATCTCGTATCACAAGGAATATAGCACGGAGGGGAGCGAGCAGTTCCTGAAGAGAATCGCGGATGATCTTGGAGTCTCAATATCAATAAATAAACAGGAGGCGTGAAATGGCAACGGTGTTGCAGTGTGACGTATGCGGAAAGATCGGTGAGGGCGTGGTGGAGTTGAAAGCTCCGGCTACGGAAACCGTAATCATGGGCAAGCGAGATCTGTCGGTAACGGCGCAATTATCCGTGCCGCGCGGGGATACAACGTCGGCGGCATGTATGCATATCTGCAAAGCGTGTATTGCGCGCGCGCTCCGGGAGATGGCCGATACGCTGGCACCGAAACGGCGCGGACGCCCGAAGAAGACCGAGACGCCGCAGGAGAACGAAACGGTCGGCGCGGATGCTGGCAACGAGGGCACATAATGGGCTATATGCACATCGACAATCTATACAAGCCGTCGGCGCAGGACATTCTGCTGTTTCGCGAATGCTACGCGCTTGAGAAGATCCATGGGACATCGGCGCATATTGCGTGGAAAGACGGTGGGATGCGGATTTCGTCGGGCGGCGTAAAGCACGAATCGTTTGTGGCGCTATTCGACATATACGCACTAAGCGAAGCCTTTCGGGAAATCGGCAACGACGCGATGACTGTTTTCGGTGAGGCTTACGGCGGCAAGTGCCAGGGAATGTCGGAGACGTATGGCAAGGACCTGCGTTTTGTTGCGTTCGAGGTGCTCGTGGGTGATTCCTGGCTAGCCGTCCCGCAAGCCGAAAGCGTAGCGGAACAGTTGGGTTTAGAGTTTGTTCATTACGTGAGGACCTCGACCGATCTTCCGGCGCTCGACACTGAACGAGACGCGGATTCGGTGCAGGCTATCCGTAACGGCATCGGTCCAGGTAAGCGCCGCGAGGGGGTGGTGTTGCGCCCCTTGATCGAGGTCCGCACGAACAACGGACATCGGATAATCGCGAAGCACAAAAACCCCGAATTCTCGGAGCGCAAGAGTGCACCGGAAGTCTCCCCAGAGAAGCGGAAGATTATGGAAGACGCCGAAGCGGTCGCGGATGAATTTGTCACGCCGATGCGACTATCGCACGTCCTCGACAAAATGCCGCAAGACGTAGGGATGGAGGCGACGGGAGACGTGATTCGCGCGATGATGGCCGATGTCTTCCGGGAAGAGGGGGGAGAAATCAAGGATACAAAGGAGGTTCGGAAGGCTATCGGGCGGCGGTGCGCGAAGTTGTTCAAGAAGCGGTTGCAAGACCGAATCGGAAAAGATGCGGGGGTATCGGAATGAGCAAAACGAATGTGTGGTCGAAGCGGAGGTGGTTAGGAAAACAGGCCGATTGGGACGATACGTATATTGCTGCGAGTGTGGGCGCGCGGCACGGTAGGCTGACGTTGTCGGATGGTACAGATACCGTGACTATTCTACTTAATAGGAAAGGTGACATGCGCATGCTCGACGGAATAATTGAAACGATCCAGGAGTTCCGGGTGAATCTCGTCGAGGCTGAGGAGGCGAAATCATGAAACCGAGAAAGAAGGCTGCGAGCAAAAAGAGCGCGCCGAAAAAGCAACTCACACAAGTGAGGTTCCCGCGCGCGCATCGCCGGTGGTTGGGGACGGATAAACACGTCAATGCATACGTCGCGACGGTATGTGGCAAATGGCTTGGCGAGATTGCCGTTAGCGATGGAGATCGCGTCGTCGCAATACGAATCGATGTGGACGATCCTCGGGACGCCTTAGACAAAATCGACGGGTTGCTCGAAGTGATCGGTAAGGCGCGCGAGGATTACTTGGTCGCGCGAGAGGCCCATGTGGCCGACGAGGGGGAAGAGCGATGAACAGAACAATTGCAATAGTCGCATGTGTATTCGTGTATTGCGTCGCGAGCGCTGTGAGTACGGTAACAGCCGCCGACGCGGTTAGCCATGAATTGCCTCCGGCCGAGCGCGTGGCGCAGTACCTGCAAGAGGTTTCCGTGACGCTGAAGTCTGGCTACGGTGAGGGGTCGGGAGTGATCTTTACGCGCGTTGATGATGAGACGAGCGACACGGTGAATTTCATCTGGACGGCGGGCCATTGCGTCGAGAGCTTGCGCGAAGAAGATGACGTCGTGGTCAACGGCAGTAAGAAGAAACTAGTACGGTTCAAGGACGCTTCGATTGTACAAGAGCTGACCGAGGCGGGCCGGCGCGTCGGTGAGGTCAAGATGGAGGCACGCGTAATCCGGTATTCGGATAGCGAGTATGGCGACGACCTCGCGCTGCTTGAGGTTCGCAAACGTGACTTCGTGCGCAAGTCCTGTGTGTTCTATCTTGACGATACCATTCCGGCGATAGGGACGCGCCTATATCATGTAGGGTCGTTGCAAGGGCAGATGGGGGCAAACTCGATGACGAACGGGATCATGTCACAGATCGGGCGGCTATACAAGGGCAAAATATACGATCAGACGACGGTCTCGGCGTTTCCAGGTTCGTCCGGCGGTGGTGTATATCGTGAGGACGGTCGGTATGTGGGGATGGTTACGCGGGGGTCTGGCGAGACGTTCAACCTGATCGTCCCTGTTCGGCGGATTCGGAAGTGGGCCGAGACCGTGGACTGTATGTGGGCGCTGGACCCGACGGTCGCGATGCCGAACGAGAAGGGTCGTACTAGTGCGCCGATAGAGGACGTTGGTACGATGTTCAAGAGTGGCGGTGGTGGGGGAGATGGGGATGAGTTGACATCGACGGGCGGGGTGTTATCGCCGACGTTCGTGGTGAGCCCGCCGAAGATTGTGGATCGCCTGGAACGTAGGTAATGAGAAGGGGGTATGGCTAATGGCGCGCAGTCTATCCGACGTTGCGCAAGGGACGGTACGACAGCACTTGGATGTGTTCTTTGCGGAGCACAGAGGGGACCCGAACAACCCGAACGTCTTCACAATCAGCGAGTTGTATGATCTTGCACAAATCGCGAAGATCAGTACACGCAGAGCGATGTCTAACGTGCTCGCAGATATGCGAAATGAGGGACTCGTGGGCGTTGCCCGAGAAGGGAAATCTTACTATTACTATGCAAAAGCAGAAGACGCTACAGCAGATAGTAGCACCCAAACCGCTTGACACGCAAAAGTTGGTTCGCGAGCAGGTTCTGTCAGATCAAGTCGCAGTCCTAAAGCGGACCAATAAAGCCCTATTGCGCCAGATTGGCAGCCAGCAGCGCATATCCGAGATTTTGCGTGAGTCAATATCAGCTATTCCCCCGCCTAAGCGGTTTTATGTGATCTCTCGGAAACCGAAGCGCGCAGCGGAAGGTATAGAATACGATGCCGTCCTTGTGTTGAGTGACCACCACTTCCCCGAGGTTGTAAGTCGTCGTACTGTCGGTGGGCAAAACGAGTTCAATCCAGAGATCTGTCTTGACCGTTTATGGGATTTGGGGCGGCGCGTAATTCGAATTACCGACAATGAAAGACGGGCTTCACGTATCGATAACCTCAAGATCCTGTGTGCTGGTGATCTGAGTGGCGGTGAAATCCACGAAGACCTGAAAGCGACGAACGCGGTTCCGCTGCTGCTTAGTGCGTCGCAGTATGCTAGCATTGTCGCGCAATTCGTTGGTAGTATGACGCAACATTTTGAACACGTTGATATGCTATGGGTGCCGGGAAATCATGGGAGGCTGACACCGAAGATAACCTACAAGCAGTTCGCAGAAAACAGCGTAGACATGGCTATCGGTGATCAGGCAGCAGTCTATCTTGGCGACTGTGTGGCCAAGGGATTATGTGCTATCGAATTGGCGCGGAGCCTAGAGACGGTAGCGGTCATACGCGACCGCACGTTTTTGGTTGGGCACGGTTTTGGATTTCGGTCGTGGGCAAGCATCCCGGTTTATGGTATGACGAAAGACACCGCGAAGGAACGGGCATTGCGCAGCTATGCAAAACCATTGCCGCAGGCGGACGAGTTTAAAAACAAAGACGATGCTGTGGCGTGGTTTCGTCGCGAGTTAAGCAAGCAGTTTCAGCACAGAATCATGGGCCACTGGCACGTATACCAGATACACGATAATGGTGGGATCATGGTGAATGGTGCGCTGATCGGTGCGAACGAATACTCGGTAAGCTCGTCGGTTAAGGGCAGTTCGACGCCGGTTCAGTTGTTTTTCCTGGTAAGTCGCGAGTATTTGCCGGGGCCGATTTGGCCGATGGATCTATCGAGGCCGAAGGGGAAACATCAGTTCAAGTACGATCCGGAGTTGTGGGGGAGCGAGTTGGGAGAGATTGTATAATGGACAGACGAAGTTTCGGAGCAAAACTCGCGGCGGGATTCGGCACGGCGATCCTGGGCTGTCTCGGTATCGGGGGGGCGCAGGCGAAGGAACCCGAAGTCGTTTGGGAAGAAACGCCCACAGGCGCTCCGCGCGGGACTAGATACACAACGCATATAGAGCACCTCCGGGTGCATGTCATTGATTACAGGGTCATCGTCAATGACGACGATTATCGCATATATGCATACAAGCCACCACAATTCATGCTATCCTGGGCTGCGAAATATCCGAAAAGCGGTCCCGAATCGCTCGACGGGGCCAAACGCCTAGCCGTTCGTTATGCCCGCACGGTCGCAGAATTCGAGCGCGTCAATGGGATTGACGAAAACGGTGTTGTGAGGCCGACGCAATGATCTTTATCCGCCGCACTCTATCCGTGGTCGTAACGATTGTCGCGGTCGTTGTCATCGTCGCGACGCTACCCGCAATCGTCCTATTCTTTCTCGGCGTCGCGATGCTTGACGGCGACCTGTTGCCGACGAATCGCGTCGGCCGTCGCCTTGCACAAGTCGCGATGTGTTGCTTATTGTGCTTTTTCGTGGTCGCGATCCCAGGGCTGATCGCGTTTGTCGTCCTGTGCGCGAGCGCGGACAATCTCGATAATGTAGGACCGGAGGATTGTGATGCAATTGATCGGTTGTGACGAGGCGGATCGAGCGAACTACCGAAAGCGGATCAAGGTCGTGCGGGGATGGCTGAAAAAAGCGTCGGCGGATCTTGCACGGGGACAGGACCACGATGCGCTGACAGGGCTATTGCGCGTGGAAAACGATATTTGTGCGATGCGGCGCGGGATTGCGGCGGCGCTGCACACGAAGAGTCGGGTGAAACAATGAGCCATATATGCACAAGCGGGGCTGCGGTTGTAGTGCTGATCAAGATCGGCGCGGGCGCGGACGATGATTGCAAGTTTGCGCCGCTGGGGGTGTTGCACGTTAGCACGGCTCTGAAACGCGCGGGTTATACGACGCGGGTTGTACACGTGCCTGCAACAGAGGCGTTGCGCAACGAGACCATTGCGGCGATTCTTGTGCCCCCGACGCCGATAGCCATCGGGTTTTCCGTTTTGACGGGCGATCCGTTGCGCGTAATCGAGGCGCTGTGCCGCGAGTTGAAACGACGCGCCCCCGACGTGCCGATCATCTTCGGGGGGATTCATCCGACGCTTGTCCCCCGCCAGTGCTTGCGCGAGCCGTTCGTCGATTATGTTGTGCAACACGACGGGGAGGAGCGGGGCGTTGATTTGGTCAACGCAATTGTGCGCGGGGACCTCCCGACCGAAATTGACGGTGTGGGATACAAACGGAGTGACGGCACAATTGTCGTGAGCAACTGGAATGGTACTCACCGCAATATAGATAAATGGTTACCGGACTGGGAGGCGGTCGATATCGAAAGGTATATCCGACCGTACCGTGGGTGCAAGCGCGTGCTAATGGGGTTTATGGCTTCGCGCGGATGCCCGCACAAGTGCGCGTTCTGCTATAACGAGCGTTACAACAAACGACTGACACGGAGGATGGCTCCCTACGTAGCGATTGCGGAAATCAACCGCTTGGCGGCGTGCTACGACCTCGACGGCATTTTTCTTTTCGATGATAATTTCACCGTGAATCCGTCATGGGCGAAGCGAGTGCTTGCGGGTATCTCGATCACACCGATACAGCTCAAGATTCGGATAGACCGAACGGATCGGGACCTTGACGCGGCAATGGAGCGGGCGGGCGTTCCCGTGGCGTTTGCCGGCGTCGAGTCGGGAAGTCGGGCGACCTTGCAGCGCATGGGGAAGCGGTACACGCCGGAGGCTGTGTCGGCGCGGTTTGCGCAGATCGCGGCCAGCGGTGCGTATCAGGTCAAGGCGGCGTTCATTGTCGGGTTGCCGGGCGAATCGCTGGCGGAATACCGCGAGACGTTACGATTCATCGCGCGGTGTGCGGCGCGGTTCCCGATAGACCGGATTGCATACTACATCGGGTATTTTTTGCCGTATCCAGGGACGCGCTTTCACGACGATTGCGTGTCAGGCGGTTGGGAAAGCCCGGAGAGTTTGGACGAGTGGGCAGAGTACGCGCCGGGGTCGGAAATGCTGATCCCGTGGACGCGAGGGCGGTTTCTACACAGTCGGGAGATCCGCAAGTTGCGCGTATTGCTAGTTTGGATGGAGTGGGCAAGCCGACGATGCAGAGTGCTCTATTGGTTGTTGCGTATGCGGTTTGTGTGTTCCGGGACACTCCTGGTGCGCGCGCTTGGGAGGGTAGAAAACGTGTTGTGGTGGGTGCGCAAGCGGGCATGGAGGCGGACGCAATGATCAAAGAGTATCGGTCGGAAGAATACGATTGGCGCAAGCACTGGGCGGGGCGAGAGCGGCTTACACCTCGGGCGTTGTACGAGCACGCGGACAAGCGCGAAGAGGCTCGTTTCCTACGGCAATATACGGCTATGTCTTACCTGAAAGGTCAACGCGCAATAGATATCGGGTGTGGTATCGGGCTATGGTGTTGTTGGTTGGAGACCGCGTGCCTTGATGTTGAAATCCTGGGGGTTGATCAATGCGCGTCGGAGAAATGGGACACGGGGCGGGTTACGTTTCATCAGGAGATGTTTCGTCGAAACATGTTTTTTGATGACAGTTTCGCGGTTGCCCTTGCGTTCGGCAGTAGCGAGCACACGGAGAGCGGCCCAGGCGAAATGTTGCGTGAGATCTGGCGCATATTACAGCCCGGCGGTTTGGCCTTCGTCTCGACTCCCTATGCGAATATCCGCCAGACTATCGCATCGTACCGCAAAGTTGGCAGTCCGGAAAACCGCGTGTTCTATCAGTGGCGTTTCACTCGGGCGGAATTGCAGCGCGAAATGCGGATCGCGGGTTTCCGCGTGCGAGAGGTCACACCGTTCGGGAAGCGCGTCGGGCTGTTTCGTTTAACGCAGCGGAGGTGGTTGCGCGGGCTGCTGCAATTTGTTGTCCCGAAATGGTATATCGCGCACATGATTATGGCCGTGGGGGAGAAGCCCGAATGAGCCGGAAATGGAAAGTGCGAATAGCACTTGTATGCGGAGCATGCGCCGCGGCGTTCGTGGCGGGGGAAATCGTCTTGCGCGTATTCAACCTACAACCGACGCGGCAACACCACAAGATATTCGGTGAGTATGATCCGGTATTGGGGTGGCGTTTGCGGCGGTCGTTCGTGGGTGAGCACAAGACGCGGGAATATTGCGTAGTCGAAAAGACGAACACATACGGTTTTCGGGGGGAAGAGGTCGCTGCGGAAAAGTCCGGACTGCGCGTTCTGGTGTTGGGGGATAGTTTCGCGGAGGGCTATACGGTTGCCGTCGAGGACCGGTTTAGCGAACGGCTCGCGGCGACGTGTGGGGCGGAAGTTATCAATACCGGGATCGGAGGGTATTGCACGGTCCAACACGTCCTGATAAACCGCGATCACGGGGCGGTGTGGAAACCGGATCTCGTCGTGCTGATGTGGTGTGACAACGACCTGCTCGACAATCTGAAGCCGAAACAGCATCGAGGGTACAAGCCTTATGCGTCGTTGTTGCCGTTGGGCGATGTGGTGATTGATGATCGAGTTGTCCCCTTCCCGGACCGATTGGCGTGGCACGTTCGCCTGCGATCTGCGTCGTGGTTATATATGTTGGCGCGGTCTGCGTTGTGGCGACGGCCTGATAAGCCCGTGGGTTGGGAGATGTATGGTTGCCCGGAGGACCCGAGAACAGAATATGCGTGGGGTGTGGCGCGTGGGCTATTGCAACGGTTGCGCGATGAGTCGGCGCAATTCGTTGTGTTTGCGGTTCCGTCGCGGCCTGCGGTCTGTCGGGAACAATGGCACGGGCATCTATCGAAATACGGAATAAACGCGAACAACTGGCAACCGAGGCGGATAGCAGAACGGCTGCGCGTAGTATGCATGCGCAACGATATTGATTTCATAGATCCGTTTTCGACGTACCACGAGGCCGACTATTTCCCGCGCGATGGGCACTGGAACGAGCACGGACATACGCGGGCGGCGGCATATCTTGCATCATACATCGAGGGGCTACGATGATAACGCGAGCGATATACAACTGGGTGCGTGTGGGGTCTGCGTTATTGACCGTAGCGGCTACGCGATTGTGTAGGGGGCAGCATCCGAAACACTTGGTCGAGGGCTACGGTGATCCGTTCTATTTGCGATGGGTTGGTCGATGTGCGCGTATCCTTGACATCGGCAGCGGGACGGGGCGGCACGCACGGCGATGCCGCGAGCGTGGGGCGGATGTGATGACTTTGGACCTGCGGGACGGCGCGGATATGCAGCGCGATGCGAACGAGCCCCTGCCGTTTGGGGACGGGGTCTTGTCGGGGATTCTGATGCTCGATGTCCTGGAGCACCTGGACGAGCCGCTTAATGTGTTGCGCGAGTGCTATCGTGTGTTGCGACCGGGGGGATGGATCGCGCTATCTGTGCCGAACGCAAACACGCGATGGAAGCGCCGCTATCGGCGAGTCGGTTTGCCTTGTATGGCCGATGACGACCACAAGCGCGAGTTTACGGAGAGCGACGTCCCGGATATATTGTACGTTGCGGGTTTTCGAGTCGTGGAGGGGCCGGAGGCGATTATATACGACACGCCGCTGGCGGGGGTATATGATTTTCTGGGGGCGTTGTGGTTGCCGTTATATCGGTGGTCGGTGCGTCGGCGCAAACGGCAGGTAGCGCGCTGGCCGGGGGAAACGACGGGATGGAAAATGATCGCGGTAAAGGAGCCCGGCGAATGACGGACTGGCCGCCAAAAGGGATCGAGTGGTATTGGTCGGACGATTCGTGCGCGATTGCGTGCGGTGATTGTCTGGAGTTGTTGCCGAAGTTGCCGGAGGGGTGCGTTGACCTTGTACTTACTGATCCGCCGTATGGGATTGGGATGAAAGCATTTCGCGACTCTTTAACGGTTGCGTGTAACGGAATGAATCTCACGCCAGGAACAAAGGCAATTACGTTTATGTCTCCGCGAATGGCCGTTGATTTTGTGTCCAGGCTTTACTCTTGGGACTTCCGGCGATTTCTTTGGTGGAATAAATCAGCAGACTTATCTTTTCCATGGCGCGGCTGGTATATGAACTCAGAGATTATCTGTGTGTTTGACAGAAAAAACGCTCAGTGGCCAAAAAACTGTCGTTTCCGGTCTGATTTATATCAATCTGGACCCGTAGGAAAAAAACCCCCCCATCCTGCATGGAAACCGATTGATGTGCTTGGTGATCTAATACAACACGCCTATACGGAAGGGCCTGTTTTAGACCCCTTCATGGGTAGTGGTCCGGTATTGATGGCAGCAAAGGACCTCGGACATCGCGCCATCGGCATCGAGATCGAGGAGAAATACTGCCGCATTGCTGTCGAACGGTTGCAGCAGGACGTTCTCCCGCTCCAGGGAAGTAAACCCGAAAAACCCCGCGCTACGCAAGGATCGCTTATATGACAACCGACTGGACAAAACTCACATCTTCACAACACCGTCGCCGCAAGGTTTGGGCCTGG
>Ga0180437_10009656_pt1 | contig 11897 bp, 12 predicted proteins | sample SS_ome_4_FD_132410 | JGI IMG/M metagenome (GOLD analysis project Ga0180437, IMG submission 132410) | Hypersaline lake sediment archaeal communities from the Salton Sea, California, USA - SS_3_D_1 metaG | ecosystem: Environmental > Aquatic > Non-marine Saline and Alkaline > Hypersaline >... | reverse complement strand
GTACTATAATTGGTTTCACCAAAAAACTATATAAACACAACGCAATTCATCACCACGCTAAAGCATTGGTGCTTTCTTGCTTGGTTATCAGTAAGGTATCGTGACCAGGGGAAGAATTTTTATAGGTGTCAAGAGTTATTAGCCTACCAATATCCTCGAAATTTGAGAACAGATACGGCGCCATACAATTGGCTCATGTTTCTCCAAAAAATGCATTTTCAAGAGATGGAAACAGAAAAACTATTGGGGTTAAAAAGAATGGACCACGAGCTAAAAAAGGATTTTGACGAGGTCCCTGTGATTAAAATCGTATTCTGGGGTGCTTCTATGGCTGGCAAAACCATGGCCCTCACTATCTTTAAAGTGTTAAAGACCTTAGAAAACCCAGATAAAATTTACTCTTTCCTAACACTTGAAGATCCCACTAAAAGGACGCTCTTCTTTGATCGTGGCGTTTTTGGTTTTGGATATAACCCCTTAACGGGAAAGGATCGTTTTAAGGCACATATTTACACGGTTCCGGGTCAGATACGCCACATAACACAAAGAGAGGTAGTTACTTCGGGCACAAACGGCATCATAGCGATGATAGACTCCCAAAAAGCACAATATGAGGCAAATATAGTCGCTCTTAAAGAACTGGCGAAATTCATCGATAAATATGGTTTAAAAGAACTACCTTTCGCAATTTGCTTGAACAAAATGGATCTCACAGCAGAAGAACGCATTTCAAGTCAAGAATTTAGTCAACTCTTAGTTGAAACTGAATGGGCGGAACGGATGCAAGATGCTCATGCTCGCGTCATCGAGATGAGTTGTTTAGATGCAAAAAATGACTTAGTATCGCTAATAAAGTCTGGTACTATCGGCAAATTCAGGGATGATAATGGTCGCCTTAAGAAAGAAGGTCGACCAGACTCGGTTAAGAGGGTAATCATGCCAATTGAAATGGTCCTAAGAGAAGTTCTAACAAAAAGCATCGCTCATATGTAAAAAAATAAAAACAGCAACTCAAGAAAAATCTGGGTTGGCTTAAAGAAAAGGACGAAATCCTTAGGGGCTTTATCTGATATCGGCGAGAAGACCCCTTCCAAAAGGTAGCGATTACATTTTTTCAAGTTTTTCTCGTGCAAAATCTAGAACTTCTAAATCTGATTTTATGCTATCAATACCCATCTCTTGCACTTGATCCAATAACTGATCTTTAAGAGTAAATACTGTTTGTAGAATCTCAAGATGGTAGTGATACTTCGGATCCGAAGTAAATGTTGCCCAATTATTCTCTAGCAATCCCGACACATCGATATCTGTTATTTCTTCGAAGACCTCTTCTGGGGTAGCAAGAGAAAATATTAGTTTCTCCAGTGCTTTTGTCGCCCTTTCAGCGACCTTCAGAACCTTACTGTCTAAAGAGATTTCATCAGGCATTAAATATCGCCTCAGGCTTCAGTTTCTTGAGATTCAGTTGCGTCGTTCGATTTATTTATTTCTTCTTCGATTCGTCGAACAATGGCTCTAAAATTCTTTGCGGCTTCACTATCAGGATATTTGATGACAAAAGGTTTACCTTCATCTCCAGAGGTTCTTATACGGGGATCAACGGGTATGCTTCCAAGAAATGGCACGGCTAGCTCTTCAGCGATGATTTCTGAGCCACCTTCTCCAAATAAAATTATTTCATTTCCACAATGTGCGCATTTAAGTATTTCACCACAATCAGGACAGATCGCACGGGCTGACATATTCTCAATAATGCCCAGGGCGCGCACATTCTTCTCTTGTAACATCATCCCAGCCTTTCTGACATCTAAAAGTGCAACCTCTTGAGGGGTAGAAACTATGACAACTCCATCAATGTCTGGAATTTTTTCTATTATTGTGAGGGGTTCATCACCTGTTCCAGGGGGAAGATCAACTACTAGAAAATCCAAGGGTCCCCAATCTACAGCGGCCAAGAATTGTTTAATTACTCTCGTTTTGTATGGGCCGCGCCAAAGAACAGGCGTTGACTCGCTTGGCCAATACAATGCCACCGACCATACTTTTATACCGTCTTCGTTTTCAAGGGGATAAAATGTCCGTCCTTTAAATGATGGAGATTTCTCCGTTACTCCCAGCATTTTGTGGACATTAGGACCGTGAACATCGGCATCTAAGATACCACAGTTATAGCCTTCCGCTTTAAACGCCGCAACCAAATTAGTCGCTACCGTTGTCTTACCAACGCCTCCTTTACCGGACATGACTGCGATTTTATGTTTGATGTTTCTGAACCTAGCTGCAATGGGTGAACGTAACTTTGAAACATAGTTAAGTTCGGCTCTCTTCTCGCCTTTTTTCCGATATTCCAAAATCTTCTCAATTACGTCTTCTGCTTTCTTTTCCTTTTCTTCTTTTGTACTCATTAAATACACACCTCTATCAGGTCATCAATTTATGATATACATTTCTTGAATTGTTCTCTTTTTATGAAGAAATTGACTTAGTGACAAAAATCTATTATTAGACATTGCATGATTTCTTGACATCATATTCCTTTTTCACTATAGAACGTTTTATTTTTGCTTTTCGCTTCCATTGGTTTTCTACTTCTTTAACAAAAGTCTCATAATTTGCTAATTGGAAATATTGCATATTATCCTTTTCAACAATTATTTCATCTTCAATGAGTTCCCTAAGTGCATCTATGATATATTCAGATTCTACCATTCGAGTAATAACATAAAATGAGAAGAGATAGGAAATCTCATGTATACTAACCCATTCTCGCGGATTTACTAATGCCAAATGGCGTCGTTTCAATTCCTGAAGTATTTTTTCTTTTATATTCATAGAAAACCCATATCTAATATCTTCATTATCTATAGTAAGGATCCGTATTCAAATTCATCATCAAATTCTTTTGCCTTTTCTTTGCCCTTCTCACTCAATCTAAAAACCTTTTGAATCCCCTTTCTTAACTGTCCTTCTTTTCCTTCACTAGCCGAAATCTCCAAAATATCCACATATCCTAAGTCTGCTAATTTGCGAAGAGTTCTAAAAATAGATCTTGTGCCTTTATTCAATAAACGACTCAATGTGCCACAATGCCGTCCTCCTATTCCAGGAGGAATTTGATGGCAACAAATACCTGGACATGTTACACCAAGATCGTGTAGAGTGCAAACCATAAGTTTTCTAACCCACTTCTCTTTGAGTATGGGATCTTCAACAGTAATATCTTCCTTAGGAACCTCTATTTTTAACACCTTCTTTCTATAACCTATATCATCATCATATATTTTAAAAGATATTTTTCAAGCTTTTTTCAATTAAAAACAACTTTTGTCTACTCATTTTCTAGTTCCCATGCATCAATTAATTCATAATTTGTGGTTCCGAGACCAAGTTCTTCAGCAGATGTAATCTGGACCATTGGATCCGCTGCTCCGGCAATGCTAATGGCCTTGAATTTTTCTGTGTTGTTATCCAATACGTTAAACTGTTCAGCTACGGAGCCTCTCACACCTGGTACTCTGTTAACAAGATCAAGAGTTGCTTTATCTATAGCTACAGGATCTTTCGAAACTAAGATACCAATATCTGGAATAAATGGTATGCCAGAGTTTGGATCATAATCAGGTCGGGGCGTGCAATTAAGTAGAAAATTGAAGTAAGCTATATTACCGTCCATTGCTTGGACAATAAATGATGCCGCATCGGCTACCTTTATTTGAAAATCCCTTATTTGATTTGATGTGACTTCTATTGCCGCCTGTGGGCATTTGACTATACATTTTCCACACCCAACACATTTTTTTGGATCAATAACTACAGTTTCAGCTACTTTGATCGCGTCCCATTCACACATTCGTTCACATAAGCCACATAAGTTGCATTTTTCCATGTTTACAGTTGGTAGAAGGTCCTCATGAATGCGCATTTTGCCTTTTCTAGCAGTACATCCTAAAGCCAGATCGGAGATTGCCCCATAGAAGCCGAGTAAAGGATGCCCCGTAACGTGGGTTAACATCACTAATAATTGGCAATATGTGATCGTTGCACCAATTTCCAAAACGCGAATTTTTTTGCCCGATTTATTCATCAAAGTCTTGCTATCCTGACCAGTGTAGCCCTCAGTTAAAAATATTTCAGTCCCTAATGTCTCCATAGAAAAACCATGATGCCGACATTTGTCAACCCATCCCGCTGGATCGTATCGCCAGCCTCCTCTCCAGAGATTTATTGAATCAAGACCAATAGGTGGCTTATGGAGTCTAGTAAACTCATCAAGCATTGTTCTTACAAATAACGGAGATAAATAACGAGTACAATCTTCATGCCCAGTTTCAAATTTGACACCAACTCGTATTCTTTCAGGAGTCCATTTTTGTATCTCTAATAGGTCGAATAGACGTTCTAAGGATATTTTCATATTTTGCCATGGGAAATACGAGGTTGCAGATGCAAAGTAAACTTCAGACAAATTATACACTCCATCTTGTTTTCATTCTGAAACATTAACGAATATGCTAAATACTTATCCATCAATACAATGCTATCGATATAAACAAGAGCATCGTACTCGGAAGCTTACGTTTTCTATAACAATATTGTTGCTTCGAATTTATACTCATTGTAAAGAGATCTAGCACTCATAATGCTTTAAATGTACATTTTTGTGTAAGTAAAATGCTAGAAGGTTATAAAAGTTGTCATATTATCAAATTTTAAAAGAAGCTGAAGTTCGCTGTAATGGAAGTATACGCTCACGATAGGTTTTTTAGTAACTTAGATTGCATCTAAACGGGTTTAGCAGTGGTGAGTGGTCTTCTTGCCAGTTAAACTATAAAATGGAATGAGTTATTCAATATTTAGTTTTAGATACGCGTGGATGCAACGCATGCAATTTGGCAATGCTGTTTGGCAGTACTTCAAGCACGTAATCAATATCAGCTTTGATTGTTTCAGTACTTAATGTCAACCTTAGAGAGCCTTCTGCCTCATTATGGGACAAACCAAGCGCAAGAAGAACATGTGACGGATCAGTTTCATGTGATGAACAAGCAGAGCCTGTTGATGCTGAAATGCCGTTCATATCAAGATCTAAAATCAAGGCTTCACCATTGATTTGATCGAACCGAAAATTGGCATTATTTGGTAGCCTTTTTGTACGATGTCCATTAAGATATGACCCTTTTATACGTTGTAAGACGCCATCTATTAGTTTATCTCTTAATCGCATCATATAGTTTGCCTTTTTATCTAAGTCGGTAGTTGCCAACTCCATTGCTTTTGCAAAGCCCACAATCCCTGGAACATTCTCAGTACCTGACCGAAGGTTATACTCATGGCCTCCACCGTGTAACAGTGGTTCGATAACTGTGCCTTTGCGAATATAGAGAAACCCTACTCCTTTAGGACCATGAATTTTGTGAGATGACATTGACAGCAAATCGACCCCTAATTTATTGACATCAACGTTAAGTTTCCCGATTGCTTGTACGGCATCTGTATGAAGCAGAATATTATGCTTCTTAGCAAGTTTACCAATTTCTTCGATTGGTTGGATTGTACCAATTTCATTGTTTGCGTGCATAATGGAAATAAGAATTGTATCGGACCTAATGGTATTTTGGACATCTTCTACACTTACTAATCCTTCGCTGTCAACTGGCAGATACGTTACTTCAAAACCTTGTTTTTCTAGGAATTTCGCAGTTTTCAAAATAGCAGGATGCTCAATGACACTTGTGATGATGTGTTTGCCTTCATATGAATCAGAAAATGCAATGCCTTTTAAAGCAAGGTTATCAGCTTCAGTACCTCCAGAGGTGAATATAATCTCTTCGTCCTCAGCGCCAATGGCTTTAGCTAAAACTTGCCTCGCGTTGTCAATTGCCTCACGAGCTTCTCGACCAAATTCATGAATGCTTGAGGCGTTACCAAAGTACTTGATAAAGTAATCATGAATCACTTCTGCGACACGTGGATCAACTGGAGTTGTAGAGGCGTTGTCCATATACACTACTTTCACGAAATCCCTCCGACATATTATATTTTTTGTCTAGGACACTTAGAAAGGAATTATATCGTTTATAATTCTTGTTCATATTGTATAAGACTGTGGACAACCACCTGATGTTTGCTTCAATTCGAAAAAAGGTTTGCTAAGGAGAACCAGAAGATGGTGCGTACGTATTATAATAAACTTGTAAGAGATAAGATACCAGATATAATTAGACAGCAAGGAAATCATCCAGAATATCATATTGCAAATGATAAAGCGGGATATTGCCAAGCATTAAGAGAAAAAATTCTAGAAGAGGCTATTGAGTTCAAAGAATCTCAAGATGTTAATGAACTCATTGATGTCCTAGAAGCAATTTATTGTTTAATTGAAACTGAGAACCTAGATTTCACTAAAATAGAAGAATTGAGAGAGAAAAAGAATGTAGAACGTGGAAGTTTTAAAAAGCGCATTATTTTGGAGTACGTCATAAGAAAAGCCACAAAGTAATGCAACAAAACGGAGAATGGACAGTATAGTTTATCGCTATCTTGAATGTCATTAAACGTGGAATTCACGCAACTAAATCTCTCTTTTTAACTTGAATGAAACTTGAAAATGCCCTTAAAAGTGAATGTAAGAAAAAATAGGGGATAAAAAAGTTATCGCATTCGTAAAATTTCGGCAGTTGTTTTTTTAGTGGTCGTACGCGAAGGTATCCTTGCGCCTATAGCACCGATGAGAATTGAAGCAATGATGACTAATGCCAGTTCAGTCCATGGTATAAACAACGGTAAGGGTTGCTCGGCGTATATAGCTTGCTGCGCTATTAATGAAAGCCCCGTTAAATATCCTACAACTAGGCCGGCTAAACCTGACGCCAAAGTAAGTATAATTGACTCAAACATAAAGATGTTTGTAATATGTTTGCGGTCTAGTCCTATGCTTTTCATTATCCCAATTTCTGGAATGGATTCTTGGATAGTAGTGTAACAACTTGCGGTGAGCCCAAAGAATGCAATGATCATCCCAAATCCTAAAGCTATAGTAAAGAACAGTTGGAGGCTTTCAAGACTTTCTTCTGCCGATTCAATTTCTTCTTCCGTTACACGAACATTCACATCTTCCTTTACGCCATAAGATGCCGTTAAAATTCTACCAACACTCTTTGCAGCCTCAGAACTGGTCGTTTTTATTAACAGTCTTTCGACTGGTTCGACGTAATCTTCCAGTTCACTTTTATCTGTCCTATCGATATCTTGGTCCTCATAGAGATCGAAAATCAACGCATAAGTATGTTGTGAAACTAATACGTCTGAATAGCCAGATTCGGAATTAACGAAATTGGAGAAGGCTGGCATATCGTTAGCTATCGCAACAACACGAAGCACTGTATTTGACACTTCTATTCCAGAGGCAAGATTTCTCTGTACTTTAATGGTCACATGATCACCAACGTTAACATTAAGACGTTTTGCTGCACCTTCGGATATAATCGTAGTATTTTCTACCTTGTTAATCGTTTCAAAGGCTGAATCGTCCCCTGCTGTGAAACTGGCAATATCAAAGTACGTTACATTGGGAAAATTCGTATCTACTGCATATACACTAGCACTCACTGTTTCAAATTCCATCAGGTCACCCATTCTCACTGTTGAAGATCCATTTGGATGATTTTCATGGCTTACACGTGTGATATCTACTACTCCATCGATTTCCTTAATCTTAGGGATGAGTTCAGTATCATTTATCCAGATGGGAGTCTCGCTGGTTACAGGCCTGAAACTACTTGCAATTGAACTTGTAGTTGATACAAGAGATAGATCTGTGCCAATTTCAGCTCGTAAAGTGGTTGCACGATACTCTGTCTGAACGGTAAGCATCGTCGAAAGGAAAAGGATGAATGCAATCGATATCGAGTACATGATTGCTGTTAAAGTATTTCTTCTCCGATGTTTTCTTAGATACATTGCAACTATGTCATTAATCCGGCGGGTGATTGGACGTATTATGTGTGTAAGTAACCTTTCTATGCCAGGAACTAACACTCCTAAACCTATGAAGGTAAACCCAATAAGTAAACTAACCATCATACCAAGAAACAGCATCGACATCGACGTTGTATTACCAGTAGTGAAGGCGCTGGGCAATACGAAGAACATAAACGCTGATACGCCCGAAATTACGATTCCATACGTGATTAAACGGCGACTAACGCCTCTCTCTCTTACCATATGTTCTTTTGTGTGGCTTACGCGTGTAGGCGTAAGAGAATCAACGATATCAACTTGTGTGGCTTTAAGGGCTGGATAAAGGACACTGACTAGACCAACCAGAATTCCTGCTGCTAAACTTATTGCTATGGTCTGTACCGAGACAACAATATTGAATGTTGCAGATCCACTACTATATTCACCACTAGTTCCACTACCTATTAGTGGAATTATGTAACTTTCTAATAAAAAGAAGGTGCTTACAGCAACCAGCACTCCAAGAAGGACTAATATGAGATATAATCGATGTTTCTTTTTCATTTATGACACCTCACTGATTGAATGTATCGGTCTCTCATCATTAATTTCCTCATTTGCAATATTCCCGTCGACCATATGGGTGACAAGATCCGCATGGCCATCAACTGAATCGTAAATAATCATATTTTGTGTAGTTTTAGGAGATCTACAAGTTAGAGAAAGGACACCACTGAAGATTGGAGAAAGACCAACCAGAATTCCTGCTGGTGCGCCTATTACTATTGTCTGTACCGAGACAACAATAATATTGAGCATTAAAGGAATACTAAGTCTACCAGGGCTGCGACCCATTCCACCACCTCCTATTGGAATTCCGACGCCACCACCTGTTAGGAAAGAGAGGAGCCCAACACTCAAAAAATATCCAATGATAACTCCAAAAACTGCTCCTATGGTGGAAATAATCACCGCTTCCAACAGGACAAGGCGTAATATCTGTATCTTTTTCGCTCCAAGCGCCATGAATAAGCCAAAATCGTGAGTCTTTTCTTCAACTGAGATAGTTAATAAACTGTACATGAGTACACAAACTATGATCAAAGATATTACCGCAACCAACCAGAGCATGACCCTTGTGAACATGCCAAATTGTTCAAGCTGCTGCATTGCGTCAGTAATCGGTAAAGTGACATCATAATCATAGCCTATTGCCTCTTGTATTTCCATTCCAATTTTTACCGTTCTCACGATTGTTTCATCAATATCTTGTACATTATAGAGAAATTCTCTTCCTTCAAAAGTTCCTACTAGTTCGGTTACGTATTTTGAGCTGCGGGTAAGGTCGCGGACTGACCATAAGCCCGCGATAAGAACATTTTCGTCGTTGGATGATAAGCGATTTTCATTCTCAATGATTCCTGTCACTTCAAACTTTTGAGTTTTTGATCCGCCGTTGTCGGTGTTCCATTCTAATGCCTTGACTTTAATCTCATCTCCTACTTCAATGCCAAGAAGGTTAGCTGTGCTTTTCTGAATGAAAACCTTTTTTCCCTCCAGATCATACGTGCCTTCAATGAGACGGAAATTTCCAATTCCGAGTTCATCCTCTCTGGCAACATCCATGCCCATCAATTCAAGGTCTACTTCCAGATCATTCTCTTCACCGGGCTTGTCTATTTCAACCTCTACAAGTGCCCTAAGGCGTGGTGAAACGCCCTTGATACCTTCTATATAGTCTACATATGAACGTACCTCAGCGTCTTTGAATAAATAGTCGTTATATGTTGGATTTGTTTCATCGTCCACGTCCCGAGTGATCATAAAGTCGATAATGCCCTCACTTTGTTCGGCCTGGTCGATGTAAGTATAACTATAAGAATCGACCGTAGCATTCACACCAGTAAGCAAGGCGATTGAAACAATGATGCCTAGTACACCCAACAAACTGCGCATTTTTTTACGACGCATTCCTTTGAAAAGATAACTCAAGTAACTCATCACTCATCTCCTCTGTCTACTTGTTTACGTCAGTCTTGTTATTGATTTCTTCATTTAGAATCTTCCCGTCGAGCATGTTTATGATACGATCTGCATAAGCAGCCATCTCGGGGTCGTGGGTGACCATAATCAATGTTTCTCCTTTTTCATGGATCGATTTCAACAGTTCCATGATCTTTTGGCTATTCTTGGAGTCAAGATCACCAGTTGGCTCGTCTAAAAAGAGTATCGGAGGATCATTTGCAAGGGCTCTAGCGACAGCGATTCTTTGTTGTTCTCCACCACTTAACTCTGACGGAATATGCTGTGCTCTTGCTTCAAGACCTACCATCCGTAATAGTTCTAAAGCACGCTCCTTTCTTTCCTTTTTTGGCATCTTTAGAAAAGTCAGGGGCATTTCTACGTTTTCTAAAGCAGTAAGTAACTCAAAAAGTTGAAATGTTTGAAAGACAAGACCGATTTTGCGTAGGCGAATGTCGGCAAGTTGGTCGTCAGTAAGGGCAGCGATATTTTGTCCATCAATGAAGATATCACCCATTGTGGGAGTATCAATAGCCGCTAAACAATTCAAAAATGTTGACTTGCCGCTACCTGAAGGTCCCATGATCGCTAGAAACTCACCTTTTTTTACTTCCAGATCAATGCCGCGGACCGCCTGTACTGCTAAAGGACCAGAAATGTATGTCTTATGTAGATTAACCGTCTTAAGAATAACTGCATTTTGTTTCTTTTCCTCAGTTGTGATAGCATCTCGTTCATTAAAGGGGATGTCTAGGATAGTACTCAAAGTATTGTCCATTTTAAACACCATTTGAATTCTTTGAAATAATTTATTCGTTTGAAATTTTCATCCATATCGCGGAATGAAAAAATCTAAAAACAAATTCTCCAATAAACTCTTAAATGCTGTCAAACCTTTGGTAGAAGGTTTTGTACCATTGGTACAGAAGAATTCAAAACTCATATTGTGTATGTATCATGAAATCGTCTCAGTATCGCTCTGCTAATTTGATTATACAAACGATCTTAGAAGGGATCCTTCGAGCAGAACGTGAAAATTCTTTGATTAAAGGTATTGTAAAATCACATCTAATCAACTATTGCGGGTTAAAATCAACTACGGCGGACAAATACCTTATGAAATTGGAGAACGCGGGATATATCGAATCTTATAACGAACAATGGGGCGATCGCACCATAATTATCTATAAGATAACACCACTTGGAAAAGAGCGATACGAGTGGTTTGTGAAAATAAATTCTGAAATCGAATGAGAATTCTGATAAAAATGACGAATAATTCTCCAGAAGAACCAGAGAAGGAAAAAATATTGCGGGGGGAGAATGAATCTCGTTCTTCTTCTTTTACAAAAATTGAAAAAGAAGGACTATTTTTTATTGATTCTCAAAAGAGATTTCTAGTTTGGAGCGCAATTCTTCCCATTTTTATAATTTTAATCCAAATTGCAAATATCATCTTTTTGATTATGAACCCGCCACCCCCTGGCCGTCCTTCTTTACATCGTGAAGCACCTAGGATAATTGAAATATTAAGTCCTCTCTGGATAATGATTATTATTGCTCTTTTTGTACTTACAAACTTTTTCTTTCTTTTGCGCTGGCAGAAAAAAGTCCAGCAATATTACCACCAAGAAGAAACTTTTGACAAATTAATAAAAAGTTCTCCAGATGAAATTGATTCCAGCACCAAATTCATTTCTCTAAGCCAGATCACCTATGATATAATACAGCATATTAAGAAAATCCGTAAAATCTTCTTACTAATGAATGCAATTGCCGTTTTCTACTTCTTGTGGTTTGTATCGAGAATTGTATTTAGACTTGCATTAGGTAGACTACTATTTAGAGGTCCACCAGCACAATTTCCTTTAATCTTAATAATCTTAAACATTCTTGCTCAGATATCGCTGTTAATC
>Ga0180437_10009652_pt1 | contig 11901 bp, 10 predicted proteins | sample SS_ome_4_FD_132410 | JGI IMG/M metagenome (GOLD analysis project Ga0180437, IMG submission 132410) | Hypersaline lake sediment archaeal communities from the Salton Sea, California, USA - SS_3_D_1 metaG | ecosystem: Environmental > Aquatic > Non-marine Saline and Alkaline > Hypersaline >... | reverse complement strand
GAAACCGCCTGCACCGCCTGCGGCGACTGCGCCGAGGTCTGCCCGGTGACGGCCCCCGATGAGTTCCAGGCCGGGTTGGCCACGCGCAGAGCGGTCTATATCCCCTTCCCCCAGGCAGTGCCCTCAGCCTACCTGATCAACGTTGACGAATGCCTTGGCAACAACCCCATCGCCTGTGGCAAGTGCCGCGAGGTATGCGATAAGGACTGCATCGATTTCGACATGCAGGATGAAATTATCGAGTTTGATGTAGGTTCTGTGGTCGTCGCCACCGGCTTGGACATCTTCGACCCCACCGGGCTGATCGAATACGGCTACACCCATTACGAAAACGTCATCACCAGCCTCGAGTTCGAGCGGCTGATCAGCAGCAGCGGCCCCACCGAAGGTCACTTCGTACGCCCCACCGATCTCGAACGACCGGTGCGCATCGGCTTTATCCAATGCATCGGCTCGCGAACCTTGCCTGGGCCAGGCACTCACAGTGGGGGAGAAAACGGGCGCGGCCACCCTTATTGCTCGAATATCTGCTGTATGAACACAGTCAAAGATAGCCTGCTGTTGCTCGACCACTATCCCGACAGCGACATCACCGTCTACTACATGGACATCCGTGCCTTCGGCAAAGGCTTCGAAGACCTTTACCGACGCAGCAAAGAGGCCGGCGTCAAGTATATCCGGGGGCTACCGGGGCAAATCTTGGAAGATCCTGCTACGCGCAACCTACGCTTGACGGTGGAGAACACTATGACCGGGGAGTTAGAGACCCACGAGCAGGAGATGATCGTGCTGTCGCTGGGGCTAGTACCACCCGAGGATCAGGGACTTATCAAAGGCTTGCTGACTCTTTCGACGACGGAGGACGGCTTTTTCCTGGAGAGCCACCCGAAGCTTAAGCCGGTGGATGCGCCGACCAGGGGAGTCTTTTTCGCCGGGTGCGCCGAGTCGCCAAAAGACGTCAAGGACAGCGTGACCCAGGCAGGAGCCGCTGCCGCCCGAGCCCAGATCATCCTCAACCAACCCACCATCAAGCTGGAGCCAGTGGTGGCCTGGGTGGACCCCGAACTGTGTAACGGCTGCGGTCGCTGTGTGCGGGTGTGTCCCTTCCACGCTATCCAAGGTGGCGATGCTAAGAAGAAGATCAAGGCCACGGTGATTGAGGCTATGTGTCAAGGCTGCGGCACCTGCGCCCCAGAGTGCAACTTCAATGCTATCACCATCCGCCATTTCACCGACCACCAGATGGTGGCTCAAATCGACGCGGCGCTGGCCCATCACCCACACCAAAAGATCCTGGCCTTTGCCTGCAATTGGTGCTCCTACGCCGGGGCGGACCTGGCGGGCGTCAGCCGCCTGCAATACCCACCCAACGCCCGCGTGATCCACACGATGTGCAGCGGCCGCGTGGACCCGGACCACGTGACCTACAGCTTCCAGAAGGGCGCCGCCGTGGTCCTGGTCTCCGGCTGCCACTTCGGCGACTGCCACTACATCGACGCCAACCACCACACTGCCAAACGCATTGAACGACTGGGACGCCAATTGGAGCGCAAGGGGATACGCCCCGAGCGGCTGCACCTGGAGTGGGTGAGCGCCGCCGAGGGACAGAAGTGGGCGCAGTTGATGCGGGATCTGGAGGAAGTACGCAAGACGGTGACGCGGGAAGAGGTGGAGGAAACGATAGAGATATTGGGGCGGAGGGAACGTAAGGATGTAATAGCGTAAAGCGTAAAGGGAAAAGTATGAAGTGCAACGCACCTCGGCCGAGCGGGTCGGGGTGCGTTGCACTTGGTGACATTTGAGGCCAGATTTGTCAGCAACCTCACGGAATTATATAATGATGACCAGGTTGGTAACCTTCCGAATTTGGCTAGAGCAAGGTATTGAGCAAAGGGACAAGAAATAATGAGCAAAAAGAAGAGCGTATCAAACAAGGAACACATGGCGCCGGCTTTTGAGTGGAAGTTATGGTTATACACTAACTACGATTGCAATATCGATTGCAGCTACTGCGTGGCTGAGTCGAGCCCTGGGACCCCGCGGCGGGCGTTGGGCCTAGACAACGTACAGCGAGTGATAGATGAGGCAGTCGAACTTGGTTTCACTGAGGTTTTCTTCACTGGTGGCGAGCCGTTTATCCTCAATGACATCTACGCTATGCTGGCATACTCATCGGCGCGGGTCAAGACCCATGTGCTGACCAATGCGATGCTCCTCCGCGGCAAACGATTAGAGAATCTACTAACGATTGCCAATGACAACCTGTTGATGCAAGTCAGCCTGGATGGTGGAGCCCCTGAACACCACGACGCCTATCGAGGCTCGGGAACGTGGGCCAAAACGGTTGAGGGCATCCGGACCCTGCAAGCACACGGCTTCCGCGTCCGCTTGAGCACGACCGAGACCCCAGCCAACTCAGCCCACCTGGCTAAGATATGCGAATTTCATGAGTCGCTGGGCATCCCTGAACAAGACCACTTCATCCGCCCCCTGGCCAAACGCGGATTCTCCTCAGAGGGATTGGAGGTGGACAAAACCAGCCTGGTGCCTGAAGTGACAGTCAATGTGGACGGAGTGTACTGGCACCCACTCTCTACCGACCCCGACATGCAGGTCCAGGAAGAGATACTCCCGCTCAAGACAGCGGTCGAGTGCATCCAACAGCAACTTGAGGCCATCGCCGACAACGGCAGTGAAGCGCCGTCGACGTTCACCTGAGGCTGATAACTTGCCCGCCGTCGGCGTGGCGATGCGCGGCATAGATGCGCGGCGCACAAGATGACCGGTAACAACGCCCTACTCATCATGGCCAAACGGCCCACGCCGGGGAGGACTAAAACACGCCTGGTGCCTCCCTTATCCCCTCAACAAGCGGCCGCGCTCTACGAGTGTTTCCTGCGAGATACAATTGAACTGGTGCGCCAGGTGCCGGGAGTCCGGCCGGTGATTGCCTACGTGCCACCCGGGGAACAGGCCTACTTCGCTGAACTCGCCCCTGATTTCGAGTATTATCAGCAGGAGGGCCCCGACCTGGGTGCCCGCTTAGACAACGGGTTGACCCACTATCTTGGCCTGGGTTACCGGCAGGTTGCGGCCATCAACAGCGACGGCCCCACCTTGCCGCCGGCCTACCTTGCCGCCGCATTTGAGGAACCGGGAAGGAAGGCCGATGTTGTACTCGGACCCTCCGACGATGGAGGCTACTACCTGATCGGTCTGAAACACCCCGCGCCACGCCTGCTGCGTGAGGTACGTATGAGCACGCCCCACGTCACGACCGATACACTGGCCTTGGCGGCCGAAGAAGGGCTAAAAGTTGCGTTGCTACCCGCCTGGTACGACGTGGATGACGCCCAGTCCCTGGCACGATTGCAGGCTGAATTGGCCACAGCCCCACCCGAGGTCGCTCCTCAGACGCAGGCTTTTCTACGAGAGCATCAGTAATCCCAAACAACCCTCACCATTTCCAAATTCACCAATTTGCCAACCTACCAGCCCCCCAACCGTCCGATCTTCCAATCTTCCGACCTTCCAGTTATAATACAGCCTATGAACGAAAGGCAACTGACGGCCATCGCGGTCATCATCCCCGCTTTGAACGAAGCGGGCAATATCGGGCGCTTGGTGGCCGAAGCTCTGGAAACCTCCCCGGTCCACATCATCGTGGTTGATAACGGCTCCACCGATGGGACGGCTGAGGAGGCCCGCGCAGCAGGCGCTCAGATCGTCTACGAAGCGCGCCGTGGCTATGGTTACGCCTGCGCCGCCGGGGTTGCCGCTGCCGGGGCCGCCGATGTGCTGGCTTTTCTCGACGGCGACTACAGCTCGCTACCGGCTGAGTTGCCGAGGATCGTGAGCCCCATCCTGGCCGACGAGGCCGACCTGGTGCTCGGCTCGCGCCCACGTGGGCACATCGCGTCTGGCGCCATGCCGCCCCAGCAACGTTTTGGCAATTGGCTGGCCTCGCGCCTTATGAACCAGCTTTACGGCCTGTCGGTCACCGACTTGGGCCCCTACCGGGCCATACGCCGCTCCTTGCTGGAGACCCTCGACATGCGCGAGATGACCTACGGCTGGCCGACGGAAATGATGGTCAAAGCCGCCAGGCGGGGCGCACGTATCGTCGAAGTGCCTGTTAGCTTTCACAACCGCCAGGCGGGCCGCTCCAAGATCAGCGGCACGCTGCGCGGGACGATCTTGGCCGCATGGTACATTTTGGGCGTCACTTTGCGTTATGCGTGAAGTCAGAACATGAAGGATTGGAAGGCTGGATGACCGGAAGACTGGAGCACCCATACATTGGTGCCCATCCTTCCAATCTTCCAGCCTTCCAACCATCCAATTCTTCCGAAGGAGAGAGCCACATGATGACCCCTTGGGACCGATTCAAATTGGCCGCCTGCTTAGGCGAACCCGACCAAGTGCCGGCGGCCTTCATTGTGGACAGCCCGTGGTTGCCGGGCTATGCGGGGATCAACACGCTGGACTATTTGCTGCTGCCCGACAAGTGGCTGGAGATCAACCTGCGCTTGCTGGACCGGTTCCCCGACGCGGTGTGGATTCCGGGTTTCTGGGTGGAATACGGGATGGCGGCCGAGCCTTCGGCCTTCGGGGCGAGGGTCAGTTTCTACAGCGACCGGCCACCCTCAGTCGAACCGCTGGTGACCGACCCTGCCTATTGGGCTGAAGTGGCCCCCCCCGATCCACGCGAGGCCGGGTTTATGCCATTGGTGCTGCGCATGTACGAACATATGGAGGAAAAGCTACACGCGGAAGGGCTGGGGATCAAAATGGTTGCCGCCCGGGGGCCGATGGTCACCGCCGGCTGGTTGATGGGCATCACGGAGTTGATGATGGGACTGGTCACCCATCCTACCCAGATGCATCGTTTCCTGGATACCTTGACCAGCACCATCATCAGCTGGCTACACGCCCAGCTTAACAAACTCCACCAGCCTGAGGGGATCCTGCTACTGGACGACATCGTGGGCATGATCTCTCTGGATCATTACCAGGAATTTGTGGCCCCTCACCTGCGGCGCATCTTCGACGAGTTTGAGGGGCTGATTCGAATTTACCACAACGATACCCCTTGCTCCCATCTGTACGCAGCGTTGGCCGAGGCCAATTTTGACGTGTTCAACTTCACCCACGAGGTAGATATGGCCCAGGTGAAAGAAATCATGGGGCATCGCGTGGCGCTAATGGGCAATGTGCCCCCGTTGGACGTGGCGGTGCGTGAATCACCCAAAGTCGTGGCCCAATGGGCCAAGGAGTGCCTGGACAAAGCTGCGCCAGGGGGCGGGGTGATCTTGTCGGTAGGCGGCGGCGTTTCGCCGGGGATGCCCGCCGGGAACCTGGACGCTATGCTGGAAGTCGCTCGGACCTGGTCAAAACCCAAATAAGCCACGAGGAGCCAGTTAGGGGCGAACACTGAAGTTCGCCCCTAACTTTAAGAGTTCCTCTTCGGAAGGGCAGATCTGCATAATATCTATGCCAAGGGCGGACATCCAAGACCCTCGCACATTCTTGGTTCTTCTCGTAGGGTTATACCTGGGTGTCTACTCCTTGCTTTGCTACCTCATCCCCAGCCCGGGTCGTCGGGGAAGACGTTGGCATATTTGACGCTGTGGCGCGGCTCGGCCATCATGTCGGCCACCCTGTCGCGCCAGACCGGGTAGTGGTCCGTCTCTTTGTGCAAAGCAGCGTCCTCTAGGGTCCAGTAGACTTCGATCAGCACGAAGCGGGTCGGGTCATCCAATTGCTGGATGACGTCAAAGCGGGCGACACCAGGCTCCTGGATGCTGTTGCGGGCATTCTCCAGCGTCGCCTCTCGAAAAGCATCGACGAATTCGGGTTTGACGTGGACGTGCACGTGCACGACAAACATGGTACATTCCTCCTTCCATCTACAACCGCGACCGTTAGACTTGTAACCCTTCACTGGCTGCATCCAGTGCGGCGACCTCCTCGCCGCTCAGACGCCAGCCCAACGCACCCGCATTATCCTCGGCCTGACGGGCGTTTTTGGCGCCCGGGATGGGCACCCCCCCTTTGCAAATGACCCAGTTCAAGGCAACCTGGGCCGGCGTTAGCTCACCGCGGGCTTCGCCAATCTCACGCAGAACAGCAATCAAAGGCTGGACCTGAGCTAGATAGTCGCGCCGGTAGCGACGACCGCGTATGCCGGGCGGTGAGTTATCAGGCGTATACTTTCCGGTCAGCACCCCCATCGCCAACGGGCTGTAAGCGATCAGGGTGACGTCCAATTCGCGGCACACATCGAATAAGCCGTTGCGCTCTGGTCTTCGATGCAACAGGCTATACTGGACCTGGTTAGAAACCAACGGAACGCCGCGTTCGGCAAGGGCGGCGTGGGCACGGCGAGTCTGATCGGGATTGTAATTAGACACCCCCACTGCCCGAGATAGCCCGGCGTCCACGGCATCAGCCAGGCCAGCCACCCAGGTTTCGATAGGCACCGGCGGATACGGCCAATGGATCTGGTACAGGTCCACGCGGTCTAGACCCAGACGCTCCAGGCTTCCCCGCAAGGCACCGAGCAGCTTCGCTCGTCGCCAGCGCCAGGGATACGGGAAGAACTTGGTCGCCACCACGACCTTGTCGCCAGAGATGCGGAGGAACTCGCCCAGCAGTCGCTCCGAGCGCCCCCGCCCGTAGACTTCGGCGGTATCGAAGAAATTGATACCCATGCCCAGGCTAACCTGAAAGGCAGTCTCCAGGTCGGAGTCGGTGTACCCGCCCCGACCATAGCCCCAGAACAGGCGATCCCCCCAGGCCCAGGTGCCGATACCCAACGGGCTGATACTCAGCTCGCTAGAGCCGAGCGAGATACGCCCTTGATCCTGGCGTAACAATCCCGCACCTGGTGCATCAAAGTGCGAAACTTCTTTCAAGTTCATCCAGATACCTCCAGGGCATCGATGACATCCCGGATGGTCTGGGCGCTGGCATTCAGGGCAAGTCGCTCTTCTTCATTTAGAGGGAGAGGCAACGTGGCCAGTATGCCTTCTCCTCCGACGAGGTGAGGCAGAGAAACTGTCACGTCAGTCACACCAGCCACGTCAGGCATAGGCGTACAGACGGTGAGGATCGCCCGCTGGTCGTGAGTAATCACGTTAACGATGCGGGCCAAAGCCCCGCCGATTCCGTAGTAGGTGGCACCCTTGCCGGCGATGATGTTGTAGGCTGCGCGACGCACCCTCTGGTCAATATCCGCCTTCGTTTCCTCACCCAGACACATGTCCTGCAGACGACAGAAAGCTTGTAATGTCGTGCCACCAATCGTCGCCTGAGACCAGGTAAGCACCTCGGAGTCGCCGTGCTCACCCACCACATAGCCGTGCACGTGATGTGGGTCCACACCAAAGTGCCTGCCCAGCAGGGTTCGGAAACGTGCTGTATCCAGCGTGGTGCCCGACCCGATAACACGCTGTGAGGGAACCCCAAGTTCGGCTGCGTAACAAGCCGTCAGGTGCGTCATCACGTCCACAGGATTGGTGGCCACCAACAGAACCGCATCAGGCGCGTGGGTCAGGATCTGGGGTACCACATCCCGAAAAACGGCCGCGTTGCGCTCCAGTAGTTGTAACCGGGTCTCGCCCGGTTTTTGGCTGACACCGGCGGTAATGATAACGACGCGGCTGCCAACCAGATCACTATAATCGCCCGCCTCTACCTGCATCGGATGGGCAAAGGGCACAGCGTGGAAGATGTCATCCGCTTCAGCCTGGGCACGCGCTTTATTCAAATCCACCAACACAATCCTACGGCCAATGCCCTGCATCACCAATGCATAAGCTGCCGTCGAACCAACCAGCCCACTACCGACTATACCGATCTTCAATTTTTACCACCTTGCCTTCTTGGTTTCTCACGCTTGTACTTGGCTAAGTGTACCTATTTCACCAACTAATGCAAGAAGCTCCGATTTCCATCACGTCTCCCACTGATACAACGAACTGGCCCCTCAACTAGCAACCAGTACAGGCTACCATCCCCGTGTCCCCGGCTCGCCTTTGAAAGGTCCCACAATATCGCTGGTGATCCAACCTCCATAGAAACCACCTGCCTGGGCCCTCACCTGTTCGCCATCCACGTAGCAGGCATCCATCAGGTGGGGATAAAACGCCAGATGCCCGTTGATGGCCTCAAACCCCAGCGTCGGGTCGGGATAGTACCAGGCAGCATCCTTGGCCTGCTTATCACCAACTGATAGCGTGTAGTAAGCTGCCCGGCCTTTCCACTCGCAATACGAGGTGCGGTTGGCACGCCTGAGATACTCCATCTTGACATCCTCAGGTGGGATGTAGTACACCGGCGGATGGCTGGTCTCCAGCACACGCTTGGCTCGTCGCGTCTCGGCGACGACCGTCCCATTGAATACTACCTTGATGTGCTTGCTTGTTTCCTCAACGCGAGGCGGGCGCGGATAGTCCCAAACTGATTCCTGACCATGATCGGGCGAAATACGTCTATAATCCATTATTGACCTCTTCTAGGTTTGTGATCTCATCTGTGGACATTATACCACACTGCAAATATTTTGTCAATATATTTTCCAGTTTCATGAAACCTCACACACAGATTGCACGGAATTTGCTCCCAAATCGAGAATACACGGTGAGGAGGCCTCATTTCTTACGGCCAAGTCTTGACAAAACTCTATTCTTGCTGTATATTATTTGTCAGTGCGAAATATTTGTTTGGTAAACTATTATGCAAAATTACTAACGTCCTTGTAATTATACTAAGTTTTTCCACCATCAATGGCGCTGGACCTTAGAACGGGACAATCAAACGCTTCAGGGGCATCTTCAATGTGGATCGCCAGGCGGCGATTTTTTTTGTTGCTGCAAATTTGACGCAACCTTCGGTGTACAGTATAATCTAGCGCCATTAATTATTGCTCTTATTAACTATTAGTAATAGAAATTAAATTCGAAGATTGAAGGATTTTTGGCCTATGAATTTGATGTCCGTACCTCGAGAAGAGCGCATAAAGCGGATTCGTGATACCTTCATCATGCTGGTGTGGACAGCCGCGCGACAATTCTCGCAAGAGTTACAGGAATTCGGATTGACTCTTCCCCAGTTCGTAGCCCTGGCCGCCCTGGTGGCACACAGACGTCCATGCACGATGAGCGACCTCACAAAAGTCACCCTCCAAGACCCACCGACTATGACGGGCATCGTGGACCGGTTGGTCAAAATGAAGCTTGCTGAACGAACCCGCAGCGAAACTGACCGCCGGGTTGTTCTGGTACAGGCCACCTCGACTGGTATCGGGCTACTAAGTCAAATCAGGAACCAAGCCTTGGACGGTGTCATGAACGATTACCTGGCTATGGCCAATAGTGACGAACTGGCTGACATCGATCGACTCATGGTGATATTCGAACAATCATTGGAATACGTCCTTCGTGTTCATCTCAAGCGACGCCACTCAGTGGGTGATGCCGATTTAGATACTGAAATCCAAAAGATACGACTCTTCCTGAGGAACCCGATCAGCGAGAGCGAGCCGGCATTCCCAGAAGAGGCCGTATCTCCCCTTGGATAGACCCCATACCCTACGGATAAGGAAAGGATTTGAGACGAGCCATGAATAAAAAGGTGAGCCTATTACTTGTATTACTTCTCGCGGCGCTGATTCCGTTGACGGCCTGTAGTTTATCAGGAGGTGAGCCCGAGCCTGTGGCTCAAGCAGCCGCGCCTGAGAAGGTACCGGCCGCCCCGGTAGAAGTGGCCCCCGTGGAAACGGGCGACATCTCCGTGGTCTATGCGTACACCGGTAATATTGAAGCCGCCGATAGCGTCAACGTGATGCCAGGAACGGCGGGCCGCGTTGAGGCTGTACTGGTAGACGTAGGCGACGAACTCAAAGCTGGCGACCCAATCGCCGTCATCGAGAGTGACATCTACGCCACGCAACTGAAGCAGGCCGAAGCCGGCCTGGAAGCTGCCCGGCTGGGCCTGGCCAAGATGGAAGAGGGCACACGCCCGGAGCAGATTGCAGCTACCGAGGCGGCGGTCCAATTTGCACGCAACGCAGTGAGCGACTTGACCAACATCAGCGATGAGGAGCGCACAGCAGCCGTAGCCGCGCTGGCCCAGACCGAGGCGGCCCTGCGCCTGGCCCAGGCGGAGTACGATAAGATCGGATGGGCTGGCCAGGTAGGCATGATGCCTCAAGCGCTTCAGTTGGAGCAGGCTACCATCGCTTATGAGGCAGCCAAAGCCGCCTATGAACTGCAGACCAACCCCAGTGATCTACAGTTGTCTCCCCTGATGGCCCAGTTGGCGCAAGCAGAACTGGCACTGGCGCTATCCAAGAACCCTTTTACTGAGACCGATTTTGAAATGGCGCGTAACCAGGTCAAACTGGCTGAGGCAGCGGCGGACATGGCCCGCATACAGTTACACGAAACGACCATCCGCGCCCCCTTTGATGGGGTGGTAGCTGAACTGTATGTGACCGAAGGCAGTATGTCAGCCCCTCAAGCACCGGCAGCGCTGTTTGTGTCCAAGCCAGTGAAAGTCGTCCTCAATGTCGAAGAGAGCCGCATCAGCCACGTGACAGAGGGCCAACACGCAGCCTTGCAGGTAACGGCCTATCCCGGCCAGGATTTCCCGGCGATAGTGACCAACGTAGCCCCCACCGCCGATAGCCAGAGCCACACCTTTGCGGTACAGGTAACGCCCTTGGACGACGATCACCTGTTGCGCAGCGGCATGTACGCCAACGTATCACTTCTGGTTGAGGAAAAGCAAGAAACCCTGTTGGCGCCCCGCACCGCGCTGACCGAAATCGCCGGTCAAGACATCATTTATGTCGTCAACGACGACAATACCGTGGAGCAGCGAGCCGTAATCACTGGCTTAGAGGAAGATGGCCGAGTCGAAATCCTATCTGGCTTGACCGTCGGCGAGCAAGTAGTCATCGCCGGTCAGGCCAGCTTGCAGGATGGGGCCGAGGTCGAGATCAGGGAGTAGTAGGAAGTAGGGAGTAGCGAAGACATCAAGCTACGACGTACGCTTTGCCCTTTACGCAGTACGTAGTACGAAATACGCAGTACCGATTACGGAGCTAATTCATGGGAATTACCAGACTATCAATTGCTAGACCGTTAACTATGCTGATGATCATCCTGGCACTGGTGGTGCTAGGATACCGGTCTTTGACGGAGCTACCGGTGGATCGCTACCCATCCGTGGACTTTCCGTTTGTCAGTGTTATTACCGTTTTCCCTGGCGCCGGGCCGGAAGACGTGGAAGATCTGGTGGTCAAACCGATCGAGGACGCCGTGGCCGGTATCCCAGGCATCGATCAGCTACTTTCAACCTCCCAAGAGGGGGTGGGCGTTGTGGTGGTCGCTTTTGAAGAGGGCGTGGACGGTGACCAGGCAGCCATCGAGGTTGAACGCCAGGTAGCCACCGTGCGCGGTGGGTTGCCGGCCGAAGCCTTCGACCCGTCCATCATCAAGGCCGACATCAACGCCATCCCAATCATGGAAATCATCTTGAGCGGGCCACAAGGTCAGGATGCCCTCTCCGAAGTAGCCCGGGACGAAATCAAGCCCCGCCTGCAGACCATCAGAGGGGTGGCCGCCGTCAGTATCTCAGGCGGGCGAGAAAGCGAGATCCACGTGGCGGCCGATCCAGCCAAGCTGGCTGCCTTCGGCATTCCACTGGAAGTGGTTCAGCAGGCCCTGGTCTTGAACAACCTCACCTTCCCCGCTGGATCGATCGAAGAGGGACGCCAGAAAACATCGGTTCGCTCGGTGGGTGAGTTCACCAGCCTGGAGGAAATCGAGAGCGTGGTCGTGGCTGGCGGACCTTCTCCATTTGCCGCTGGCCCACCCCCAATGCCAGGACAAG
>Ga0180437_10009651_pt1 | contig 11901 bp, 7 predicted proteins | sample SS_ome_4_FD_132410 | JGI IMG/M metagenome (GOLD analysis project Ga0180437, IMG submission 132410) | Hypersaline lake sediment archaeal communities from the Salton Sea, California, USA - SS_3_D_1 metaG | ecosystem: Environmental > Aquatic > Non-marine Saline and Alkaline > Hypersaline > Sediment... | reverse complement strand
TCGTCTGGTCCGGCGGCCGCAACCTGGTGGCCGTGACCGAGGTCGAGACCGCGACCGTCCCCGAGGGCGTTCCGGGCGCGGGCGCGGACGGCGTCGTGCTGACGACCTTTGTCGAGGAGGGCGGCCCGTCGGACCTCGTGCCCGACCAGTACGTCTACCGCGTGTCCGCGCGCGACGGTCAAGGCCTGCCCAGGCTCCTGACCTGGGCCGAGATGGGCGCGGCCTACTACCTTCCCGGGGACGATCGGGTCGTGATGTCCGAGGCGCTTGGCTCGGCCTACCAGGTCGACCGGCCCAAGACGATCCGGATGGAGGCCAAGGTGCGATGAAGAATGGGGGACGCTCCGCGACAACGGCCTTGGGCGGTCGCCGTCCGGCGAGGCGCGCGCTCGGGCTCATCACCCGGATCGCCCCGTGGTTGTGTGCGGCGTCCGTCGCGGCGGCCGAACCGGCCCCCGCGCCGCCGGACTCTCTCCTCACCTACGAGCTGGGCGAGATCATCGTCACGGCCGACCGGTGGCGGGACGGGATCCACGTTCGCACCGAGATGCTGGGATCGAAGGAGCTGGACGCTCGGCCGGGACACAACGCCGCCGAGCTGTTGGGGTCCCTGCCGGGGGTCGAGGTCAGCACGGGCCAGAAGGACGAGGCCGACATCATCATCCGGGGATTCGGTTCCCGGCGGGTGGCCGTGATGGTGGACGGGCGGCCCATGAACCTGCCCTACTACGGCACCTTCAACGCGGCATCGCTGAGTTCGGACAACCTGGACCGGATCGTGGTGGTCAAGGGGCCCGCCAGCGTGACCTACGGACCCAACGTGATGGGCGGGGTGGTCAACTTCGTCACGGCCCGGGGGCGCGAGCGTCCGGGGACCCGCCTCGACCTGAGGGCCGGCACCCACGACACGGGTCATCTCCGCCTCTCCCACGGCGGGGTCCGGGGCGCGTGGGACTATCTGGTGAGCGTCCGCGGGGCCGGGAGCGGCGGGTCGGTCCTCTCCCATCGCTTCCAACCGAGCGGCTACCCCGGGACCGAGGACGGCGGCCTCAGGAACGACAGCGATTTCAGCGAGTGGGACGTCTTCGCCAAGGTCGGCCGTCGGGCGGGGGACAAGACGGACTGGGCCCTCTCGTGCGGCTACCACACCCTCGAGAAGGGGGTGCCCGCCGCGGTGGACGAGGAGCGGTACTGGAGGTTCACCGACTGGCGCCGCGCGTTCGGGGATCTGACCCTGAGTCGGCAGATCTCGCCGGCAACCTCTCTGGAAGCCAAAGGCTACGGGGACGTGTTCATCAACACGCTCGTCGACTACGAAGACGAAACCTATGACGAGGACGCCGTCTTCTATGACAGCACGCACGACACGTGGGATCTGGGCGGCATCCTGGCGCTCGAGCACGACTGGAGCCGGTCGCTCCACGGGACCTATGGACTGAGCGTCCGGGAGGACCAGATCAAAAAGCGCATGAACCCCGGGGATCCCTGGCTCTACCACCATCAGGTCACCGGATCGGTGCACGCGGAGCATCGCGGTTGGGTCACGCCGACGGTGACGGGCGCCTTCGGCCTCTCGGACAACTTCATGGTCTTCAACCACCTCGAGGACGTCGAGCACGCCCCGGGGTTCTCGGCCGGGCTGACATGGCGGGCGGCCCGGGGATGGGCCGTGTTCGGTTCCGCGGGACGGGGGACCCGTTTCCCCACGCTCAGCCAGCTGTGGAGCACGGGGTCGGGGAACCGCGATCTTAAGCCCGAGACGACGCTGCGCACCGAACTGGGGGTCGACGGCGCGCTCGGCCGGGGGTGGGCGGTCGACGGGGCCCTGTTCTGGAACGACCTGGAGAACCTGATCGACCGCGATCTCAGGCGGGCGGGCAGGTACCGCAACATCCGGTCGGCGAGGACCTGGGGGGCCGAGGTCGGGGGGTCTGTCCGGCCCGCTGCCGGGCTGACGGCGCGGCTCTCCTACACGTACACGAAGACGGAGAATCGCGAGACGGGCGAGCCGCTGGACCTCGTGCCCGAACACAAGCTGGACGTCAAGGTCACGGCCCTCTCCAGCGGGGGCGACACCGAGTGGGTGCTCGTGGCCTCCCGGGTAGGCGAGCGATTCGAGAGCGATGCCTACCCCTCGAACACGCTTCCGGCCTACGTGACGGCGGACTGCAAGGTCGGGACGCGTCTCCACCCACACCTCGTCCTGTCGATGGAGGTGTTCAACGTGGCGGACGCCAACTACGAAAAGGAGGTGGGGTTTCCGGCGCCTGGACGAACGGTACTTGTTTCCACGACGTTGACGTTCTAGGACGTCGTGTCCTGGATCGTCATCCTTGAGGACCTTGATCGGAGGAGGCTCGCTTCATGAGAACGGTGATTGCCGCAACTTTGACGCTGCTCCTTGTGGTCGCGGGTTCCGCGCCGGCCGATGCGGTCACCATCTACGACATTCAGTACTCCGGTCCTCCCGACTACGTCTCTCCGCTCGTGGGCGACACGCTGACCGTGACCGGGGGGATCGTGACCAAGGTCGTCCCGAGCTACTGGACCAAGGTCGTGATTCAGGATCCCAGCCTCGGTCCCGAGTGGGCCGGGATCATCGTCACCGTGGATCCCTCCGCTACGGCGCCGGCATGTTCAACCGGGTATCAGGTGGACTTCATCGACGTGGTGGTGGAGGAGTCGAGGGGCAACACCCAGCTCTACTACGGTCCCGCGAGCAGCTGCGTCGTCAACTCCACCGGTCACACGGTGGACCCGCTCGTGGTCTCGACGGCCGACATCCCGTATCCCATCAACCCGGACCTCAGCGAGAGGTACGAGCACATGCTGCTGACGGTCGAGGACGTGGTCGTGGGCGCCATGGACCTGGGCAAGGCTTCGGACAACTATGAGCTCAACAACGCCGAGGGGACCTGCTGGGCTTCGGACTACACCAACGTCGATCTGCCGCCCGGCAGTCTCTACTACGTCTCGCCCGGTCAGTGCTTCGCCAGCGTGACCGGCTACCTGGAGCAGTACCAGAAGGAGTCCGCCGGCTGGGACTACTACCAGCTCCTGCCGAGGTGGGCCGAGGACTACGTGGTCGGCCCGTCGGCGACCGACGCGGTGTCCTGGAGCGGCGTCAAGGCGCTGTTCCGGTAGGCGCGGGGGCGACCGCAGGTCGCCCGACGTCGAGTGAATAGGTCGAAATCATGCCTCGTCCGGAGGGTCCCCATCTCCGCCCCGAGAATGCATTGCGGGGGCCCTCCGGGCGAGTTGCCTCACCGATCGGGCCCGGAGCGTTGATGCTCAGACGCGTTCTTCTACCCATGCTGATGCTCGTGGCGGCGTTGGTCGTCCCGCCGGCCGCGCGTTCGGATACGCTGTCCATCCACCAGCTGCAGGTCTCGACGGCCGAGGACGGCTGGAGGTCGGCGTACGAGAACGAGGTCGTGTCCATCCGGGGCGGCGTGGTCACTCACAAGGCCGGGTTCCGCATCGTGCTCCAGGATCCCAGCCTGGGTCCGGCATGGGCGGGCGTCGAGATCCGGGCCTGGCAGAACACGGCGCCGCTGGGCGCGGTGGCGGTGGGAGACGAGGTCGATTTCTTCGATGTCTTCGTCGAGGAATTCGTCGGCGGCACGATCCCGCAGTTCACGGATTCGAGCCGTTTCGAGATCCTCAGCACCGGCAACCCGCTGCCCGAGCCGGTGGTCGTCCCGTTGTCGGATCTGGCGAACCCTCCCGACCGGGAGCGGTGCGAGAAGTACGAGGCCATGCTCGTGGCGGTCGAGGACGTCCGGGTCGGGAGGATGGACCTGGGCAAGGCCGAGGACAACTACCAGCTCTTCTCGGACGCGGGCACGATGTGGGCGTCGGACTACTACAACCTCGACCTCCAGGTGCCCCCCTTCCCGACCTACTACGTGCGCCGGGGCGAGCGGTACGGGCGCGTGGTCGGGGTCTTCCAGGAGTACAGCCGCCCGGACCAGGGGTGGGATTACTACCAGCTGTTGCCCCGGGGGACGGGCGACTACGAGAGGTCGAGCTTCTACACCATCCGCGATGTTCAGGAGTCGTCCGAGGCCGACGACTGGGGGTCGGTCCTCCAGGGCGCGCGCGTGCGCGTCGGCGGCGTCGTCTCCTCGGAGCGATCAGGCGAAGGACTTCTGTCTCTTGCCGATCCCCTGCTGGGGAACGAATGGGCGGGCGTCTTCGTCCTGGACGTAGAAGGCGCGCTCGCGGATCTGGTGGTGGGAGACGAGGTCGATCTGGACGGGGTTCTGGTCGAGGAGCGGGACGGGGTGACGGTCGTCACCTTCGATGCCGGGAGCGCGCTGGCGGTATCCGGCTCGGGGAGGGAGCCGGGTGAGACGATCGTCCCGCCGGACCGGCTCCGCAGGAGCGGAGGTCCCGAGGTCAGTGAGAGGTACGAGGCCATGCGGGTGTCCGTCTACAACTCGACGGTCGTCCAGCGGGGCACGCCCGAGGGGAGTCATCTGTACTACCTGGTCGCAGGGAGCGACACGTTGCTGGCCAGCGACGCCGCGAACCCCATCCTCCCGGCCGACAGCACCTTCTTCGTGCGAGAGGGGGATCGACTCGGACGTTTGCGGGGGATCGTGACGGAAATCCAGGCCGGGGGAGAGACCTGCTACGTGCTCGAGCCGAGATCGGTGGAGGACTACTGGTTCCTCGGCGGTCGCCAGCGGCTGACGTCCTGGGGCCGCATGAAGCGGCAGTTCAACGGGGAGGAGTCGTAGAACGGTCACGGCGATGACTCTCAGGGAGAGATCATGCTCCACCGGACCCTATGCGTTGCGGCGATCGCGGGTGTTGGGATTGCCTGTTCAGCCGGACCGGCGATGCCCGACGCCCCGGCGTACACCATTTACGAGATCCAGTACTCGGACTCCGCCAGCGGCTGGAGTTCGCCTCACTACGGGGAGATCGTCAAGTGCACGGGCGGGATCGTGACCCACATCTTCCGCCAGCGCTTCGCTCTCCAGGATCCCAGCCTCGGGACGGAGTGGGCGGCGGTCGAGGTGCGGGGGTACCCCGTGTACCCGACCGGAATCGAGGTGGGCGACCAGGTCGACTTCGACTCGGTCTACGTGGACGAGTACAGGGGCGCTACGGTCCTGCAGTACTACAACGCCAGCAGCCACACGGTCAACTCCTCGGGCCATCCCCCGCCCGAGCCTCTGACGGTTCCGCTCTACAACCTCCGCTATCCGGCGCACCCGGAGGACTGCGAGCGGTACGCCGCCATGTTGCTCCGAATCGAAGAGGACGTCACGATCGGGGCCATGGACCTGGGGAACCACGAGGACAACTACGAGCTCGTGGGCGTTTCGGGCGACACGGCCTGGGCCTCGGACTATGCGAACACGGACATCAGCTCGACCTACTACGTCTCCGAGGGGGAGTGCTACTCGCAGCTGACGGGGATCCTCCAGCGCTACACGGCTGAACCTGAGTGGGACTACTACCAGTTCCTCCCTCGGCGGAATGCGGACTACGTCCCCTGTTCAGGTGCCGTGGAGGAGGAGACGCCGACCGACGGTGTCTGGCTCGGCGCCGGCCATCCCAACCCCTTCCACCCGTCGACCGAGATCCCCTATTCGCTGGATCGCCCCTCGGCCGTGAGGCTCTCGGTCTACGACGTCCGGGGTCGTCGGGTGGCCGTCCTCGTCGACGGCATGCGCGGCCCCGGCGTTCACCGCGCCCGGTGGGACGGGTCGGACGGTCAAGGCCGCCCGATGGCGGCGGGCGTCTACCTCGTGCGGCTTGTGGCAGGGAGCTGGACCCAAACGGCGAAGGTCTGCCTGGTCCGATAGGACTCGGTCGATCGTGCTCGCTTCGGTGCCGGCGGGACCCTCGGCTGCGAGGGCCGACTACGAGAAGAAGGGGTGCCCGGTTTTGTCGGGCACCCCTTCATGATTCACCGACTCTGAGAGCCGCGTGTCTACCTACCGGGGTTGTTCCAGAACTTCCGCCGCAGCTTACCCCAGCTGGTCTCCTCCACGGCGCTCGCCCCCGTGATGTGAATCGTCACGGGCACGTACACCAGGTCCGAACCGTCGCCCACGACCACGATGTCGAAGTTGACGTCGCCCACCGGAACGTTGACCGGGGCGATCTGGAAGGTGAAGCAGAGGGTGTCCGGACCGCCGACCTCGGCGTACCCAGTCGGGAGGAAGCTGAACCAATCCGAGAACGGTACCTCGGGATTGACGTCCAGGGTCAGCCAGTCGATCAGGACCACCTCTTCGCTGATCAGCTCGACGATGGCCTCGGGAATGTCGGAGGCCTGCGCCAGGAGGTAGTGCGTCCCACCGGTCTGGTCGGCCATGTACTCGAAGTTCTCCCACGCGCCGTTTCCGCCGGGACTCTGGTTACTGCTGTCGATCGAGAGGACCGTGATGCCGGCGGCGGCGACCTTGGACACGACGGTTTCGTAGTCCAGGTCGTCTCCGGTCTCCAGGATCGCGTCCCGGCCCGGATCCTGGCCGAGACTCACCGGATCCAGGAAGTCGCAATCGTGGACCGGGGCGTCGCCGAACATCAGGACGATCTTCTTGGTCCCCGGACGGAAGTTGAAGAACAAGCACTCGTAGAGGGCCCGCGCGTACGGCTCGGGCGTATCCCATCCCCCGAAGGCCACCAGGCCGTCGACTGCGGCCTGCACCTCGGCGGGGTTTCCAGTGATGTCCTGCGCCATGACCCAGGGGTAGTCGCCTCCGAGGCCGTAGGTGTTGCTGTAGCCGCAGTAGTCGTAGTCGCCCGGGTAGTCCCGGAAGGCCCCCACGCCGTATTGGGCGTCGATCATGAGGCCCCCGATGTCGTTCATGATGTCGATGGCGGCCGACTTCACGACGGCCAGCTCGTCGGCCATGCTGTTGGTGACATCCATGATGAACAGGATGTCCACCGCGTTGAAGATCACGCCGCTGGGGGTCAGGACGCACAGGCTGTCTTCGACGAGTCCCCCGCACGGGGTGCTGAACTCAAAGGACTGCGGTTCGACCTGGACGTCGGTGCGGACGATCTGCCGGTTGCCGGTAGCGAACCCGTACTGGGCCCAAGCGGGAGCCGCGAGGACAAGGCACAGTACGAGGCCGACCGCCGACAGACCCAACAGACCTCTCGCTCTGGTCATAGTGGCAACCTCCTCCGGTTGAAGTGGGGGTAACGGGAGCACAGCGGTCTAACAGTATGCCCTACGCTATTTCCTCCTTTCCTTGCCTGCGTTTGTCGATTTCGAGCTAGACGGGCGGAATATTCGACATTCCCGTACCTCATGCGATCCGGCTAGACATGGGGTTTATCGGCCCATCCGGTCCGAGAGTTGATCCCAAAATGGCGCGGGGGTGCAAGAAGGCATCCAAACAGGCAGGCGGCCGGTCCTCCGAAGGACCAGCCGCCCTGTATGCTGCCGTTGCTTGTGGGCTTCGCCCTATTCGTGTGGTTCGCGGTACTTCGAGCGCAGTCGGGACCAGGTGGTCGGCTCGACCGCGCTGGCTCCCGTGACGTTGACGGTGACCGGTACCGTGGCCAGCACATCACCGTCTCCCATCACCACCAGGTCGAACGTGTGGATCCCGACCGGGGTGCCGATGGCCGTGATCTGGATCTCGAAACAGACCTCCGTCTCCGGATGCACTTCGGGGATCATATCCGGGACGGTGGCCAGCCAGGAGGCGTAGGCCGGATCGTCCGGGCTCACCTCGATCGTCATCTCGTCGATCACGGCGACCTCACCGATCAGCTCGAGAATGGCATCTGGAATCTGGCCCGCGTCCTCCAGCAGGTAGTGGCCGCCGCTGGTCTGCATCGCCATGTACTCGAAGTTCTCCCACGCGCCCGAGCCGCCGGGAGCCTGGCCGCTGGAGTCCAGGGTCAGGATCGTGAAGCCCGCAAGGGCGAGATCGGCCACGACCGACTCGTAGTCCAAGTCGTCGCCGAGTCCGTTCTCCATGATTTCGTTCCGGCCCGGATCCCACCCGTAGGTCTGGGCCCAACCGAACTCGTTGAGCAGGAAATCGCAGTCGTGGACCGGAGCGTCGCCGAACATGAGGATGATCTTCTTCGTGTCGGCGCGGAAGTCGAAGAACTGGCACTCGTAAAGCGCGCGGGCGTAGTTCTCCGGCAGGTCCCAGCCGTTCTTGGCCGAGAGGGCCGCGACCGCCGCCTCGATGGCCGCCGTATTGGTCGTGATGTCCTGGTCCATGTGCCAGGCGAAATCATGCTCGGTCCCGTAGACGTCGTCGTAGCCGCAGGAGTTGTAGGGATGCGGGTAATCGGCGATCGTGCCGACCCCGTAGGCGGCGTCGATGCCCATATCCTCGATCGCGTGCATGATGTCCACCACGCTGGTCTTCACCGTATCCAGCTCGGCGGCCATGCTGCCGGTGATGTCCATGATGAAGAGAATATCGGCCGCTCGGATGCCGCCGCTCGGCGGGGTCGTGATGCACAGCGAGTCGATGGCCGTCTCGGAACACGTGATCGTGAACCAGAGAGAATCCGGATCGACCACCACCCCGTCCACCAGGCGGATGTTGTCACTGCCCCGGTCGCGTTGGGCTGCGGCAGGCAAGACCAAGACTACGCACAGCAGCAGCCCCACTCCACCAACAGTCCGTACCCATCGGTTCATACCCATACTCCTCCTTCCTATCTCTCGGCTTCGGCTTCTGGATTCACTGTGTCTACATGTACCAACTCAAATGGTACCATAGACTCGATCAACGTTCAAGGGGAATCGCCGTCGGGGCATCTCCACGAATGCCGGTCGAGGATGGAATCGCGCCCAGAAGGGCCGCTTCCGGGCCCCTGGCGTATCCGGGACGTCTGGAGGGCGAGGAGGACTCTCTTCAGCTTGTAGAACTTTGATTGATCTTGGGATGTTCGCACGGCCGGTCTACGCCATTGCGTTTTCCCAAATCAGGCGCGGCCTTACACCATCCCTCACGTGTTCGGCGGGCCGCGCGATCCAACCTTGCGTGGGCCTCCTTGCGACCTCGGGGACGCGCGATCCCCGCGGCCAACCTCGGGCAGCCCCTGCTAGAGCCCCCAGCCCCACCACAGAGAAACCGATGCCATCTCGGCTTCGATCCGGCTGTCGATCCCCGAGATGGACCCCCCCGTGTCGTTCTCCTCGGACACCGGGTCGTCTCCGTACCATCGCTGTGACTGGTCGCCGTCCGTGTCCACCCTGCCCCACTCCGCTCGGAGCTCGACGAACATCCCCGCCGGGACGCGGGAGGACGGCAGCGGGACGTGTGCGCGCAGGTCGAAGATGTACGCTGTGCCTGTGCACGTGGACTCCGCGGTCTTGAAGCGAAGGACGTGATCGTCCAGGTCGTTTGCGTACGCGTGCGGCGAGAACCTGGCCCCCACTTCGGCCTCCAGGCCGTGGGCCGAACGAACCTCAATCGCCATGCCCACGAGCGGCAGGTGGTGGGACACGCGGTAGGTGAGGACCTGCACCTCGTCGTCGACATGAGGGTAGGGCCGGGGGCCCGTGCCCTCGTTCAGCCATCCGTCCAGTCCCCGGATATCGTAGGAGAGTCTCGTGTACCGGTAGCCCAGGCGGCCGGCCAGCACGGCCGGGCCCCGGTGGAGAAGACGCGCGCGCAAATCCGCCTCCACAAACCAGGCGGTCAGTTCCGCGCCGGACTCGGTGGAGCTGTACAACCACCGCGTGTCGGTGGGCAGCTCGGTCAGCCAATCGCGGTCGGTCATCGGGTCGTGCGGGTGGCTGAGGTTCCGCCGGACGGCGCATCCCAGGGACCAGGCCGGTTCCCACCCTTCCCCGCGGATGGACACGTTCCCCCCACCCATCCAGACGTCCAGCGGGAACTCAAGCCTGCTCTCGCCGAGGTACGAAACCTGGCGCTCATCGACGAAGGGGAACGTGATGGTGTACTCGGTATGGCCGAAGAGGCGGACCGTCGAGATCGACGCGGCCGGGCGAACGCCCTCCACCGCGCACGGGGCGAGAACCGTCGGGGCGACGATGGCAACGGCAAGGGCTTTAGCGGGACATCTCATCCAGAGCGTCTCGGTTGGCAGGACCCGCGGGTGTCTACGACCTGTCCCGGCAAGGTGTACGAGCATCCGGCCCGCGTCAAGCGAAAACCGGCCCGGGGAGCGGGTGCGAGGGGCCCGTCGGGCGCCGGCTGCGAGGGTGAAGGCGCTTCTCCAGTTCGCGCGGAGTAAGGCCGGTCAGAGGAATCGGGTATCGCCCCGGTCGGGACCCGCGCTCGGGGGGCATTGACCGTAAAGGGCGAACCTTCTACGGCCGATGGAGTTAAGTGGGCGCCGTCGCCGGCGGACTCCCAGCCCCAGGGCCCCGGGTGGGCTTGACATTGGTTCTTCGGACGACTACCTTGTAAGGGATTGCTGCGACGACCGCGTGGCTGCCCGGCGTGGGTGGGCGCGCGCTTTGCTTCGCGCCAGCGGCCGGAAGGCGCACGAGAGGTGGCGCATCTTGAGAAGAGTCCTTGCGGCGGGTCTCCTCCTGCTAGTGGCCGTGGCCACAACCTCGGGAGAGGCCCTCGCCTACGTCGGTCCCGGGGCGGGGTTCGCCTTTCTGACCTCGTTCGCGGTCCTGTTTCTTACGATCTTCGTGGCCATCGGTACGGTCCTCGTATGGCCGATCCGGTACTTCATCCTGAGGGCCAAGCGCCGGGGCATGAAGGACGCCCTGGTAGATCGCGTGGTCATCGTCGGGCTGGACGGGATGGATCCCGTGCTGACCCGGAAGTTCATGGGGGAGGGCAAACTCCCGAACTTCTCGAAGCTCGCCGAGGACGGCACCTTCGCACCCCTTAAGACGACCTCGCCGTCCATCTCGCCGGCGGCGTGGTCGTCGTTCCTGACCGGATCCCACCCTTCCAAGCACAACGTGTTTGATTTCCTCACGCCGGACCGCAGGACCTACCTGCCGGTCCTCTCATCGGCCGAGATCGGGGCGACCACGCGGACCCTCAAGGTGGGGAAGTACGCCATCCCCCTGGGCAAGCCCAAGATTCGGCTCATGCGGCGGGGGATCCCGTTCTGGCACCACCTGGGAGACCGGGGCATTTTCTCCTCCATCCTCCGGGTGCCCATCACGTTCCCGCCGGAGAAGTTCCGGGGTGTGCTCGTCTCCTCGCTGTGCGTGCCGGACCTCAAGGGGACGCAGGGGACGTTCACGTTCTTCACGACGGCCGCCGACGGAGACAAGGAGCACACCGGTGGGGTCCGCATTCCGGTCCGGCTGGAGAACGGCCGCATCGGCGCCGAGATCGAGGGTCCCGTCAACTCGATGCTCCGGGACCCCGTGCCGATGAAGATCCCGTTCTCGGTCCTCGTGGATCGAAGGGGCGGGAAGGTGGAGATCGAGGTCCAGGGGCAGACCTTCACGATCGGGGAGAGGGAGTACTCCCCCTGGATCTCGCTCAGGTTCAAGGCCGGACTCGGGGTCCAGGTTCGCGGCATCGCCCGCTTCTACGTGACCCAGCTGGAGCCCGACTTCGGGCTGTACCTGACGCCCATTCACATCGACCCCGAGAAACCCGCGCTCCCGATCTCGCACCCCTTCGTCTACGCGGTGTACCTATCGAAGCGGATGGGTCCCTACGCCACCCTGGGACTGGCCGAGGACACCTGGGCCTTGAACGAGCGCGTGATCGACGAGGGCGCGTTCCTCCAGCAGGCGTACGACTGCCACGAGGAGCGGGAGCACATGCTGTTCAGCGAGCTGGAGAAGGTCCGCAAGGGCCTGTGCGTGTGCGTGTTCGACACCACCGATCGGATCCAGCACATGATGTTCCGGTACCTGGTGCCGGGTCACCCGGCCAACGAGGGCAAGGACACCGAGGTCTACAAGGACGCCATCGCACAGGTGTACGAGCGCATGGACTCCTT